>Ga0247780_1000395_pt1 | contig 42765 bp, 49 predicted proteins | sample UWRJL079202R5_FD_179927 | JGI IMG/M metagenome (GOLD analysis project Ga0247780, IMG submission 179927) | Plant litter microbial communities from Arlington Agricultural Research Station in Wisconsin, United States - UWRJ-L079-202R-5 | ecosystem: Environmental > Terrestrial > Plant litter >...
GTCAGTGTCTGTATAAACCTATAAATAAAGTATAATATTTATTAGTAATAATGGGACTTTTAAGTAAGAAGGTTAGTAAAAGGTACTTGTAAGTATAAATGCCCCTTCAAAGACTTTTTAAAGCATGTGCAGGAATATAGTAAGGAGTACCTAATACACTTAAATTATAAAAAAATCAGTTATTAATAAAATCCGTTATTAAAAGATGTAAACGGCATATTTAAACTAGGAGTAAAGCTTTAACATTAAAAGAAACTGTACATTTATAATCTGGATAAATAAAAGGGGTACATTTAACAGATTTATAAGTTTTAACTTAAAGGATATATAAGTGTTGGTTTCTAGCCCCAGTGGGTCCACTGGGTCGGCGCACTGCGCCGAACCCTCTGGAACCCCCTGGAATCAGGGGGTGAAACCCCCTGAATTCCAGTTGCTACAGCGGAGCTGTGGAAGCCTCTGGAACCTAGTGAGTCATACAAGCACTTACGTGGCTTACGGCCACTATTCCAATCCTGTATAGTAGATAGAAGGCTCTGGAAGCCGACCACAGCTTACAAAAAGGCCCTCTCCTCTCCTGTATCTAGCCTTTTATAAGTAAGCAATTCACACCACTCATTCAGTCATATACAGAGGCACTGCCTCTGTACCTCAGGCCTTCTTTTGCTTCTTACAGCGCCAGGAGCGCTGTAGTTAGCTTGGAACAGTACCGCTCTACTTCCTCTGAGCAACAGGCCTGTACTACAGGCCTGTGGAACCCTACTGTGTAATAAGTTAAAAGTAAGTTAATTATTAAAAGAAGTTTATATGTAAGTTTTATTAATTGTCTAGCCACTGAGTACCCTATAGTGTAGTTACGTACCCCGAAACCACCAGCCAAATCTTCTGAAACCCCAAAGGATTCCAGAAGATTCCAACCCACTCCAGGGCCCCCTAGGGCCCCTAGGGTGTTCAGAATCTACTAGAATCCAGGAGGGTGGAAACCCCTAAATCAAGTGGGGCTATTGCCCTACAGAACCAACCAGAACATTATAGTAGCCACGTCAGCCACTACGTCAACAGAACCACGTAGAATGGTTTAGAACAGTACTATTCCATTATTATATTAGTTAGTTCCACTTTACAGAAGGCTCTGGAATTCTTCCAGAGCCTCCCAACGCTTATAACAGGCCCTCTCCTCTCCTATATCTAATTTTAAAGTAAATAACTTCATTCTATTCCAGTCATTATATAAGGCATTGCCTTCTAGATCCTCTTGTTTCCAGCGTTAATATTCGCTACGATATCTTTATTCACAGTGGCACTGCCCTGTCATTCAGGCCTTTGCTTGCTTCCTACTATGCCTATAGCACTGTAGTACAGCTTGGACCAGTACGCACTTTTTCCTCTGAGCTACAGCTGCTGTATTACAGCCCTGTGGGTTCCTGAAGTTTAATAACTATTATAACCATCGTCTTCTTACCCCTTAATGTTATTGTAAGTATTCTTCAGTATAAGCATAACAGATATGCGTGATATGGAGTTGGGCTAGTAGGCTTATTAGGCCGTTGCCTTATCTGTAACTACGCTAGTTATCTTTCTTAGATTGCTCTGGATAGATGAATTGAGGAATATTGTGGGCTAGATGCAGTTGTTTGAGTTAAGGATGAGGGGGTATAGGGGGCTTGTTAAAGTTAAGATTAAGCCGGATAGGTATGAAGGGTTTGGGTATAGGAGGGTGCCTCCTCCGCTACGTCCGCTTGGGCAAGGTTATGTGTAAGAGGGGGCGTTTTGAAGATGAGGGATGGTGGAAAGTTAAGAGTGGAAAGTTAGAGAGTTAAAGAGGAGGAGGGTTATGGTATTTTATGCATTAGTTAATTATAAGTGGAGGAGGGTGATTTCTATAATATTTTAAGTTTTAAGCTGGGGTAAAATGTATCATTCCGAATTCTAAGCTAGAATATCATGTGCTATCTTAAATTCCAGGCTAGTCTATCGTGTACTATCCAAAATATTAACCTAGGATATTCTGTACCATCCCATAGCATATACTGGTATATTCTGGCTAAAATTTCGGACCGTGTGGCCCAGATTCAAGCCCATTAGCGCGGTCCCAAATTTAAGCCTTGCCACGATTTCTAGCATTTAGATCCTTTTAGCTTGTTTTGAATTTCCAAGTAAGGAATAGGTTGCTTAGCTTTGACAATAGGGCCGAGTTACACGTATACCCAGTAAATGTGTACGTTGTAATTGGAATTGTTGCCTGGGAGTTATCTTCACAGATTACGCGTCGTCTGCTTTCCATCGATAGGAAGGTTTAGCTGGGGGGGCTGAAAAGGGGCCTCTGAGGCTGTGTGGTAGCGGTGTAGCGGATCACCCCAGCTCACCCCAGCTCAGGATTGCGAACGAAAAAGGAAATTTTCGTGTGCCCAGATTCGTCTTAGATAACCAGGCTGTTATCTTCACCTCCGCCACGCTGCTATATACCCTGTTAAGGATCTATCTAGTCGTCAAGTGCTTCATCAGCGTTAGTCGCTTGCCTGTGTCGGTCCTTGAGACTTCGAAATGGGCCAAATACCTACCTCACTTCAGTTAGGCACCCTAGATACCACAGCTAGGTAGATATTACTACATGGGGGTATCTCTGATGGACAATCCGGTGACGTAACTGCAATGCCTAGATATGGTCCCGCTGTCAACGACACCAGACTCCGTTCCTAGCGGAAGCAAATACCGTGACGGCCGGGATCTACAAAGCAGCCCAGGAACCCGGTACAACAGCCCCGGAGTCCCAAACTAGGAAATACGTCGAGCTGCCTCCCGCGACTAGCCTCGGAACGGAAAATGGAAGGCATTCTGCCGAGATGAACCCCAGCACCTCCTTTATCGAGCTGCCAACTGCAACCCGGATACCGAAGATCCGCAGAGCTGTTCAGGTGCAAGTGGTAAGAAACCGCCAAGACTTCTGTCGCCGAATCCCGCTAGGCGCTCTCGGCCCGGGTCGTTCGCATCATAACGCATCCTGAGGTAATTCCATAGAATCACGGCGCATTCTAGAAAATCAACAATGCACGCGCTCGTCACACGTGCGACACCCCACACTATCGCGGGCTCCGCATTCCCTGCAACCGGGATCCGACGATAATATTTCTTGGCATTTCCAGATTCCGTTCATCTATTTGCGACACGCTCACTGGCTCTCCCACCATTCGCTTCAGCGGCAGGTAATTTTTGAATTTCCCACCACACAAAAGCCGACATTCGTTCGCGTGGCGCCCCCGTTCTCCACGGCTTAATTACCCTCTGGGCCGCACAGGATGCTCGCTCCACTGCATCGGAGGATGCGTCGAGGCTGCACCGAGCTTGGACATGGCGTCCGGGTCATAGGGTCGGCATCGATGGTACCGTGGTAGCCGCTCAAATGGGACAAGACGATTCGGTTGAGGGTGGGTGGCCGTAATACTTTAACCAAGGTTGCGGCTCAGGTCTACTTAACCCAAGCTGTTATCGCTGCTCTCAACTACCAATTTGACGAGCACCTACCTACACAAACATCTCATCAAATCATTCCGACAATGAAGTTCGCCAGTTCCATCTTGGTGGCTGCGGCCGGCGCCCAAGCCCACTGTGAGCATAACTGCCTCAACACGGAACACCCTCAAACCCTAACACCCTACCAGACACCTTCACAGGAACCATCTACAACGGAGCCAAGTCGAGCGAGTGGGAAACCGTCCGCCTCACCGAGAACAGATACTCGCACGGACCAGTCAGCGATGTCTCCTCCACACAGATGACCTGCTACGAGCTCACACCAGGCACACCTGCTCCCAAGACTCTGGCAGTCACCGCAGGAAGCAACGTCAGCTTCAACGTCGATACCAACGTCGGTCACCCTGGCCCTCTGCAGTTCTACCTCGCCAAGGTCCCCTCGGGCCAGACTGCCGCGTCTTTTAACGGCAAGGGCGCGGTGTGGTTCAAGATCTACGAGGATGGTCCCTCGGGCTTGGGAACAGGTTCGATTACCTGGCCCAGTGCTGGTATGTTTTTTCCTCCCCCCCCCCTCTCCCTCCATGTCACTCACTAACCCCCCTCCCCTCCCCAGGGAAATCCCAAGTCAGCGTACAAATCCCCTCCTGCGTCGCAAACGGCGAATACCTCCTCCGCGTCGAGCACATCGCCCTGCACTCGGCCGGAAGCGTCGGCGGCGCCCAGCTCTACATCTCGTGCGCACAGCTCTCTGTTACCGGTGGCAGCGGCACCCTCAACACGGGGAGCTTGGTCTCGTTCCCGGGCGCATATAAGGCGACGGATCCGGGGTTGTTGTTCCAGTTGTACTGGCCGGTTCCGACGAGTTATGTCAATCCGGGCCCGGCGGTTGTTAAGTGCTAGGTGGCTGGGCACCTGGCATGGTATGGGGGTTTGAGGAGGAGTCTAGATGGGTGGATTTAGTTCTTGGATATACTTTTGGTGATTGGTTTGATGCATGCAACGCTTTTGCATTTTTGGGACGGCAGTTGGTTGGACTCGTGTGATGGCGGGATGTTGACAGAACGCCGACCGGTTAGCATGCAAGAAGGAGATCTCCTTGTAGGGACACTGCACTCAGAACAGATAAACCGTGTTGCATTGACTCAGTTAAAATATAAGCTCGAGCACATTCTTGTCAGCTTTGCAGTCCGACATCGTGGGTTGTGGGTCCTTGAGTCCTGGTTGGCTAGCTCAATATTTGCTAAGCCTTGATTGGCTGTGTCAACTCCCACAATTTCCCACTCTTTTACAACTGCAGATACCCGCGTCTCTGTGCAAAATGCACAGATACTGGAGGTCTTCCTAGCCTATTTAAACCCGGAAGCACTATTGTACAGAAATAAGCGCCATCCCCAAGGCCAGTAGGTTCATGAAACTGTCTGTATCACACATCTCCCGATGCCCTCGTCCATTTTATCATGCAAGCACAAGACCAAAAGCAGCTCCTCAAAGAAAAAGTCGACAACTTTTATAATCGCGGCGGTACAGACCCTCCGGCTGGAAGGATACTCGTTGTAGCATTAATCAGCTGTTCTATTCTTGCGATGCGCTGGGCCGGGGTTTCGGGCTGTGGCTGCATGAGGCGGTCTTCCAATGTGGACATGTCGTAGAGATAAGCGCCCAACATGGAGGTTGATGATGGCGTAGCGGCACTGTTTGGGATTCTTGTAATTAGCAAAGGAAATGAATATTGGGCCGCAGGATGAGACGAACCTGTTGCTTGTGTTGCTCGTTGTGGAGTTCATGGTGATGGGAGTGAGATAAGCTTTGTGGTATGTCTGAGGGGGGAAACGCGAACTTCTTGAAAACGTGACTTTTGAAATTGGCATCTGACGCTTGTTTCATAGATGTAGCAAATAGTTCTTCTGATGATATAATGCGGAAGATCGTGAGTTTATCAATCCTATTCTTTGACATAGGTGAAAACCACGAGATTTAATAGGTACACGAAGGTCACTTATTGGGAACCAGACTCCTCAGTTTCGATTTCCCTTGCCATTTTCACATGTACGATTCCATGATCGAATTGCTGTCGACCTGCACGGGGTTGAGAATCCTACCTTAACACACGCTTTCAGGACTGCTGGAGTTCAATTCTCGATCTCCCGGCCCTCGGTCACGGACTTGGGGCTCGGGAACGAAATCCTGGCCAATCACAGCCAGCTCGTTTCCCCCTGAAACCCCTGGCTTGGCGCTGCAGGCCGGCCCTTGAGCGCTGGGGATCGAAGCCTAAGCCAATCAGATGTCTCAATTCGACACCCCCTTGCTCGGTCAGGGGCCGCCAACCCCACCCTGCTCAGAGCCTCAGCTACTTCCTCAGCTGCTCATTTCCTGAAGGCAGACATCGCTGCGCATCGACGCTGGGGACATCCCTCTTCTGTGCCGAACTGGCATTTCTTTCTCTCCCATCATCGTCCCAACATCCAGTTCCCGCGTATCGAAAGCCGGCCTTCGAAATCGCCATGGATCCGCAGTTGACGTGTGCTATGGGGGATGCCACCGATGGCTGCCTAAATCCCGTTACCATCGAAGGCAGTCGCGTTCCACAATCCAGACCCGAGAAGGGCGCACAGCATTTCCGCATGCTGCCCACCGCTCTTCAACACAGGACTGGAACCAAACCAAGCCATGATGATACCCCTCGCTACCATGCTCCATCACTCTCGCAGTCAAGTTTGCTGTCCGCCAGCTCACGATGCTTCAGTCCGTCCCCCACCAGCACCCCGACCACGTACTCATTTGGACCTCGCTCGCCCACAAGTCTCACCTCGGGTCTTCATAGTCCTCCATCAATTGCTGGGATGAGCTTCTGCCACAGCAGGGAGCCCTCCCTGGACAACGCGTTGCCCCTGGGCGCATCCAAGCCCCAGGACCTCTTTTCCAGCTTGAGGGCCAATGCGCATGCAACAAAGGGCCTGAGCAAGAAGGGGCATAGGCACGGTTCGTCGAGCGCCGATGCTTCCATCCGGTACCGGCATCGCCCAGTGCAGTCGATTGACTGGATCAATTGGCGGCAAACTTTCCCGTCTGATTCGACCGAGGATGGCTGCGAGCTCAAAACTGAAGAGGACGAAGATGACGACCTGATCGCCTATCGCAATGAAGCCGGGGCCAGGCTGGCTGTGGCCAATGATGGCAACGAGCACATGAGTGAACACTCTACGTCGGTCGATGGACATGATTCACGACCACAAGCCCCGGCGCTAGATACGTCTCAAGGCCATACAGAGTAAGCCCATCCCTCTCTACCTTGCCTCAGCTACAAGGGCTCTAGCACTCGTGCCAAGGACCAGGCTAACACATAACACAGGTCCGCGGCATTCTCACAGCAGACCCCGCCAGATGCGGCACCCGTGTCGGTCGTGACACCTATTGGCAGTTACGATGATGCATCTACACCCAACTCTGACGATTGCGATGCAACGATTCCTGATGATAATCAGCCACCTAGCCAAGCCGAGGATCTTGCGCGTACCATCCTCAGAGATGGATTCAACCTTCGTCTCGGCTACTCAGAACCTCCCCGGGAAGTTGTCGATGTTGTTCGGGATTGTCTCGACGAGATATCTCTTACTCTTCAACGTGCCCGGGGCGTTGGGCTAATCACGGCGAATACTGCATCCCCCGAATCATCCGGCTGGTGCTCGGCCACTCCTGCTTCACAATCATCTTCGAGCAAACCAGGGAATCGGAAGCGGACTTCACGGGGTCGTTCTGATCGAGATGACGACTTGCACGAGGAGGATTTGGATGATGACGATGTGGCCGAAGCCGCCGTTGGACAAGCCGAACCTGGGCATAGGAAAAAGCCCAAGTTGGAACAGTACCCGTGCCCTTTTCGGAAAAGAAACCCCGTTCGATTCAACTGCCGAGAGTGGGAGTACTGCGCCAAAGCTCCATTTAAGGGAATGACGGAACTGAAGAAGCACATCATCAAATATCATCACCAGCAGGAGGTTGTCTACCAGTGCATGCGGTGTCGTGAGAGATTCGCCAAGATGGACGACCTGCAGTCACACATGATGGTCGACGCGGCGAATATCTGCCAGGCCAGACCGGGGTTGTCGAGTGGGCCCGACGAGGAAACAGTCAACCCCTCTGTTGGAGCTAGGCTGCGAAGCAGGTCGGAGCAGTTCAACTGGGAAAAGCTCTGGCGAGCCCTATTCCCCAACGACAGTAAAGTTCCTGACCCAGGTTAGTTATGCATGCCCTCGTACAATATTTTCGTACCCTTTGGAACACAGCTGACACGTTTTCAGAGTTCGAGCCTGTCATCGAGCTTTACGAAGTTGACGAAGAGTATGAGACTGGCTGGTTAGGATTCCAAGACCAACTTTCCTTGACGCTAGAAATGTTGCTCTCGAGCCAGAACGGACCAACGGATCGGGACGCTGTCCGGCGCCAGCGGCACGTGATGTGCAGTACTCTCGAGAACCTGGTCAAGGAGTTCGTTGCTTCATTCTTCCAGAACTCTCGAGCGCGAGGGGCCAAGCCATTCAAGGCAGAGGCCCCTGTCGAGAGGGCTGCAGCTGAAATGCCCCCAGCACGTCCGACAATACGAGCGCCGTCTCTTGCGAGTAGTGCCACGAGGCCCTCGTCATTCGCGAGTTCAAGCAACTGGTCCAGTCCTCGAGCCATACGCCCAAATGTGGCCTCATCGTCGTCTTCTGCCCGGCAATCAGGGATTAGTCTTGGCGCCCACTCCTGGAGCTCGATCAGCTCTCGGCAAACAGGTTCTCCACGGATCGCAGTAATGCGCCAACCTCCAGTCCCATCTGTGGTCACGCTCCCTTCTCGACCTGGGCATGCGCAGCCCGCTGCGATGGAAATGCCGGCCTCATCGCACTTCAAGCGAAGGACATCTCCCTACGATGACACGGCCGGCAACCCTCGCGACTCTGCCATTACCGACATGGGCTGCCCCCATTGCGTGGTAGGCCTCACTGACCAGCCATGTCTGTGTGGGTCGGTTTCTTATTTCGACTTCGAGGGATATATGGGTGGCGCACCCAATGTCGAACTTCCCTTCACCGATATGACGGAAGACTTGTTGTTTCTTGGGGGTACATCGGCGGACCCAGGTATTTATGGGGGAAATTCTGGAGTATGGGATACTGGAAGCTTCCCAAGTTGAGTGGACAGGGAGGATGGCTCAGGTGTAATGTTTAATATACGGCGTGGGAGGCGCTGGTAGTCGGCACACAAATGCAAGAACGAGCTGCTAATCAATGGGGGTACCCAAGCATGGTATATCATCTTTGACGTTGGATGAAGTGAGGCTAAAGGCGTTAAAAAGTATTGCCGGGATCCACTGCAGGATATTGGTCTTGGCTATCACCGCAACCAAATGATATTGCGAGCCGCACGGATAAACTGGTTGATGAGACCTTGTCGGCGAGCATTCGTGGCCGGGCGGGGTAACTCCAAGGCTGATTGTCCTACAAAATCCGGGATGCATCCGGAAAGAACACCTCAGCTGTACTATCTGCATCAAGCTGAAGGAATCTCTTCCCAATTTCAGTCACAGCCACCCACGGCTTACCACCCGCTCAAATGGCTTACACTGCCCTCAAAACCCTCTACCTCTCAGCCTGCCTCGCCAGCTGGGGGGTAGCAGCCCAATCGGCAGCATGCACAGCCATCCCAAGCTGGACCATCGACGACGTGCACATCAGCTTCAGAAACCCAACACAGGCCAACTTCACGCTCACCAACACCCTCACCAAGATCACAGAAGACATTTCATGCAAGCTCGAATTTTCCACTCTCTGTGAGATCAGGGGCACCCCGCAGGATAAGGACTTGTACATCCATCTGCAGGCGAGGAATGAGGATGTTTGGTTCAATGTCACGTCGCCGTATACGTGCGATGGGAAGTGAGTTTGAATTGCAGCGGTGTTTTGGGGAGTTGGAAAGGGGTTTTGCTGACTGATTTACAGGACCGGACAAGTGACTGGGATTGGGGAGCGGTTGTTTGAGTGCCCGGAGGACTTGTATAAGTGCGAGTCGGGGAAGATTGAGGTCGAGGGGGCGTTTTTGGAGTGGTGATTAATGCGGGTTTGTGGTGTGATAGAGTTGATTGGTAGAGGATAATATCTAGATGCTCGTCTTTTTTGTGTTATTGGCCGTTATCCATGACCGGATGCCGCTGACTGGATGTTCAGCAATGACTCTGCTCAGGCAGATGTCTCCTCCCTCTCATCCCCAGCTCTACCAGCTGTGGCAGCACAACTACTAGCACAAGCGGTGTCCTCCTCCTCACGAACAGCAGTTGTATCTCCACCATAGCCCCCATTGGACTTGATCACCGTATCATGTATCCCCACAGTCTCCAACATGAACCTCTCAACAGGTGTCATGTCCGCATAACTCGCTGTAACCTTCTTGACGATATCGTCCGGGAGATTGATGTTCAAGAGGCGCATACCCTTGAGCAGGTCTTGAGACAGTTTCTCTCGCTGGGATGGGATGATCAAGGATGTGACCAGCGGTGTTGAGGTGTCTAAACCGCCTGCTGGAAAGGGGATGTCGAGCTGTGGGGAGGAGGTTGGGTCGCTCGGGTTCTTTACCGCGGTGATGCCGGGGAGAAGGATGAGAGGGACGTGCGTGGCTGATGAAGGGATTGCGATGGATAGGTTGGCACTGTCAGGATGGAGGTTAGAAGATGATACCTGGGGGTTGTCGGGCCACAGGAAGGCTCAGAGTAAAGCCAAGGCGATGTGAATGAGGTTGTGGGCAGTAGATGCCCTGAGGAATCCGTTGTGGGATGAATGCCACAACAGGAAGAGGAAGAGAAGCCGGGCCACTGCTGGCGGCCTTGGCTCGTGGGAAGGGAGGGGATGGATGGGATAGGATCAGATGGAACAGGTCGGTAGGTCTCAACAAGATAAAAAGACCAACTCGGTATCATGGCTGGACAAGGTTCGTCCGTCAATATGTGCTTCCATGGTAAAGAAGGTGAGCAGCACCGAAACCGAGAGAATGCGAAGCAACTTGATGGGTAGTCGAGAAGAACCCGCAAGGCAACTAGGCAGGCTGGAATGGGAGCTTGAAGAATGATGATTTGGGCCGACAAGCTGAGGAAAATGGAAGAGACATGCGGTTCCATTTATTCGACTGACGGGCAGGGTTGTTAGGTAGGAGCACCCTACCTGCGTGTGCAATGCGTGTCGACAGCATTCCCAAAAGCGGGAGTCGAGACTCGAGGGCGCGATGGACTGGGGAAATGCATCGAAAATTGCCAGATGTAGATCCACTTTGTGTTCCAGGTGCTAGACTGACCCCCCTGCTAATCCATGGCCCAAATCCGTTGCAGCCACATGAGTTCATCGAATGGGAGGCATTGGTCGGTGGAAGGCGCATGTGCACTCGTGGAGCTGTTCTGGGGTTGGCGCCCCATAGCCAAGCCAAGTGAACTGTGTGCCGTGGCAGGCTCAAAAATTGTTGGCTGTCCCGCACTGTGGCCGCCCGGTCTGGCTAGGTACGTACCTAGGTACCTGCCGACGGATTGCGCCTCCCAGGCTCACCGGTCATAAGCTTACCCCCTGGCCCCAAAAAAATTGTGCTCCTCGGCCCGGACTCTCTTTGTTTCTCAAGATCGATTTCACGCCTAGGCAGTTTTGCTCGGATGTTTGAAGGTCACGGCCAGGCGTCTGACCGGTCACTGGGCCGGTCTGAACAAGGATCCACCACACTGTCCGTCAACCAGACAGACCGCCGACAAGGGTTCTCTAGCAGGTCGGTCCCTAAACGGAAATACCTAACAGTAGGTTTGTTTTAGTCAGTGAAAGTAAGTGAGTGCCATCCACGGGTGCCGCCGTCCCATCTTCTTTGATCGCGGCATGCTGCGAAGATCCCTAAGGCCAGGTCTAACACACCCTCTGTAATCCGTACGGTGACTGTTTGTTCACTGCCCAACTGTGAACAGGCCAGATACCTCACGCCGAGGGCGGAAACCTTACCGCCATGGAAGGCTCCAGAGTGAAATTGCTAAATGAATTCGTATGTGGACATGGGCTTAAAGGTACGTAGGTACTAAGAAGAGGGCGCACTGGCTCCCCTAACGCCAGCATCCCACCTCGGAGGCGCCTGAGGGTTCGACCCCCTGCGACCCGAAAACACGGCCCCGAGCGAGTCGATGCGTGGCTCGCATCAGCAGCAACCTTGCAAGCCCTGCAGACCAGCCAGCTCCACCCTCCAACAACCCTTGCATCATCGGCATCGCTTCAGAGACAATAGAATCTTGCATTCAACGGCCAGATCAGTTTCAATCTACCTTCAGTCGCGCGCCGTAGTGCCGAGCATCGTCACCCGTCCGCTACTTGCAAGGTCAAGACACCCCCGGAGGACTGACGGACTATGCGACCAAGAGCAGTCTCCCGCAAGTCGGGTCGGTGGTGCTGCCAGCGGCGGCAGGCCATTGCAATTCCTGCTCACCGAATCGGGGCGGGGCAACCCCACGCCCAGCGACCGCCACACGTCCCACATGCTATAATTTGTGATTGGCCCTTCCTTGTAGGTACGCACGCACCTCCAAGGATGTACACGCACGTCGCGTAGGGTTCCCCCAATGTGGCCTCAGGACACACATTAACCTCAACTCCGGCCACAGTTGTCATCGTACCTGGGGCATCTAGTTAATATGATGTGGAGGGAATCTCTACCGGTTAGGTGAAATGCGTAGGAAAAAGCTCTGGTTCTTCAGCATTGGATGACGTTGAACTCTACACCCTCTGTTCAGGAAGTATTCTTCTCTGAATGAAGGCCTTTGATTGGTTGCATCTGCCTGTTTCAGGGTTCGGGTTAATTAATTCGTTGCATGTCTGAAAGGGGGGCCGGTAGCCTACCATTAGGAACTGTGGATGGATTCAATCGGGCACGCTCTGAAATTAAGATAATAGCCCGGTGGAAACGTATGTAAGTAGTAGTGAAGCGAGGCGCGTATGAGTTTCACGGCAGCCGGGGGATGTTCTAAGACTTTGCCTGAGCCATGTAGCAGGTGATGGAAAGACTCCCCTCTCGACCACTAGGTACATGTATCTCACGGACTCCAAGTTGTCTAAGCTCCCACAATCCTTCCCGACGAAGACCAATATCACAACCGCCAACACTCCCATGCCTCCAACCACGAACGAAATGCCTCTTACACACTCCCATTCCCCGCAGCAGTCGCAGCGCAACTTGCACAGACAGAGCCTGCTTCCTGGACAACAATGTCGCCACCGCCGTCAGACTCAGCGATTGTCCCTTGTACATCCAGAGTTTCCACCAGAAACCTGTCCATGGGTGTCATCCCATTGTAGGTGGCGGCAATCTTGTCGACGACATGCTCGGGGAGGGAAATGCCCAACAGCGACATCCCTTGAATGATGGTTCGGGAGGAGGTATCGGGTTTCTTCGAGGCGGTGGTCGTGTCTGAGGGATGGATGTCGGAGTGGCCGTTGTCGGGGAGGGCAGCTTCGAGCTGTGGGGTCTTGGTCGTTGGGTCGTGTTTGCCTAGGGCGGCACTTAAATAATGCGTGAGTGTAAGGTGGTATGGTTGTTGTGTGAAGGGGTCGGGGGGTAGGGAGGCAACAATGTGTATGTGTTGGAATCATGGCAGGGAATTGCCAAGGCATGATGGAACGACGAAGGGGTGGATAGGAAGGAGGGGCGGTACAAGGGAAGGGTGGACGGATGTGGGAGGAGAATGAATCTTGGTGAGAAGATATGAGATCGCCGGCGATGATGACAATAAAGGGAGCCACTGACGTAGTATCGTTCTGAACATCCGTATTGCAAAAGGTTGAGATGATGCCGTCTGTGATGGCGCTATGAGGAGGTGGCATGTTGGTGACTGCCCTGTGGTGGATGGGATGCACTAAGACCACGCTATCTGGGACTAGGAGATTTCTCCGGGGGGTACCGCAGGCGGAAGGAAAACCGTGGCCGGTGGTTTGAAAGGGGGAAAGTGGTAGGAGGAGAAAGACATGTTGCTGGGGAATTCTTGGTTCATTTATCCCAGAGACGATGTGGGATGCAGGCTTGTCTGTTGAGATGATGGCGCCTGGACACCAATTCTGTCCTGGAGTTGTGCAAAATGCAACTTTTACGCCTGGCTGGCTTGGGGACGCCTAGGAAGCGGTGGAGCTATTCGGATAGGGAGCACTACCAGAGTTGCATACCTGCTGCAGAACCGCTGCTGGTAAATGTGCAATCGGCAAGAAACCTGGAACGCAAGACAGCTAGTTCGATTTGTAGATTTCTGGCGGGAATGGCGGGGGCACTTGCAGTTTGCATGCAGTGCAAGACCTCAGCTGCAATTGGCAAAATATGCAACACTGGGGTTGACCAAATCTGTCAAAACGTAACCACAACGCACGGCACCCCCCGGTGGAAGATTTACATTTTGCAATTTCAGCTGCAGATGGCGCAGCGACTTCGTTCCCATTGGTCAACGAGTTCGTCTCGCTGTCCGAGTTGCATGCATGTTACAGCATGGCGGTGCGGGGTCTGCCAGCCACGATTGCTGTCTCCCGCAAGACATGCCAGCGACACGAAAATGTCCGGTCTGACCCACTGCAAAACTTGGATTCCACACGGACACAGCCCTACCCAACTGGCTTCCAACAAATACCCTTATTTATCTTCCAGTTCCAGCATTCTACCCGGGGTGTTTTGTTCTGTGACACGCCCTAACTACCTCCCAAGGACTTTTGATAAAGGATGGCTAAAGATTGGACCGCGGAGATCCAAAATGAGGTCAAGAGGCTCTACGTCGATAAGAAGGAGCCCCTTGGTGAAGTTATGCGCATGGTGAAGGGAAAATTCAGCTTCAGTGCTTCGTAAGAACTTCTCCCCTCCCGGCCCGCCACACAAGAGGGTCCATTTACCGATAACTTGCGACAGAGAAAGATCGTATCGGACTCAGCTCGCGAAATGGGGCTACACCAAGTATGTTACCCAAGCCTCCCCGACACCGAACCGTGGGCTACGCCCTCATCGTGGTGCGACGCGCCGCGCTCACGGCATTTCCGCGACACTAAGGCGGAGCAGCGAAATGCCGTACGTGTTCCCCCTGTTCTGTGTTGACATACACTTACCACGCATTCAGGTCAAACAGCATGCCGGGACCGGTTGCCAACTTCTCGTCCTTTGACACGGGTGGTGCCGGTGACATGATGCCATTGCCATTTTTCGGCATATCAAATCATGAGGAATCCGATTCTGGCCCCCATGATAACATGCCCTTTATGAGTATCCCAGTTTCATCTCCGCCAGCAAACACTTTTGGGATGAATCTCCATGACGGTGACGGGAAAACGCCCTTGCACCAGGCCGTTATCGGGAAGAACGCCGAGCAGGTGAAAACACTGCTGTTTTCTGGAGCAGCGGTCAATATCGTTGACCACGCGGGAAACACACCTTTACACTACGGTGTCATCGCGGACGAGATTGACATTTCCATCATTAAACTCCTCCTCAGATTCGGAGCCGATGTCAACGTAAAAGGCCAGTCAGCTCGGTCGCCACTTCACTTCGCGGTATCCAATGCCGAGATGGTCAACGTTCTCATCAGCGGGGGCGCCGATCCTGGAAGTCAAGATGACAAAGGCGACACACCTCTCCATCTCGCTCTCACAGTTGTATCATCTGACAAGGACCTAGTCATAGACGCTCTACTTGAAGCCGGGTCCAATCCAGACCAAGAGAACAACTCTGGTATGACGCCCTTTCTCAAGCTCTTGGATCGACCATACATGCCGTCTGGGATTCTGGTCTATGTCCCGGTATTTCTAGGCCGCGGAGCCAGTGCAACCAAACAAACACCCGATGGCAGGTCGCCACTTGAAATATTTTTGTCAAGGGTGAGGTCCGATAGCCTGTGGGCTTTGAAAATCCTCAGGGATTATCGAAACCCCAACGAACCGTATGTTGAGGCAGTAAAGTCGTTACTCGACAGGGGGGCCTCTGTAGAGGCCACAACGTCATCCGGGGAACCCTTGGCAATTGCTTTCTTTCGTCAAGCCCGGACGCGGTACAGCATAAGACAAGATGATCTGGGGGAAAAGATATGCGAGCTGTCAAGTCCTCAAAAAGTTTTCAGCAACGGAAATACCCTTCTCCACGAGCTGGCAGCTAGCTTGGTGGATTCCACCACGCTGTCATGGATCGAGGTTACCCTTCGGAAAGGCGCGGACCCCAACCGCAAAAACAACGATGGCAAGACACCTCTCATGTCATTGCTGTTCGTAGGTAATGGCTCGCATCAAGATGTAGAGAGGGGGTTGAAAATTATGTTGGCTCATGGCGCGAATCCATTGCGGTTGGACTCGCGCTCACAACCCATTTGCTTCCACGCGGCTGAAAAGTATGGAGGCAACCTATCTGGCATTGTCCGTCGGCTGCTTGAGGTATCTTCCACAAGAATCCGGACAGGGGAGAGTCTGTCCACGGCAACGGGCGGACAAGCCCAGAACAATGAGCTGACTTGGTGGGCGGAGTGGGAGCAAGCGGCGCGTGCAGACGACTGGGCCACTGTTGCGACATTTATGGCCAAACACTTCGATCGACATTACCCCAATGTTAACCGGAAACTGGTTTCAGTGGCATACTCGGTTCTGGCAGAGCGACACTTGAAGGCTTATCAGGAGCAGTTTGCGTTGACACTCGATCAGTCTAAGAAAGACGACCTACGAAAGTGTGTTGTGGAGGTTCTCCTAGTCGTCCGGGAACGGGAATTTCACGTCAGCATGGAGTACTTTGATCTTCTTCTTGCACTTTGTTGATCGGCGGAGCCGTAACTAAAGGTTCCTTACATATTAATACGAAAATATTCAAACTGTGCCTTGTGTTTCACCCCCATCCCCTAGGGGTCTAGAGGAGCTTAAACCTGGTGACGTGCGGCGACAGCAATCGCTGAAGATGAAACCCCCACAAAGCCCGGTCTGCCTTCGGCACTGTCACCATTCCCACTCGGCGAAACTCCTTGTCGCGTCCCGGAACGGGAGAAACACATAGAAGAGCACATGATAAGGGCCGAGCCCGCTTCATCAACTTAAAGGGATAACTCGCGAGCAGGACCAGGTGGGTTACCACCTCTCCCGCGGCAGATGGGTCGTCCTCCAGATCCATGTGGTCGAGAGAGGCAGCGCCGGCCATGAACGACAGCTGTGCGTCTTCAGGGGCGAACACAACCTCGTCAATGCCATCATCATACCTGATGACCTCTCTCGTGACTCGAATCAGAGGGGCTCGAAGCGTAATTGTCCCCTTTCCTTGCCCAAATGCTCCCCCATCTTCTGGCCGTTCAACCTCAAAATCAAGCACCTGTACCCACATCTTTGGGTCAACACCATACCACACCCAGCTAGTAAAGCTCATAGGCCTCCCACACGACGGCCATGCCCACGATGGAAACAAATCTCTATCCACCTTAGTAGAAACCGGCTCGCCCGAGACCTCCCAGACAAGCAGGTCAGCCAAGAAAGGTCTCCAGCATCCAAACGCGTAGTCAACCTCGCGGTAAATCCACGGCCATTTCCGCTGCAGCGCCACAGCGATACCCTCCAGCGCAGCGACCCTATCCCCAAACTGCGTCAACAGCCGCGTCGAGTACGTACTAGCTATATCCCCCCACAGATACGAATAAGTCTTGTCCATCCCCGCGTTCGCAAACAGCTTGTTCACAGACACATGGCTGATGTTGTACCTGCGAGTGAAAACCCTGTCCCCATCGCTAGTTTTCGTTGGGGGCCCGGACGTCCTGCATTCGCACTGCACCTCGCTGGCACAGGTCCATGCCATTTCTCCCTTGCCGATGTACAGCGTCCTCTTGGCTAGGAAGCGCTCTTGGAAGGTCCAACCGCGCTCTTCGATGATGTTTAGTGTGTCTTTGGGGTCTTGATCGAATGTCTCGTGTGCCCAGTGGCCCGGGAGAGACCGGCATCGCTCGTGCTCCATTTTCTCGATCACGGCTTTGACCGTCCCGGTAGATTCACCCCCATTCGGGCTTGAGCGGTCTGTGGGATAAGCCAGGTCAAAAACCTTGGGTGGAAGGGGTCGCATCTCGGGTGGACTGAGGGGGCAACCTTCAAGCACACTGGAAGAGCCTGCTGCCGACAGGGCGAACAGCGCTCCGGAATAGATGTCTGCCATCTGGGGGATCTAGCTGTTCTTATCGTCCGGGTCGTCCTGGATAATACACAGTGCATCGACCCAGAGATAGGTTTGCCCGAGTAGTTTGCAGGCGGCAACTGTGTCCTTGATAGTCTGAGGGAGGGAAGTAATCGGGATTCCCGTGGTGTGTTCATCCAAGTTTGTTGTGTACGTGCAGAGGTTGCCTCCGTCCTTGCCCCAGCAGTAACTGAGGGCGACGTATGGTATTCCGGGTGGAAGCTTGTTGTCTTCAGTGAGGACTAGGCAGATTTTGTCGTTGTCTGAGATGTCAAGAAGGCGCCGAGGTAAGGCGTACTTTGCGATATCTGCATTGCAGTGTTCGTGGGAGGCAACACATTCCGACAGCCAGGTCTTGGCAAATCCGAAACGCTCTTCGGGAGACTCTCGAATGGGTCGAAATTTCTCGTGCGTAGGTGCAACTGCAATCGGTATGCCCAGCCTAGGATCTGAGCGGCGATGTTTGTCTTTGACGTCGTCTGAAATGCCGTATTGAGCAATCTGACAGCTGATAAGGAGGTGAGCACACGCGAGACTCACCAGCAACGAGATAAATCTTGTAACCAGGTGCTGTCTCGAAGGTATCCTGGGGACCAATGATTCCAATCTCCAGAGTGTTGTCGTGCCAAACACTTCCAACCAGTTTCGTATCGGGCTCGTTGATGTCTGTGACGCGACTCAAAACTTCGCGGAGAGCCCAGCATCTGGCGCATTGGCTGGCTGACGCGATGACGTCGCGTAGCAGGACCCTTTTGTCGTACACGTCTCCGCATATCTCCTTGCAGTGCGGACAGTTTTCCCAATATTTGGGGCTAGTGGCTGTCCGAGTCGCCATTCTGCTGTGTGATGATGCCGGGTCGTTCGAGGCGTGTCTTGCGGTGTTACAGTGTAAGAGAAGTTTCTAAGATTGTGTCCTCTGACGTCCTGGTTTCTCCTTTCCCCGCCGGAATCCGGAGTCGTCCGCATCTGCTTTCAGCTGCTGCGGGGAACGCGTGTTGCGGCTGTCGATTGGCTGACACAACGATGTGCAGCGGCCTAAGGTGCCCGTTCTCGGATGCAAGCTGTAATTGGATATTGGGCCAATATGCAGGTAATCCAGGGAAACTCATTCATAGGTACTGTCCCGATGTAGATTTGGTCGTATGTTTGGGTGGAGCACCTCGAAAGGAATGCAGGGCACGCCAGGGAAATGGCAACTCTATTCTAAGGTACCTATGTAAGGTGTTATTATTCCAAAGGCTTCCACATAAAACTCGCCAAAAACATAAACTCCCCCCCATCATCATCCACTGCCGGATACAGCGGCACCTCCTTCCACTTCACATACCCCATCCTCGCATACCAATCCTCATTACTCCTCCCCTTCTCCGGTAACACCGCCCCGAACCTCACATGCGCCGACGCCGCCATCCCCCTCAACTCGTCGTCCTCCACGTACCGCTTCGCCAGCGTATCCAGCGTCATCGCCTTACACCCCGGCCACCCATACGGCTCCACCTTCGCCATGTCCTCGATAGCTCTCACCGCCTTCCTTGCCAACCCCCCTCCCCGGTGCTCAGGGAGGATGAACAAATTCCCGATGTTCATGACTTCCAGTTCCGGAAGGGGGTTGTCGATGCCGTTCTCGTTGGGGAATGTCTTGCGTAACATGCCGACGTGCCCTGCGTAACGCTGATGCGCGGGGAGATGCGAGGTTGAGGGGGGGACCACCCAGAACATGGCTTGGGTGCGTGCGTCGATGGCGGCGCGCCAGGCTTCGAGGATGGAGGTGGAGTGGGACCAGCCGCAGAGGAGGCGCTGGTGCTGGAGGGAGGCGAACTGGATTTCATCGTGGAGGTTGATGGGTTCTAGGAGGTTGATGGGGGTGGGATTGGAGGTTGTCATGTTGGTTGTGGGTTCCAATGTGTTGTGAGTTGAGTTGTGAGTTGGGATTCGGGTAACGTTGTGCGGACTCGGGCTAAGTCCGAGGGGGACGATGAACCAGGTTTTAAGGCTGACGCCCTTTGTGTGTCACCTGTTATTTGGTCTTGACCTCCCTCTTTCGGTTTAGCTTGCGTGCATGATGACCCCCTTTCGGCAAAGATGACTTCTTTTGGCATAGTGTTTCCGTAATTCAAATTCAGATATTTCCCCACTGTGGAGGTCACTAATAGTGATCAGTGTAATTCTGGACCGGCCAGATTTCTTTGATTTGTTGTTCTTGCCAATCATCCCTGAAATACGGCACCGCAGTCAGGAGAACCGGTCCCCATCATCGCGGCTCCCTGCTGACATCCGCAGTTTGCAGCAAAGGACTCTCCACCGCCGCATGCATGGGTGTCCTTCTCCTCAGATTCGTTCCTAAGGGACGCCCACCGATATCACCCGCCCTATCCGCAATTATAATGACCGATAGGTCTCTGTTGCGATCTATACCGGTATTCTTCAGGTATCGAATGAAACCGAGCAAGATCGCGAAACCAGTCGCGAAGATAGCTATTCCATAAGTCGCCCACAAAACGTCAATGTTGAAATCGTATACGTTGATTGTCTCGAACTTCGTGACATTGGCTAGCACTGGCCCTCTATGGTGAGTTAGTAAGGTATAAGTTAGGTATGGGAAATGTCTCGTACGTCAGAATTGGGTTGATCGCTAGACTGTAGGTGACATTGCGAGATAGCTCCGGGATAAGAACATCCAAGGTCTCATTTCTTGCAAAGCCCTTATCCTGCAGTCTCTGTGGCTTGAGCCTGAAGTTTGTCTCCGATGGGTTCATGTTCCGTTTGTTGTACCAGAAGAAGTGGTCCAAGTCGTTGCTGCCGAGAAGCGAGGTGTGGGCAATACGCGTGTCTATGAAGCCGAGCTTGACACCGGTCGACATATCCTGACTGAGACTCATGGATCCAACCAGCACATCGGAGATAGCCCACATGATAGCCGAGTAGGAATGCTGCACCATGTCGGTCTTAGAGGGATCGGAGTCTGGGTATGGAATTGGCTCGGGATCCACAACTAGGTTGTTCTCCACGACCGACTGGATCCCATTTTCGTACTCCAGGGTGATAGTATAGTTGGCTTTATGGAGTTTGCATACAGTGAAATGCCGCCTCGCGGAGGTGATGTTGCCGTCCTGTGCCATTTGCGACTTCATGTATGTGATCCAGAGCTCGTTTGTTGCATTTACTGGAAGTTGAACCCTCGGCCGATCCAAGGCAACTATCCGGTAAGATCCGTTGGGAAAGTATTCATACCCCGGTACGAAGGCGTAGTATGAGATGAAGAGCTCCTTGGTTGAACCCTGGAGTCGATCCATCCGTTCTTCGAGAAGACCTTCGGTGATCGTGGAGGCCGTTGAGTTGGCATCCCCGCAATGGATATAGGGACCTGGGAACGAAAGGGTGTACCTGCTATTGATTGATGGTGGCGGGACATATTGGGGTTGTCCAGATGTTGAAGCCTTGAGGGCGAGAAGCTGAATGATAGTTCTAGGGCCGGTGAAGACTCTGAACCCCTCCGTTCCGGCAATGAGTGGTGACGATGCAAACCGACCCACATCGCCATCGGGCAGCTCTTCGATATTGATACGGCGGACCTCTTCGAAAACAACGGTAGAGTCTTTGCGGGAAATGACTGCAACAGCGGCGGTCATTACAATGGGTACCAACCGCATGAGTCTGACATGTTAACTTAGGGTAGGGAAAGGGGTCTAAGGGGAACTGACTGACATATGCAAGCTAGCGTGAGGAGTATCGGCTCTCTCCGAACACCCCACAAGGATATGAGGGAGATATCCGCAGAGAAGAGATGGTCCACTGCATGAAGTGAGATATTTCTAGGTGTAGCTTGGGTCACATTCCCACTCAGAGCCTTCCAGAAATATTGGGTGTATGCAATCTTGACCGCGCTTTGGAGGCACAGTTGGACCGCGATCGCAAAAGCAGTTCCAAGTCTGGGTAACGTGTGAGGGGCTTGGCTAATGTGAGTGAACTAGCGGGGACCACTTACGCGAAGTAGACTTCCTGCCAAGGTCGTGACGCCGGTTTGCCATTTATCTTGGTGTAGTGGACATGATGCACCACTGATATGATGACACCGCTTAGCAGGCACAGAATCATGGACATCGGGGGCCGTAGTATTGACTGGATCCACTGCCATGTTTTCGAAGGCTGTGGTAGACCCATTTTCGGCACCATTCCGTAATGGCTTGTTGTCAGGGTTTTTCCACCAGAGTGAAGGAGTTCAACAGAGGCGAACGTGGGGCTCAATCGTAGAATAATGGGGGGTAGGAGGGCATCACATTGAAATCTGAACTTTATAGAGTATTATAGTGGATTCCTCCGCTTCTTATGCCTGGGGGCTCTCGGCCCTTCACACCATCTTTGAGTGCCTACCGCACGCCCGCGCAGCACATTACGCGAGCAGCGATTCCGTAGAGCCAATCTAGAAAAGCCAAACCACTTCAAAAGCAAGCCAAACTGCTGAATCACACCGGGAGGCCAATCGCTCTGGCCGATGGCCGGGCCCGGACCTATTGCTCCTGAATCGGCCTAATGGGGTGGGAAACACCTTGGCACTTGTCTTGGGGGTTCGGGGGGGGATACTTTCCCGGCGCCATCTACCCGAGGAAATAGTGGGACTTTGACGTGTCTTGTTCTCAAATAAAGGAACAACGAAGTGACAGAGACTTGCAACCACTCGAAGCGGGGCGCAGCGTTGGGCGGAGCTACTGCCAAGAACGCCATATCGAAATGGAATATTCCGAACCCCTCATGGCGAAAAATTACGCGCTCATGGCAGCCTTGGGTCTACTCCATGTCTGACGGGCAATACTTGAGCAGGAATGCGAAAAGACGGGCGTAAATCGGGAACCCACCCCTTGATCTGGGGAGGTGTGGTTCCCTTCAGTTCTCGGACGAACTTGGCATTGAATGAACAACGACATGGAATTTTGGGATGTGTTGCTATTCACGATTCTAGAATACCCCCCAAAGACACAAAGTTGTCAAACAAGTGCGTTACAGTTTCAGGACAACATTGTGTGTAGTATCCCCCACGCATGAGGGGAGATTCAATGGCTGCCTCACTTACAATTCATTCCGCCTTGGAATGCAAGGGTATCCCCTAACTATTCACCGACACCAACCCAAGTCGAGTCCTCCCGCTTGAGGGTGGGCCACTTCAAGCCGACCATTATACGATTGGATGATTCCTCAGCTGCATGATGGCTGCCAAGCCGTCACCACACAGATGAGGCCTCTCGTAGCCTTTGGCCCGGTCTTTGCCTGGCCTTCTTTTCGGGCTAGTTGGCCATAAATTTCGGCCACCTGAACTAGGGCGCAGCTAACTTCAGATGATGCACGTCCTCGGAGTACCTAAAGTCGATTCAACGATTGGCCTAATCACAGCGGTCTCAGCTGACAGTACTCGGACAATTCGGGAAAGTTTGGGCTTGTCACCCTAAAAGGAACTTGTGTCCGAAGTTGGTGTCAAAGGCAACAGTGAGGTAGGAGATCTTGTCAAATTGTTCGAATCCCCCCACTACCCAACAAACTGTCACTCAAAACTCACCACAATATCCCTTTCTTGATCGAGGTGTTCTAGGGGGTCATATGATTGGATCCCGACACGTCTGTGTATCAAAGGTTACTTCGTGGCTCAATAGACTGACAATCGTCCGAGGGTTTTGTCTGGTAACGTACCTAAGGGTCCAATTTATCCTTTGACGGGTCAGTGATGATCTCCCAGTCGCGCAACCAGGTTCATCCGAGGGAGTTCTATTCAAAATTTCCGAAATAGATCATATGAGGGTGATGGTCTGACCACTGCGCTCCGGAATCCATCGAACCCCCCCTTTTATACCGGCCCAAAGCCTTGGCGCCCTCTTCCTCGAATTTGATGATTCCGAGACGCTCGTAGAGTTGTGTGTCCTCATCAACGCATCAGAGAACGAGTCCGACATCGAAGTTCTGGAATTCCGTTGCGGCCAAACCTATCGCGAGGCAGATAACTGGCTCGCCATCGGGGAGAAGTGATGTCGTGAAGACCACATCTGGTTCAAAGAACGCTCTTGTCCAGCGGTTCCTCGATCATAAACCAAATGACCTGGCTAGCCATGTATGTCCAGGGGTTGGGCCCTTTCTAGATAAGTTGCGATTGTTGTGACTGTTGTCGGAGGCGCCGGTAAATACTCTCCCTTGCAAGGTGATGGACCCGGGGGCTCGCTTGTCGTCGGGTGGTATGGGTGCACCGGAAGGCTGAGATGGTGGCTCAATGGCGAATATCTCAACGTTACCATCGGCCCATTTCAGCGAGTACTCACAGCCGGAATTGACTGACACCCAGGACCACGTGGGACTCCTATTTGCTCCTAATCCCCGCATCAAAAGCTGTGCCATCCACGCGAGGTCAGTTATCAAGGAGTCCTCCCAAAGCCCGGCGATGTATCGTCCCTGTCAATGAGGCTCCATTTCTTTTGCCAGTCCCAAATGGGCGCTTGCCGATCCGAATTGTAGGTGAGATTAAGATCTGTGTAGCACTTGACGACCTCGTGCCAAATACGGGGTTGTGATCGCGGCGTTGGGTGTGTTGCATCGGACCGGGATTCTGTAGCAAAGTGATTTAATTTCCAGCTATTGAATACTGGCCTCACCAAGAGGGCACTGGCAGCTAGTGGTTTCCATGCATTCCCAGAATACCTCGTCCAAACCAAAGTGTAGAACTCTCCTAGAAAGCAAGCGTCCTTGGAAGATCCAAGCTCTACCAAGTAAGGGATAGAGTGCATTTTTTGAACCTGACGAAAACAGGTGAGGGCAATCAAAATAAAGGGCAACTTCTAGTTGGTTTCCCGTTTCGTCACTCCCACGGATGCGCCGATCAAAATAAGGGAGGAGGGAGTCCTGGCATCCGTGGCATCTGGTGGCAGCGATGGTTAGGAAGGCGTTGCCGTATATCTTACATATGGCTAGCGCTTGGTCAGTCCAGTCCTGACGGTCGTCTTGTACGATGCAGAGGCTGTCGATCCAGAGAAAACGCACCCCAAGCTTCCTGGTGAAGTAAATGGCGTCTTGGGAATTTCTAGGGAATTAAGGCCCACGGGATGGCGCGCTTCCATTTCTCAAGGGTACACATGTTTGTTGTTAGGGGCTGTTTCTGACCCCAGCAATGGCTAAGACAAACATACCGCCCAGTGCTTACAATTTCCTGCGGCTCGTAGAGCCGTATTCCCCGCTGATAAATATCAGGTCTTTCTTGCTAGGCATTAGCAATACCATGACCGTAGGGAGCAAACTGGTGGAATGGTTCTGTACTGTCAAAAATAAGAAGCTTACAGGTGGAATGGAGTGGTGCCTGGAAGCGAGAACTATTTACGGGAGCAACGGAACAAAGCCCCGAGTGGCCATGCGCTGACACCTGACCCAGCTACTACGGAATGTCACATGCCGTGACATACCTATACCGCCTAACAGCATATTCCACAGAAAGTAAGGATATTTACAGAATGCTTAAAATTAAAACCTGAGCCCCTCAAAAAGAGGACAGATCCATGTAGGCATGATGCCCAACGTCTCTCTAGACAATGACGTCCAGATTTCCAATCCGACAGAAAACGCCTAACTGAATGATACAGCCCAAGTCTTCACCGCTTACAACGTCCCCAGTCGGTCCATACCAATCACCAAATTACAGCCAAAAGGCAAGTAAACCTGTCATACTCAAACTCGCAAGGCCGGTGAGAGATGCAACCACAACCCTCACCACAACCGGTACACTCCCGGATCAGCAGACAACAGACAGCTCACAACCAAGGACCACAACACTTCAGTCAACAAAACTCAAAACTCCCCCATCAATCCTCAACCTCATCAACGGCCCCGCAATACTCCCCCCACCCACCCTTACACGACACAACATCTCATTCACCCACGTCGTCTCCCTCCCCATATCACCCGGCGCATACATCCAGTACGCCCTGACCAACAACAGCCCCGGAATGACACTCGCCGGCCCAAATGCTTTTGCATGGCAAAGAATAAAATACTCCATGCTCTGACATATGTGGTACGCTGCTGTGGTAGGCCAGTCCTCTCTGTGGCCGAGAGGAGGGAGGAGACCGACGGTGAAGTGTCGTAGGCATCTCACCTTCCCTTCCTGACCTTCCGACACGGCAGTAGTGCAGGTACACGGGAGATTCCCCCTCCCGATGGAATCAAGCACCCCCTCTAGCCGCACGAGCGAGGCATAAGTAAAGCACCAGTGCGCCTGTACGCTCATGAGAGCAATCCAGTAGTACAGCATGTTCTGGCCGATTATAAAGTTAGGGAAGTGGAAGATGACGGGGAAGATCTTCCCTGTCTCAGAGGTGTCGCGGATGCTGTCAATCTGGGAGAGTTCGGGGTGGTATAGCGCGCCGGGGGTGACGGATTTAAAGTGGGCGAACCATGTGTCAAGGACGGTTTCTACCTTTTGGCCGTGGTGGATGCAGTCCAGGCCGGAGAGGAGGGTTTGTTGGAGGTTGGGGGATTTGGTGTCTAAGCGCCGCTCTAGGGCCTGGCGGTGGATGGATAGGTCGGGGAGGTCGAGGAGGATGTCGAGGAGGAGGTCGAATGGGGCTTTGGTTTCCGGGTGGGGTGCCCATGGGAGGGCACGCCAGGAGGGCTGGGCGAGGAAGTTGGGGCGGCACCAGATGATATTTTGGAAGACCTAGGATCTAGGTCAGCTTCAAAATATGGTAGTCAGAAAATGGGCTCGGTCATTCTTACGCTGTGTAGCCGTAACAGCTGGAAGGCGCTATGGGCGAGCCCGGATTGGTGAGCAGCGGGCCCCCGAATACGCATCAGCTCCATGGCGCCCTGGTAGTGCACCATGTAGCCGTCGGGTGAGTTGCCGGGGCATTCTGAGATCTCGTACAGCATCAGGGCTAGACATGCAGCGAGGTTCTGCTCGTTGGCCCGCGTCGACGTTCGGTTGACGTCGCGGCGCATAGCTGATAGGCCCTTGGCGTACAGGCGCTGGCCTTCCCGGACAAGGTCAAGGCGGTCCAGTTGGCGGCCCAGACGCGCTGCGCAGGCGGCCAGCAGTGAGTCCTCGAGGCTTGGTGTCAGCTCGGGCAGGTTCATGATGCGTGCCATCCAGTCTCCGCGCTCGCCGAACGACTGCCGCACAGCCTCGTTGGCCGACGTGGTATACACACCAACATCGGTAGCTGATAGGTTTTGCTCGGCGAACAGGGCGAAGATGCGGTCACGGAAGATGTTGTGGACCGAGACTTCGGGCAGAAGCGTGGGGCTAGTTCGGGCTTGCATGTGCGTTCTGCTTACCGCTCTGCTGGCAGCTCTCGACGACGACCGGGATGAGACGGAAGAAGCGGCCGGAGAGGAGACGGAAGAAGAGGGTGCGTGCTGTTTACTGCTCTGGTCGGCGGCTCTCCACCGGGAGACCATGACCTTGCCGGAGTCGGATTCGTCCGGCAGGAGGAGCTGTTGTGATTGGTCGGGCGGCAGGGCAGATTCTGAGCTGGTGCCAGCCCCGGCGACCACCATGTCTTTGGACAGGATAAAGGCATGCTTGTGTTGGTAACCGGTGCATACGCGGCCGGACTTTGCGCAGTTTCGACAGCTGGGGAGATCGCCGTCACACTGCTTGCATTGTTAGTCTGTCAATTTTCCTTCGGGTCATCGCCACAGGGGTGATTGGCCAACGGTTGCACAGGCGCCGAAGGATGCCGAGAAACCGCGAGACCAGTCCCAATGCGGTCAGATTCCGCGGATGAGTAAGGCACCTTGGGGGGAGGGGCAACGTGCCTTGATTCTCCTCTGCCGGCAGGTGTGGCACGCTTTGGATCGCCCAGGAACGCCGACCATCTTGGCGAGATAAAGTTCGCCTCCGTACTGCTGCCCGTACCTGACCAGGGATCTCAGAAACCCGAGAGTTCAGATGCGGTGCCAAGAGCGCGACACTAGCAACTCGCGTGGTGGATTGCGGGGACTACACCAAGAGTCTTGGCTCCTCAGGGTCTTCAGGGTCTTCGTGAGTTGGGGAAATCGTGGGCGGGGCTTGCATCACGCAGCGCCGAGCCACGGCGGAAGAACAGTGCTGGGGACGGTACTTGATCTTCGCTGGATGAGGCCGCCCGTTACGTTACCTCGTGCGCGTCTTGTCGTGCATTGGCGAATGCGATCGCATTGCCAAAATTTCCGGCCCTTTTCCGCGTGCCTGGTGGTTGGAATTACCAGGGAAAAAGATGAGGGGTGAGGTGATGAGGGACGGAGAGTAGGGCTGAGGCCCGTTCGACAATTAGCGGTCTCGAGCTGCGCTATACCGCTTTGGGTCAGAATCCGCGAAATCGAGCAAGAGGCCAATCGTGCTTTCCCTGCTGCGCCGTGTCGCTGTGGCCAACCAGAACACACCCCGGTCAGACCGACCTCGCACAGCAAACCGCCGCCAGGTACATGGGAGGATAGCCCGAATCGATATAAGTTGATCTTCCTTCGCCTTTCTCACTGTGACCCTCATCTCTGGTCTTCGCATCACAAGTTCAACTCACCAGTTGAATCATCAACTTTCATTCAATTCCCCACTGAAATAACCCCGGAAATGTCTGTCAACTCCCACACGGCGGCTGCCATCGCCGAGATCGTCTTGTACGCCCCAATGGTTCCCATCTCCTTATATCTGATGATTCGGAACTGGAAACACCGGCCCCGCACGGCGTGGTATCCCCCAGCAGCATTTTCATCCAGTACGTGGCACTTCACTACCACCACGACGGCGAAAACCTCAAGTATGACTGACGTTGGGCGTCTAGTTCGGTTGGTAGGCGGCATCATGACAATCATCGAGCAACAGAACAAGGATGACCGCAGTTTAATCATCGCAACCATCGTCCTCCTCAACATCGGCCTCATCCCTCTGCTCATGGCTTTCCTGGGTTACGCTCGCCTTGTGTAAGTCAACTCCCCGCAGCTGTTCACTGAAGTCTCGCGCTTTTACTCCTCGCTCCTACTAACCCAATATCCACACGGACATTAGAATAGAGCACGATTTCAGCGACATCAAGAAAGTCAGCATATTCCTTCGCCTGATCAAAGCGTGCGTCTTAGCGGCAGCCGGCCTTCTCGGCGCCGCAGGTGGCTACGCCGGGAAATCGGAATTCGCCAGCACCCAGTCAACACTCTCTAAAGCCGCATATATTTTGTTCTCTGCCGTTCTCGTGGCTCTCACCGCTTCCTTTGTCGTCTTGGCTGTGAATAAAACCATGGTCACGCCCGCTCACAGACCTGTAAGCAACTTCCTGAGACAGGATTTCACTACACCCACATCGACGCAAAGTGCCTAGAGTACTAACATCTATTCACAGTACATCAAATGGTGCCTTGCCGCAGCCCTTCCTCTCTGCGTCCGCGCGGCATACGGCATCGCCGGTGTCGCTCTTGCCTCTGGAGCCGAGATTTTCAGGTCGGAGTGGAGCTCGCTGTATGGATCTGCGACGATATTCGGGTTGATGGGTCTTCTTCCAGAGTACATTGTCCTCTGCATTTACATTTACCTCTCCGTCTACCATCTTCGCTCAACTAAGCAGAAAGATGTTGTTGAAGAGAGTACGAAGCAGGGGTCGAGCGATATGAGTTAGGCGTTGCCGCGGGCGTTGTATCAGGTTGGGGGATGAGCATGGCGCTTGGATAGAAGTGTATGCACCCTATGCCCATTTTACTCTGAGGGGTATGATGGGTGCTTTCAGGGTATCGATTGAGACGTGGATCGTGTTTTAATAGTTAAGCGTTTCTTTTTGCTGTCATTTGTTTCATTTTTCGCCCAGAACTAGAGATAGATATCACCAAAACCCACCCTGTTTAGATGCATCGCTGCCATCCTAACTCCCTTGAATCCATCAGCCAAATACCTCCCCAAAGAAACCAACCCAAACACCCAGCAACACCAAAAACCCCCTCCCCCCAACCAAACTCCTTCCCCTCTCCCCTCCCGACCCAACACCCTGATCTCCCCCACCCGATCCAACAACCTGACCCCCCTCCAAACAAGTCTCAATCATCCCCCTCAACGCCTCCCTCTCCTTCTCCGTAACGCTCAATTCCCATTTATACTTAACCTCCACCCAACTCTTCGCATACGTACAATAAAAAGTCACCAGCGGCGGCTTCCACACATCGGGGCTCTTATCGCTCTTGGCCTGGTTCAAATCATCCGTCACAGCCCACAGCTGCGGCGACGCGATGTCGTTGGCGAACTGCCCGCGCTTGGCGGTCGTCCATTTGCTGGCGCCGCTGGCCCAGGCGTTTTTGAGCGGGACCATATGGTCGATGTCGATGTCGGCGGGGGAGGTCCAGGTCTTGTTGTCGTAGGGCGAGAACCAGGTGCCCGAGGTGGAGGTGCAGGCGGAGTTGGTGAGGACGTTGAGGCCGTCGCGTTTGAGGACGAATTCTCTGGGTCGGGGGTTAGATGTTTCTGAGTCTCTACAAGACCTAAATGAAGAATGAAAAATCGCTGCACATACCGAATGTTGCAGGTGCCGCTTTGGGTGCCCCAGTGGGGAAAGAGGTCGCGATTGTAGCCGCCGGGGTCGGCGAATGGTTTTACGGTGAGAGAGGCGAGTTCAGTTTGAGCGACGGATTTTGAGGGGATTCCGGGCTGATGAAGGGTTTATGTGAGACAGGGGTCTTTTTGTCACTGAATTGGGAAAAGCTCACGGGGCCCGTTGTAGGTGCTGGCGCAGCATTGACAGCGCCGGCCGCAGCGAGGAGGAAAATGTATTGCTTCATTTTCCGTCTTCGTCGGCGATGTTGAGCAGAGTGCGTGCACGCGGTGATGGTGAAGCGGCGACCCAGAGCTATATATCCGCTGTCCAGTGGTGCCAAGCAATCATTGCAGCGACAGCCACTCACAAGTCGAGGACCGAGACAAAACCACGACAGCTGCTCCACTACAAGGACGTGGTTGGCTGTGACTTGTTCCCAGTCCCTCTTCGCTCAGGCTAGCGTCACCCTTGAGCGACCTAGGCGGAAGCAGCAAAGTTGCCACGACATCGAACTCCTTAGCCCTGACCCAAAGTTTGACACAAAATCTGCCAGTACTCTACAAACGAATAAGGTGGATTTAACGAGTTCCAGGGACTGAAGCTAGCTAACCCAGGCCGGTACGTCTTGTAGACCGGGCTTTTCCCTCGCCGAGAACTTCATGGACATTTGTTACGGTTCCTAAGAAGGGTAACTTACCCCAAAATCGCATGCACTGTCACCCAAGCAACAACTCTCTTCCGCGCGACACCAACAATCCAGTGAAATTCCAGGCAACCATAGGTACCTCCAACAGCCAACCCCGCATCTCCTCTCTACGTTGAGCCATGCCGATTTAATTCGCCTTTCACCCAACGTCCTCTCTAACATTACAATCTCCCTTTCTTTTTCGAAAAAACGGCCCGGTTGTCTGCGACGAATCTGGGCACACGAAATTTCCTTTTTCGTTCGTCATTCTGAGCTGGGGTAAGCGGTGGCTGATTTGTCCTGAGCTAGGGTGATCCCATTCGCCGCCGCCGCACAGCCTCAGAGGCCCCTTCTCAGTCCCCCCCCGACTAAAGATTCCTCTCGATGGAAGCAGATGACGCATAATCTGTAAGGATAGCTCCCAGGCAACAATTCCAATTACGATGTACACAAGATGGAAGGACGATGGGGCCGCGCAGGCATTGGCGCAGACAGCAATCTATATGTCAACGGGCCATTAGGTGCTGTGGGCTGCTAGAGCTTCCCAAGCATATTCGCCGCAAAGCTGTCGCTTGCGCTTGCCGTAGGAGTTGGGCCCGGTGTTCGCCGTCCGGGCCACTTGGACTCCGTATAGCACGACGCAAATTACCGTAGGATAACCTCGCGTTCGAGGGTCGGTATGCTACAGAGATCGAAGCTGCGGCAGCATGCATGGTCGAAGCGGACTAGACTAGATCGGATACAAAAGAATTCAAGCCGTTCCGCAATAGTCTGCTCTTCGTCTTGCCAGTCGAATACCATCACTTCCGGCCGATAGGGCTCTGCCAGATACTGATCGAGCTTGTCTGTGTGACCCAGTAGCAAGCCAGAAAATGTTCTTGACTGCAGGCGGTTCAGGAAGGCTTGTCCACATTTGCTGCACCTGTCAAGAGGAACTCGGTGTAAGGCCTTTTTTGAACAACGATCGCATGGAGCGTCGAGAGAAGTCCACCAGGTTGCGCTGTCGTCATCATGGACAAGTCGAATGTATATATTAAGAGCCCTGATTCAGATTGTATGGCAGAGAGCAAGCCGAGCTGTAACGTCCTCAACACAACCCTTGTCACCGATGAACGTAGTGTCAACTGTTCTTGAAAAGTCCCCAAGCTGACCCACCCATTGACAGAAAACTCTTCTATTTCGAGATTTAGCTAGACTTCTGCTTCCTCAGCAACTTGTCCGGTGCGACGGTGGTCCTGGATATCTCCACAAACCAACCAGACAAGGACCAACTTAGGAAATCGGACCGTCGTCCACACGGCTCCTTTCTCTCCCAGTGCTGCCAAAATAGATTGAGAAGAACGGATATTGTTTTTTATCTTGGCAACAACGCTGAATTTAAGTTGTTCGACGACTATCAATGATGTTCAATTTTTTGGAGATTTGAACGAAAACTTGTACTAATGAACAAACACGCCCTTTCGCCGTCATAGAAACCAGAAAATCTATCCCATGAGGCGTAACTTGATGCAGTAGCATGTGTCGATACCAACGAGTGTAGTAGAAGAATGAAATTTAAACAGTCCAGTTGTCCTGCACTCCGAGTCTGCCATGATCATGTGGCCCAGGGTTGAGTACCCTCACAACCTCAACCTCCTCAAAAACGAGCGCTCTAGCACTGCCCGTCATTGGGGTCGGCCCTAAATACGCCAAGTCAGCATCAACTTTCCATGGTCCACTGCAAGCTTGTATGGATTATCACATACGAGTACTTCCAGTTAGTATAAGACGTAGAGCCTCCGCGGTCGCAGTTGTCGATTTCCTTTCTCAAGCCGTCATAGCACTCCGCTTCAGCAATGTCACGGGAACCGGAGCCAATGTAGTGCAGTGTAAAGTCGACCTTCTTCTTGCTGCTGAGGTTCCGGCAGGCGTACTTGATATCCTTGGAGGAGAAAGTGCCAACAAAACCCTTGCAAGCTTCTGTCGCCTTTCCGTATGCGTTGCCGCGATCGCCTCCCCAGGTCACGCCGCTGCTATAGCAAGAGCGCTTCTGGATGGTGTGCTCTGGAGCAACAGGCTCAGCAGACGGCAGGGCCATGGCGAAGGAAGCCGTGAGGGCGAGGAGGCAGGCCGAGAGCTGCATTGTGATAGAGAAGAATAGTAGAAAGTGATGTGAGGAGGAATGTTGGTTTTAGAAGTTGATGTGCTTGTGTAGAAGTCCTATTTCACCAGCAGAGGGAAATGGGAACCCTTATATATAGGCAATTTGCCAATGTTCCATGGCATCAGGTAGGATTGAACATCAAGACAGTGCCCAAGTAGCCCTCACGGAATTGTGATGGCGTCGGTCAAAACATGGACCAGGCCCTGGCTGCGAGGACGTCGGTACCAGGCTCGGACTCTCGGACCGGAGCGCCGCGGTCGGCATTATGCCTTACCTAGACCATCCTCCAAGGCACTGCAGCAGCAGAAGTCAACTCGCACTTGTAAAGGAGTCGCTCCTACCCAGTACAAGGCCGCCCATGGTATAATGCTACATAGATAGTATTGTGAGAGTTGTGGGGTTCTTGACACTAGGTACATGTAATAGTTGCCTTGCCCTGTTTGTCGTGTCCGTGTGCCGCGAGCAGCGTGGTCCGAGGATGGAGATCTAGTATGATAGAAGCGTAATCCTTCGCTCTATTCAAAGATGCAGGATCGAGTCGCTGCCAGTGATAGTTGGGGTTGGATAAACTAATTAGGTTAGTTGAAAGGTTAAGGCGGTAACATTAACTTGTATACGTCATTACTTAGTTTGGACACGACATTTGTTTGGGGCTCACGTGGTGACCAAAATCACTTCGACATTTTGCGAAAGTTGTGCAGCATTAAGTCCTTCAAATAAGTACCCTGCGCTCAAAACGCGGCATTACATTTTGATTTCGCTTAAACTTCATATAGCTAGCTTTCTGATATCTTGTCGCACATCCTTGGAACGCTTGCATAAACGGGCTCCTTGCACCGAGAGCTGCTCCGATTTTCTCCAATGTCGGACTCCAATGTCGGACTCCAATGTGACTCCCCTTAGCGGCCAAGTCCGGCGAAAACCCACGAAATCCACCACAACCAAAAATGTAGACAGCCTTGGCAATCCTCCATACCACAAATATTGGCGCAAGTGGACTTTGAACTTGGAGAATATTAGCCAACTAGAAAAATAGTAACAGTGGGGGGTCTCCGTGCACTTGCCAGGCGCCGCCTCGCCCAGCCGGGCTGCTTCCGCCGGGCCAATTCTGTCTTTTCTGTTACGCCCAGTAGATTTTTTCCCTCTAACAGCGGGCCCAACGGGGGTGGTGCTGCCCTGCCGGTGCAAGGGAGCGCCCAGGGGCCCCAGTTTGCGTGCCCGCTAGGTAGGCTTAGCTACGACAATCGTGCATGCGGTTGGTATGATTGCAGTATGATCGCACTAGTGCAAACTGCAGGCATATAAAAAAGGCACTCTAGCAGAGCCAAAGAGTAAAGAGCAAGGACCTTTGCAGCCATAGAAGATTATTGCCAATAGTACCTTTCAATTTGGCTCCAAGCCGTGATCAACCTGCTTTCTTTCCTCCTAAGCTCTGGCGGAGTGGGTTGCCCCTTATGACAAGGGTAAAGTCAAGGTGAAGGCGGAACCATTCGCTTTCGAAAGACGGGGACCAATTTTGCCATTTTTATGTATGGGACCAATTCTGGGCTCGCTCGGCTAGAACTGAAGTAATTATGCATGTTGCGGCACAACCTTCCGGAAATGGTTCTTGGGCTGAGCAAACCTGAGCCAATCCTGAGCCGGACCTGAGCCGAGGTGAGCAATATCACGTGGGCAAGGTATGAAAAAGGAAATTTTGTGAGCTCAGATTCGTCGTACAAACAGCCGTTTTCTTCCCTCCTTCCACATCATCACCACCTCCAAATCACCACCATGACAAACCCAACCCCGGGAAATACCACCCCTCCCCCAAGCTGCGGCACGTGGGATCGCTCCGATCCCGCCCAACAAGCCCTCTCCCGCCTCATCAACCTCAAACACGACTCGACCCTCCACGGCATCTCCATCCTCAGCCGCGACGGCGTAATGCGCTCCCTCACCGCCGACCGGCGCGTCGTCGACGCCGTCGGCCTTACGCCCGCCCAGATCGCCATGTGGATTGATCGCTGGCCGGAGGGGTCGCGAATGAGAGAGTCAGAATTTGATGACGGCGCGGATGGGACGAAGGTCCCGAAGGTGAAGTGGTTCTTGCCGGATGAGCGGTTGGTGCCTGCGCCGGCGAGTGAGGAGCTTAGGGGGGAGTGGGAACGGAAAAGGAGGGAGAAGGAGGAGAGAGATCCGGGGTGTACGGAGAGGGTGAGGGAGGAGTGTATGAAGAAGGGGATGAGGTTTGGGTGAGTTATTTCTGGGGTTACTTTTGTTGTGGTTGTTGTTGTTGTTGTTGTTGTTGTTGTTGTTGTTGTTGTTGTTCCTGTCAAGGGGTGAATGTTTTACTGGATATGCTGACAATGGTAGTGATCCACCGACTTCGGAAGAACTTGCAAAGCTGATAGGGATCGAGTCCCTGAGTATTGGAACAGAGGAGGCTCCAACTATGGTCGGATAGCCTGCGACAGAGGGGGTGTGGGTTTTGAAGCCAGCGATGGAGTAGGTAACTTGACAGAACGGACTTGCCGCCCACAGACGATATTAAAGTGAACTGCGAAATACTGAAAAGTGTTGGGGTAACGTTTTATGAGAACCCGAACGTCTGCGAGGAGTTGGTGTCTTGGTGTATTTCTTTCTAGAGACAAGCATTTACACGAGGAATTCAGACCAATGTGAACGATTCCCAACGGTACTTCCCTCTTTCAAAGACTTGCTCCCATTCATTTTCCCACGGCTTCCCTACCAAAGGCACCCGTTCGATAACCAACCCCACAATCTCATAACATCTATCCCCCCAAGCCGTTGTCTTTGCCTTTCTCAACACCGCAGGATGCTCCTCCAGCCCCCGCAGCGCCACAATCTCATCTCCTTCCTCAACGCCCTCATGCAGATACAACGTCATCCATCCGCGCCCGTCAGCCGTTACCAGCCAGTTCTTCATAATTGACTTGCCCATCATCCGCCGCCAGACATTAAGGCCACGGACAGAAAAGACACGCCCGCCTATCTTGGTCCCATTCGACCTCCGAGCATCCGGCAGCGGGAGAGGTAGCTGCTCCGGCCCTCTCTCCTTCAACAGCCACGACCGAAAGGTGCGCAAGATAAGGCGCGCTTCGGAGGGGGCCTCCGACTCAGACCCGAGCGCGTGTTCCCAGCTCTCGATCCACGATGTGATGACGGCGTCGACGGAGCGTCCCTGTCGGATCGCGGCAGGTCGGAGGATCTGATCGAGGAACTCGCGGGCGTCGGAAGAGGCAATTCTCAGGTCGGTCTGGGCCCAAGACGAGGTCGAGGGCCTTCTGGGTCAGATTGGTCTGGTCGGGGGTGAATGCTACGGGACGGCCGAGGGCGAAGCCCTGGAGTGTCATGGCGTGGCTGTCCGATGAGAAGGTGACTGCGCCGCGGCCACAGTGGTAGCGGTCGCCTTTATAGAGATACAGCGGCATGGCGCCACCCGGGAAGGATATGCTACAGGACCTGAAGTTGGGAACCCAGGAGGGAAGATTCCGTCGCGATGCAGGGGGGAGGGGGTTGACTACGTGCCGCGACTGGCGGAATGCGGATCTGGTGAGGAAGGAGATGGAACCTGTCCTCTCGGCGATGAACCGCGCGTACCGGCGGCATACTTCGGCCCAGTCCTCGGCGTAGTTGATTGCCAATTCCGAAGGCATGGGATCTGGGGGGGATACTAGCCCGAGAAGGCCGTAGATCATATCGTGGTGCTTTGTGGCTTCGAACGGGGCCGCCGAAGTGAGGTCTAGAATTGTTTGCAGCCTGTTTGCAAACTTGTCCAACATGGAGGTGTCGTCATCGCCTGACTGACTTTCCTCGTCGCGGTGGTTATCCAAAAAGGCCTTGGCCCTTCCCCTCGGCGACATCGGCCCAATCTGGTCGCGGATCCAACCCATCGCCTCGAGGCACGCCAGGTGCACGGGTTGATCGAACCACTTTGCCCTGTAGCTTAGCAGGAATAGCAGCGAAGTGAACCCGTCGGCGTCAAAGACGTGCGGGCCCAATGCGAACACTGCCTCATTGAGCGCGTATTCCTGGATAATCCACAGCCGGCGGAAGTACGGAAGCTGTGCGATGGCATAAACCGTCTCGACGAACCGATCCACGTCGTCAACGTCGCCCAAGATTTCGTCCAGACCCACTATCGATTTGAGCTTGAGCTTGGTTAGCGCGTTTCTGTCGCTGCGGATCAATTTGTGGATCTCTTTCGCCTTTTCAAAGACGTCGTTGATCACCTCCGGGTCGGTGCCGGAGGGAGGTCGATGGCCGAGCCATCCCATAACTTCCGTCGCGCAGCTGTAGATCTTGCCCATCCGTGGGATCTGTACGGCCTTCTCGTCGCTATCAGCTTGGTTGATGCACAGCGCATCGGCCCATATCATCCATGGGCGGCGATTGCGGAAGATCATTTCCTCCATCGGGAACGGCCCATATCCTCGCGCGGCATCGTGTGCTTCGAATTGGTAAATGGCGCACAACGCGTGCCAGAGGTTCGAGGGGATGGAGACAACATGGCCGTCGACTTCGATTTTTCGCCGGTCATTCCCCCAAACGTACGATAGAGCGATGTACTGTGGCGGTGGGGATGCGTCGAAAACTATGTGGATGAGCTTGCAACGGAGCAAATGGGGCGCGGATGTGTCTGTCGCCGTCCCATCCTCTCCTGGCAGAATGCGAATGAGGCGGATGGCTGACCCTGTGAGAGGCCGGTAGGGGTACCCAGGAGACATGTGTCGAGTCTAGTACTTGCACTGGAAGCTCGCTGAGTTGGTTGTATTATGTTGTGCCTGCCGGCCATCGGAATCCTCTTGTTCGCGAGCACTGCGTTCCCAGCATGGCTGCCTAATCCAACAACCAGATTGGTCAAAACCTCAGGGCCTTACGTATCAGGCACCCATGCGTCCCATCTATTCTGTTTGGAGAAGGAACCCTCGTCAATTACAGCGGTGTAACTATTCTACTTGGAAGGCACAATGTATCCCCGTATGCCAGTGTCTCTCTCCTCTCTTTTCCAATCCTCCGGAAGCGGTGTATCGGCAAACAGGGCGTGCGCATGCTCGGCTGGATACCGCTCCCCAAACACAGACGCCTTGTCCACCAGTTCACGAATCTGCTTCGACTCGTCAGGGGTAAGCTGCACATCGGTGGCATCGAAATTCACTTTGACATATTTGCGAGTGATCGTCCTGTTCCCGCCGTCAGATTAATTTGGAGTTGTGGTGGATCATTACACTCACCCGGGAATGGGGAAAATGTCGTCTCCTTGGCTCAACAGCCATGCCAAGGCGGTTTCGCCGGCGGTAATCCCTTTCTTGGCAGCTACGGTCTTGACTGCATTGACGAGTTCCATGTTCTTGGGGAAGTTTTCCTCCGAGAACCGCGGATAGTACTGGCGTACATCACCTTCTTCAAAGTCGCCGGCTCCCTTCAGACTGCCTGTAAGAAGACCCCGGGACAATGGTGAGTAAGCGACGACTGCAACGCCCAGTTCGCGGCATGTGTCTAGGAGATTGTACTCGGGAGACTCGATCTCAGTGCTGAACATGCTGTACTCCATCTGAACACACGAGATCGGATGCACGGCGTGTGCACGTCGCAGGGTAGCCGCAGTCACCTCGGACAGGCCGATGTAGCGGATTTTCCCCTGTCTACGGAAACGTCAGCAAAAACACCATACATATCTTCTCCCGATATTGGCAACGCACTCCTTGAGTTTGACCATCTCGGCCACAATATGCTCGACGGGTGTCGAACCATCGAGACGGTGGGGGTACCACAGGTCAATCGTCTCCACATTGAGCCGTTTCAGGCTCTTCTCGCAAGCAATAGGCACATATTCTGCATCTCCGTGGAATTCAAAGCCACCCCCGGGGTGAAGAATCCCGCCGAACTTCGTCGCGAGGAAGATATCTTTGCGTTTTTCGGGATTTTGTGACAGCCTTGTAAAAGTCAGTCCACCGAGTCAGCGGAGCATGTTCAGAGTAACAAACCATTTTCCAATGAGTTCCTCAGAGTCGCCCTTCCAGAACCGTACCCATTAGCATCAAGACAATCTCAAGAAGGGGGTATTGGAGCTCTTACGTAGATGTCGCTCGTATCCCAAAAGGTGCATCCCACTTCATGGGCATAGTCGAGGACAGCGAGACGTTGTGGGTCGGGCAGAGGGACGGCAGTGCGAGAGACACCCAATCCCATGGCACCAAAGCCGATTCGAGGGACCAGAGGTCCGTCTTTACCCAAGGCGCGCAATACCGATTGGTTCGCCATACTAGTTTTGTCGAGCTGTGGGCTGAGAGAACGAGATGACTATAGTGGAGGTTGGGAAGAAAATCGAAAGAGCGGATTTCGTGGTCATTTTATGTTCCCACCTGGAAACTCATTCGCTAGGACCCAAGTCCGAAATCAACAGTCGTTTGACCTCTAGGCCCTTGTGGTCAAAGTCCGCTGCTTCTCCGCCAGAAGTCCGCCCAAGTCATCCGAAATCCGGCAAAGATCGGCACCTGGCACTGTACCGGCCCCAAACTCCGCAGGCCCCACAACCCAAATCCGACGACAAAGCGAGGCCCGGCCCATCTCCACCAAACGGATCCAGCAGCAAAGCGGAGTCCGCCCCATCTCCACCGGATCGAACAACGGATCCCATGCAGAACCTACCCCATAAGCCCTAACTCTGCTCCATCAACACAACCCAGGTAATCCACCTGAAAAGGACCGGTAGCTCAGTGGTAGAGCAACCGGCTGCAGTGCAATAAGCATCTTCCGGTAGGTCTCGTGTTCAACTCACGATCGGTCCTTCTTTTTTGCTTCTATCCCTTTTTAAGTTTGGGAAATTTAAGGTGTATGACGGAACAGCGATGGTGTGAACTTGGAGACGGCATTGCAATGCAAGGGAAATGTGAAAGTCTGAACCCTAACCCTCAGTCTCCCGTGTAAGTGCCAGTGTTTCGGCAGACCTCTTTTTTTCTCTCAATGGGTGAACCGCCGGTGTGTGTGATTCCTTTTCCGTTGTCCAGCTTCAGTTGGTGGTCTTCCAAATGCACTCGACTCGGACTTAATCGGTGTTTTCCGGCTAGGCGTGGGATTTCTTGACCGGAGGAGCATTCGCTTTGGCGAGGCAGAGGAATGGCGCAACTGAGTCCAAAAAAAGACTAAATGTTACGTCTCTCGCGCAAGAGGTACGCACAAATATGGTTAGTCGGGACGCGTCGGAGCTGCAGGTTTGAGCGCACAGCCGCACAGCCTGCTGGAACCACCCCATCACAGGGCTTCATTTTCATGCCTGAACTGTCGAGTGTGCAATGTGGCGTTTTACCCCGCCCCAAAATTCCCGGTTGTGATGTTGCTGCGTGCTTGGTTGGGTGTGCGCATGAGTGATAAGGTCAAGCTAGCTGTTGCGAGCTGAGTGCCAAGTGACGCAGTGTGATGTGATTGGGGTACAAGTCTGCGGATCTGGGAGCCTGAGCCTCGAAAAGGTTGCAAGCGTTGGACTTGGCGCGCAGATTCGACATCCCATTCTTGCGCCCGACATGGCTGTTGTCCTCTTGCTCCCAAGCAGCTGCTGTGAGTTCTGCGAACCGTCACAACAGAAGAGACTAGGCGATGCACGAATTGCTTTCGGGATCTCAGCCGCTCGATGATGCAACCAAGGCAGTCTCCCACCTGCATGGCTTTCCCAGGCTGTTGACTAACAGAAAAGCCCTGAGCGGGTGGTTGCCAAGGAACAGACGGCGGAGTCTTAAATCGGGGCCTTCCTCACCCTTTGGGGCCAGCTTGCAGGGTTGGCTTTCTCCTTTCCACGTACTGTTTGAACCCCGCAGCTGCTTTTTGGTGGTTGGTGCTGACTTCTAACATGTCCATACTACTCGCAGCCTTGTGGGCGGCAGCTCTACTGCAGACGGCATCGGGGCTTGGTTTCCTCGGCGGTCCCAGCCAAAGCCGCTGGCAACCCCCGCACGAGACCCCCGAGCCCCAGGAGCAGGCACCGAGTTTGGACGGCGTGTCGCCTGCTCCCACGTCCCCGCCCGAGCTGGCCCCTATGGAGTTGTTCCGGAGACAGGACCCTTACATCCTCCCGAGCGATTACTGCGGATGGTATGACGAATACAAAAGTATGTCACTTCCAACCCAATAGAGCATTAGGTGCTATTGTGTTGACAAAGAGAAGCTGGCGTGTCCAAAACTTGCATAGGGATCGGGCAGTCTTGTATCAACATCGGAACCATCCGCGGTTGCTGCAACGGGCCAACGTTGTCCTGTGCTTCAACCTTCTGGACAACCTGCATCCCGCGGTCTCTACAGACTAATGCGGGCGCCTGCGGATCCCGAACATTGTGCTGGTAATGCCTGGAGTTACACCAGTTGACGTAGGCGAGACCGCCATGCTAACGTTGGCTGCAGCGCGAGATATTCGAGCCACCATGAATGTGGCACAGCATACATGTCATCGCGCGCTGCTCCATCCATCACGTATACCGAATACGACTGCTACGTGACCAAGGGCATCACCTATGGTCTTCAGGACTACCCACCGGAGATTTTGACTACATCGGTCGTCCAGGGTCCAACCCCGAGTCCTCCGGCTCCTTCGACACCTCCCTCAATCTCATCCACCCCAGCATCCACCGAACTACCCACCCCCTCCACCTCAAACCCAACCCCCGTGGGCGCCATCGTCGGCGGCGTAGTCGCCTTCTTCGCCCTCGTCGTCATCCTCGTCCTCGGAATCCTATACTTCCGCCGACGAAAGTCACACGCCCCCCCTGAAGCTCCTGTCGCCGAATCCATCCCACAGCCCTCCTACAAAGATCCCCTTTACTCCCCCTCCGTCGGATCCCCAACCTCCCCACACCACCCATCAGGACAGTTTACGAACTACGAAGCCCAGCAGCAACAGCCAACCGCCTACACCCCCCCTCACAACCAACACCAACACCAATTCCAAAGCACCGAACTTGACCAAAGACAAGGGCTTCAGGGCACTCCGAGCCCACATTTAAGTACGGATGACCCCATTGGTTCAGCTTCGCTGGCTCAGCTGACGCGGGGTTTGAGCGAGCAGACGTTGACGCCGGGGGCTACAATCGTTGATGTCGAGGATAATGCGAATTATGGGGTGGGGACGGGAATTGGGCGGCGGGAGGTTCGGGAGGCGGAGACGGTGTATCCGTTTGGGACGAGGGATAATAGGGCGGAGCTGGCGGCGAGGGAGGGGAGGATGTGAGAGGTGACGGGAGGAGGGAGAAGAGGGGGAGGAGGGTTCTTAAGGATATGAAGGATAAAAGGGTGTATGTGGTTGCTTGGAGCCTTTGGCTATTAGGGATAATCTAAGTCTGGGGCAAGTAATGAACCTCATGGAGATTTGCCATTGTAATGTTTGATGCTCATCGTCGAACTATGTCGACCGCCTGGTCCCCCTCCTCGGTGGTGCTAAACTCCGGAAGCAACCACCCCCCCACCATCTCCCCGTCTACTAAGCTCTCCCCTACCAGCACCGTAAATCCCCTAGCGACAGCCTCGACGTTACACGTATGTACCGTCGCGGGAGTGATGTCTAGTATGGGGGGTTTCTTGCCTTGATGGGAGACGAATACGGAGCGGAGGGCTAAGGCATGGGAGGTGACGTAGAAGGTGAATTGGGAGAGAATGGAGAGCTGGATGTCGTCAGGGCGGAGGGTGAGGTGGAGGTCGGATTGGAAGGCGAGGGGGATGGTGTGGACTAGGTCGTTGGAGGAGGGGAGGATGTGGGGGGTGGCAGAAGGGGGGTT
>Ga0247780_1000396_pt1 | contig 42658 bp, 48 predicted proteins | sample UWRJL079202R5_FD_179927 | JGI IMG/M metagenome (GOLD analysis project Ga0247780, IMG submission 179927) | Plant litter microbial communities from Arlington Agricultural Research Station in Wisconsin, United States - UWRJ-L079-202R-5 | ecosystem: Environmental > Terrestrial > Plant litter >...
CTTGCAGATGCAAGTCGTCCCCCCCCCCCCCCCCGTGAGAACCAGTGCTCCCTGCGATGGTTTGGATTATGGGATTGCATGTAGGGTGCGTCAACTGCAAGGCGATGCTCCTGATCAAGGATAACACCTCCTGTCATCAGCACACGGGGGTTCGCATGTAGCGTTGCGACGATTGCTCGAGCTACTCGCTTCTCGGGCCATTCCCGTCATATCGATGGCAGGATGTACCTCCCGAGTGTTTTGTTCCAGAATGCAGAATACGTACGAATACTGGGATCGACTGTCAGGATCTTTTTCCGGATCGTCTACAGGTGACCCTGAGGTGGTATGGACACGTGGGAAAAGCTGCCGCTAACCCCTCCCTGTTAAATGTGACGGACGGACACCAGGAACAGGTGGTTTAGGCCAGCTTCGGCCAGCCGGTTGGCGCAGTGAGTTTCATATTTTGTCCAGGTCATCACGACATCTGAGGACGCTTTGTAAGGTTTCGTATGTCGTTGGGATCTTCGAGTGTATTTTATGCCGCTGCCCCTTGTTTGCTCCACGGTTGCCTCTCCTTCGATCCAAGTATATCCCGGCCATACTGCCGAGCTCGCCAGTGCTGCAGCTACGAGACTTTGTGGTGTGTGAGGTATAGAGTAGGTAAGGTAGGTAGGCACTGATTTATGGCGGTTTGGCAATCTATGTATCTATGTTTGGGGGGCGCTGTGTTCCGTGCGGAACGTTAGGCAGGTAACGCATGTATTCTTAGATGTGATGTTCTGGCAAGTAGATATTCACTCGTACCGAGCTAGTGCTATGAGACTGGTCTGCCTTCCTGGACTAGTTGAGCATGTCATCCGCCGCCAGAAACTTCCGTGAAGCTTGGGCGAAGAATTTGATGGTATTTTTGGCGTTTAGTCTGCGGATCAGCACCGGGCTCGACCTTCCGGGGCGGTTCTTGTACCGTGCCCACGCCTTGCGGGGAACGGTTGCTGGATCCGTGTGTCCAGCACCCGTGTCCAGCACCCGTGTTCAGCACCCGATCGTCTCGCTCCATGGTCGGGGCCCAGCCTGGGGTCGGCGACGAGGCGAAATCGGTCGGCCGACTCGGGGAAAGCCCACAAAACAGATGCTGTCGCATGATTAGCTCGCATATTTGCCAATGCCGGCAAAATCATTTCCCAATGCCTTTGAGCATATTGGCGTTTCTTAATACCGCTAGGGTCCAACGGGAGCGCGGGCGCCATCTGAGAAAACCTGGATCAAAGGCTAGAGCCCCCTTTCCTGGGTACGTCTGGCGTTAACAGCCAAAACGGCGTTTCTCGACCGGTGAGAGAGCACGTCCAGAAGGAAGGAGGATGACTAGATAGAGGGAGCTGGACTCTTCTGCGGGCATATATGTGCGTTTCTATTGTATTTATGTATGAGCGGGTGTTAGGACGGCGCAGCCGGCTGAGATGGTGAACGCTAAGTGGGCCAGCGGCGGCGCGGTGCAACATTGGAGGAGTGCAGAGTGCAGAAGTGCAGAGCAGGCAATCGGTGTGGAGGAAGTGGGTGTGGGGTTCGTGGCGGGCACGAAACGGTCATCTTTGCAAGTCCCTGAAGGTGTGTTGATCAAGGATCTCGCGACTGAGCTCTGACCAATCCCACAATCCCGAGATCTTTCTAGACCAGTTCTGCAGCCTAGGCACCGCCATCGATGCAGCCTCCCCGGTGCGCCCTGGCTTGTGCCTTGAATCAAGTTGAATGGTCCCCGCCAGGGCGTCGAGGCAGGCTTCTGCCCGTTTGATGCTTGTTTGGGCGCCTCACCATGCTACTACGCTCATGCTACCTAGTCGAAACATCGCCTGGGGCATCAACTTCCCTGTTTGGGGAACTCCCCAGAAAGGCCCATCACTGTATCACCGAATCCAGGCATTGGAAACGATGCCCGAGCCCTTCCCCGGGAATATCCACTGGCATATAAAGCAGAAAGCATTCGAGGGCGCGGCGGGCTCTCTTCCTCCAGCCCCCAGCCAGTCTCACCATCGAGCCAATTTATACCTTCGATATCCCGCCAACCAAGTCGGCACGGTAGAGGAACCCTTGATCCTTACTCCATAGCACAGCGACACTAACACCCCACCAACCGACCGACTTCTGCCCTCTACCCTCTCCGACCGACCTTTTCATCTGAAGTACTGCCCTCCTCGCTTGGAGAATAAATATTGAGGGCTCTGTGATTTTATCGAAGCCAGTCCCTCTTCCCTTCGGCAAAAGTCACCAACCCGTCCGCCGAACAACATCTCCAGTCATTCCCGGATAAGAAAGAGGAGCTCGCACATCAACAGATTCGCCCCTCTTTCGCCCCGTTACGCGCCGGCAGCAGTGTTAGTCCAAAAACCCGCCTTCCTCTTTCGCACTTTGTCATCTTCCCTGCGAGCCTCTTACCCCTCCTCCCCGCTGCCTGTCCTGGGCATATCCTCGGTGCTGCACGCTCCCAAGGAAATAACCAGTGCTGGTGCCTCGCGCATATATTCGATCAGCCCCATTACCTGCTTTTCCTCCCCCCTGTACTTTCGTATAACCAAAGAGGGAATAAAAAAAACCTCTCCTGTCGCCGAACACCACTGACAACCAACACCCCAGAAAATCCAGAACCAGCCCTTAGTTGCTTGTAAACGCGGAAAGTGCAAACGCGCCCCAGACCCACCAAGCAGAATGTCGAAGCTATTCATTGGGTAAGAAGTCTTTCCAAATCTTTCGGCTTTTGGAGCGATTACCACCCATGCCGCGGCGACTGACAGAGATGCGCACAGCGGCCTTGCCTGGCACACTGAGGAGGGCACTCTCAGACAGAAGTTTGAGGAGTTCGGCGTGGTGGAAGAAGCTGTATGTTTGTTGCCGTGCGCTTTTTATTTGATGCGGGATTGAACATGGCATCGATCGCCTTGCCATCAGTGTTCCGCCCCCTCCCCTTCCCCAAAGTGTCACCCCCAAGTGTCACGTTCTACATCTGCAAGAATATCGATCTGACACGTGCTGGCCGTCCGCGCAATAGGTGGTTGTCAAGGACCGCGACACTGGCCGCAGCCGTGGATTTGGTTTTGTTCGGTACACCAACGATGATGACGCACAGAAGGCCATCAACTCGATGAACAACATCGAGTAAGAACCCCCAACCCCCCCCCCCCACCCTCGCCACCCCGGTGGCCCTCGGATGCTAACCAAACTGCAGGTTCGACGGACGTACCATCCGTGTTGACAAGGCTTCGGACACTGGCCCGAGAGGCGGTGGTAGAGGCGGAGGTCAAGGCTTCGGCGGCCGCGGAGGCGGATACGGCGCGATGCCGGTGGGAGGTTCCCCCATGCCCGTTGCCTATGGCGCTCCCCAGCCACAGTACGGAATGCCGCCGAACGTGTACAACCCGTCGTATGGCCGGGGCTATGCGCAGGCAGCCCCCACGGGCTATGCTGCACCTCCTCAGCAAGGTAAGAAATCGTCCCATTCGCAAATCCAAGAGAATACGAATCGCTGCTAACATGCAACTAGGTTGGGCCAACCCCTACCCTTACGCCGATCCTTCTCAGCAGCCTCAGCAGCATCAGCCGCCGAACGGCGGAGGACAGGGTGGGTACTAAAAGAATGCCCGGGTTGTGTTGGTGTTGTGAGCCGTGATGAGGGCAGCCGGGACAGTTTTCCACCAAGGACGGTGATATCGCCATGTCGAGTCGACTAGGACGAGGAACGATTAAACGAGAAAAAAACAGGAGACGTACCTACCTCCACGCCATAACCTTCTTCCTGCGAACCGTGGATCGCCGAGTATGGCCCGTTGACCCTGCTGTACGATCAGGCTTTGTTGCTCTGTGAGGACCGCCACAATATACCCCATGCGCGCGCAGTGTTATTTTTCTTGCTGGACCGGCTGATTTGCTTTTCCCTTATAAGCTATGGTCACCGGACAGAAACCCAGATGCATTGAGAGGTCAAATATCCTCAGCGTCTCTGGCATTTTTCTTCTTCTTTGCTTTTTGGTTATTGCCTTCTATTTCTTGTTTCCTTGATGTTTTAGGTGACGCTGTTGTCGTCATTGATGTTCTCATGTTGATGTTTGTGATTTTCAAGAAAAGTCTTTGTTATTTCTTCATGCGTTCGGTGTTGGGAAGGAGAGGTTACGAGGGCAGGTGACCCATGGGTGCGGACAGGGCTAGGGAGGCTTCAATGCAGAGGAACTATACAGCGGCGAATATCTTTCTATGCCTGCGTGTATAGACATAGACGTCGGGACCATCCTCATGTGAGAAGGGTGGGATGTTGACGACGGCGCTCAGATGAGAGTACTAGGGAAAAAAGCAGAGGAAGGGGTAGCACTAGGAATGAGAGGGGAGGGGGTTTGAGTAGGTTGTATCTGCTTCGTCTTTTGATGTTCTTCAGGAAGTTTTCTCTGTCTCTTCTTGCTCATCTATGCTGGCTGCCCTTCTGAAGTGGTGCTGCTGAGGTGAATCCGACGCTGGCTCCAGACTTCCTTTTTCCAGTCGCCGAGACGCCATGATTTCCCGGAGACGGTGCGATAGGTCTGTGACATGCTGGTCCCCGCTTTCCGGACTGAGGTCGTCGAGGGCCTTCTCCAAGCCGAACAGATAATCCGGATTTGGCCCGCTTGGTCCGTGGCTCCGGTAAATCACGTCTACCACTTGCTGGGGATCCTCGGGCCCGACGAATTGTTCATTCTCCGGTGTACCAATGTAGACAAGAGTACGTATCGGGAGACGCCGAGGCAGAGTGGCAGGGTCGAGACCGGGGGCCGGCCGGAACGGCGTGTAGTGAATTGTGTAGCCATTAATCTCGCGAATGTCGAGATAGTCCTTCACCTCGGCGACATGGTCCGGAATGATGCGGTAGGCAACGCCCCAGACTCTATCTGCTGCCGAGTCGTGATGATCCGTCAGCTGCTCCCAGTAAGATCGCTCGATGAGTGTCACAACACGTCCTGGGGCCTCAGGCGTTCCACGATGGTCCTGGCTAGGGAGGAGAAAGCAACATGTCAGCGGAAGGGGAGGGTGGAGATCCCAGACCATATATATGGGAGGGGCGGAGGGTGTTGAGATACCTTGCCTATATCATGGTTAGTATGCGGCGAGAGTGCTTGACGTGGGGCGGGAATCGCATTACGGACGTCACTCAGGGGGTGGGCAGGACTTGCTAAGCAAAGACCAGGCGGGTGCCAGGGTTGAGGGGGGGTAAAATGAGAGGCCGGCCGCAGAGCTGCAGGCGCGACTTATATTTAGAGAGCAGAATGGGGGTTCTCTTGAAGGTTGCTTTTGCACGGGCGGTACATACCTGCCAGAACCGTCTAACATATCCCGTAACAAAGCCTGGGATCCTTCGGTCTGTTTTGAGTCCGGGTTAGGGAGGTCAACAGGAGGCCGGGCTGCGTGACACCCTACCGAAGTGCGGTGGAGGTTTCCATATCAAGCTCCTTGAAGCCGGGCAAACATTGTCAGTTCCAACCTCCCAACCTCTTCGGCCACTCATCTCACGACACAACAACGTTCAAATCCAAGACTTACCCGTATCCAAATAGCCAGAACTCATCGGCCTGGTCCAGAGTGGCTTCGGCAGACATCGATTAAATATCGGCTAATTTTATGGGCCTCGCTCGTTTCTGTCTTGTTTCCCCTGGAGGCACTTTGTTTGTGCTCTTCTTTCTTTTCCCAAGAGGGGTGGCGACCTGATCGACGTGGTGATACTCAAGCTTCACGGATATATGCACGGCCAAAAAGGTCCGAGGTCAAACAAGATTCGATGATCTGGCTTCCAAAGGAGGACGTCAAACACCCGGATCGCAGGAAATAGAGCTACGAGATCTCGATTTTAGGGCGCAGCTCAAATTTGGATTTCGGTTTGTTGTCTATCAGCGATGTGGAATGCGTGAAGCACATTGGGGGAAGACTGAAAGACGATTACCTAAACTGAACGGTCCCACTAAGCAAAGCCTCCGAGCCACTTGAATACGGTCCACATAAGCACAGGAAAGCCACAAGCCCGTGCCGCCCAGCTCATTTCCAAAGGCTCCCCGAACCGTCCGGAGCGGGGCGGCACTGGCCGGCCTGAGGCTGAGTGACACCTCCAGGAGGGCTACGAAACGGGGGATCAGGGATTCTATGTGCACTGATTTTCGGATTCGCCCTGTGAAACCCCGTCAAGGCCAGGCTCTTCACGTCACCTTCCTGGATTTGAAGCAGGCTGCCGGTGGTTCGTCCATCTCGTCTCTTCCAGGCCGTGACATATATTCTTTTGTTGCGTGCACAGGTGGCTCGCACTGTCCTTTGTTTCAACCCACCTCAGTACTACTTACGCAATGACCCTGATTGCAGTCACCTGCTCCACCAAACTCATGTCTGCAGAACTGCCAATGATGCAGATGCTGCAGCCAGCGCTGGTTACATGGATGACAACTCGTCGGCAGCACCTATGGATATTGGACGATTAGAACTGCAAAGGGCATGCGGTTATCAAAAGTACTCTAGCACCGCCTAGCTCTAGTTGCTTCTCGACTTAGCTTCCTTCCTGTTCGCGTCACACCTCAGCCCTTGTTATGGTCGAACATCCACTCGGTAGGTGTCTACCTACCTACCTTCCAAGAGCCTGGTATCTCAACACGCAGCTGGCGAGTTGAGATTGTTAGGTTCATTCCCAGGCTCGTTTCGAGCGCGCAATCACCCCAAGACGGCGTTTTCAATCCGACTCACTGCCGGATCTGCCCTGCGACGGTTCCTGCGAGTGAGGCGAGGCGTGCGGCTGAGCAGACGGTTAGGTCGTTTGGGAATTGTCAACCCGCCCCCCTGGTGCACTTATAACCCCTCTCGCTTCCCCTCCTTCCAATCCGCCCCGCGCTGGAAATTCAGGACAACGACTAACGACGATCTGTGTTCGGAGTCGCCACGTTCAACTTGGTAAAGTCCTCGATCGCAAGACATGGCATACAATAGACCCTACAACCCGGACGAGCTTCCGAGGTGAGTTCTTCGTTCAGCGTCCTCTCCTCCTTGACGGCGCATCTCGGTGCCCCGCTCCACGCGCCACGCGGCGCATCCTGAAATCACCATTACCCCCTCGAGCGACTCGACAGTTCTTTGCTGACATTTGACCACCTTGGATTTCAAGGTTTGCGGAACCGGAGCAGGTAAGGAGGATCCTATCTTTTGGCACCCTCTTGGCGCGCCTCGAACAGCTTACCAACATCTCTCTGCAGAAGGGCGGCAGCAAACAGCCTGCTTCATCGAGCTCATACGCCCCTACTTCATCAACGCGCTACGAGAATAAGCCACCGCCGCCGAGGCCTTTGGAGCACCGAGGCTCCTCTGATCGGTACAACGCGCAAGGACAAGCTGGCCGGCTATCGCCGAGACCTAACCCGGGAACACCGCCCGAACGTTACGGCATGAGCCCACCGCCAACAGCTACCGGCCGCCCGGCCCAACGACATGATCTACCGCCAGCAAAATCAGCACCCCCGCCCAGCCCCGGCCCCGGCCCCCGCGATGGTGGTGCCGACCCCACCCTTCTTCCGCTATTCAGAGCCGTAGACAAGGATGGTATGTTTTTCCTTCCCTGGTTTCAGCACAGGTGGGTGGCCTTGACTAATACGTTCTCTCCCTCCTTTCAAGGCACGGGGCAACTCTCAGAGAGGGAACTTTCGGCGGCGCTTGTCAACGGTGATTGGACTGCGTTTGACCCTCAAACTGTGCGCATGATGATACGCATGTTCGACAGTGACCGCAGCGGCACCATCGGCTTCGAGGAATTTTGCGGCTTGTGGTCGTTCCTCGCTTCATGGAGGACTCTATTCGACCAGTTCGACGCTGATCATAGCGGCAATATCAGCCTCGATGAGTTCAGCCGCGCCCTCGTCGCCTTCCGCTACCGTTTGACCGAGCGCTTTGTTGAGATCTTGTTTCGAACCTACGACAAGCGCAACGAGGGCGCCATGAGTTTTGATCTCTTTGTTCAGGCTTGCATCAGCCTTAAGCGGATGACTGACGTCTTCAAGAAGTACGACGAAGACCGCGATGGCTACATTACGCTCAGTTTTGAGGATTTCCTGACTGAGATCTTGCGCCAGTTGAAATGAAGAGGAATCTGCAGCGTCATCATCTGAGCAAAGAAGCCATGTTTCGACGGCGGTCGTTTTCCCCAAGAGGAAAGAGGGCGTGTTTTACTCCCTGCATTTGGGCCTGCGTTGTTCTTTTTTCCGGTGGGAGAGGGGAAAAGATAATTTGCTAGAAATGTACAGCTCTTTGGGAGCTCCCATAGATGGAAGGCATGAAATGCGGTGATGTCCACCTCGGCGATGAAATATCATGGAGAATACCCCCCTGGAAATACTGTGTCCAGATTGCGAGTGGAATTAGATAACATAGCGTGAACCCCCTTTCTTCCCCAATCATGGCAGTTCAGTGCATACTGGATTAATAATGTTCAGAAGCCCGACAAATTGGCAGCGGGTATATCCCAAATTACTCTATGCGGGAAGCACTGACCTCGTGCCACCTTTGTATCAACCTCACCACCAGGCTAAGTAATATCTACAGTTGGGAGATGTGAAACAAAGGTTATTCAAGCTGTGGAACCGTATCCAGTACCCCTTAATACTGGCGGATCTCTCAATTCGACGACATGCCCCGTGGCAGCTCTACTGATGGTGGCTTCGTAGAATCCGAGTCCTCTTCGTCGAGATCCAGCCAGCTCTCACCGCGCTGGTGCCTCGTTCGCCTCTCATGGACTCGTGGCAAAACATTCTCGGCGGTCGGGTCAAGTACCACCTCACTGCTGACGGTGATCGTCTCGCCGATGGCGAGGGCAAAAAGCTCGGTGGTTTTCGGCCGGGCGCCACTTGAAGATTTGCTCAGGGTAGTGCTGCTTGCCACGGAGGGTTCTGTTGAACCAAGCTGCTGCAGTATATCTTCACGGCGGAATCGAGTCGTTTTCAAGAAGTTGGTCACTACTCCACCCGTTATCGTGTTTCCGCCATCATGAGTACTGAACCAAGCCCTCGCTCCCAGCTTCGCCGCAATTTCTACTCCTATGGTGGGTATCAGTGAATATTGTCCATTTTGGGATATTCCCAATGTCTGAGGAGGAGTGATTTTCTCATGATTTCCGGGACAAGAGCAAAATGGACAAAAAGGGAAGAAACCTTCTACGATTAGGTACTCACCTGGCGGGGCACCTGATAGAATGTTGCCTAACCAACGACTGCTGACCGAATCGAAGCAGTGAAGCAGCGCCGTGAGGGGCAAGGCAGCTTCCAAAACAAGATGCCGCGTGACATAGTTGTGTAGTGACGAGTATCGGATTCCGTGTGGGGAGAATATGACGCTGAGAGGCCGGTCCAGCGCCGGTAGCGACGTGATTGAGTGACAGCTGTACCGTCGTGTTGACAAAGACCTCGTGGGGGTTGGGGACATCAAATAGCCAGTGGCTGGCTGGACGAGTTGCGGAGAAGAACCGGGGGTTGCTGGAGGCGTGAGGATAGTGCCGCGTCCACGAGGGCGGATGACTGGTGGTGGCCGGTATGTGATGGCAACCGCCGAATGAAGGCCCAGGATATCATGCCGCTGTGGGATGAATGCAACGGTTATCTCCCCCGGCTTCCCCGAGACGTCACCGTTCGGAACGGGTATGCGTATCACGGCCGGCCCTCCGCGATTGTCCCACTTCGGGATCGTCACAACCTTTCCGTCGTCGAAGTATTTCCAACTGCGGATAGTGCGAGCCGAGCCCGGCTCTGCGAGAATAGTCGTCTTTGTCCCCGATGGCGGTAACTGCCGTAGCGTAGCTGGATTGAGATGATCTGCCCTGTTTTGGGATATGATGACGAGATCGGGCTCATCAGGCAGTTCAAGCAGCGACGAGATACAAGCCCTGTCTTTATGGGTTGTGATACTAATCTTGGAATGCAGGATAGTGGAGGGACCTGTGATCCATGGGTCTAAGACGATGTAGAATGGCTTCGACGTGGGAGCCGATCCAAGGGGTTCCAGAGCTAGTAGGAATGAAGCATCGCCATTGAGCTGCGTGATGGTCAGCGCCATAGCGGTGAAGCTTATGGTGGAGCGGCGGTTGAGGGCGAAGGAACACGCCTGGTGTGCATCGTGTCAACCAAGGCCTCTGGCATCAATATCAAGAGGCTGTACCAGGGCTACGTGTTGGCTCTGGGATGGGAAAGATTAGGACGTGCCTGGTCTCTCCCATCTGGTGAGCATGATGACGGGGGACGGCCGTAGTTAAGGGCGCGGAACGAGTGAAACAATGCGAGCAAGGCGCTTGGCTATCCTCCCCCTATGGAAGGTTTTCGCGAACAGTTGCACTTGGTGCGACATTCTGATGGCTCCGGCATGTATGATTTCGTTTCTTCCGGGACCCTTGTATGCGGTTCAAGAGCCACTCCCGAGACGGGGAGAAAGAAACAAACTATTGGCGAGCTTATTTTGTGCCCTGCCAGTTGGCAGGAAACCACAGGTGACGCGCGAAAAATGTTAGCACGCAGTCAATCCCGCTATCTTAGGAAGTTGCACAGCAGGCTTAGGGCAGCATTCGAATTATGTGGTACACCACCTAGCAGAGAATGGTTTTGCGGAATCCGCCCTGGGCACATCGAAAACGACGACTTGGAAGTTCCAAGTACCTACCGGTGGATTGCACACGCGTTCGAGCGTTTCAAATGATCGGCCAGCAGTTCTGGCATTAGCCTACCACGCCTACACAGTACCCACCCTCGTCCCCAAGTGTCTTGCCATCGCCAATCTCGAATCGTCGCCCGGCCCCTGCCGAGCAGATCTTGGACACAGGGCTCAATTCTGGATGTTACAGAACAGTCTTCGGTTGTGGCAATGGAAGGGCCTGGCCGCTCGAGCGGGTCTGCATGAAACAGCAGTCACTTCAGGAGCTGGCCCTGCGCCCATTTACGAAGCCATCTTCTTCCAGTGTTTTCACACTGAGCATGGCCGCCTGGAAGTAATATACAACCGAGTCGTTTCTTATCTTCACCGCTTCGGACGAAAATAGACTACTGGGCGGTCGCCACCGGATTCCCGGGTTACCGTCCTCAAAAAGGCGGGGGAAGAGAGACTCGGCAGCTCCGTCGAATCATAACGGCTACCGACTCGCCCGGCTGTGTCGCATGGAGGACAGCAACTTCCGGAGACGGAGCTCATGAGTATCAACTGAAGCTAGGCTCCCTCTCCTTTCTTTTCGAATAATCCAAGTTGCGGATACACGTTGCTTCGTGAGCTTTAACTGTCCGTCGCGACATGTGAAAGGGGTGCAAGGACCTGTGATGGAACCCCGCGGTCCGTTGCGCCGTCTATCCGGTGGCCGAAGGATATGAGAACACTCTCACAATCCCGATGTACCAATTGAATTGATTTTCACATTTCGAGGTCTCGAGCGCGCAGGGACACTGAACACAGAAATCGGAGGCTAACTACCCTGCCACTCAAAGATGATGGAAGCCGGGTGTTTGTGGACTCGCGCGAGCCAGCCGTTGATCGGAAACCCTCCACCCTGTCAAGCTTGCCACGGATTTCAAGCTACCCCAAGCTCCACGCCACCCAATTAAAACGACTCTGAGCTTTGCGCTGCCCGAGACGTAGAGCACCCCCACCCCACCTCGATCGAGTCAAGACACCCAGCCATTCGTGTCATTCACGCATGCCAGCTCCTACCTGATCTCAAGCCGCTGCGTGCCGGCAGTTGTCAGTGTTCAGCGAAACCAAGTGGTTAGCAGGCCCGGGAGTCTCGCCAACAGGAAAGCTGAGGACATCTAGGCCTGACCGTGTGGCTGGCTTCAGCTCCTTGCCGTCTAGCCCAGCATGGCCGCCCCTCAGCGTCCTGGAGCGACCTCAACTATCCGTGGACACGGGAAACCGCACCTTGCAGTAAGCGACGGGCCAAGAGGTCGCGACTCGATTCTCTCTCCCTTTGATCGGCGCCTGTTACGGACTCGAAAGCTACCTGATGTCGTCTCGCCTCTGAAAGAAATACAGCTCTCGGTACCTGGGCTTACTCTGGCTCTCACCATCACCGTTTGGAGAGCCTCAAAAGTTTCCGTTGTTAGGCGTTGTTAGGTGCACCTCAACACTGCCCCTGTTGATGACATCCCTTCCGCTTCATGCGCCAACCCCTCCGCCTCCCCTTGGCTTCTCTCCTCCCACACCTTGAGCTCTTGGAGGGGGTCGAGGGAGGGGGGGGGGTCGCCCCGTGTTCGCCATCAAAACCAGCTCGAGGGAAGATCGCACAGTGAGGTTTGCACTAGCTAAACTGTATGCGTTAACAATCGCTACCTGGTGGCAACACATGGGGGTAGCTTTTGTCGGTGTGTGGCCAATGTGGCCAATGTATCGCCTGCCACCAACACAGTCCCCCTTTGTCCCTTTCTCTTGAGTTGGGGACAATGGCCTGCATTCGGCCAGAGATGCCAATCCATGCTACATGCGCCCCCTCCCTCTGATCTGCTGTCACTCGAGTCGCTCCCGGCCAGAGGTACTCCGTTCAGTAAAGCACTTGCCCTGCTTGTCGCCGTACTATTGCTGCTGCTATTCCCTCCTCCCCGGGTCATCCCCCGCCCTCCATTCAAATCGCTCCAATTGTCCTGCACCCGCACTTTCGGCCATGACCTTTCACCCACATTCTTCGAAACACCGCCTGTTACACCTGGAGAGGAGCTTGGAGCTCTCCTTTCAATGAGTTCGGCCTTGGAGGACGCCCTTCGCAGCTTCGATCCCTCAAATTGCAAATGTAACAGCTTCGCGATCGTGAACCACTAGCAGCGAACGACACCGCAATTGAGCCCCAGCAATCGCATCCCTATCTTATCACCAGCTATCGCTCACGCCTCCCCGCCAGAGCCCCTCGGCATCGCATGGTGGGGTTTCCAAGATGCCGCCCAGGTCTTCTCTCACCTCATCTTTCTCAATCACAGACGCCAACAACGAAGTCGTCTGCCCGTTGCGAAATCAAGATGGCTCCAGTTGTCGCAAGCGTTGCATCGGCGTGAGTGCCTTCTTTCCGCAACCCCTCCCTCCCAAGCGCTGAGTGATCTTTGCCGAGGCGGACGGGCCCAGGGAGAATGAATCGAGCTGACGGCAGGCCTTGAATGATAGGAGAAGAGATATCGCTCCATGCAGGAGCATATTCGTCGAGCACACCCGGAGCACTACATATCCAAGCTCCCAGCAACCGAGGAGAGTTTCCTGCTCATGATCAGCACCCCGCCGAGCGAGCGGCCCCAGACCCAGTCCAATTCGGGCGGACAGCCGCATGACAGCCAGCCGAAGGGCATCTCTCACACGTTCCATCGCGAGGAATCGAGCGCCCCGGGAACACCGCGAAACCACGAGGAATATTCGGGTGCAGCGCTGTATCCTGCTGCGGCAGCCCTCGCGCAGCTACACAATCACAAGAGCGAGCCAGGTTGGGACTCGGAAGGCGTGAGTAGATGACACCCTCCTCTCGTGTCGCATCCCACTTTGCTAATTACTTATGCAGGATTGGCACTCTGATCACGAAGGAGGGAGGAGGCCCAGATCTTCGATCGAGCTGCCCCCAATACATTTGGCCAACACCGAGGTAACAAGCGCCCCTTTTCCTTCGCTCGACCATGCCAGACAAAGGGGAATGTTGCCATCTATCATGTCCACCTCACCGCCGGGACGATCATCAACATTGCCACCTCTGCATCGCCCACTCGGTCCCAACCGGCCTCGAAAGCAGTCGATCACTAAGAGGGGCCACCAACGGAGAAAGTCCAAGGGCGCGGCCGCGGAATGGCTTCGCCGACTACAGCATGAAGGCGGCCCTGAGTATCTTAGACCAGGGGGGAACGATAGGAAGGCCCTTTCGGCTGAGCCCACGGCGGATTTCGGCAAACGCTGGGAAGACCTCATCGACGCAGCCGCGTCAGCGACGGAAGATATAGATGACGACAGAACTCCAGTGAGTGCGAGTTTCCCTTCAATGCTCGACCCTCGCCTGACGAGCCAGGTGCCGCAATCACCGATCTCCATTCATCGCGCATCTTTACCGCCTTTCCCGCAGGGCGCCTTCCAGGGATACCAAGCATCTCCATTGCAACAGGCCCTCACGCCTCCGTCGTATAACCCCGAAGCCCCCGATCCGTTTCCGTCTGTCGAAAGCGGCGAGAGTGGAGATAATTTCCACATCGAGTCGCGCGGTTTATCCGATTCGTCTCCGAGCTACTCTTCACAGAACACGCAGATTTACTGCGCTGCCTGCCAAGGCGTTTCCCTGTTGAGAGAGTCCTACGCATGCACCGAGTGTATCTGCGGTCTCTGTCAAGCCTGCGTCGACGTTCTTATGGGCGAGCAAGGCGCACGAAGGAAATGCCCCCGATGCGCCACAATAGGGGGCCGATTTAAACCATTTCAGCTGGATATCCGGTAACACACTCGACAGCGACATTAGTTTTGTTTTGTTACTCCGAGTCTTTCTTTTTCCACGTCTATATCTTGACCATTTCCGGGCTTGGCGTAACACGAGGTTTCGTTTGGCATATAAACTCTTCCGATGAGTTGAGAACATACTTTTGGGGTTCAGCTGATCATGAGGGCGGAACAGGTTCACTTTTATATTTGGCTCTTTGGTGACGGATTTGTCCCCCTCCGTGTTTAACGATGACAGAACCTGACGCTCTGTACTACATGAGCGAGTTTCCGGCTTCTCTACCTCCTACTTTCGCTCAGATACCCCGTCGCTTTTCCTTACATTGGGAACGTTGTTATGCATACAAATCAAGGGGGAGGACTGGCGCCATCACGGTTATGTTGAAAAAGGGCCACGTCTCACGCGATCTCTGGAATGGCGCTGTTTAGGAGTATCAGGTTTGCATTTTTTTAATTTTTATTTATTTTGAGTTTTGCATATTAGCGAGGCTCTTTACCAACCCATAGATGGATAGGTAACAGAGGCTACTGGGGTTGGATGAGATATGCCTCGGTGTTGCGGCTTGGCTCTTGGCTTGAACCAGTCTGTTAGGGCATTTCCAGTTCCCCGTGCGAGAGCCTATGATTTCTTCTTCTGCTTAGCTTAGCCCAGTCTCGCCGAATACTGGAGCTTACGAAATAAAATAACATATGCTAGCTGTCTCATTTTATATGTACTGTGACCTTTCAGTGCGTCTCTGCACCGAGCTAATGTCCGGGCAGTTGGTCGGCCGATAAAAAAGCTGGCAGGACTAAAACGTATGAATAGCCCGGGGCGGATTCACTTACAAGCCTCACTCATCATCTCGAGCAGGATCCAACTCATGGCTTACGAGGGCCATGTTCTCAACTCTTGGCACTTGATTCAAGGTATCAACTCCGTATATACCTTGTCAGTAGAGAGCGTGTGTGTGAATAAGATAGGCTTCTTTGGTTTAGTTGAGCATGGGCTTTTCGAGCATCCATGGGGGGAAAAAACGTCTTGGAATACCCAACATGGAATAGGTACTCGTACTACTTATCGGAATTATTTGGTAGAGTACCATGTTTGGGTGCGCTTGTTGACTGTCTTGCTCAGGGTTGTCCCTGACAAGGGTGTCCCAACCAGGGGTGGGTGTCCCACCCAACGCGATTAGTGCGGGGGAGACTGGGCTGAGTCCGGGGGGCAACTCCCGGCGCCTTCACCTCCAAGACTTTCAAACTTCAACTTACTAATTGTTACAGCCCACGCGTCCGGCCATCATGGTTCGTGGAGACTATTTTGTACGGCTTTTTGGCACCGACAACCAGGGCTGAAAATCCTTTGAGGCTGTTACATCTGCAAGTAAGCATATGGTGTCACAAATGAAGAAGAATGCCGGAGCCCAGGACCTTGCGACCCGGCGCCCCATTTGGATGAATTGCTCCAAAAAACCTTTTGCCGGGCCCTCGAACTGAGGGATACTATACCCTACAGTTTGTGTGCGTCGTCATCGTCACCCTACCGCCTACCCATGAGCGTTGCACACCCTCATCAGCCGGCCCACGACCTGTCACTCGGCCCCATCCCCACGAGCCAGGTTTTCTTTCGGCCGGCCGGGAAATTCCCGCAATCTGGAGCGTTGCTTTACAACAGCCGCTTGCTGTTCTGATGGCCTCTGGGTCGTTACGCCCCCGTATTCACTGGTTTGTCCATTTAGCCTGCCGAGTCGAAGACTCCCGCTGCAAGGACCGCCCCGCCCTGGTCGCCTACTTGTCTTCTATCTGGTGGGATTGGAAGTCTGTCCCCCATGGTGCGAGGCGAGCAGCGGAGCGAGGGACCAGAGGAGACCGGCACCGTCGGCAGTGCATATGGAAAATTTGGTCAAAGTAATAACTCGACCCTGGCTAGAACGCGTCAGTGGTTTTAGAACTGCCCCCCCTGATGCTGACGGTGTGTGAGTATGTGTAGATTAACCTCTTTCCATATTTGCGCGGACGTGCTGCTGCTGCTGCTGCTACCCGCGAGACAGTCTTTCCTTTCCGACTTACCCCCCGGGCAATACAAAACCCAAGGGAGCCAACCGATCGCCTCGTTTGCCCAAGAAAACCGGAAGGATTTTTATACTTTTACTTACCCTTTCTGTGGAAGGCACTTTGCTTGCTGGGCGCTCTTTGTCTACTTAGCTGTATCATCAGTTTTCCTCGACACGCTACCTACCTCGTGCGATACGCAGGGTATTTGGTTGACCTTGGCTGCATCACCGCATCTAGCTGCACCTGCTAGCATAGCCAAGCACACCTGAGGGTTTCTGATACTATCAGAGCTTCGGAGCATCTGCCTGAACGAAATACGTCCTGGTCGAGATTGTTGGAGAGCTTCCCTTACATACATGCCCAGGTGTTGGCTAGGGTACTGCCGACGGGGAGCTGAAGCTTCTGGACTACGGTGTCCTATTTGATCCATTACAGCTGTTGGATGGGTGCGGTATCAGCTTCCCTTGGCCATACAGGAGGAGGGGTATCGTTGGTTCAGTGACGGTTTGTTGATCTCGACGCAAACGAAACCCGCCAAGATCCAAGGGCGTTCCGTGTCGGCGGTTTACATCGCTGTGTGGGAGCTTACTTGAGGATTCCGGGACCTTCGGTATCTTGTTCAATATTCTCAACGCAGGTGATGCAAATATGGCAGGCGGCGCCTTTTTCATCTCGTGGGAGCTATGGCAGCAGATGACCTTCGTACGGTCCCCCCTTTGCATAATTGGAACTGCATGCTGACTCGCGATTAGGTGCTTGCGATGTCAATCATGGCCGTGTTCCTCGCGGGCTTGGTCAAGCTTTGGTGGAATAACCGCTTGATGAAGAAACAGACTATTTTGGACGAGGAAAAGAGGGCACGGGTGGAGGAGATGCGCCGGACAGGTCTTCCTCTGAAACGAACCAACGAGATACCTTTCGGGGTTCGCGCCCTGCAACGAGGCGTCGAAGTCGACGGTATCTGGATATCAAGGCCGGTATCGCCCAACGAAACGACAACGACAAAGGTGACTCCTTCGATCACAGTGATAAACCTCGATCCGGACAAAGTGGTGGAATACTCGTCGGATCCCAAACCCGTCCCAGTCTCAGCTGCTGGCACGGAACAGGCCCAGAAGAATACCCCGGGGTCCGAGGGTGCTAGCATAGCGGATGGCAGTCGGCGAGTTGTATCTCAGCCCGCTTCGGAACCTAGGACAAACGGGTACAGAACCGCCAGCGTCCTGAACGAAGACACGCTCAGGAGACTCGAAGGCCAGCCCTTCATTCGACCCGCCTACGATACATACGTACCGATGGCCACCCCACGAAATCCCCGACAACCTAGTCAACGAAGCTCAATTTCTTCGTCGGGTGAGTCGATGGATTCACCACCGCACTCAGCCCGCAGTGTGAGTGGAAGAAGTTACACATCGTCCAGAAGCTCGAGGCTGTATATGGCGAGGAATGCCCACGAAGCTCGAACTGGGTATAGCGCCATGTATCGGCAAGGTGACGAGCACAGAGATCCATTTGGTGGGGCGACATCAGGCTGGGCCCATGCCACGAATGGGGGTTCAGCCATTCCCTCGAGCGATCCGCGTGTTCAGCCGCACATGTTTATGCCTGAGCCAACTTTCGGTCCCGGAGACTTGCATTATAACAACCGGAAGGCTCGGCGAGTTAATGGAGGATTTGAAGTACTCCCAGCTGGCACTTTTGGCGTCCTTCATGAATTCGAAGGGACTACGGGAGGCTCCGATGCGGACATCGACGATAACCTGGACCCGAGCATTCGCCCTATGAGATCCTCAAATAGACTGAAGAAGAAGTCAAATGGTCAGCTCCGAGAGGATAACCAGGCGTAGCTTGTAATACAGAGCGGATGGCATTGGGATTTGTTCCGGAACCCTGGTGGATTACCTCTGCGATGGGCAATATATGAACCGTACATAGGCATGGAGAAATGGCATATGATAGGCGTTTGGATGGCCAATAAAATATAAAATGAGGACAATGGAACATGGGAAATATCACCGGTAGACTTTCTGCTGTCTGTTAGTTAGACTACTTATCATGACATTAACAGAGAGGCTATGCCGCGGCTGGTGGGTCCTGGAGCTGGAGGGAAGACAAGTGCGGTCACGTGATCTCGTGTTTTCCCTTGAACCAACGCGCTTCTACCCCGCGATTTGCCTCTGTCAACACAAAAAACAACCACAAGCTGCTTGGTACCATCAACCACCCTCCCTCCAAAAGCACGTCGACCAGACCAGAAACAGCAAAATGTCTGCGCACGATGAATTTGACGAGGCCGACAACGGCGACGATGGTGGTGGTGGGGGTCCCGGCGCGCCAACACCGCTCTCGGCTCTCGAAGTATGCATTGTCGGCGGCGATGCCCCTTTTCCTTTTATATCCATCACCATGCTAACGGTATGAGAAGGGTGTCGCGGGTCTTACGAAACGCGACATTCAGCTGGTTGTTGATGGGGGCTACAACACAGTCGAGTCCGTCGCCTACACGCCCCGGAGAATGCTAGAGCAAATCAAAGGGATATCAGAGCAAAAAGCGGGCAAGATCCTCGCAGAGGGTAAGCTCCTCCTTTCTCCAAGTATCACTTCGCGCTGATTGACACCGCAAAGCTTCGAAGCTTGTGCCTATGGGCTTCACTACCGCCACCGAGATGCACCAGCGACGGAGTGAGCTGATATCCATCACGACTGGGTCGAAGAACCTAGACACTCTCTTGGCTGGTGGTGTTGAAACCGGAAGCGTGACTGAAATCTTTGGGGAGTTTCGAACTGGAAAGTCGCAAATTTGCCACACCTTGGCCGTGACATGTCAGCTACCATTCGACATGGGCGGCGGGGAGGGGAAGTGCATGTATATCGATACAGAAGGCACATTCCGCCCCGTCCGTTTGCTCGCGGTAGCTAACCGATATGGTCTATCTGGCGAGGAGGTCCTCGACAATGTTGCCTACGCGCGTGCGTACAACTCAGATCATCAGCTGCAACTGTTGAATCAGGCGGCGGTCATGATGTGTGAAACCCGATTCAGTCTGCTGATCGTCGACTCGGCTACCTCCTTGTACCGGACGGATTTCCTGGGTCGCGGTGAGCTGAGCTCGCGACAAACCCATCTTGCCAAGTTTATGCGCACCCTTCAGCGTCTAGCAGACGAGTTTGGCATTGCTGTCGTCATTTCGAACCAAGTGGTTGCTCAGGTAGACGGTGGCCCGTCTGCCATGTTCAACCCTGATCCGAAGAAGCCTATCGGCGGAAACATCATCGCCCATGCCAGCACGACGCGCATCAGCCTGAAGAAAGGCCGGGCTGAGACGAGAATCGCAAAGATTTACGATAGTCCTTGTCTCCCAGAGAGCGACTGTCTGTTCGCAATCAACGAGGATGGGATTGGTGACCCGGCTCCGAAGGATGTGCCGGCCGAGAAGGATTGAAATTTTGATGTTACGGCTAGATACGGTATATGTAAGGTGGGCTAATGGATGGAGGGTGGAATCGGCTGAGCTTGTAAGCTTATCTTCGCATTGCATGAGCGGGAGGCGTTCAAGATGATATTTCTTTAGTAGATATTTTTTGTTTTCATGTTGTGGGGTCGCCCCTGCGTAGAGCCCCATGGTTGATTTCAGCGACTTTCAAGTTGAAATAAATACCTATATCCAAACTGGGAGAGTGAGAATTCATCTTGTGGTTTGGCTGTTTGAGCGTCCCAGCAACGGTTGATGCGGTTGACCCCACCTGAGGTTTCGAGAACATGCTGCTATCCGCCTAGTCTTCGAGCTGATCCGCCAAGCCAAGAATTCTAAACCATCAATACCAAAGCTTCGGACCGCGTTTCCACACCTCGACGCGCGCGAGCAACTTCGAAACCCGCCGACTGCCGATATCAACCCACATGGAGACAAGATGAGCACCAGGGACTTCGAGACTCTTTACAAAGAGGCGCGATTGAATTTAGAGCCACCTTCGGCGTTAAGCGTGGTTCAAATCCGCGTCGCGCCCCAGAGCTCCTCCATCCGGCCCAACTCGACACGACCCTCCAGCAACCCGGCCGATGACGAAAAGGCATACCGTGCCAGGAATCTCGCTACCGCCTCTTCTATCTACTACCGAAAGCACCACAGCTCACCGCGGGGGATATTGTGGAGGGTTTTGGAAAATGACACAGTTCTGAGCCTGCGCGCCGCCGATGTGTGCAAGCTGGAGAAAGAGGCCGATGCGCCTTTGATCCTGAACCTGCGCTTTCCTTCGCCGATTCGAACGCCTTGTATCGGATTCGCGGACCCCGAGGGACACGATGTACTATGCGTCTACGTCGTCGACCAGGCGAATCAGCTCTACTCGATCATGCTGCGTCCGGACCACTTCAAGAAGAGATCAGCAAACGATGGGGGAGTGCTCGGCGATGCGTGCAAAGTATGGTCACCGCCAGGGTTCTCGTTCAAACATCCGCACCGCTTGGCAGTTGTCAACCCGGATCAGCTGATTGTTACCATGCATGACGGTGGCATATTGAGATTTGACAGGAACCGGTTGCATGACGGTAAGACCTGTGACTGAACGCGCCGTGTTGGTTGAACGGCTAGCTAACAATGCGCAGCTACGGAAGGGACGCTGTGGAAGGAGACGATATACAACGTTGCTGGATGGGGCCAAAGCCTACGCGGTCTTGTGTCATTCAGCCGTGGCTCAACTATTCGGCACGACAAAATCAATATGGAGACGACAGCTGCGACATCGACGGCCGTGACGAGGATGGAAACTGAATACTCATTCCTGTTCACCGTCTGCCTGGACCACCGGATGAGGGTCTGGGATGTGCGGTCTGGCCAGATCCTCTACACGGGCGACATATTGAATGTCAAACGTGACCCTCAAGAGGACAGCAGATGGACGATTGAGCCTTTTCAGAATAATCTTATTCGGATCGTGGACGGTCCCCCTGGCCAGTGCTTAGTCGTGACCTACTCACCCATCGGAGCTGGCGAGTTCAAGGTCTGGAAGGTGAAGGCAAACGACCAGGGATCTATCCACGTCGCAGACTGTTTTCCAGACACACCCTTGGTTCCTGCAAGCCCATCGTCGCTCGACGTCTGGACGCTAGCGGACTTTGGGATGGCACAGCATGGGGAGGAACCGGAATTATGGACGATGTGGAAGAACAACAACATCTACCGCGTACAAAAGCTACTACTGCATCCCCGGAGCAACAAGCCTTTTAGCGATGGCTGGAAGGGTGTATCAGTTGATAGTACGGTTCCGACTGTACAAACATCCGGACCTTGCGACCCGGTTGATTCGACTGAGAAGTGGCTGGATCTCATTTTCTTCCCTGGCCGCTTTTCGAAAGCAACTCTCGAAACAGCGTTGGCCATGTACGAGAAAGGACTGGGGACGTATAAGGAGGCGTCCTCGAGAGTAGGCAAGAACATCGCCGAGGCAATGTGCTCCGTTCTTGGGTCGACGACGACTTTGGACCGGACCTCGTCGGGGGGTATGGACTACGAACAGTTCAGAGGCACGAGCGAAACTCAGTGGATGCGCTTCTGGCGCCTCTTACTCGAGCTTGACAAACAACGAGGCGAGGCACTATCACTCGTCCTGGACCCCATTGATGGTATGATTTGGGTCGTCTGTGCCGACTGTGCTGCTGCCATCAGGCAATGCAGCGATCTGGATCGCATCTTCCACAATATTCACTCACCAGAAAAGAAGCACGAAGATGTAGCAGCATTGGTATCTGCCGGCTTAACCTTTGTTGACAGCTTTTCGGACAGTATCACCCAGCTGAGCAAGTCTGCGTTGTGGGCTGAGTTGTACGAAGATTCGGCTCAGTCTGACGAGGATCGGATGCAACAGTTTTACGACAAAGCCGGGTTCTGGCGACAAATTACGGATGAAGACTGCGCCCAGGTAGTTGAAACCTTGGGTCAGAGTTTCAGGGTGGTGACCCCGAGACTTTATGAGGATTTATTTGATCTCATCACTTCTGCTAGTGACGCCAATTCCCAGGAGTTGCGAGAGCCATTTACTGGGCTGGGGAAGAAAGTTGTAGTCCGCGCCGTCCAGGAGACTATTGACTTGCATTGGCAGATTCTGTTCAGCCAACTTCTTCTTCTCGTCCACATGGAGTATGAAGTCGAGAACGACGAGGAGGTTCTGCATTCACGCTTTGATGTTGGTTTGGTATACAGGCGGCTAGTCGACGCACTTCGGAGACTCGACTATCTGAAGTGGATGGTCACGACGGAGTTGAGTATTCCGATATCAAAGACGACCAGATCAAGTATTGGGTCTGGCAGCGCATCCCCGACAACGAAACGTGGCAATGAGGAGACGTATTCCGTCACGGTATTGGAAGGAGTTGCAGGGCATCTTTTCGGCTTGCCGGAGAATAACATGTCGCTTCTTTCTAGCTTCACGGACTTGGTTCTCGATCTTTGCGCCCCAGACAGCTCAACAGTGCTTCACGCTTGCCTGGTGCAGTGCTGGCTTCTGAAAAGCGATCGGCCTGACCTCGCATTGGAGCTGAGCCCCTTCGCTGATCAAGATCCATTTTCCACATACGTCCAAGGCCGCATCTTTTTGGCACTCAAAGATTACGATACCGCCGCGGTTTACTTTGGAAAAGCATCCATCGGCTTGAGCATTTCCACCAAGAACGTTGACAGGCACAGTGCAGGGCTCCTTGACGACACGGAGTGGAATCTTCTCAACAGCGGCCTTGCAAGCTACTACGCGCATGTCGTCAGCATTTATGATAGACAGAAGGCATATTCATACGTGGTGGAATTTGCTCGTCTGGCCCTTCAGTTTGTTCAAACTGCCAGCCCCGACACCATCTCCTTTATTAAGACCGAAATGCTCAGCCGTCTTTTCGCAGCGTCGACAGCAACCTCTCACTTTGACGTGGCCCACACGGCGCTGCTCTCAATGGAGGATGAATCGATGCAAAGGTCATACCTGCGCAGGCTTGTCGAGAGAATGTGTGAAAGCGGTCAGAACGCAGAGCTCATCAACCTCCCTTTTTCTGGGCTGCAGACCAAGGTCGACGACATCCTCCTCGAGAAGTGCAAGGGGGTCAAGGACATCATGAACGGTGTGCCCTACCACCAAATCTTGTACGCATGGCGCATCAGCCATAATGACTACCGCGGTGGAGCTGCCATTCTCCTCGACCGACTACAAAAATTGCGGCAGGCTGGCGAGGGCGATAGGGTCGGCACCGACGACGCTCTCGACACTCAGGTCACGCGGCAGTACCTCCTGCTCATCAACGCACTTAGTTGCGTTCCTGCCAAAGAGGCATACATTCTGGAGGATGTCCCAACACTCAGGGCTGAGCGGTCGAAGCAAGATGGTGCTGCGTCTGATGAGCTGGAAGATCACATTGGGCTTCTTGCGGAGCGGCTTGATGCAGAAATGAAGGTTCATCAGCCTGGGAAGCTACCGGAGGATGAGCAGACTCTACTGGGAAGAATGACACAGTTCTCTGCGCGGCACCACGACAGCGGCCAGCCACGGCAGTTCTTGACGCTGGCGGACGTCCGGAAGCAATACCAGCAGGAGCTGGACAGGATTGTAGCAATCCAGAACAACCAGTTTGGATTTACAGAAGAGGATGATTTCATGGACATGGTTGGCTAAGAGGCCAGGGGAGGCAAGCGGGAGGTGTGATCTTTCTGGTGGCTACAGTGTAGCCTTGCGTCGTTATGGTGGTTCTCATGTAGGAATTGTATTCTAGAAAAGGATTTGCATTATTTCCTAGGCAACATACCTAGCTTCCGTCAGGGGGGAGGAAGCACGTCATGTTTAATAGGCCAGCTCGCCGTTTACGTTTGTTTTAAGGGCACAGCAAAACGGGGCAATATCTGGAGGGCCTAGGCAGGCGTAAACAGCGAAGCAAACCAAATAGAGGGTCTGTGTCTGAAATTTGTCTTGACAACCAACAACGCCTTGCCCAATGCTTGTGACGAAGAAAAAGAAGAAAAATCGCAAACATAGGCGCTTTCATACATACAAATTCACTTGCCAGGCCGCTTAGTATTTCATTACGCCGATGCTCTTTCGCTGCGCAGAGTTTAGCTTTAGCTTTGTCACAGTACTGATTGGTCTCCGAATGGGGTTTGCTTACGCTGGTACGGCAGAGATCCTGCTCTCCGGTGTTGGTGGTAATCCATCTGGCCCGTTTGCAAGCTCAGGTGCTTGGCGATAGAGGATGATTTCCGATTGCTTAAAATATCTCCGAGCATCTAAGGTGTGATGTATTAGGGATGTTTGGAAAGAAGAGGAATCAGTGCATCTCACCTTCGTCGATTAGAACCAAGCTGAGGTAGTATCTTGTCGAAAACTTCTTATTCACGTCGCGGAAGGTGGGTGTGAGGTCAAAGCCGCCAAGGAACAGCCGGATGGGGATGGTCTCGCCCCTAGATGGCGATCCATCCATGATCTACGGTCCCCAGTCAGAATTTGCGTGACCATAGGTAGGTATTTCAATATGCAATGTGTGCTTACCTCAAAGCGTACCAGGGTTTCGCTCTCGTTGTATTGGTTTGGAGCGGCGCCTGTTGTCTCGCGGCGTATGATGCTGAGCTCCATATGCTTGATCTTGAGACGTACGAGCAAAAAGTAGATGCGGCCAACGATAACGTCCTTCAGATGGTACTTGCTCTTGCTGTACTCGAACTCGATGTGTAGGCAATCCTCTATTCCAACGTCCATTTTGATGCTGCTGTTCATCTCAGGCGGGATGCGGTAGCTGTAGACCCATATGTCCTTCTCGCGGATGACGTCGGCCATACGGCGCGAGACAGTGACGCGGACAAAGTACCGAAGCTTCACATTGATGCCGTTGTACGACTCGTATTGCTTCTCGACATTCTTGAAGTTGAAGTCGAAGGTCTGGGGGTGCTGCAGCTCGCCGGGTGCCGCCAGCTCCTGCACGAGGGAGAGGAACTCGTAATGATTGCCGCGGTCGAAGAACATCTCTATTGTCCCGATGAATTGCACCTTGATACCCGTGTGCTCGAGGCGCTTGCCATCTTTGGGCCGCACCGTCACCGCGCCCTTGACCGACTCGCCATCCATATACAGCGGCGCCTTCTCGCGCCGGTTCTTGTCGAGCTTGACATCCACCATGGACCGGTCATCCGCATCCTCGAGAACGACGTCGATATCGACCGGTGTCGCGAAGAAGTACGACATGGCTGTGGCTGCTCTTTACTCGCTTGCAGTTCTGGTCTCCGGCTGCTGTTCCGTCAGTTCTCGCAGCCGTCGCGAGTCGGTCCGCTTCGGGTTCACGGCGGCAATTGTGTTGTCGAGCGCGGTGGGACCTAGCATATACAACGACCGGGCTCGGTTAGATAGGCGAGCAGTGTAGGAGCTTTGGACGTGGCACGAATTGTCAGGAGGTGTCGTTGATGGAATATGGGCTCCTCCGCGCGGCCAGCTGCGTTATCAGCAATCAGCAGCAATGGGCGTTGCTACAGTGGAGGTCTGGGCAGGTGGGAGGGGCGGACCAAAGAGTGGGGCATTTCCCATGGGCCAATGAGGTTCATTAATCAGTTGGGATTTGGCAGCTGTGAGCTCCTTGCAGAGCAACCCAACCATTTCTATAGCGGTTTCTCCATGCGCATTCTTACAGTCAAGAATCGTGTAAACCTTGATGAAGTAAGGTGGTGTTTGGGCATGTGAGCTTGCAGATGGAATCTCGGATTCACTAGTGATCATCTTATCGGCAGCATTTTATGCGCTACAAACTATTCAATGGGGACCGTACTAGAGGTCGTCAACAATACAAATGTTGCTCAAGAGTGAAGGTTGGAAGTGGAACTAGTCTGAGGCTGGGAAGCAAGTGACGCACGGGCCATGCAACAGTATCCACAAACGACTTCCGCTGCGGCCAATAAGCGAAGGGCTCCGGCTGCCCTAGGGTCAGTTTGCCAGTCGCGACCGCCGGCGCACACAAGAATTATTCCGGGGACCAAATTCGACTTTGGGGGGACTTTTTTTCGGGCATTGCACCATCTCCAGTCTACCTCGACGACGAACTGACACCTCCTCCCTCCTCACCCCGAATCCGACGCAAAGATGCGCTACATCCACAGTGAGGAGATCCTCGAGGTCCCGGAGAATGGTACGTGCTGCCCAATTGCTGCAATCCTCACAACCAGCTCCCCCGCCAGTGCGACCAAAAAGCGACCGACGACCGGGTCTTGAAGATGCACCCGAATGATGCGGCGGGACAGCAGCAGGATTGGAGGGACTCTAGGGGGCTCGCTGTCTCGCTGGGGCGGGGAAACAAACGGATTTCGTCGAATTAAGGGCGATTGCTGACGCTGCTGGCAACCGCAATAGTCAAAGTCAACATCAAGTCCAGACTCGTCACCGTCGAGGGCCCTCGGGGCAAGCTCGTCAAGGACATGAGCCATCTGGCTGTCACCTTCTCCCTCCTCAAGAAGGGCCAAATCGGTATCGAGATCCACCACGGCAACCGCAAGAATGTCGCCACTCTCCGCACCGTCCGGACGCTCATCAACAACCTGATCATCGGCGTCACGAAGGGCTTCAAGTACAAGATGCGCTACGTATACGCCCATTTCCCCATCAACGTCAACCTGAACCATAACGGCGAGACCGGCCTCTGGGAGGTGGAGATTCGGTATGTCCTACCCGAGGATACTTTTGCGCTGAATGAAATGGGCGGACAGTTTGTTCTTGTGGAGTGAGGCTAACGTGAATTGTCTCTGAAGTAACTTCATCGGCGAGAAGATTGTTCGGAACGTCATCATGCAGCCCGGTGTTGAGGTCGAGATCTCCAAGAACCAGAAGGATGAGTTGATCCTTTTCGGCAACTCCCTCGAGAATGTCTCCCAAAGTGCGGCAGATATCCAGCAGATCTGCAGAGTCCGGAACAAGGATATCCGAAAGGTTCGTCTAAGTTGCTTGAAAGGGGGCCGGGCTATTGGTTTACTAATACGAATCACGTACAGTTCTTGGATGGTCTCTACGTCTCGGAGAAGGGTAACATTGTGGAGGAGTGATGGACATAGGGCCTTGGGTTTCTTTGTGCTTTATGGGTCTTACCGGAGTGGCAAGGGGTCATCGGCATTTGCATGTTTTGTAGCGGGAAAATCGCTACAGCAAAATGGGCAACCTTGTAAAGAACCACACCGTTGGTGCTCTACCAAACTGCACCATTGCGGACCCATGTTTCGCGACCGTGATGTGCACCGGTCTCGGGGAGAGGTCGAATCGACTAGGGTACCACATTTCTGTCAAATCCCTGGACAGTGATATTATACCTTATGGACATAAACTCTATAACGCAGTCTCCGCGCTTCAAACTTTTACCTAGACTTTAACGGTCAATTGAGGGTAGGTTACCCAAGTCCATTCCACACAACAGTCAGAATAATGGTTTCGGTAGTGGAGAGTTAATAGTTGTCCAACGCCATGCAATCTACATTGCATCATCATATCATTAAGATGTCTATATTTGTCGTATCCTAAGGCAGGCATCCATCCTTCCATTCGCCTGCCATCCCAAAGCTGACAAACTGCCGAGAAAACATCTCATCGGTGTCCTATACAGTCTTCAAGTCTTCGTCCCATCTCCTTCATGGTATCCTTGGTATCTTTCTCCGTATGTCATCATCGACAAGCGCGCTTAAAGCCAAAATGTGTCAGGTACAAGAATGAGAATTTGTGCCATTAGATTGCGTCCCCTTGAACGCTGTACTGTACTTATGCGACGATAAATACGGGGGGCGATTCGCTCGGACGTATTTGCATAGATGGTTACGATGAAAGGGGGCAATGTACACCGGTCGGGTCGTAAATTCATTACCCAATAAGGCCAGTTTGGTGTCGAGAGTTGGGTACTCAGACTGGTCCTCGTTCACCGAGGCGGCGACCTTGGCGACCTTGGTGATCGGGGCGAGGGGACGCGGGAAACGCGAGTTGTTCTTGTCACTCTGCTCGTTCTGCTTGCTCTGCTGTGCCGCGAGCGCCGAGTTCGCCGATCACTACTCATGGAACCTGGGAATTCTTGTCAGTGGCCGTGTCCCACGGGTGTCGAAGGTGAATCATAACTTACTTGGACTCGTTGCTGTGTAGGAATCAGACCAGTAGCTACTGCTCACATCGCTTCTGGTCTTGGGAGCCTTCTTCTTCTTGTCCTTCCTCAGACCGAGTAGCAGCCATAGAGTCCCGAGTGCGGCTCCCAGGCCAAGTAAGCCTTTGCCACTGCTCTTCTTCTCCTTTCGATCTGTCACAGTACTCGGTCGGCCCCCGGCCCCGTACCATGATGATCCATGGCCATCTCGCCCGGAGTGGCGCGATCCGCTCCTTCTATAGTGCTCTTCCTCGATGACAGTCTCAGTCGTCTTCTTTTTCTTTCCGACACCCAGGATTGCCATCGCACCGTGCCATAGGCCACGGACGAGGCAGCATGCGCAGATCAGGATAAGCAAGACAATGCCTGCAAGAGTGCCGATGACAATGCCCGCGATCGCGCCAGGGCTTAGACCGCCGCCGGCAGTTCCACCTGGACTTACGGCGCCGCCGCCGCCGCCATCTGAGGTGGTCGTAGCCCCGGCGGCCGTGCCTGTTGTCGGGCCAGTGGGCACGCCACTTGTTACGCGATAAGGCGCACTGAATTGCGTTGTGACGACCTGGCCACCGCTGCTGACGGCCGACGGGATATTACCGTTCGGCATGCACTGACCAGCATAGGCGCATTTTTGCCAGCTTGCACAGCATATGCTACCGCATGCAACCTGGCCGGAGCCTGCGGGCGGTATGCACTCGCCGGAGTTCGTCGTCGCTGCGGGAAAGAAGGTGCTGACGGTGCTGGTGAAGGTCCCCGTTGAGGTCCATGTCGTCGTATAATAAGCATAACCGCCGCCACCATCAACGGAACACCCAGCAATACCGTTGGATGTATAGCATTGAGACCCCGCGCTGCAACAGTACTGGTTGTTGTAGCCGCAATACTGGTTGCACTGGCGAGGCATGAGGTAGCCGAAGCCGGCAGCGTGAAGGTCGTCCTTGGGGTAAGGAACCGCGGCGGCATTCTGTGGTGAGCACGCTAGTAAGACGCAGAGCGCCGAAAGAAGTCCCCGTGGTGATTTCCGAGACGCCATGTTGTTGGTTGCCGCTGGGATTGATGCCACGGGAATTGCAGTCGTGGAGAGCACCGCGAAAGCACTGTCGGAGAGTGAGGTCGGATTTGACGAGCTGTGCAGCAACCTCAAGCTCACAGCCTCGTCGACCGTCCCGGCGGTGAGCACCAAGCACCGCTCCTTGCGGCGCCGCAGCTGACCGCACGGAATTCCCTTTGCAACTGCCCGGATACTTGTGTCGTTTCTGGTATTTTGCGTCGTTTTGATCTTAGCGTCTCGGGAGCTTGGTAGCTTCCTGCGGTTGAGACAATGCCTCAACTTGAGACGGCGTAGTTCGCGTGGGGAATGCTAAAGCACCAGAGAGCTAGAGCGAATATCCGGTATGTCAGTCGGCGGGTGCGTAGTTAGTGTCGCACTGTTCGGCGGGCCGCGATGTCAGAAATCTAAGCCAAAGTGTGTTTCAGGCCCTGAGAGATGGAATGTGTGTGATGGATGGAGAAGTGTGGGAGAAAATGCCAATGCAAGTGTTAAAAGGCTCTTATGACGGTGGTCGGGCGCGATGCCTACAGGGTCCAGGCCGCTTCCCAACCTCCTTTTGAGCAGTGTTGTGATAGCACCAACCTCTCGGATTTCGACTTTTTTTAGTGGATGGCAATACGAGCCGCTGTCCCCCTTTATTGTCCTGGCCTGTCAAATCAGCAAAAACGCTCAATTCACTTCAGGAATGCAATTGGATTTGGGTATGCTGTCCTTTGGTCTTTTCGCCCAGTTTTCAGGTCGAGTCCGCCAATGCATGCAAAGATCAGGAATCGGGGGCTGGTTGGCTCTCCCGGCCGCTGTTTACATAACCCCGCGAGCTGGCTCACTGGACGACTATCTTATCAGGCGCGGAATGCCCCACTGCCGCTTCCCTGTCATACCCCACCTGCCAAAGCTCCGAGCATTGCAAAGCTGACAAGTCGCTGATCGCACGTGAGGAGGGTGAAAGATAGCAACTCAAGGGCAACAGCCAACACAACCAGGAAACGGAATTTACCTATGATGGGAGATCTTTCCGTTTTCTCGCGTTTGACTCCCTTTTTTCTTGTGTTAACTAGGTATTGAATATTGGATTGGAGGATGCAATATACAAAGATAATTGAGCCATCGCTTCGTCAATTCGATGGAAGCCACGAACGTCGTGCGCCCTTTGCGGGCTTTTGCCCGTCATAACTCCTCCCCCACCCCAAAAGATTGGGTATATCAAAAACAATAGTGACTCGCCTCCGTACGTCGCAAGGCGGGCTAGGCATGGACCTTGGCCATTCGTGCCCTCCAAGACCTTCTTCGAGAGCCCGTGCCGTGCTGCGTGCCCGCATGAAGCTTGACTCTTGGCATAGAGCGGCAAGGCCAAAGTTGCGGAGTTGCGTAATCCGTACTGTGCAACCCGGCTGGCACCTGGATTACGGTTCCAGGGGTCAAGCTTCCAAACCCCAACGCACCGCAAACCACGCAAGCTACGACATCGAGCTCGAATTTCGAGCGCAAAAGGTCCTGCAACATGTCGCTCGACCCACCGACATATCTGGCATCACTGCAAAGCAACATCCGGCAGCGGCCCATCCCGTGGGATGGTGCTGTGCGCGCCGGCACGTTGACCGATGAGCAGCTCGCCCAGATCCGCGCCGTCGACAAGGTCAAGAAGGACGCGCGCAAGCAGACGGTGGAAGCCAATCTAGACGGTTACCGCAGCCTGTTCGTCGGTGGCCCTGGGAGGAAGAGTGTGTTAGAATTGGCCGCCAAGCGCCAGGACGTCGTGCAGTACATTCTGGTTCTCCTAAGCGACCTGCTCCAGAGTGCGTGCCTTCCCCCTCCTTCTGCGCTTTCACTATTCTATACCGCCTGCCATAGCTTCCTTTCCTTGCACTCTTCTTCTTGAAAGCCGATTCAAAATCCTGCATTGATATTCCTGAGTAGAATCTGGCTTACATATGACTTCTAGGCATACCTGCTCTTGCAAAGGCGCTCTTTAAGAACGGCGACCCTTATCAACACTTCCTACCTCTTCTCGTCCACTCTCCAAATCCCGACGATCCTATCCCACTCCTAACATCGACCGTCCTCGTTAGTCTCATGGCGAGCTCCAGGGACGAGTCCACAGCCACGGTGGACAAGGCACTGCCCGGCATCTTCAGCTACCTATCCTCGTTGACCAAGAACTCCGATGCGGGCCTCCAAGACATCGGCGTGCAAGAGTACTCGTCATTGCTATATGGCCGTGCTACGAGGCAGCAGTTTTGGGGCCAAAGGAGTGAAACAGTCGGCCCCTTGATTCAGATTCTGCGAGCGGCTGCCGGCATCAGCAATGACGACTCGTCGGCCAGTTTGTGGAGTGAAAGCGCAACCTCAGCGCGCACTGGCTTCGAGGGGTCTCTTGGTGGTGGGGTTGGCCTACAGCTTCTCTATCATGTGCTGCTGGTGATGTGGCAGCTGAGTTTCGAGGCTTCGGAGGTGGGTGACGACCTAAACGAGTAAGAGAAGACCATCCCGAATCGCTTGGGTACCGACTTCAGCCACTAACAAGTTCGCTCCAGCGAGTACGATATTGTTTCCCTGTACACCAAGCTGCTACGGCTCTCACCCAAGGAGAAGACCACGCGCCTCCTTGTATCAACCCTGTACAACCTGCTATCAGCCAACCAGAACACCCTCCTTCCCATTGCGGTTCTCGCCCGTCTTCCCGCCCTATTGCAAAATCTAGCAGGCAGGCAGTTTCCTGACCCTGATCTCAAAGAGGATTTGAGCAACCTTCGAGAGCTCCTCGACGAGTACACTAGAACTAAGACAACCTTCGACGAGTACGTGGGAGAGGTCAACTCGGGACATTTGCGCTGGTCGCCTCCCCATCGCAACACCGTATTTTGGGCAGAGAATGCCCGCAAGATCCTGGATCACGAGAATGGTGAGGTTGTCAGAAAGCTCGCGCAGATCATGGCGAAGCCGTGGGACAACGACAAGGCGGTATTGGCGATTGCTTGTAATGATATCGGCTGTCTGGTGCGCGAGGTGCCCGAGAAAAGAAGCCAGCTGGAGAAACTTGGGATGAAGGCAAGGGTGATGGAGCTGATGGCTGAGGCGGACGAGAATGTACGCTGGGAGAGTCTCCGTGCGCTGGGTGGCTGGCTACAGTACAGCTTTGACACGAAGTAAGGATGAAGGGGGCGAGTGATATGGGTATACTATGACGCGGACGAGGTTACCGTTCTGGCCGAGCTGCAGTCGTGGACATTGAAGGGGGCAGCAGAAATAAGGTTGTTTTTCCTAGACTGAACTAATCATTGTATAACTCAGTTGATGTCCAAGAGGTGTTATCAGACAGCTGAGTGGTGGTATGCCCACTGTAGCTCTGCCGCGTTATCTTATCGCCCAATTGTACCACTGACATCACCCGAGTGCAGTTCCCTAGCCTGCATCGCTCCCCTCCAGTCCGCCGTAACGCGATCTCGAATTCTTTTCGGGGCCAACAGAATCATAACGTGAAGAAAAATGACGCAAAGAGTTTGGTTCCTCGCCCACGGCGGTACGGTGCAAGGTTCGTCCCATGCAAAGAAGTTGCCATCATATTCGCAATGGTTCTAAACAAGTGTTAACATCATCCCAGGCGTGGGCTTCCGGTGAGCCCTGAGTTTCTATTGTGCCTGTTCTTCTCTGGAGCCATTACACCTAACATACTTGACTTGGAACTCAGCTATTTCACAAACAAGCGCGCTGTCGAGTATGGTTTGACTGGCTGGGTACGAAATACTCCTAACAACAAGGCACGTAATGCGGGCAGGTCGCGGTGGTACCTGCCATGCTCACCTGCAGCGTACTAGGTTGAAGGCGAAGCCCAAGGCGACGCGGAGACGCTCAAGAAGTTCTTAAAGGATGTTGACAACGGTCCGAGTCACGCGCATGTGGTGAGTGACCACAAAGCTTTTGGCTCAGCTTCTTCCGAGCAGTAGTGATGGCCTCGGGGTCGGGGATTCACCACAGGGCAGGGCGCAGGGCAGAGCACATTGCCCCTGAAGGTCACCACGCTAACCTAGAGGCATGGGCCTAGGTTCGACTCGATAAGGAAGAACGCGATGTTGTTGAAGGGGAGACGGGCTTTGAGGTACGCCACTGAGGATCTTCTTTTTGCTTGGGGTGATGGGCCTCGATAGTGTTCAAGAACGTGACGTGAGGGATGAGCAGGAGGTATTGGGTTTGATCAGCGGAGCTGGTGCATGTTGATAGCAACAAGTGAGGTATTCAACTCACCCTAGTCTCGGGCGTGATGTATTTATGCCTGTTCGTGGTTACTGGCATTCTGCTGCCCGGTTATTTATCTTCTGGAAGCTCGGGCTTTGAACCCAGTCTTCAAACGAGCCGAGCCACTGCTCAAGCTATAGTTATCACGAGCTTGCGATTCCCGCCTCGCCAAAGAAACTCTTCCAAATGTTCTGCGGGCGAGGGTGGGAAAAGTTGCGTTGAAGCACAGCTCCCAGATACCCCGAGACCGAATTGCTACCAAGAAAAGGAGTGACACATTGACGTAAACTGCAGTAAGTCCTCTCTTCCTAGCTCTTAGATTACAAAACAATAACCGGTTTGGTAAAGGATATCTAATCTAATGTTAACCTTCATCAACAATAACGATCATCTTTCCTTTCCCTAAGCCTCTCCGAGACCAGCAATATGTGCAATTATGGAGCAGCTAAGCAAACGTCATCGATATATCCTTCTCCTTGCCAAAGTCCTCATCATCGTCATAATTAGCCCATGGGTCCGACAGGGTAATGTTCGGCACCGTCTGCACCGATTTGACCTCTGGCCTCACCGGGGCGGTTGCCACGGATGACTTCCGGCTGTGACTGGCAGCCGAAGACTCTCTATGGGAAAGGACATACGGTGGTGGTGTTGGAACTGTTGTAAGCGGTTTGGGCTCGTCAAAGGAAGTATCAAACGTCAACTGGATGTCGTCGTCGACTCCAGTCCCATTTCCAGACGTCTGGCCACCGGCTTGGAAATAGGACGCGTTCTCGGCTTTGGTTGCAGGAAACGTCGGCGTCCGCTCGCCCGAGATCCGATACTCACGAGACAATTGCCGCTGGTGAGATACCTTCCGCTGATGAGTCGGCCGGTGTTCATTCGACGACCTGTACTCGCCCGACACCCGATAAGGCACCACCTCGGCACTTCTGGTCTCTCGTAGGCTGTCTCGAGGGCTTCGCACGGGAGCGGGTGCTGGCGGAGCGGGGCTTAAGTCCAGCTTCATCGGCGGCAGGGTGCTCTTGATTTCCCGAACCTGGAGCAGCTCCTCGTCGACTAATGCATCTTTGTTGTCCAGTTGATCCTTCGCAAGCTCCGCCCGGATCGCATCGATATCAAACAGAACACCGTGGTTGTTTCCCTCTTTGCCCTCCGTTCTGCGCCCACTGGCACCGCCAGCCTTGCTTGGATCTTCGTACACCTCCCATTCTTGTTTTTCTGCTGCCTTCTTCTTCCTGAAAAAAGCGAAAGCACCCTTAGCACCTTTGCCTTCCTTTTGCTCCTTCTGTAGCTCTTTTCTGGCCTCCTCGATCTCGTTGATCAGTTCACGCTGTCTCTTCTGATGGTCTTCCGGATCGGGGTCTTCGATCTCGGTGAATTCATCGCTCTCAACACTCCAGCCGCATTCGCGCAGCAGCCGAGGCATGGCCCTGCGGTAGTCCATGTGGCCGGCGACAAATTCTGACACGTCCATGTTCTCCAAACCGGGGATACCTTCAATGGGGGCCAGACCGGCAACGCTACGGATACCGCCGTTGGTCAGGCGGAAAAGGTAGCCTAGGATCCAGTCGTTTCGGTTGTACGCACTGAGGAATCGACCAGATACTACGCCTCTAGCGCGCAAGTACTCGTCCTGCTTGACTACTACAGGGCTGCCAAAGAGGTAGACATTCTGCACGAGACCGTATGCCCCTTTCTTGGCAAGCTCCTGGAGACAGGAGAAAATGACACGACTTCCTAGGGAGTAGCCTACGAGCGTAACAGGGCGAGTCCCGAGATTACGGTCAACAAGAGAGTCCGCTAGGATACGACCGGCCATGGTAGCGCGGTCAAGCGAAACAGTCCAAGGGTTGTCGATTAAGTAGGAGAGCTTGGTGAGAACGACGGGCAGCTGGAGGGCAGCCATCAAGCCAACCAGAATAGTGCTGCCGAGAACTTGCTGAAGACCCTGGGTGAGCGCCTGAATATGGATTTGTTAGTTTATGAACAGTAGCTAGACCGTGTTAAAAAGAAGCAGCTTCACCTCTGTGGCAAGGATGTTGATTGTGTCACCCATGCTCGTCAGCATCTCTGGCTCCCAGAGAACCGAGTATAGGTCGCCCATGACCGGGTCCACGGTACTATAAGGTAATCGGACGTCATCCACTTTTCCCGTCATCCATCCCGAAATCGTGATGATTAGGTTCACCCGCTTATTGTTATGAAGCGGCCTGTACTCAAAGGTCTTGACAGACCCTGTTCTTCGGTTGGCCGCCCTCACGCCGATGACACTGCCAGACGCCGCCGCACTGGATGTAATGATGGCAGCACCTCCGGCGCCAGCAAGGAAAGTTCCTGTACCGCCAACACCAATGGTGGTGAACCCTGCTGCCAGACCGGCGCCGATCAAAGGAGCGAGCAGACCCGCCGACAAACCGATAACCAGGCCGCCGCCGACCGTTGCCAGACCCATGACAATGTAGCGTCGCTTGAGGTCCAGTTTTCTCCGAGTTTCCATGTGATCCTCCTCATTCCAATTCTCCTTTTCGGCTTGCTGCTGCATCTCCAGAGCGTCCGTGACCTTCTTCTCAAATCTGCATATATCAATCCATGGTATTTCTAGATCTTTGCTGACTCTCTCAAGCAGTACTCTCGATCTTGCATCGTAAACGGAGTCGGCAATGAGTACGAGAAACAGATCGCAAAGAACAGTCCACCTTATATCGATATCAATCTTCTCCGTAGTGGGCATCTGGGACGGCATCTTGACGGGTGTGCTCAGCTCTTTATCGCCGTGGGCATCGTATGGCGGCGGTGGAGTGGCAGGCTTTTCCCCGTCCATGGAGAGAACTGAAGTAGGCCGTGAAGACTTGGCACTCCCCGAGCCACGGCCTGGACTAAGTGGGCTCTCGTCTTCGTTTTCGGCCATTGGGTTTTTAACTCTTGCGTTGGCCATCAGAACAGGCGTCAAGTCCTGTGGAACGACCCCATGAGAGGTGAGTTGTTCAATCATGATCTGCTCAGCCGGACTGATGTCCATGTGTGAGTATAGTCGAACCATCATCTTCTGGCCCCACATCTTCATGCTTTCGGCGGCAATTGCCAGTTCCTTCTTCGTCCTCCTAGTGTGTTTGATATCCTCAAGCTCCTTAATCATGGCGGACAGCTCTAACCTGGTGAGCCCGACGTAGGCAATCCTCTGGCCCTCGGTGAGCAGCTCCTTGGTGGCCTGTAGTTGGCTTACCGCGTCTCGTTGGGCATCGTCCTCATCCGTCACAGCCGTGGATAAACCTTTGTCTTTGAATAGATACTGGGTGTTATCGTCCATGCTGGTCACGGATTCTGCATCGTCGTCCACAAACACCCTCGTGTACCCCTTTCCAGCACCTCCGAGGCCCCCGTAGTCATACTTCTTCTCATCAGCCTCAGCCTCGTTGTACTCCTTTGCGACTAGTTTGTTGTCGTCGTCGTAGATATCATAGGGGGCGTAGGCCGGCATGACCTGCCACTCATCATCCTCTGCTTTGGCCTTCTCCGGCTGTTTCGCCGTGAGCTGTTGGTGGGAGAACTCGGACACCACAGCAAGTCCAGCAACTGCGCTTGCATCACTTCTCCCGCGAGCATGATCGTGTCCATTATGCTCCTGCGGCTTGCTTGCGTCCGCGTCTTTAGCTGCGGATACAGCTTTGTCTTCCTCTTCGGGGATCTTCCCGCTCACGGCCGGCTGGTTTTCGGAGACATCCGGGGATGCATCTGAATTTCCGACTGGTCGTGGCTTACTATCCTGCGACTGTGAGACCCCTTCCGACTGCGCCACTGTTGGTGTCATAGCTAGCTTCCCCGGTGCTGCCTGGTGCTGCTCTTCACCCCCGCTGCGGGAGGCTGTGTCAGACTCGGGTGCTGAGACGGCATCCTTAAATTCTTCGTCGCTGGTCGAATCTATGTCGTCGTCATTATTTCGTGTGTGGCGTCGTGAAGCACTGGAAGGCCTGGAGACAGTGTCCGGGGTCTTCGTCGCATCGATGTCGGTGTCTTGGCCGCTCATGCTTGCCTTCAGGCTCTCCGGACAACGGGTGGGCGAGCCCTTGTCGGTTGGTGTCTTGGTCTCAGCTGGAGCCACGTACTTTTTCACCGGAAGACCGAAGTCATCGACTTCGTCGGGGGGCTCGACGGCCATGGAGCTATGGGGTTGCGGGTGTGGCGTCGGGCTCGATCCGGTGGCTCGATTCGACGGCGCATCGCCGGCTGGTGCTGTCGCTGCCGCCAAGACTGGGTTGCTGTTGTCGTCGTTGCCGGGCGTGCCCGGCATGGCTGTTTGGCGGTGTCAGGGGACAAAGAAGCCTGATCACCTCGCGACCGGCTGCCAGTATTCAATGCGGGTTAGGAATCGGGGCGGGACGCGACGACGGCAGAACTGGGGATCAGGGGTCGCAGTCGGTTGTTTCGGGAAATGGCTGGGCCGCTAGATGTGGGGGCACACAGAACAGACCGGGAGCCCGCAGCGAGGGGAGTGTGGGGAACCCCTGCTCAGAACAAACCGTCGAGACTCGTCAGAGCAACCTGGCTGCCATTTGCTGAATGGAAAAGATTTAGTAACTACTTCGAATTTGGTCGCCAGGGGAAGTTTCTTTGTTCTGGTGCTGTCAGGACGTGACCACAAGAGTGTCCGTGAAGCAAATCGCATTCCTCTCTCCGCGTAACAGGGATAACACTCGGTATTTCCGACAAAGGCTTATCAAATTGAGTTATTCTAACTCCCTGGTTGGTGGGATTCCACACTGCCTTAATCTTCTGCACCAGTAACCGCATCCACCGGAGCAGCATCAGCTGCCGGGGAGGGACTATCAACACCCACAGCCACACCACCTTTCTTGCGCCGCTTCCGCTTTGGTTTTGCGTCCGCCGGTGCATCGGCTGCTGTCTCACCGTCTAGGTGGGGCTGTTTCCCGGAATGTTCCTTCTTCGCCTTCTTGACCGCGAGGGGATTAGGTCCCTTGGGGCCGTAGCTCTTCTTCTTTTTCGGCTTCTTGTCGGCGCCGTCCTCTCCAGCCCCGGTTTCCCCATCTTCATCCTCAGAGCTGTCCGAATCAGATGCACCCGCGTCTCTCTTCCTCTTTGGGGCACCTCTGACGATCCCATCCTTAAACCTTCGCTTTCGTGTCAATCATCAGGTTCACACACACAAGAGGGAACCGTCAACGGCTCATGGATAACATGACTTACTTCGCAAGCTCTTTACGAGCTCTGACTTTTGCCGACGCATCCGCCATAGGCTCAAGGATCTGCACAAACTTGTCAGCCCAAAAGACATCCAGTCTACCATGTCGACGTAGATAAGGCTTACCACGACACTCCTCCGCACATACATCAGCGGCGTAGGCACCACTGATCGCAACCGATCCCTCTGTTCGAGAATGTGAGCAATTACCCAGGGAAAAAAGCTAGCAGCAGGCCAACATACCAGCTCCTCGTCTAGAGTAGCAACAATGTAGCGATACTTGTTCTGCCCATTGCCTTTCGGGTCAACAACTGAGAGCATGCATTCCCTCTCGCTTTTAGGATCCTCATCCATGAGATGGCCGCATCTTCTCCTCTCGAAAGTCTTCGCCCTCTCAATAGCGCCAACGACCGCTGGGTCTCTATGGGGTCCCTTGTTCTTGTCATAGAGGGCTCTCTATTGTCAAAGGCAGGCTAGGTTAGTGGCTTAAGCATTGCGAGGATCAATTTCTAGGTTGCTCCAAATACGTACGATGCAGCATTGCGTGATCATGGGCTTCAAATTCTTGGTGGAAAGCGTCTTCTCAAACAAGGTGATGAGGTCCAGCTTAAGCGTATCAAGGAGGATATCGCTGGTCATGAGAACCTGATACGGCTGACGGAAGCCAAGAAACTCAAACGAGCGCATGAGCTTCTTGTACTGTTTCGCTCGTTTGCCCATTTTATTTTGTCCGCGAGGCCTGTCTCACGAACAGAACGCTAAGCTTGGGAAACGATCAGTGAGAAATTTGGGGCTTGCCCAAATTGACGTTGACTGAAGGCGAAACAAAAAGTCCGCAGCACAGTCGTAAGCCGGCGAACCCAAACAGGGCGAGTGGTGATTAAGTAAATTCTTAGATGTCGATGAACTGGGGGAACCGTAATGGTGAGTTTCACGATAAGATATTCATGCTTGGCTCGATCCAAAAATTTCCAAAGGTCAGAGCCAGCCCCACTTAAGCCACTGCGGTTGGCGCGGGGGCTTTTTCAGCCTCACCGTCAGCTGCACCTGGAAACCTTGTATGCGGGCCATGCAAGAGCCTCTCTGGACGTACTCGTAATTTCGTCTCATCAATGCATTCAACCTCACTTCCACCCAATGTACCAAACCAGACGCCAAGCCCTTTCTACTCAATCCCTTTGCAGAGTCCTCTATACCCAGAAAATAAATAAAAACATTCACAAAATTCAGCAAAATCTAGTGAGAATGGAGAAGCGCATGGTTCCGTTACTGTTCAGCTGCGCCTCTTGACGCCAGACTCCACCGCACGATATCAAACCATCGCTGTTCATCTCAAGCATCGCTACTCCTGCAAAGCGCAGCAACCACGCTGATATCATCCATCTTTCCTGTGAATGCCGTTTTCTGTCAGCTTGTGTTACCCGCAAAAGACAACGATGGAAACAAGCGGATAATTGCTCTTCTTACCTCCGCCGCTCGCCAACCCCTCCTCGATGGCATGCTCCATGAACGGGCTCTCTGCAAACGGGTCCATCGCGATCTCCTTGGCTGCTTCCATAAGCTCCTGGGCCACGAATCTCATTGCACCATCAGCCCTGACGGCTCCTCGCAGCGTGTCCCGGCCCTTGCCCTCGCCAGTCTGCCACCGTTCTAGGCTGTCGCTAACCTTCTCCACGATCTCGTGCGACCACAGGTTGTCAATGACGCCGTCCGACATGGCCAATACGATGTCACCCTCGCGGATGGGCACCTCGTCCACAACAGCGCAGTTAACCGGCGTATCGGGACTGTTCGTGCCTAGTTGCCGCGGGCAATCAAACCAATGCCACTGCTCTGTTGATTTGAACACGAGCTCTCGCGTTGACGGGCGTACAACCATGACCTGCGAGTCGCCAATATTTGTAATGTATAACAAGGGTTCCGCATCGCCCTCTTCTCCTTCTGCACCTTGGCTCTCTTTGCGCCGGTAGTGCAGCTGCGCGCCGGCGACCGTTGTCGTGCCCTGCCAATCGTTCGGGGCGCTCGTGGCTTCCAGTGTCTGCTCATATGCGCGCTGGAGGCAGCCAACAGGGTCGGGTTGGTAGGCATCACCCTGCCGGACCGCGTCGTCAAAAGTGGCTGTCGCCCAGTAGTGTAAAATCAGCCGCGCCCATAGCCTGTTCCACAAGCTGTTTAGTCCATGCCCGTATCACAACCGTAGGACCGAAAAATGGAACTCACCCAGCGTGGCCCCGTGGCCTCGTGCTCCACGCGCCTACCCCGTCGTTGGCGCAGATAAAGTAGTCGCTAGCAAACACCGCATCATCCCCATTTGTATACCCCTGGATCAGCTGCCCATCCACATATGCCGCGCGGCGGTCCCGGCTCCTATCGTGCGTGCTTAGAGGATCACTGAACGAGCCGGACGGTGGCGATAGAAACGGAGGAGGGAACGGGCGCGGTGGCCTTTTCGCAAAAAGGGCAATTCCGGTGTCGAATCGAAAAGGGTGCTTTGGAAATGACGATGGATCGAACGGATCCCGCTGCTCTTCTTCTCTCGGCTCGGCAGGCCTGCCGGCCTTGTCGGAGGAGAGCGAAGTAGCGAGTTGAGTAGAGGATTCGTTTGTTGTGCTCTTGCTATTGTTGGGAGAACGCGGCGTCAAAGCCGTGAAGAATGTGGCGTGCTGCTGCTGAATAGCGAGGAGGGGTCGCGTAGGCCATAGGCCCAGGGTCAGGCGGCGCGTAGAACACACATTGGAGTCGAGGGCCCGTGGGCGAGATGTCGCTGCGTGTAACGTCGGGTTCGGGATTCGGATGGGTAGTCTCCTCATTCCAGCGGCGCGCGCTCAAATCGTCCTACTGAAATGCCTACGGGTAGCATTCGAAGAGAGAAGCGCGATTTGCGAGCAAAGAGCTTCGACAATTCCCAGACTTGAGGCGCAAGGCCTAGTACATGGGGAAAGAAAGGGGGGTTGTTGTGTTTATCTTATCTTATCTTCCTTCCCTAGGATTTAGGGATTTTGGGGTTCGCGCCAGCGGTCCCACATCGCAACCACTGGCACTAACTGTTGTCCAATGCAGCAGGGATCCTCTGGCTCGGAGCCAATTTGATGAGCGGGGCATTTAACGTTGACCAGTCCCCTCTGCCCGATTACAGGAGAGGTAGGCCTTTCAATTACTTGAAACGCTCGGCGTAAGTCGGCGACTCATGATGGAGAACCTCGGACCTGAGCCCACGTTATTTCCCCGTGTTGGAAGCCTAAGCGAATGCAGATACCAAAGGAAAAGGGGAGCGTGGAAGACAGAGCCTCATTACGGAATACGGCACGGATGCTTTGAGACTTAAAGACGAGCGACATAGTATACTTTTATTGACACCAGCTCTTCTAGCATCTTGCCTAACTAGCCAAGCCATCCTCCGAGCGCCTTTTGTGTCTCGTGAGTGCCCCTAATGTCAGATGACCAGCAATGCTTTACAAAACTCCATTGCACAAAAACAATCTAACCTCTGCTACCAACTCATCAATGCAAAACCTCTCCCCCCCCCCCCAAAATCAATCCAAAAAATGGATTTCCTCAGCTACCTGTGAGGGAACCCAGTTGATTTTGTTCCGAT
>Ga0247780_1000398_pt1 | contig 42610 bp, 43 predicted proteins | sample UWRJL079202R5_FD_179927 | JGI IMG/M metagenome (GOLD analysis project Ga0247780, IMG submission 179927) | Plant litter microbial communities from Arlington Agricultural Research Station in Wisconsin, United States - UWRJ-L079-202R-5 | ecosystem: Environmental > Terrestrial > Plant litter >...
TGTGGTGTTTGGGTGGTGATGGGTTGACGGGGGGTGTTTGGGGGGGAGAGAGATGGATGAGGTGAGAAGGCAATCAATCGGGCCGGGCGTCTCGGTGCCGCTCTGGGTGGTACGCAGACCCCGTAGCGCAGCCGGAAACAGCGGGGCGCGCCTTCCGGAGGTCTCCGGGGCGTGTGAGTTTTCGGAGGAGTGGCCGGAAGGGGAAACTTCAGCTCGCACGAGGGGAAGGCGAAAAACAAGATGACGAGAGAGATGCTCTTCAGCCGCGCGCTGAGAATTGATAGCCTTACTTTTTCTGACGATAGAGTAGGGTGCGATTGCAGGATGCATGCGTTCAGTGACGTTGCGTTGCGTCAGATGGAATGGAATAGGCTTATCGATAAGCCAGCCACCAGGCGATCGTGGCTTAGCAGGGAAAAAGCGCGCCTTTGCGCGCCCCAACCGGTTGGTGCCGAGGCAGGGGGCACAGGACCCGCCATTTTCAACATGCTTGAGCACCCTGTACCCCTCCAATGGCTTCCCCACGCATCCGGCTTCACGGATCCCAGCTCCAACAACGCTTCGCCATGGCGTCAATTACATCGAGGCCGCCAGCGGCGGTATCCCCATCGGCTGCATCTACGTCGGTATCGGCGTCTACTATGCCTACTTCGGTAGAATCGAAGCAAGGTGACGATCCCGGCACCGTGCGATTTACCAATGTGCAAGATCTGCTCAATGTGATCGATTACACTGCTAGGGATTCCCTTACAGTCACAAGTACAGTATCACCCCGCCATTTCTATATAATATACTAATTATTTAGATGTATCTCTTAATCGTTTCACCGAAATCGAGAGTGCCCGAGAGAATCAAAGCCGCAAGTTCCGCTTCCGCTATTACGACAGTAATTCCCAGATCCTTATTATCACGATCACAACCGGCCTTCATGAGCAACTCCACAAACCGTTATATAACGAGTATGTCGGGCAGGTTCGCGATATGGGTTTATCAAAGAGTTGGAAAGATATCGCCAGTGCTAGACGTTCAGCACAAGGCCATTCTGGACAAAGGGGTAAAGAGGGTGATTCAACCGGTGGCCCAAAGCCTAAACGAGCTACCAAAGGTGCCTGGCCCACACTTGTCATTGAGGCAGGAGTCTCTGAAACGTTGGGGCAATTGCATTTAGATATGCAGCGGTGGTTTTCTATGTCAAACCACGAGGTTAAGATTGTTCCTCTTGCCAAGTTTGACGGTCCCAAAATCCTTTTGGAGAAATGGGAGGAAGAAATGCCAGTTCGTCCTGGAGCTACCACAACACAACGCTCTCTTCAACACCCAGAGCCTGTACTTAGACAAAGCATCACCATTACCCAAAACACCACTACCAACCCGATATCGTTCAATGTCACTAGAGGTGCATTAGTACTCTCATTCAGACTTCTCTTAGAGATCCGGGCCCTGGGGAGGGAGACTTTGTTATTGGCGTTCAAGAACTAGAGGAGTACGCGGAAAATGCTTGGGTCGAAGTGTAGATTAGCATGTGTTGTGATTTTCCCCTGAAGAGGAGACTATCAGGCTAGCTGGTTGCACTATAGCGTCGGTGACAGCGGGAAAACACATGGTTGGATGTACGCGACTTGCAGGTACCTCACCAATATCTTGCATGTCCGCCAAGAAGCCTTCGTGGCTCTCATCTCCGTTCCCCATTTCTCGTCCTCACCACCAATGCAGCACTTGTGTAAGACATTTCCGTTTGCTTGACCCAATAAGCATCAACAGACGCAGAGATTTGGTTCCACTGCAGCAAAAGGCTTCCCTCGTTGGGTTTTGCGAGTTTATCAAGACCTGGCTATCAAGACGGGAAGTAGTAAGTAGGTATAAACTTGCTCATTTTATCACTGCAATTTTAACCCCAAAGGGGCCGACGAAGATGTGATGTGAGACAAGACCCAACTTGCCGATCGGGTTTTCAGAATGTAGTTTCTTTCTTGAATCATTGCCCCGAAGCTACTGTCTAGGGAAGAGCTTGCTTCTTAGACTGTTCTTATATGAGCCTTCAGTCTTCTCCCGGAAACGGGCTCAGAACAGAAGAACGGCCACAAGAGCGAGAGTTCTTACAATCAGGAAGACACATACCTAGCCGCCGTGATGTCATGGACTATGCAGGGCTCGGGCGCACTCAGGTCCTTGGAAAGGAGGCAGGCATTAGGTACTTTCGAGGCTCAGATGCTGTCCAGGCTGGACCCAACCACTCCGCATCTAGCTTCCAAGCAAAGTTGTCTGCAAAACCGCAGGAATTTCCCCAGCAGCTCTGCGAAACCCCTATATATTCCGAAGGGCGCTCATAATCGGTGCATGAAGATAAACTTCTCTGCTTCAAGAACTCGGAGTTCAGCACATCCTCGGCCTCCTCCCTAAATACTAGGTAGGCAGACAGACATCATGCCAAAGTTGTGAAGCACCATGCCGAAGCTCTGATACACACCCTCTCACCGCACTGCCCCAACGCCAATCCACTGCAATTTTAGCATCGCAAGAGCCGAGCACGAAGCAAGAAGAGACCAACGTATCTTCAATGATTACCTAAACCTTTTTTACCCAACACACTGCAATTTAGCGTCAAAAGAGGCGGCAAGATCAAGGTGGGTACCTGACCACTTGGAATCCAGAGGAGATCATAAACAAACATATTCTCGATACAAATGCGGCCACAAGCCCGCCGAACGAGAGTGAAACATAAAGACCGCCATTTATATAGATACGAGCAGTGATATCTCTCTATCAAAAATGACCTGCCCGCGATCCCAGTCCCAATGCCATAACAAGCCCAGCCAGTTAAGAAAAGGGCAGTACTAAAGCCCCTGCTATTCCGTAAACAATTATCCTCTCCTCAATACGAATCCTTCACCTTCTCCCTCTTCGACTGTCATTGTTTGCTGCGGATTTCCCCCTTGAATCGTGTATGTAAACACTCCTCGTGGTATCGTGTGTTTAACCCCGATTCGACCCGCCTGAGATGTGTTCCCTACAACAGTACTTCCTCATCCCCTTCAACCTCCAAATCCAAGTTAACATTCTTCCTCGCCATCAACTGACTCTCCACAAAGCGATCCCAGTGTGCCGGGTCAAGATCCCTCAGCCTCTGCCTTATCTCGCCCTTGCGCTCCTCAAAGACTCTCACAATACCCTTCTCTTCAACCTCGGATCGTAGACTGCTATCTTCAAGCTCATCCAATATCTCGTGAAGCATCCGGACGTGGTTAGGATCTTGCCTGACCATCTCGACACCATCTGATAGAAGCGCCAGATGTTCTGGATTGACGACTCCGGCACGAAACTTGTGACCAGCACGCAATACGCGACCTTCCTCGTCCGCGAGCGCCTTCGACGTCAAGCTAATAGACGAGCCGGTCCGTATCAATCTCGGAGGCCGGAGTTGGCCAGAGCTCTCAATCTCAACGTTGATCTCGTCGTCGTCGTCCGAGATCCCCGGATCACGGGCAAATATTTCGGCGTCTCCTTCTGCCGATGATAGAGATGTGCTCAGCTGCTTCTCATCGTGTCTATCAATCGGTGATATCGCCGTGGGGCTATCCGTTTCGCGTGTGTCAGGGAACTCATCCTCGAAGCGCCTTATGATGCCCTTGAGGGTGGTGTCCAGGAATATCAACCGGTCTACCAGCAAGTTAGCACTTTCGCCCTCATCGCTGCTAGGAATCGAAACGTACGGTAAGCATGGGTCTCTCCTCCCGCTACCCCCTTGGCCTTGATCATGGCTGGCTGTAGCCGGTGCCGGATCTTCCTTGCTGTCGCCAGCAGGTGCTTCGATGTTTCCTTCGCTTTCCCGCTCGGCAGGCCTGCTGTTCTCGGACGCGCAGGGATTCCGTTCTCCACATCCCGGATGAATTCGCCGGACTGCCTGCGTGACTCGTCCCCACGGTTCTTCAGACAGCATGTAAGCGCCTTAGCGACGCCGGTGCCACCAATGACGTAGTCATCATCTGGCGCTGCGTCCAGATCGGTATCACCCTCCGAAGGCCTATATGTGTCGTGCCCAACGAGCCGCTGCAATGCTTCCGGATACTCTGGTTCGGGTACATCGGCCGTTCTGGTGGCGTTTGCGGCCGCCAGCTCCATGTTGCGCAAGCAATAGGCGACGACATGTTTAGCCATCGCCTTCACCAGATCGCTGGACTGCTCGCTGGGAACCTCAATGTCGATCGCGACGATACTGGGTGAGACCCTTGCTGCCGCAAGCAACGACGCATACATGGCGCAGGCCTCCTCCTTCGTCTCGTCCGTATTCGCGTTGGTTGCAAGCTCCACCAGGGCTGGGTTCTCCTCAAAGCTGATGTGGGCGAGAGACGGTATCTCTGGCAAAATCTCTGCCAATGCGATGACCTGCTCTGAATTAAGCGAGCAGTCGGCGAGATGAATTCGTTTGAGCATCTTCATCTTGGGTAGGTATCTACGCCAGACACGTTAGCACGCCACTTCAGTTTAGTGATGACGATCGAACTAACCTTCGAAGCACCCCTATCGCACTAGGGTTAGAACTAAAGAGCTCGTGATTATGCGACAGGTCGATAAATCTGAACTGCTCCATTTTAGACAGTGTTGGTAGTAACTTGCATAGTGACGATGGCTTCAGGTTGCAATCGGCCAAACTGAGCCCCCATACAGGGCATTCAGCCCCAGCGACTGCATCTGCGATAACAGCAAGTTGGTCTCGTAGGTCGTTGCCACCAAGGTCCAGACCTTCGCAGATGCCGCTTCGGAGGAAGCGTGCGACATGCTCAAGACCTTGGGGATCGATATCGTTGTGGGCCAGGCTTAACCTCTTAATGCCGCACTTGATGACGCCGTCGATGACTGTCCCCAGTTGCGCGGTAGTTAACCCTGTTTGCCCTAGATTTAGTAGACTGATCGTGGAGCCGCCTAACCTCTCCCCGAGAGACTTTGCCAGCAACCGGCATAGATCCTGCTCGGGGCGAGCCCCGGTCGCAGCCGTGCCGTTTGCTGACGGTCGCGGGAATGGTATCCCTGACAAGTCAATGCTTTTCAGGGTTCGGCACAGATAGAGAAACAAGCAAATGTGCCTCCACCCCTCCGGCCCAAGTTTGTTGTTTTTGATGACAAGACGCTCCACCACGCCTCCTCGCTTCACATGGCCATCTGGCTCATTGGTGAGTCTCCTTTTCCTAGCGGTAGTGGTCACCTTCCTAGCAGCCAACAGGCCAGCAAGTATTACGCGCAGGCCCTCGTCTGTCAGGCCAGTGTTCTCCATGATCACCTCTTTCACGGGGACAACGGCAAGGTAGTCGCCAAGCGTGACCAAGTCCGGCAGCTGCATCCAATACCCGGTAAGATCGAGTTTCTCAACCACGCCAGGCTCATCTACAGACGAGTTTGCCGGGTTCAACAGTTGCTCCGTAATTTTTTTGAGGATCGGTGTCTCGCGCAACTGGCAACATCGACGGTATATCCTAACTGGGTTGGTCGTGGGTACAACCTGCGCTTTTGGCGTCTCGGGGCGTGTGGCCGTGGTGCTACCTGACGATTCATCGCCGCTGTCAAGATGAAGTTCCATAGGAATCGTCCCGTTCGCTTCGGCCATCCTGCGCTTCTTCTCTTTCCTCGCCTTGCGCTCTTCTTCGCTTTTCTTTTTCTTGTCTTTCTTTTTCGAATCTGACTTGTCCTTATCAGACGCCTTCTCTGGTCCGGAAAGTAGGGACTCCTTGGACATCTCATCCGTTGCGCCGCTACTGCTCCCGGCTTCGGTACCCTCCCTTTCCGGTTCCCTCGGGAGAGTCTCCCCGGTACTCTCAACCCGGCCCTCCTCCTCCTGAGTTTCGATCGCCTGCGGATTCTTCAGTGCTTCACCCTCGCCCTTCTCTTTAATCTTCCTCTTCTGATCCTTATCGCCCTTGCTTTGAACCTTCTTCAGGGTATCCGCCTCGGCGTACTTGGGCATCGGGGCAACCTCGACATCGACGCAGAATGCTACCTTCCTCAGTTTTGCCTGATGCAAGCCTGCAATCTTACAGCGAGAGCGCTGTGGGTCGACATTGAGCACACGGCGTTCGACCAGGCCGTGGGTACTCGGCTTGACGTTGGGACTCAGGGTACCATTGGACGAGGACAGCCGACGGAAAACATGGAGGATGCTGGCCTGTGAGCCTCGCGGCGGCGCTGGGGTATACGGCCCCTCGCCCTCATGCTTTGACGCATGTTGTAAAACGGCATTCTTGACCGGATTCGCCCGTGGAACCGAGAGTTCGGCGGGCTTTGGAGAGGCGGTGTTGGCCTGCGGTGGACTTTGGCTCACAGTGCCGCCTGAGGAGAACTTGGAGGATATATTGGAGAACCAGGAGCCTCTTCGCTGGGGGGATAAATATGACTTCTTCTCATCGGAGCTCGTTCGAGCCAGCGCAGGGCGTGTGGGAGCAGTCTGGCCGGGCGTAGTGTTTGGAGGTGCGCCGGACTGGGTCGTTGTTGGAGGTGGCGAGCCTGACGCAGGAGGACCGGCTGGTATGGGAGAATCGCGCGCCGGTTGTGTTATTGATCTCCGCCTTGTTACCACCTTTGTGCCCCTATCTGGTGTTGAGGATAGCTGTTAGCCTTTTCCGCGCCTACGCAAACCATCGCCGTCACAGCCGCTATCAGCGGCGAGGCTTGGAAACCGACTGCGCACCTTTTGGATTCCCGTGCGTCATCCAGCTCACGTCAACACCGTGTATTTGTTCCATGGCGTTATATTGTCCCAGGTTCCTGTCGTTGTGGACAATTGAGAGTTGCGAGAGGAAATGCGCTGGTGTGCGGTGGATTGGCTAGTCCGCCTGGCGTGACGGTGGCGGAGAGATGAACAGCGGGGAAGTATGATCGCGGGATGCAGATCGCGGCAGTGCCTGCCTTCGAAGCTCAATGTGTAACTCTTTTTCTGCTTAGACCTTCCATCAGAAATTCCATATAGCAGCAACGGAGGCGGCCATGGTATCAGTCGGCCCCAGGAAGGCGGATTTCAAATATTTGGTGAGATTTCGGTTCGATTGCACGCTCGCAGCAGCCATATGTCAGCCGTAGTAGGGGAGGCGGGATGGATGCGGGCGCGGCTTAAGGGTGGCTCGGTGCTGCCCTGCGGTGGCTGCTGCTGAGCTGAGCACACTTTCCCTTGTTGCTCCTACTTTGTCGATCGATTTGATTGTTGCACAGACGTGAGACCGTCAATTCGTACCTCGCACGGCGAAACGGTATGCACCTTCTAACAGGCTAGGTACCCGAAGCCGTCGGTCATAGGAGGTTGGCGATTGACGCTTCAGCCGGATGCTGAGAGAGGCTCGAGAGTAGATATCAAGCGGCAGCCAGAAGGGCAAGAAGGCCCAGAGATGCGGTGATTTGGGCGAATGAACGAATAACAACCCTCCGCAGGTTGCCTGGTGATCTTCTTAGGTATTCCCTCCTCAGCAGTTCTTCGACATTCCCCGCACGTCGATAGCAAGTCAAGTCAAAGACCAATCCCAGCGTCGAGATTTGGGGATCGTGATTCTAACCAGAGGGCTGGTTAACGTTAAGACGCAGAGACCGCCGGCCTCGACGTCACCTAGGCGAGCAAAGTAACCCCGCCTATCCCTGCAACCATAGGGAAAACCCGGCCCATTCGGCGGCTCGGTCAATGCAGGGCTCGAGTCAGGTTGAGAGGCCCTGACTGCCCGAATAACTTGGCTCTGGCGGCTTTCAATAAGTCTTCTGGAAGAGCCATTCGAAGGGTCCCTGGACGTTACAGCTGCGGACCTGTTCTGAGTGCATCCTCACCATCCCAAACATGAGCCGGGAATAGAGGGGGCGCCGCGACCAACGTATTCCGTATAGCGCGAGAAACCCGCCGCTTTTTCGGCTTCAGGGGCTCGGAACAGCGAAAATTCCAGTCCAGAAAGGCAAGGGGATTAGTTAGGCCCACACAGTTCCGGAAGTCCGTATGACCTCATTTCGGACGTAGATTGTGAGCCCGATTTTGCCTTCGCAAACCATGACACCGCATTTGAGGGTTCTAGTGGAGGGACGCACTGCAGCTGCTGGGCAAGATGTGCCGCAGCTATCCACAACAAGCCGCCTCTCTGTCACAGCATCAACCGCAAGTCACGAGGATACAATTTGGAGCCTGTTTTGTCTTTCATCACTCAAGTTGATTGGCTTTTAAAGAACCGGTATCGTTAATCCCAGCAGATGTGCATAAAACGCCTAAAGACCAACCCAAGTCATGAGCCCCGCCTAACCCTAATTTACTCCAGAGCAGCAGCGATACGCTCCTTGACACCCTCCATGCGCTGGGCATAGGTGAGCTTAGCCTTCTTGTACTTCAGCGACTCCTTCTTCCACTCATCCTTGCTCTTCTCGGAAGTCTCCTGCTTCTTGAAGGGGTCTTCGCGGATGGCCTTGTGGGCATCAGCATAGAGCTCCTCAAGACCATCGGCATCGACGTCGTCATCGGTGTACTTCTGGAACTGGGACTTGAAACGCTCCTCATCGTCGTCGGCAAGAGTCTCCATGTACTCAGCGACGTGGCCACCGAAGATGTACTTCTTGAGAGTCTCGGCGTCGAGCTCCTTGGACTCCATGTCGTAGCCGGGGAAACGGTTCTCGGAGTGGGGGATGAGGATACCGCCGTCGGAAGCACCCTTCATGGCACCGAAGACGCGGGCACCAGTGGATGTGCGGGCAAGACCAACGTCGAGGTTGGCCTTGAAGGGGCGGCGCTCGCCATCGTCGGTCTCGGCGGCCTCGGTGAGGGTGTACTCGCCGTCGGCCTCCTCAACACCGGCAAAGTCCTCATCCAGACCAAGCTTCTTGAGCACACGGCGGGCGATAAGCAGGCCGGTGGCGTAGGCGGCAGCCCAGTTGGTAAGACCGTGCTCGATGCCGTAGGCCTTCAGCTCGTGGGAGTAGGCGGAGGCGAAGACCTTGTCACCGGTGATCTCAGAGGTGACGATCTGCATGATGATGTCCCGGTTGGTGAAGCGGACGACGAGGCGGTACTTGGGCGCATTGTACTTGTTCTTGGCCTGGGTGATCAGGCGCTTGCGGGCATAGTAGTCGGTCTTGCCTTCTCTTCTCCGCTTGTACTTAGTCTGGTAGCGACTGCGCGACGATGTTAGAAACCCGGCCCGTCCCTCCTGATTTTTCTCGCAGCGTGGTGGGAATGTTGCTTACCTGTAGTACGCGCTGTTCTTCACCAACTTGTGGAACACCTGATATTCAAAATCCCCGAATCAGCAATTTGCGCTTCAGAATCCCCTTCCGAAGCATCTTGCATTGACTCTCAATCAATCCATTTCGATCACCATGCCCGCAATGGGACGGCAGGTGCACTCAACTCACCATTTTGACTGGTTTGGCTGGGCGAGCTGGTCGAGTCTGGGGTTGGTTGGTGGTGATCTGGTAGATGCGAAAATCGAAGGCCAAAATTTTGGTGGGCGGAATTTCAACAAGGCGCAACCCCACAGCCCTAAGCGGTGGGGGACGAAGGCGGTGAAGCGAAAGGCCAGGGTGGGTGACGAGTGGCCTGTGCTCTGTGCTCTGTGGCTGATTACCTCAGCGAGTTGGTTCTTGGCGGCTGGCCTCTCGCCCGCAGGGGTTACTAGGACAGCCGAGGTTCCCCGCCACGGCCAGCAGCCGGGATCCGGCCAAGGCCAGTCCGCGACTCCCCAGGTTCCGGCCGGGTTGGCTTCGGTCTCTCCAATATGTTTTGTATGAGCCCTGGGAACTGCAAATCGGGCGTCGGTCATGTATACTGAAGATTTTTCTGTCGACGTTATTCTCGAAGCAATCGACGACATGGCGCCGCCCGAACGGCCGAAAGCCATTCTGTTTGACATTGGTGGGGTCTGTGTAAGTGAAGCTTACGCTCCCCTCTCGCGCCTGTGTCGCTGACATTCGCTAGGTAATATCACCATTCCAGTCGATTCTCGACTACGAACTCAGCCGGGGTATTCCACCAGGATGGATAAATTATTCCCTCTCCAGGACCGCGCCTTCGGGCTTCTGGCACCGCCTTGAGACAGGCCTCATTCCCATGGATGCTGCGTTCTTTGCTGGCTTCAACCACGACCTGCACGATGCCACCCGGTGGAAGGCGTTTTACCAGGACCAGCAGGCCAAGAATCCCTCGCTACCCAAAGAAGTTCCGCCTGTCCCCGATGTCGATGGCGAGTGGCTCTTTCATGACATGATGGCGTCTGCTCGTGCGCCTGACCCCTGGATGTCCCCGGCCCTCAAGAAACTGAGGGAGAGCGGAAAATATATCGTGGCGGCACTCAGCAACACCGTCATCTTCCCACCAGACCACGAATATTCACAACAGAAATTGTCGGAAAATGATCCACTGCGCAGCCTATTTGACGCTTTTGATGTCTTCGTCTCATCGGCTCACGTCGGCTTGCGAAAACCAGACCCCAAAATCTACCAGCTGGCCCTCCAGAAAGTCAACGAGTTTGCGGAAAGCAACGCTGATTCCAAAAGAGGCAAGCAGGGTGATTGGGGATCCGGGATTAAGGCGGGAGAAATTGTCTTCCTCGACGACATTGGAGAGAACCTGAAGGCAGCCAAGCAGGCTGGATTTCGCACCATAAAAGTTCCTTTGGGAAGGGCGTACGAGGCGGTAGAGCAGTTGGAGAATATCACCGGCCTCGCACTGGCAGGCGACCATCTCAAGATACCCATCAAGCCCAATTTTCATGGTACAAAGGCCAAAATCTAGCCTTTCTGGGCTTTCCCTGTACCATATACCATATCGTCATATTCCCGTTCTATCAAACTCCCAGCCACCAGAACGTGTCTCCCACCTGGAAGCTCCCCTTCAATGCCTTGCCCTCCTTTACCTCACTGCTATTGCTCGCAATGACCTCGTACTCGCCCGCCTCTCCGCAGAACTTCTTCCTGAACTCATCCCAGTAGCTCACAGCATACTTGGTCTCGATCTCTACCTTGACCTTCTCGCTCTGCCCGGGCTCAAGATCAACCTTGGCAAACCCCTTCAGCTCCTTCAGCGGCCTGTTGACGGCTTGCTTCTTTGGCGGCGCAACATAGACCTGCACTACCTCCTTGCCCTTGACACTGCCCGTGTTTGTCACGGTCACCTCCACGACAACCTTGCCCTCGCCGTCAGTCACCTGCAAATCTGAGAAGTCGAAGGTAGTGTAGCTCAGACCGTGGCCGAACGGGAACAACACCTTCCGATCAGCATACTCGTAGTACCGATACCCAACGTAGACATCCTCGCCGTACAGCGTCCGACCCGCCTCTGCCCTGAGGTTCAAGAACGCCGGGTTGTCGCTCATCTTTTTGGGGAACGACAACGGGAGCTTTCCAGATGGGTTTTCGTCTCCGAACAGCACATCGGCAATCGCATTGCCCGTCTCATTGCCGCCATACCACGCCTGCACCAGCCCCTTCACCTCATCGATCCAGGGCATGGACACAGGCGTACCGCTCTGCATCACCACAACGGTGTTGGTGCTCGCCTTCGCCACCGCCGAAATCAGCTTATCCATGGTCCCCGGCAACCCCATGGTCTCTCTGTCGTGGCCCTCGGTCTCCCAGTCGGCATTCAGCCCGCCGCAGATGATCACCTGGTCGGCGTCCTTCGCCAACTCTACCGCCCGCGCGATCTCCTCGTCAGCTTCAATGACACGGCAGCCACCGATCCTCAAGCAGCCGCCGCCGTGCAGGGTCGCGCCGATGTTGGGAAGCGGGGAGGTCGCGGCGCTACCGAACTCAACGCGCACGGTGTAGGTCTCGCCCTCCGTGACGGGGATGGCGCCCTTCTCCTCGACGGTGCCGGAGTTGTAGAAGGCTGTGCCGAGGGTCTGGGCTGTGGCGTTGTCGATGACGAGTTCGTCGTTGACGAAGAGCTTCGCTGTGCCACAGACGACAAGCCCGAACTCGTACGTCCCAGTGAAGTCGGCGACGAAGGAGCCTGTGAAGTCGGCGTACCATGTCGTCGAGGCCAGGTGGGGGTTGGTGTAGTCGACCAGGTGCATGTCGGTCTTCGTGAGGATGAGAGTGTCGACGACGGTGCGGCCGTCGGTGGAGGGAGGAGTGTTATACACCTCCATGGCCATTCCAGGCTCGCCGGAGGGGGTGGTCACCTGGAATCCGAGAAGCGGGAGCATCTTGTGCGTGTAGGCTCCTGTGGTGTACGCCGGGGCGGGAGTGGTGAGTTTGGCGGCAATGCCGTCGTAGGGCGTCACGGCGTAATACGCCGCCAAAGAGGCAGAACCACCCCCATGGTACGTTGCCACCTTTGCGTTGGGGCCGATGATCACAGTCTACAAGTGCCAGTCAGTATCCCTCCCCGTTCGCTTTCTTCTTGAGCAGAAACCCTCACCTTCTTGTCCTTCGCCAATGGCAACGCCCCATCCACATTCTTGCACAACACCACGCCCTCGTTCGAAATCTTCCTCAACAGCGCCGCCGTCTCCGGGGTATCAATCCCGCCCTCCTCACCACCCTCAATCCCCGCCTTCGCGCACCGCTTCACCAACTCCAGCACCTTCCTCACCCGCTCATCCAACACATGTCCCAGCACCTTATCCGTATTGACATTAAACGTCAACAACTCCCCCCTAAACCTCGGCGGCCCCGGCATCTCAATATCAAGCCCCGCATTCGTCGCCTCCGTCGTGCTATACGTCCCCCACCAGTCACTCATCACCAGCCCCTTAAACCCCCACTCCCCCCTCAACATCCCCTCGAGCAGCTCCTTGCTCTCGCTCACATACGTCCCATTCACCCCGTTATACCCCGTCATGACCGCCCCCGGATCTGCATCGCGCACCACAATCTGGAACGGCAGTGCATAAATCTCCCTCAGCGCCCGCGGCTGTACAATGCTATGTACCGCATTCCTCCTGTCCTCCTGGTCATTGCACACAAAGTGCTTGATCGTCGCCTGCACGCCCGTCTCCTGAATTCCTCGCACCAGCGCTGCCGCGCCCAGCCCTGACAGCACCGGGTCCTCGGACAGGGATTCAAACCCGCGCCCGCCGAGCGGCGAGCGCTGCGTGTTGATGGTCGGTCCGAGGATTACGTGCGCGCCCTTGGCGATGGCCTCGCGGCCCATGGCGTGTCCGGTTACCTGGAGCAGGGGGGTGTTGAAGGTGGCTGCGAGGGAGGTCCCGCACGGGAAGCAAGCGGCGGGGACGCCGTTGAAGAACTTTGTGCCGCGGATGCCGTTGGGGCCGTCGGAGAAGCGCAGGGAGGGGATGCCGTGGGCGGGGAGGGCTTTGGTGTGCCACATGTCGATTCCTGAGGGGGGTTAGTGAGGGTTTGGGGTAAGGGAGGGGGGAGGTTAGGTACCGGAGAGGAGGGAGACCTTCTCGGCGACGGTGAGTTTGGCCAGGACGGCCTCAACGTCGATGTCTGCCATGATGGGTGGGTTGGTGATGCTATTCCGAGTAGCTATGTAGGTTGGTGGGGAGGTAGTCAGGCAAAGGGTGGTCAGTGTATGGGACGTCACAACAAACTGAACAGGACAGCAACAGCATCCATAGAATTGGATTTCAAGATGGAAAGCGCAGCCCCCGTGCTATATACCCCCCGCTTACATGTCCATTACAACCCCATCCCCACGCCATCCCTCTGCTATCCGTGAGCCGCGCACACGGGACCACGATCCGCTCATGAGCCGCATGTGTAGACACTGGACGCCCGGGTAATCCCTGGATGTCACAGCAACATCCCCCCTTTCAGTCACGAGTCAGGCCTGTTCCGCGTCAACCTCCCGAAGATTTCCCGGTGCGTCCAGTGATGACCGTCCAACCGTGGGTCAACTCGTGCAACGAGAGGCAACTAGGGCCGCTCTTCCGAAGCAACCTCACAGGGAGGGCTTGGCGCCCCCGCCCCTTTGCATGTTGTATGCAGATTACCTTCATGGATGTCTCTCTCCCGTAGCGGCGGAACCTGTGAGTTGTTTGGTTCTCCCTCTTTTCCCCGTGGGTATTATGGGGCCGCAGGCTCTGTCGAGTGGAAGCTGTGGGGTCAGTGGGCTGGGGTAAAATACGTCGTGGGATTGAGGGGTTTGATACCGGCAAAGACTAAATAAAGATAGACGGCATCACCAATCCAACCGTAGCCCAAGCCCTCCAGCAGTGCTTCAAGCAAAACACATTGCTTTCGGGCACGCCGCACTGTACATCATACACCTGTCAATTCCTATCTCTACCAACTGGCCCTACGCACCCCCCGAATCAAGAAAAGAAACCCGACCTGCGCCAGTCTAGATGCAGATTTCTGTATGCGTCGGTATGCTATGGCGTCGTATGGCATGATGTATGCACCTCTCGTCTCGTAAACACTCGCTCCCTCTCCAAACAAGATTCTGTAATGTAATAACGCAACCAAAACGACTGTGACGTGACCACTCCCAGACCTAATGCAAAAAAAAAAAACACCAAGCCAAAACGTCCTGTTGTTGCATCATGAGGGTATAATCCGTAACTGCTTCCCTTCTCGGGATAGCATCATCTCTCCCCGAGCCGCCATACTGGTGTTCTGACCATGGCGTAGCCATTTCATGATCAACTGGCTTAAGTATAAATTTCGCCTTCGGGCTACTGCTCGTCAGGGACTCTGCGTCTGCTCGCACTCAATGTCTCTTGTATTTCTACACAAAGTTAGTACTGCCGCTCTCCATTTGACAAAGGGAACACTTACAGCTTCCATGCGCCTCCTGTTCTCCGGGTCGAGCGAGTTTGTCGCACCCAGCAGTGTCTGGCCGATCGCCTTTGTCGCGCCGATAGCTGGTCGGAAAATGATGGTCGGCGCCCTCTTCAGCACCGCCTTCGCCGCCCCCTGCGCGTTGGCGCTCTCCATCACCTCGGCTGGTACTGCGATGATGGCGTCCCTTGCCATAGACAAGTCCCTCGCCAGACTTGCGTATGCGCCGCGCATGCCCTGCATGATTCCAAGAGGTTGGTCGGCATACAAGCTAATCTGCTTCCTCTCCTCCTGGAACCCGTCTTCTTCCCAGTCATCGCCACCACCCGCAGACGTTCCCTCGCCGTGCGGGTTAGTAACAAGCAGCCCCTCGGCCCCCTGGAGGGCATATTGCGTGCCGATCGCGAGTTTTGCGCCCAATTTGACGACCTCTGTACCCGTCGTCTTGGCGAACGCCGCAGCGCCCTTGCCGATGCTCCGGACAATGCGCCCGTCCTTTCGATACTCACGGATTGGTATCTCAATGAGCTCCTTAAAGCCGCTGCCGGCGTTGACCAGGGAACGCACGGGTGCCAAGCCGGCCAGAACACCAGGTAACTGAGTCCGCTTGACGTTGTCCGTCCAAATATCGTTGAGCTGCATTCCGAGCCGGTCGAAGCCTGACACACCATACAGAATCACGTGACGGAGGACCAGCCGGGAGTCTTCAAGAATCAAAAAGTTCATGAACTCTGTCGTATGACCCGAACGAAGGCCGGCATAGTCGACGCGATGCGGCTTGAAGTCCAGCTTGATCGGAACATCATTGATCTCTGCGCGTTGGATGAAGGGGATATCGCTGGGGGAGGCGTGTGTCGGTGCAGAGTCATCCTTGAACTCGAAAAAGCGAGTGATGAAATCAAGCGCATCTTGGTCCACGTGAAGTCTCAAGGGCAAGATTGTGGCCTTGAGAACAATCTCCGACGCAGGCATTGACGGCACGGGTTTTGTATTGAGCAGCTCCAAATGAACCATGCTCGCACCAAGTTCCCGTTCTCCAGCATCGTGATCATACATGGCAAACTTCTTCCATGTCGAGCTTTCGATGTGATCAAAGACGTCCAAGTCATTGATCCGGACATCGATCGAATTGAGCGTCTCCCCTGACCCTGGCGGGAAGGTGACCAGGTCCGCGTTGACACCCTTTAACTCGAACGTGATTTTGTGGCGCTTGCTCCTGTTCAGCTTCAAGTTCTTCGACTTCGACCGGTGCTGCCCAGCCGCGCGCATTGTCGTGTTTGTGACAGCCGTAGTAGCAACTGACTCCGTCTCAGTAGCATTGTCGTGGAGCTCTTCGTTGATAGCCCGAGTAAGATCCCTCGGGTCTCGGTTTGCGGGGATGCCAATGTAGATGGAATTGAACAGGAAGTCGCCAATAACCGTTTCTTCTTCCTCAAAGTCTTGCTCATAGGCACCCCTGCGATCGACCCGAGCCCTTCTTTCATATGCCTTGGCCTCCACGTCCTGGACAGCCTTGGTGATGACTTCACGGGTTCGAGCCCAATCATAACCGTCAAACAAGTTCCAAATGACGTGAACGTCGCGAACGCAAACCTTCAGCGGGCTTCGTTGGACCTTGAGATCATTGGACTCGTCGTATACGTTCTTCTTCGAGTTCCAGCGATGCGCTGTCCCTTTGACGGCAGACGATGACTGGAAGTAATTGTCTTCTATGACGAGATCCTCACCGCTGCTCTCCGCCCCGAGACTTGCAGTGCTGAGAAGAATACCATCATTAGTGTCTTCGATTCTCGTGCCCCCCATCATCAGAGATGAAGCCGTCGCATCGAAAAGCTCCTCGTGAACAGCTGCTTCCTCATAGTACTGGGAATCGAGTTGAAGAGGACTGTCGCTGTCTCCGTAAAAGTCATCATCGCTCCCCATGTCACCGCCGAGCTCTTGGGCGATCGCAAAGTCGTTGTCAAAGTCATAATCGCCCTCTGCCCTACCGAATGCATCCGCCGTGATCGAGGCCAAGAGATCCTCAACGGGAACAACGGACGTCCTGTATTTGATCTCTTTGCTTGGCGGAGTGGGAGGTTTAAGAGCGTTGGTCAGTGAAATTAGCGTTTGAGTCGAGTCCGCACAGGTCTCGAGCACAAGCAAGTCGTCTCGCAAGTCGACGTCAATATGCGCTTCGCCGTCAGCATCCTTGACAACCTTCACCTTCGCCTTGGCTGCCGATATTTGGCAAATATTGACATATCCTTTCGCGCACAACTCGGTGATTTGTGGTGATGGCGCGACTTGGGCCTGTCGTGTAGACACAAATCGCCCTTCATCCGAGTCGAGGAGCGAAACGTCGTCAATCAAGAGCACGGAGGCCTTCTTCAGGGTTGCGGCCGCATCAACTGTCTCGCGTTTCCCTGGTATAACATCAAGATGTGCGTCGGTGAGTACGACAAGCAGTTTCGACGTCAGGCCCAGCGGGTTCAACCCAATGAGGCAGTCACGGAACGCTATGTCAATCTTGATCGATTTGGATGCCTTGCCTTGATCTGCGAGCCCGGGTGACTGTGGAGTCCCCTTTATCGCCGCGTGCGCTTGATCACCCAAGTTGGCAACTGACGCAGCAAGACTCGCTTCAAAGTCCTGCGGTGTAGCGTCGGCCGCAAGCCCCAGCACGTCCATGACAGTTAAGACGCGATACTCGACGTTTAACCCCAGAAGCTTGATCTTGACTACCGGCTCGATATCGTCAATCATCCTCATCATAATAGCTGGAGGCCTTTGCAGCAGTCCCGGTGTTGACAGTGTTGGTGTTCCAACGAGTTCCTCGATTTTGTTTCGATTTACTGAGACCGTGCTGACCGCAACAGCCAATAGCGACGGGACCGTGATATGAGCGAGCTCAAGGTCCTTCAGCGACGCTTGAATGGCGCCAAACCTACCCCCAATCTCAACGGTGCAGTCAACGCTCTTGATCTGAGCCAGCGTCAGTAGGCCCGGTCGGTCATCTTCTGGGAGGTATTTGGCAACCGTCCCCAGCTTGGCTAGATCTTCGGCGAGGCTCGGAAGGCAAGTCAATTGTTGCAAGTTCCCTGCATCAACCCTTACCCTGCCAACCGTCAGGCAGAGCACTGAGCCCTTCTTCCGTTGCCGAAGGAGTGTGTCGACCATGATTTCATCCTCATTCTCGTCAAACTTGACCTTTGATGGTGTAATGAGCTCCAGAAGCCTCTCGAGGTCCTTGTTGCGCGGGACCAATACGTATTCCACTCTGGTGTCTGTGATATCTGCAACAACCGGGACTTCGGCTCGCGAGTTCCGTAGATATGGTCCAGCAAGCCGTATCTTGCTGAAATGGACCCCGATAGCCTCTTCCCTTTGGACTAATTTGAGGGCACTAGTATTTAGCAGCACGCTGCATTCTTTGCCGATCACATCTATCCGTAGGCCGTTGATCCTGAGATCAGTCTTGTTCTCCTTAGCCGCAGTCCGGTCATCCGGGTTGATCGGGGCCTCGAAGCGGACACCTCGCGGTTTCTGTGCTGTCTTGGTGGGGCTTTTGGGACTCTTAGGTGTATTCGATGTGACTGAGGAGCCCATGTTGAGGAAGCTGCTAAGTCCCCCAAACCAGCTGAACGTCTCGTCTAGTCGCTGGAGGTCGAGGTTGATATGGAGCGGGAGAGTGTTGACCTCTACTCGCGAGGTCTCAGATGACGACGCAACTTTGACGGATATATCCTGCCCAGCCGATGGAAAGTTACTCGCCACGGACTCAAACATCTGAACTTGGTGGTCAAAGGAGATGATGTCGTTGTTTGCGTAACCAAATTTGAATTTCTCGACGCTGAAGTTGGCTTCCCTCTGCGACCCCGTGTCGGCTATTGAGCCCAGCAGGTTCACCAGCTTGGCTCTGAGCAAGGTGTCGGAATTGAAGTCAACCGTCTGTGGCCCAAATATTCTCTCTGGTGTATCGGCCACACCGGCTAGCTTCTCTAAGAAATTCACCGACAATTCTTCAAGGAAGAATTGGATATCGGGTGTGGCCGATGTTGCCTTTGGAATTGCTGATTCAGACACGTCATTCGGTTCACCTTGGAGGGCTTCAATGAGGTGTGACACAACCATAGCTAAAAGAAACCCAATCGACGCATCAAATCGGACTTCAGTGGGCTTCAGGGCGATCTCGATTGACTTATCAGGTTTCTCCGCCATTATCTCCTCTTTAAAGAGAGTAAGTCCAGGGCTCATAGGCGCTGCAGAATGAACGGAAAACGCGCCGGGCAAGTTTGGAGAGATTGATTTTCCCAAGTCAGGGGCGTTTACTTGGATGTGTTTGTGGTTTGACGGGATGTACACCGAGATTGCACTCAGTGACAAAATCTCTTTGACGAGGCGTGTTGGTCCACGAGGAGTCGGAATGTCATCTTGTTGGGCCTCAGGATAAGTCTGAGGTCCCCCTTCATTCGTATCAGGAAATTCTGCTGAGACCGCAGCCGCTATCTCGGTCGGCGTCACAGGTCGTTCGTTGGCTGGTGAAAAAAGAGGACTGCTGGGGAGGGCACCACTCTGCCGAACGCACACATCCGGCACGTCTTCATACGACAGCTGCGCTATTGGACTGGGGGGCGAGCGCGAGACCGCGTTGAGCGGTGGGGATAGCAGATGAGCCGGCGAATCGTCCTCCGAATCCCAAGCTCCAGGCATGGAGTTGCGTAACCTCTCCGACTCTGCCTGTGAAAAGGCGCTCATGTACATGCTCTCTGCCTCTTCGTGGCTATAGAGATGTGACTGTGTTAAATCATCCGGGGCCGGGCCACTTGAGCCGTTGCTCGCGGAGACCGAGTGGACAGACGCTCCCGGCGACGAGGTACGAAAAGCGGTTGAACTTCTAGGTCGCCGAAGATACGGTTCTGATCGGGATTCGCGTTCCACGTCTGCCCAAGGGGCTGGCTCCGGTTCTACGATATCTGACTGAGCATGGTGTTTGAGTGATGGAGGAGAAAAGTCCTGGTATATGGATGCTCTTGGTGTGGAAAGAGACGAAGCCGGCTCCTGATCCTCAGGTAGATCCCCATCATCATTACTGCTGAGGTCATACGGGATGTTAAAGGCATCTTCGCTGTCATGCAACTGATAATGACTTTGCGCAAGCTCAGAGCCCGTGCTCATCATACTTGTCTCCAGTCCAGCCGGGGGATATGTTCGAGAGAACGTAGCGGCCTCGGAAACGGTTGGTGAGCGGGAAGCCACAGAGGAAGGCATTGATGGCGACCTTGCCAATGTCGAGAAGACATTAGCTTCCGATATTAGAAAGGCTCTGATGTTATCCAGCAAGATGTGTCTCTTGCCGTCCTTGTGCGCGACTGGGGAGGTTCCTTCCTCTTCTGCCGGGGCCGTAACCCCCTCAACATTTACGCTCTCCAACGACAACTGAAAGGTAACGAGCTCGGGAGTTGGTGTGCTGGGATCGACTGGTACTTCCATATCGATTTGGAATGAAACTCCGCGTATTCGAACCTGCATCCTATCCACAATACCTTGGAGGAAGTCGGTAAGGAAGACCGGCAGAGTGAGAGCTTGTCCAGTGCCATACGCCAAGTCGTCGTCGCTCTCGGATTCGCTCAACGCAACCGAAGCCCCGAGGTCCTGAGTTTCTGCCGCTAGGGCTTGCTCTAGCTCCTTCTTCTCCGACGATGGCTGCGTCTCCAGAAACGACTGGGCCAAGTCGGCTGCCGTTGGAACGACATCAGCGGCGCCCTTGGCTTTCCTCCGCTTGCGAGCAATTTGCTGGTCCCTCTCTTCCTTGGAAGCCACCTTTAACCTGACATCGACACCATCGACCTCGGCCGTAATAGGGCTTGTATAGAAGTCCATTGGGATCGTAACCCTGAGGACGAGCACTTTCGCCTTTTGTATCGAGAAATTCGGTGGTAGTTCGAGGAGCCTCTCGAGTTTCTATTACAAGAGAAGATCAGACCTACACCTACACACGAAGTCGGGGCTAAGCGGCGCGTACCTGAAGAATGAGCCCGACATCTCGAAACTCGAGCACTGTGTTCCGGCCGAGCGCAAAGTCGAGGTTCTCAAGATCGAGCGCTTCTGCATCGAGAACATCCAGTCGTGAGAGCGCAAATCGCAGCAGCTGCTTGGGCATGAGCGAGCTGCGGAAAGACTGAAAAAAGGACGCCATGTTTGCTGTTGTTGGCGATGTGATTGATATGGTAGGATTGTAGATGATTGCTTTCGCTCGTTATCGATTCCGCTGCAACATGCAGTCACGGAAACTCTATGCCGGCAACCCAACTCAAAGCAGAACCTTCAGAGGTCGGCTCTTGAGATAGGTGGGGATGAGGCCTTTGGGCAATCGTCCGACGAGGACCGCCAAATGGTGGCAGCGATGGTGGCTCCTAGCTTGCGGCAGTAGGACACTCGAGGGGGATGTGGATGCGGGGAAGGTCATGGTCGAGCCATCTGTGACATCGCCGGCCGTCCTCGGTAGACAATATGGTCGCCCTCGACGGGAAGATATGCCTCCTGAAGACCAGCCAGCAAAGGGAGGTCTCGATTCTCCAGCGGGAGATGGCAGGGAAGAGAAGGAGGCGAGAGTTGACGTGTGTTGAGAAGCCTTGGGGTGAGGTGGGCTGGTCAACCCGTGACAAGCTTGGGTGTCAAGCTCCCCAATCAGTTGATCGGCCTTATCGCGTGCACCCAGGGAGCATTCAAGGCGTGCTAGCTGGCTCCCCTGGGCAACCTTCCACAACCAGCGGGCGCGTCCAGCTGTGGGGTGCCCCACTTGTACCGTCACTGATGGCTTTGCTTTGAAGCAGTCAAAGTACCGCACAACGATCAGCTATTCGCTGATCAAGACATACACGCGGTGTAACGAACAGGCAAAAATGACAGAACCAGCACTTTGGCCCCGTTTTCTTGTTACAGGCTCTTAATGGGCTGAACAATGAACCGGCCATGCGCTGCCTACCTGAAGGTCCCACTTCAACCCCTGTAGCGTCTGCGCCATGGCGGTTGAGCGAGGGCCGCCGGTGGGGCAGTGGTGACTGGTCGTGAGTTCCAGTGCACTCACCAACCAGCCTCCAACCATTCCGAGATGAAGATGACATGGTTACTCAGTACCAACAAAGCCAGTGCGCCAAACGTCAGCACCCATTGCAATCACGTCCCTCCGCACCTACTCAGCCATGTGTCCCACGATCCTCTTTGCGACATCCTCCCCACTCAAATAGGCGCCAGTCACAGTCCCCAAGGCCATGAAAGGGGCTGTGTGTTCACCAGCAAGCCAGATTCCCTCAGCCGGGACGCCAGCACGCATGGCTATGATATCCTGATCTCCCCCCCGCAACCCGGCCTGAAAGTTGCTGTAGCTGCCATTGCCGGCGAGATCGTCATCAAGCCAGTCCGTCGAGAAGCATGCATCCGGCGTGCAGTCAGCGCTTTCTTCCTCGTATGATGGTAGCCGGGAGTAGTAAGGTTTGAAGAAGGAGACGAGGAACAGGTTTCTCTCCTCTCCAGAAAGAGACCGTACATTTGAAGCGATATATTGCGATTCATCTCCGTTGATGTAAAATAGCAACGTGGCATGTCCATCAGCCCCCTCCAAAGAGCCGAGTTCAAGGCTTTCGTTAGACCACCGGCTTGGATTCAAATCGGGGGCGTAGTTTGGAGAAAGCCAGTGGCAAACTCCTTGTACAGTCCGGTTGCCAGACAACCAGAATGCCTTCGGGAATGAGATATAGACCTTCTCTAGGGATCCATACCCAATGTTCCAGATCGCTTGGGACAGGCGATCTGGCAGAGGGGGCTTGAAAGCCTGTAGGTTCTGTTTCAGCCAACCTAAAGGTGTAGTAACGATAACTTCATCAAATTCCAGGACCTTCCCGTCAGCTGTGACGACGCTGACAGTGCCGTTCAGGTCCCTGGACTTTCCCCGGATTTCTGTCACCCGAGTCTGGTACTTGATATCCGAGCCATCAACCACTGGCTGCGCTGTCTTATCCAGAATCTTGCGGTATGTTCCTGCACAGAATAGATTCTCTGCCGTGTTATGTCAGCGAGCGTTCAATATCCCCAGGCTTGAAGCAGAATGAGAGAAAGAAACTCCTCAACATACCCCCCTCGATAGATTCCTCTAACCAGAAGAACTTCAGACTCTGCCGCTCTATCGGACTGCCAACATAGTTTCCCCAGAGCTCACACATTTGCAGCAGAAGACGGCCTTTTCTTTTGTCACTTCCGTCCATCCCAGCGACTGTCGCGGTGACACGCTCCCGGCAGAAATCGAGGAGTGTCCTGGCAGGGTCGATCTCGACGGTGTGCTCTCTGGAGTGCACGAAGGCCTCCTCAAATATGGTCCACATCATCATCGAGCACTCTGCGCCATCTACAGTAGACAAAAGCTCGCCATCCTCGTCCGCCACAGCGCCGGTCATCGGGTCAAAATCACAAACGGCCGTCCCCGTCTCCCTGGCCAGGTCCATCAGGGGGTTCTCTGCCGCACCGTGAATCCAGTTCGGACCAACATCTATCAAGTGGCCGTTGGGGAGTTCGTGCTGGAGTATCCTGCCCCCGAGACGATTTCGGGCCTCGAGTACTGTGACCCGGAAGCCCGCCCGAAGGAGCACACTGGCGCTACAGAGACCGGCCATGCCGGCGCCGATCACCCCGACATGCCTTCCGTTGGAACCGGGGACTCCAACCTGTGATACGATACGAAATCATTAGCACGGTTTTCAACGTCTGTACCCGCTGGCATCATGTCAGCACGTGGCCAGGCGTGACGTTTTACATGTGATATGGACATCGCCAACGCAGCGTTCTACCGGTAATCACTGTGATGGATCAGAGCCACTAGTGCAAGGTTATCTCAACAACCGAACGCACAAAACGGTCTCGACGCCATGTGGGCGAATCTAGTAGTTTTCACGATTGGTAAGATGGAGATGATGGCAAGGGGTAATAGGAGCTGAAAACTCCTGGAGCCTGCAATCCAAAATACATACGGAACAAACTGACACCGGTGTGAAAACCTGAGGATACTGCTTACTATCGATTGGGCCATTGACCTTAGGACGGACTCACAGTCCGGCTCAGCTGAGTCGTGCTAAAACCCCAATCAAGTGTGCGCCGCTTATTACTCGTTGAAGGCTTGGGCTGTCTGGGCCTCCCTCGGCTTCCCCGCAAACCCCACTAGCGACGCATCGGGGTCTCGGAATATGCCGCCAGACAGAATTTGGGCCTTTGGCGCCAAAGTCAAGTTATAAGCACTGCTCCCAGTCGGAGCCCCGGATTTGGACTCTGCTATGAGTAGAGTCGAGTCCCAGGCTCCCAGGCAACGTCGGGGCCGAGCAGTCATGCTAGACATTCCAGAGACCGTCACATGCTCGACGTAAGAGGCGACACCATTGGGGTTCTAGCCAATCACGGCCGCTGCAATACAATGCTTGGCCAACTACCCCACACGCGAGGGCGCACCAAGGTCTCCAGCGTCCAAGCCGAGGTCATGGAGGGACGACTCCATGCTCCATGCTCGGGAGTGGCTGATGACCAGAGCCGAAGCAGGCCACCCTGTATGTCCTTGTTTCAAGCCGGCGATGCTTTTGTAGACTAAGCATAAAACTCCTGATTTCTTCTTTTCCCCCAGCAACGTCCTCCTCTCCTTCTCCCGCGTGCAGAGTTAGACCAATCACATCGCAAATCGCTGCCAGAAGCCCATCATGTCTCTCGCCGTCCCCTCCAAGACCTTCACCCGCGACGAGGTCGCAAAGCACAACACCGAGGACAGCGTGTGGTTCGTTGTCGACGCCGTCGTCTACGATGTGTCCGAGTTCCTCGACGCGCACCCTGGCGGCGAGGCCGTTCTGCGCCAGGTTGCCGGTAAGGATGCCACCTCGGCCTTCTACAACCTGCACAGGCACGAGGTGCTCGTGAAGTACGCCGACCTCGCCATTGGCACTATCGCCGGCGAGAAGCAGTCCATCATCACCCCTAAGCTCGGCGATCTCTCGACCGTACCATATGCCGAGCCCCTCTGGCTCACTCCCCAGTTCAAGTCCCCGTACTTTAAGGACAGCCACCGACGCCTCCAGCGTGCGATGCGTGAGTTCACCGATGAGCATATCACACCTGAGGCGCTGGAGAAGGAGCGCTCCGGGGAGTTGGTTAGCCAGGAGCTGATCGATAAGATGTCCAAGGCTGGTGTCCTTCACATGCGAATGGGGCCCGGGAAACATCTCCACGGCGTTGACCTGCTGGGTGGTGCTGTTGACGGCAAGGAGTTTGACTACTTCCACGACATGATCTGCTCGCAGGAGCAGGTCCGCGCCGCCTGCCGCGGCTTCCAGGATGGCAACATGGCTGGTATGGTCATTGGCCTTACCTGCATTCTTAACTTCTGCAAGGATCCGGCAATGAAGAAGCGCATCTCGGATGAGGTTTTCAGCGGCAAGAAGAAGATTTGCTTGGCTATCACCGAGGCCTTCGCGGGCTCCGATGTTGCCGGCCTCCGTACCACCGCCGTCAAAACCCCCGACGGCAAGCACTATATCGTCAACGGAACCAAGAAGTGGATCACCAACGGTGTCTTCTCCGACTATTTCGTTACCGGCGTCAAGACCGACAAGGGCCTCAGTGTGCTGCTCATCGAGCGTGGCGAGGGTGTCGAGACCAAGCCCATCAAGACCTCCTATTCCCCGGCAGCTGGAACCACCTACATTACCTACGACAACGTCAAGGTACCCGTTGAGAATCTCCTCGGCGAGGAGAACAAGGGTATCTACGTCATCCTCAGCAACTTCAACCACGAGCGCTGGACCATGGCTTGTAAGACTCCCTAATCCGGATTTCTCCGTCCTCCTCCCTTGCCAAACATCAGCTAACATCTCCCTCCTAGGCGCCACAATCCGCTACATGCGCCTCGTGGTCGAAGAGTCCCTCAAGTGGGCTCACCAACGCCTTGTCTTCGGCAAGCGCCTTATCGACCAGCCCGTAATCCGCCAGAAGCTCGCAAAGATGATTGCCCTCTGCGAATCCCACCAATCCTGGCTCGAAACCATCACCTACCAGATGTGCAACATGCCCTATGGCGAGCAAGCCAAGCACCTTGGTGGCCCGATTGCCCTACTCAAGATGAGCTGCACGCGCGCGGCGCACGAGATTGCCGACGAGGCCGTGCAGATCTGGGGCGGACGTGGTCTCACACAAACGGGCATGGGACGTGTGATCGAAAACTTCAACCGCACTTACAAGTTTGATGCCATTCTCGGTGGTGCTGAGGAGGTACTTGGTGACCTCGGCGTAAGACAGGCGATGAAGTTCATGCCCAAGGCAGTCTTGTAAGCGGCTCCATGTGTGCCTGTGAGTGAGGGAGAAAACTGTTATAATAGGTGGTTAGAAAGCATGTTGGTCTTGGGGTTTTATCGTGTATCCTCACACTGGTATTTTCTGGACTAGTATTTTGGTTGGGTGAGGCAGGTTTGCAAGGAGTACTGGGGCATTACCTACTCTGCGCATTGTATGAAATGCATTGATGCTATTATCTCTTTAAAACAACATCTTGGATGAATGGAAAACATAAGTTAAGACGGGGTGTCAATCTTGCATTAGTATTAGTGCGTGATCGTCACTCATGAGGACGGACAAATAAGACACATCATCAAACACGGCCGTTTTTCATTTCTATCGAGCCTTATGAATCCATCCCAGACCGATGATCTAGTCATAAACCATGAGAAATCCCCCGTTAAAAAGAACAACGCAACATGGTGCTGTATGTGCTAGGCAGTAACTCCCACCTGAAAAACAAGAGACTTGGAAACCTGTGTGTAGGTGACCCTTGCCGCCCTGACGCCAAGATGGTAAACTTTTCCATTGCCCGTTGTCGTAGTCGGTTGCCATGATGGGTGTCGAGACCGTGTGTTGTCATCTTTTGTGGTTGCAGGAAAAACAATCACGCGCAAGGAGAAGGAAACGCAGAGTCCAAATGGGAATGCCTGAGAAAGGCGAAAGTCATGCCAATTATCGGATATCCAGACCGTGGAGTCCCGAAGCGTGAGCGCCAGTCCCCTCCACCAGAAAGGCAGTGTAATAGTAAGGCACTGTCTCAACAACTCCAAACGTGCTGTCCATCACAACCCTCCTTTCCGATTCTATGTCGATCGTCGGGAAGCAAAAGCATGGCTGACCGATTGGCGAAAAGGTATCGAAAAGTAGGGGTCGACGATCCGCTCAGCTGCCTACAACTTAAACGTTGGGGCACTGGGACTGGACGTGGCCGGGCTGCTGGCACTTGTAGCAGATCTTCTCGCCGGTGCCAGACTCCTTGGGGCAGTCGCGGGACAGATGTCCGGAGACACCGCAGTTGTAGCACTTGTTGCCGTTGACGCAGTCACCTAGAAGTCATGAGACACAATCCCGAAAAGAAAGGGGGGGCATCGGGACTTACGGGACATGTGGCCGATGCCACCGCACGAGTAGCAGGTCTTCTGGCCGAAGCCGCCGGACTGGCCACCACCACCACCGTAGCCGGAGTTGAAGCCACCACCACCGCCACCATAGGGGGCGCCGCCCTTGGGGCAGTTGCGGGCAATGTGGCCGACCTCGCCGCACTGGAAATACGGATTAGCGACAGGGTACTTACTGCGAAACAGCGCGGAAGCTTACCTTGTAGCACTCAGCACCGGCCTGGCCGCCGCCGGACTGGCCGCCACCGCCACCACCAGCGGCACCGCCGGAGGTAGGGCAATCACGGGAAATGTGGCCGGGCTGGCCGCAGCGGTAGCATGTCTTGGTGTCCTTAGGTCCCTCGGGGCAGTCACGGCCTATCATTTGAAGTTAGCCAAGCCCGGAATCACGGGTTTGCACCGAAGCAGAGACTTACTCATGTGACCCTCGCCTGAGATCGGAAAAATCTATGTCAGTTCTCATTCTGGATGGCAGATCCGGTACGGCGTTCAGAGGCACTCACCACCGCAGTTATAGCTGTAGAGGCAACATGTTAGATACGTTTCTCCAGGCAAGACAGAGCATCAAGGTCAACTTACCACTTGGCGGCACCCTTGTTGGGGCAGTCGCGGGCCTATTGATGGTTTGTTAGTGACCTCGAGCTTCAACATGATACTTCTTCCTTCCGATGGTCTCCCCCCTCTCTCGCCAAAGTGGCATACCTGATGGGTAGTCTGGCCGCCTAGAATCTCTCTTGTCAGATGATCTCTCCCTCACACAAGGCACGATGTTGTCACTGAGGTGTGTGGTGTAGGGACGATTGGTTTCCAGTAGTCTGCGAGGGCTTTCAGGACTAGTTAGGATTTTTGCTCTGGCATAGCCCTCGCACCTCGGAACACGTCTGCGTCCCAGAACAATGCGGGAGGGGGTGTTTGGGCTGCCATTGCGATGCGCCGGCATCCACAAGGAACAACAGTTCCTGTGGGCGCAACACGTTGCGACAGCATGTGGCCCATGAGGCTTTCGGATGCAGGCAAGGGTGGAGATGAAGGATATAATGACGGCCTGCTCCATTCGGATGAACGTGGGCGCGGGGCGACAAAATTCTTTCATGATGGTGGAGCAAACGAAGCCAGGGCGGGACGACGGCGGCAGCAGCGTAACTCACAAGTGAAGCAGGCGCGGGCTTGGTTTCCGAAATCCATGATGTCGACGGGTGAGAAGGTTGAGATGGGTGGTGGTATAAACTATGCGGATATCGTCAGTATGGGCGGCGGAAGTGGCAAAAGAGTTTCCGGGTGCTTGGGAGAAAATGTGGTTTGGTATTGGAGGGCTTCGGGAGGAGAGCAAAATTCCCATCCAAGGTGGGGGAAGCTGGATGTGGGGTACAAACTTACGGCGCGATAAGATTAATTTGAGGGTGTGTGGGCTGGGGCGCAACACAACAAGCGTGTTTGACAAATAGAGCAGGTGGTGAGGGTTTGAAGTTTGAGAGTTGCGGTTGAAAGGAGAAAGGGCAGTGTGAGAATCCGAGGGCACCGGCAAGATAAATAGCATCAGGTCGCGAGGCGAGAGATTGGGCAAGGTCGAGTGGGAAACGGATTGCGGGTATGGTTTGAATTTTTCTCAGTATGAACAATTAGGTTGTGTGGGGATCCCTGCCTTTCCCTGCTTCGAGGCTCCTTCGCCTGAATCTGGATGCCAGTCTCTGACAGCCTCAAGGCCACGGAAATCAGCGCTGTGGCGGCCTGTCGATCCCAAGGGTGCGAGTCGGGGAGACTTGATAATTCTACTGCGTACACATACGGGCAAGATCCAGATGCAAGTGCTCGGTTGTATGCAGGACTGTGTGGCATGAGGGCTTGCGCGCGCGAGGTTTCTTCCTGTCTTTGCCCTCCCCTTGTTGCTCCTCTCATCACTCTGCCCGCTGCCCCTCCTTGCTTGGCCTACGCTACCTTCCAGGTTACGCGCACATACAGGCTCGAGCATGTAGGTGAGATCCAGCCTGGCCGCGTTCCAATTGCTCCAGCAATTGCTTGCCCTGGTTCGACAAATATGCACAACGGCGTGCCCCTGCGCAGTCCGCACATGCCTCGACGCGAGGGACAGAGGGGTAAGAGGGGGAGGTGTCTTGGGCTCAGGTCTTGGGCACCTGAGGTGGTTCTCCGTCTAAGCTCGGTTTCCACGTCTGTCTCACTAGGGCTCATTTCCCAACAGCATGTTGCGTATGGGCCAATGCAGCGGCAACTGATCGGTGTGCTGATACGTGGCCTAGCTCGGCCTCAGCTTCGCGGCTTACACTTTGCAGTCTGCGATTTGCGATTTGCGTGTTTCCAGCTTACCTCCGCCGCACTGCCTGCCCGTTCCGCCCCTGGGAATTTTTCATCCGATGGACCTCCTGGCAGTGAACGCCTCCCCGAAAATGATCGACTGGGTCCATCCAAGAGCTCCTTTCCACGTGCCAAAGAAGCGTTGCAGAAGCTTTGCCGACAATGTAAACGGCCCTCCAAACTTCATGCCTTTTCGCACAGACTGCTGGGCCTTCCTGTTACGGAGGCAGATCGCGGTGATCCCACGAACCATCCACTCGCCCTGCACTCGCTCGTCAGGACCTCCTGGCCCGCCGCTGGCGCTCCTGACCCTGTTCCAGAGGAGGAGCCGAGCCGGAGGGATTTTCTGGCTCTGTTCCGGGCTTTTTACCCTGGAACGTCCATCACCAGCAAGCCACCCCGTCCCATTTTGGATGTTTTCTGGAACTCTGCTGGAAGCATGTTCGCAGATTACATGTTCACCGTTCCTGTTTGATTGACCGATGTGCCTCACTCGCCTTGTCAGCGGTTAAGTCGGTGACCCGGTAGTACACAGTATATCATTTCATCTGGAAGCGTGCTGCAAGTAGGACGCAACCCCTGCTCCCCATCCGCGGCTCCTTCAGCCTGTTAATCAGGGCATCTTTGCTTCTCGGCTTCCGATGCAGGAGTCCAAGTGCCAGAGCCTCCTGGCGAGGGAGACAGGGTGATGTACGGTAGACGAACAACCTTCGCGGCTCGACTCTACGGGTGTTGTTGTCGAGTGGACCGGAAGGGCGGTTTCCGCGCGGCAAGAGTTGCTGGCATATCAGGATGCGAAGAAAATCATATCCCGGCGCGAACAAGCCCAGCTGGAGTTGTTCGTTCAGCATCGGGCCGGATGGAATTTGATATCTGGTTGCAGATATTGCCGCCGCCGGTGGTGCAACCATGGTCAGCCGGAGCGGAACCAATACGAGTTAGGGCTCCCGCACTGGACATCAGATGATGATAAGGGCCATAGTGGTTCGGACGGGCGAGCCACGGGTCGGAGACGAGAGGCAGATCTCAGAGAGACGCTGCAGAGCCAAGAAGCGGCTCGTTGGGCTCACCGATCGGGCGCCGTCGTGCTCTGTGATTCTGCAGTGCGTTCATCTCCTGGGGCGACGGGCTGGAACGTCCGCCGCGGATCACAGACACCGCGAAGGACTGTCCACACATGACATGCCGCAGAGACCCACGGCTGCAAAGGATGAGCAAAGCTCCCAGCAACTTTTCTGCTGGCTGGCGTGGCTGGTGGTGCGCTAGATGGTCAGAAAACCACGCGGCAACTCCCTATCCTCCCGATGTGGTTAGAGTGCATGCAGTCCGGTGGGATGTTGTTCTGGGGGGCCAGGATGCAGTGGAGGATTCAAGACGCAGGCGGAATGACGCCAGCTACTGAATAGATCTGAAGTCGGCAAAGAAAGAAGAAAATACGGTCTACCGGGGCGCGCCACAGAATAACGGGTCTCAGATTTTGGCCGAATGCGACGTTAAGGCACAAACCCGAGTGGGTGTTGGCCGCGATGCGGCTTGCTTTCACGTGACGTGGCGCCAACTTCGGTCCCGGCGCGCCAAGCATGGAACCCACAGTCTCAACGCGACACGCGCTGCACTCTGGTGCCCCACCACCACACCCAGATTCCAGATCAGCACAACCTCCCGCTCAAGTCCACATCTGCGCTGGAATAGCATGAGGTAGCGAACAATTCGATTTGGAGGATGGAGTTCTGGGACGAGAAGGCGAGCCCTGCAATCCTCGTGGCGGTAAAAGCTGCGTGCGAGGCGGTGAGGGGGGATTTGGCTTTGGGTGCGTCACACGCGCCAGCTGACCGTGAAGTGCCCTACTGACACTAGACCCAGAACTTCAGGAGCGAGACAGAAGTCGACATGTATTTCTCACCGAGGAGGTAAATCGATTGAAAGATGCCGCCTCCAAAGCCGAGCAACTGGAAAAGGAGAACCACAACCTCAGACAGGAGATCGAGGATCTTCGTCAAAAACAATGCCATCCAGTGTCCATTGCCACGATGGCGGTCGCCCCCGGCAATTCAGGAGATGTTAGTTTAGCGAATGCTAGCCAACAACCACCCCCAATCCCTCGCCGAGTACTTGGGGAGATTCCCTCCAACAAAGCCGCAGGCAATGGACGACCAGACTTGGAGAAGGACTATACCAATCTCGCCAAACGATACGCCTCTTTAGAGGCAAGGTTTGAGGCCAAGCAGCTGGCAGGAAGGAAAGTAAGGGACGACCGGAACGCGTGGATGAAGTATGCCGAAAACCTGGAGGCAAAGTTGAACAAGGGGAAACGCCGTCAAATACAGGGCTCTGCCACTACTCCAGCATCTAGTACCGCAGTTAGACCTGCAGCTCCCAATGCAACTGAAACCAAAGCCCCGGCTCTGAATTCGAGTTTCATCTCCAATCCAGAAGCCAACCCTAGACAGGTGGAGCATGACGATGCCATTCAGCGATCCAGGCACGCTAGGAGAGCAGCCTCAACGCCGGCGACCGCAACGCAGCAAAATGAGCAGGCCCAAGATGAGGCACATTGCCAAGAAACGGCGGATGACACCAATGACGCCGAGCTGCCAAAATTACCACCACCTCCAGCTACTGGATTTCAGATGGCGATAAAGCAAGAGCCACCCTCAGATGATGTAGTGGTCATATCTGAGAGGGGACTGCGAAAGAGGAAGGTCCAGGATGATCAAGACGAAACTGAACCGCCAGCTCGCAGGATGAAGAGCGAGCATGGCGTCAGCTCTGATCCAGTAGTCACTAGGGAAGTGACTACATTCTTACCGCAAGAAAGCATGGATTTTGATGCGGGGCCCACGGCCTTCCCAACACCCAGGAGACAGCGGTTTCAAGGAGCCGAGGCCTATCTCAACCGCGATAGTGACAATGAGGAAGGCGAAGCAGAGGACACCAGCTCACGTGTACCGTTGGACGGTGCTGCGCGTGGCAACAAGCCATCAGGGACCGCCTGCGCTCGTGAAGAGTTGCTTCATGGAATTGCCGATGTCGTGGAAGAGATTACCGGGCTGCCGCCGAGAAAGGCTGCAGAGGTAGCAAATTCAGCGCAGCGAAAGCAGGAGCGACCTCAATCGCATACAAACAACGTTGCCATTGAGCCCGAGCCTGGGGTACCACGACTGACAAACCAGGCGCGTGACTACAATCGCGACCCTTTCGAGCTTGATCTGGTGGCCCTACGGGTGCTAAGGGAGAGACAGGAGAAGCAGGGCAAGCCTCCGAAGGCGCCAATCGAAGCACCCTTTCCCAAGCCTAAAGATAGCATCCCTATTTCACGGCCTCCAAAAAATAAGAACCCCGCCAAAGACGGCACACTCCGGCAACGGCAAATGGCAGATTTGAGGATGGAAGATTTCAAAATCAACCCCAAATTCAACAATGGTCATACTCATGCATATGAGGAGGTGGTGCGTGACAAAGCCAGCCGTGCTGAGCTCCCCGGATGCATCGATCCCAACTGTTGCGGCAAACAATTCCGCGCCATGGCGCAATCCGAACTGGAAAGCGGCGGAATAGCAATCCTGTCGCGGGAGGACGACATCAAGCTTTTGGAGAGTTACTTGGGTGATGAGGCCTACCGTCTCATCGGTATGAAGATTGAGGATAGGCGCAAGCTGTGGCTCGAGGCCAAGACACGTGATCTGGCTAACAAATATGGGAGACACCGTGCCAGATTTGTCCGAAGGCCATCGCCACCAGGGTACTGGAACCCAGATTTCCCAAGCACGCAAGAGGTGGCAGATAATAGGGAAGAGGGGCGGAGAATCGAGAGGAGGATGATTGAGGATAGATGGAAGGAAGCCATGAGAGGTGGTGGGATGTGGTTATTCAGGGATGAGTGAGGATGTAGGGATATACGGAGGGATGCTGCTTGCCGCAGTTGCCGTTGGAGGACATCAATATGCACCCATTATGCATGGCTCTCATGCTGCGGGTAGCAGTGACCCCCTATGTTTTTGTACCATGCAGACGTATTCTATGTATAATGAACAGGTAGGAAGCAGACAATTGGACAGGTGATACCGCCTGAGAGGAAAGATAGAGAAGTATGCATACGGACCCGCACCATTGGCCTGTTTAAGTGCAGTACTACCTAGCTGCCCGAATTGCTTCTTGCGGCTCCACATCGGAGCATTTTTGCCAGGAGACGCGATGAGCAGGGAGTTCGCCTCATATGGTCCGTGCATCTGGGGGACAGGTGTGGGAGCTAGCGCTGTTGAAGAGCGTCGGCATAAATTTTGTTGGAGGCAGAAACCTACCGAATGTTGCTCACCACCGCAGCTCCAGTCTTTCCACAGGACCGCGCCGGCATCGCGATCTCGGCGGTAATTGCGCATCCTGCTGCGCGCACATTCTTCATCGCGAATAGCATTTGCGTTCTGCACCAGCTCGAACATCAAAGCAGCCGAAGTGAAGCTGGTGCCAGAGTGGCCCGCGCGACCAACAAACCTACCAACAACGACCCACGCGCATCTGCGCCTTTGCACTTTGCTCAGCAGCCAATTGCTGAATCCGGCTATCTCGCAACACGCTGCGTTCCGACAACAACGGCGACATCTACGACGGCAACGGCAATAGCAACGCGCGTCGACTGCCACCCAAGTTCACGCCGATCGCTCCTGGCCGCGATTCCAGCTGTCTCGCTGCGGTAGCCCTCACAACACGGTGAGCAGCTACCGCATCTTCACAAACCCCAAGCCGGCATGATGAACAATCGCAGTCATCTGCCGGCTGGGCAGATGCAGGGAGGTGTCCCCGACATGGGCCCAGGTTCTGGCGGAAGCCGTCGCGGCGGACGGCCCCAGCATTATCCCAACAGTCATCACTATCCTCACCATAGTGTCGGCCAGCCAGTGTATCCTTCAGGCTACATGTCTCCGTATGCTGCTGGTGCTGCTCCTTACTATGTGCCGCCGCACTACCAGAACGGTGCTATGGGTACTCCTGCCTACCTTCCCTACCCGCCAAATCCCGTCGCGTACGGGCGATCGCCGCCGACTATACCGCAGCCCCATTATGTGCCCATGGTTCCTCAGAATCCGTACTCGCGGCCTCCCCAATCGCCCATCGTTGCTTCCACATACCAGGCGCCTCCTCCTCCCGTTCCTGTACCTGTCCCCATGCTACCGCACACACCGTCCTCAACGCATTCCCACGCTGCTCCACCTCCGTTGACACCGCCGGTAGCTTCAACACCACAAGTACCACCTCAGACTCAGGTGCCTATCGAGGTCCTGCCCAGCATGCTGGAGGTGCAGCAACCCCCGCTGAGTCTGCGGGAGGCCCAGACCTCTTTCAAGCAGACCGCTCAAAGTGGCCAAAGCAGCTACATGCAAACCGTGCTCCAACCGCAGACACCTGAGTTTGTCGTGGCCGACAGAGTCGGCTTCAGGCCACCGGTAAGACTATGTCATCCACGTCAAAGTGCCTTTGCTAACTGTTCTCAGCTCCCATGGTTCTCAGTTCCCGATTCGACTTTCCCCGTCCGCGCTGCGAGGTCTAAAAGACGTAGGCGTGCCTTGGGTGCAGGCTTTGCAGTCGAGCGGCCCGATGCTCAACTGACATCGGCTACAGGCGCCGCTCCTCATGAGACGCAGCCAACTGCGCCCCCTGCGACTAAAGACGACGCAGAACAGCGGACAGAGACGGAGACTGAGCCATCGGATGACCAGCCGCCCACAAAGGCGGCTACTGACGAAGCCTCTGCTCGACCGGACACCCCTTCGACACAAGACCAAGCTGATGATGCTCCTTCCACATCAGCTACCACCCCGAGCTCCGCGAACCTACCAGAGTCAAGCTCCAGTATTACAGTTGCATCCACACTCACGAAGTCGGCAATGCGATCTGCCGTTCCTGCCATCCCTGCTGTACCTGCTGCTCTTCCCGGCAAGGTTCTTCCAGCTCTACCTAAGAGTAACTCGAAGGATGCCAAAGCGAAGGATACTAGCTCTAAGGGTGCTGTCTCTAATGATGCCAGCTCCAAAGGGGCTAAGGCTGCGAGCAGCACTAGCAACACCGACACTAAGTCTAAGAACACGGACGGTTCCGCGACTCTCGTAGGCGATATTGATCAGGAGACTGCGCACAATGCAGTCGGCGCTGTTGAGGAAGCCCCATCCAAATCCGCCCAGCCCTCAGGACCAGTTAAACACGGGTCATGGGCGAAGCTTTTCGATAAACCTGCTACCTCTGCTGGAAACGCAACGGCTACCGCTGCTGCCACCCATGCGCACACTGACGGTAACGCCGTTGCAGGTGCCGCTAATGCTGTTTCTAGTGCTCCTGGTGGATTTGCGCAATCTAGTGCGAGCACGATCGCAGAGGCGCTCCAAGCATACCGCGCAGGTGTCGTGGAGAAACTGGCATTTTTGGAGCCGCGGGGACTTGTAAATACAGGGAATATGTGCTACATGAACTCGGTAAGTACACACTGTGCACCATTGCATTTCGGCTTCTAACCATTATTTCCCAGGTCCTACAAGTTCTCATCTTCTGTGCTCCTTTCTTTGACTTCTTGGATCAAGTTAGCAAGAAGAAGGCACATAGCTTTAAGAGCGATACTCCTCTTTTGGATGCTATGTAGGTTTTACAATGCTGCTCTCGTCTTTTCTGAACTGACACGCGCAATAGGGTCAATTTCATGGGCGATTTCAAGGTCATTCACTCAGCCACAACCGTCGATCAGCTGAAGCGGCGGCTAAAGAGCGAAGACCTCGAAAAATATGGGGAGGCGTTTACGCCCGAGTTCGTGTATGACGCAATCAGGAATCTTCCCCGTTTCGCAGAAATGAAGGTGAGCAACAGGCATATTGACACGCTCCAGAGCTATGCTAATAGTCCATCGCAGCGCGGCCATCAACAGGATGCCCAAGAATTCCTCGGGTTTCTCCTCGAGGGTCTCCATGACGAATGCGCCAAAGTAATACGTGCAGCGCCGCTTTCCACCGCCTCTACTGCTCCAAACTCATCGTTGCCCTCGCCGACAGTCTCCTCTAAGGGAACTGATGACACCTGGCTTGAGGTAGGACACCGCCAACGGCCAAACATTACCCGGTCCTCCGGAGATTCTGCTATTTCTTCACCGATTACCAAGATCTTTGGTGGACAACTTCGCTCCGAGCTCCGAGTTCCAGGGCTCAAAACCTCGGTGACGCTCGAGTCCTACCAGTCTCTGCAGCTTGATATTGGATCTGCCGAGATTCGGAATGTGATAGATGCTCTCAAATGGATCACGCGTCCCGAGACTATCCATGGAGATTTCAAGTCTCCCCGCGGCCCTGGCGCGAATACAACCAAGCAGGTTTACATTGAATCACTGCCTCCAGTGCTGATTCTTCATCTGAAGCGCTTCCACTATGACGCCGGCACGGACACCACCATAAAAATCTGGAAGAAGGTTGGCTATCCTCTCGAGCTCGAAATCCCGCAGGAGGTGCTCGCGCGTCCCTTGCGAAATAGCATCAACCACGATGGCAAAGGGTTACCCAGATACAGATTGACGGCAGTCGTATACCATCATGGCAAAAATGCGAATGACGGCCACTATACCGTCGATGTCCGCCGCCAAGACGGACAGGAATGGATTCGTATCGATGACACCCGCATACGACGCGTCCGTAACGAAGACGTCGCGGAGGGTGGTGCTGAGGATAACACCAAATCTGCCCAGGCTGACAGCCGAAAGGATGACAACAACGCTGCCTCCGGCAATAGGTTCGCCGGTATCAATGACGAAGAGACCGGAGATGACGATGGCTGGAAACAATCCACATCGGGCAATAAGAAGTGGAGCAGCGTAGCCAATGGCGCATCTTCTGGAGCCACCAATGGACCGAAGAATAAGCAACACAAGGAGGGCGTGAAGGACAACAAGGTTGCGTACTTGTTGTTTTACCAGCGCATCTGAGCAGTGCCTTGGCCCCGGTAGGGGATCGATGGTGTTGATGCGACGAGAAACGACTGTCATCTGACTGTACTGGTGTTGGCGTGCCTGGCCATGAGAAGGGTTACAAACCCGGGGAAGCCGCCTCGACATATATGATTGGCTCATGCGTGCCAGTGACTCGTAGTTGGCCAACTCACTCACTGCAAGCACCTCTCGTCTATCACAGTGATGGCGCGGCAGCGCTGCTCGACCTGGCTTGGCTGAGACCCCCTGATTTTATCTACTACACATCATCCTCTCTCATCGGCAACTGACTGGCAAGGAATGCTCGATCAGTCGTAGTGAACGTATGGGGAACCACGCAGAACGAGATGGATGCCACTTTTTGAAGTGAAACGCATCTAACAGAGCACGTGGGAGCGGAAGAGAGAATAATGTACTTTGGCTTGGGGCTGCTTCCCCGATGGATATACAGCAGGGGTTTTGGACTGGAGAAAGGATGGGAGGGGAAAGCTAGGGCCGGTTTTGGTTTCCAGCCCACAGCAAGACAGAATCAAAGCGTGCAGAAAGAGAAGGGGGTGGCCCGTCCTGCCTGGGTGGACGAGGGAGTGTGGAGGATGAGCGCCTTTCCCGCCTCTCGGCCGCCAACTTGATGATTAAAGAGATGCGAAGAAGTGAAGGGCATTAGTACAGCCTTAATTTTTTATGATCTTGCTGGGCGGTAGAGATAGGTCGGTAGCGAGTGTATAAATAAAAGTTCATTGTAAATCTTTGGCATGTCGTGTTGCTTTGTTGATTGCCCCCTTTCTAGTCTTGGCGGTGCGGGGTTTTGACATTCGCTCCTCTGTGTCTCGGGAATACTAGCCGTGCGAACACGGCTCTGTTCCTCTTGGGCGGGTAGAATGTTGGGGAGGCTAGTGCTGTCCCCTAGATCTTACTGCTGGCTGCTTAGCTGCCATGTTACCCTCCCAAGACGGACCGAAGACAAGAAATGAAGTGTCGAGCCGTGAAGAGAAAGGAAGAAACCCGAGCGTGGTGTTGAGCGTTGATAGGGGTTGTGTCTAGAAGACTATATCCTACACCTCCCCAGCAACAAACATACGTATATTCTTGCGTAAAACGGCGTAGCTCTGTAATTGAGAATGCAGCGTTTTTGTAAACACTTGAAGCCCAGTTTTAGAACGTACGCTTTTGTTGTGGCATCTGGGACGATATACACTTCACCAAGCAAGACTTCGTCCCCCCAGCTGATCGAAATCAATATTCTGCCGGACAATCCGACTTGACCACTTATATGTATGTGGACTTCCCTGGAACAGCAGCACCGTCACTTGTATGTCCCAAAACCCTCACCTACATGGCAGATATGTCTTTCCAGGGGCACGTTTCCCAACAGAGCATCTGGCCAATCTGGAGTCACTATCGAGTACTTCGCCGGTCAACGAGCAAGCCCAAATTCGAGAAGAGGCGACCGTTCTTACACTTGATTCTTTCTTCGGCCGAAGGCCAGCCCAGAAGTCTGGCGATAGTGTCGACACCATCGCTAGACTCACCCGTCAGTTGTCAACCGAGATCCCACAGAGAGGTAGCAAAAAGAACGACGCCCACTACCCCGGAGGCTCCATTGCCTGTCATTCCTGCCCGCCATACGAACCTAACCGCTAAGGTGCTCCCAAGTGCTAGCCATCGTGATATACCCACCTTATACTTGCGGTCTCAACCCCCGGCGAACACCATGCATATTGCCTTCGGAAAACTCGCCAAACTCCAACTCCTGTTTCCATTGCTTGTTCTCAGATGAGTCCCCGGATAGAAACTCATCATTACTCGTCTAAGGCTTATCAGGCATCTTGCTCTTGTACTGGAAACCCACCTACTCAGCCTGCCATACCAGCTTTCAGCTTGTAATTTTCTTATGGTCTTTTCTGGTCTTCTCCGTTCTCAGTTGGCCCCTATCCCTTTCGTTACCGTCGTCGATATTTTGCGATTTGTTAGGTGTGCCGGTGTATGCCACTGCCACATCATGCCGGGCCTTTTAGTTACCGCCTTTTCCAGTGTGATGATACTGGGGAATCTGTGAGAAGCCAAGATACCAACCGTCTTGGCTTTCGTTGGCACCAGTGACTCCTTCATGGCGCGGCTGTCCTCCGTCCCACTCGTTCTTCTTGGGCATCGAAGGGGTCACGTCTTCGTTCCGCAGATAGAAAAGCGTGTGTTTGCCCTGTCGCTCAATGTGGCAGAGGATTGAAGGGAGCAAGCATTCTGGCATAGTAGAAGCAGGGGATCGAGTTGACACCCGGGAGCAAGTGATGGATCGGCAAATAAGCGGCGTCTGGAAAAAGATCGACTGTACAGACAGCAAGTGTCCTGCCAGAGGACAGTCAAGGCCTTGGGGAAAACGTAGTTAGGCGGGGGATCAACAGGTTCTCGGCCTATATGTCATCATATGGGAAATAGTTTGCGGCCTGGTACAGTTTATTATCTACATACAAAGAATTTTATCGAGAAGATCTCGATCAAGTGCTCAGGGAGCGCTTGCGGCCCCCCAGGGGCGGGCAAATCTTCCCGTCCTTCTGGGACCAACCCTCCCGGAGCAACGCCTTCCACTTTTCGCCTACTTTGAGGCGCACCAGGTCGCCCGCAGCACGAGCGTCCTCGCCACTGTCGTGGCCCACCACCCCAGTCGCGCTCTGTATCTCCTTGTTGAGATGCTGGCGAGCCAGCACCTTCAGCCCATGGCGGAGGGGCAGCCCCCGTCGGTGTGGGAATAGGAGGATGGTGTCGATCACGGTCGGATGTACAATCCGCATCGCGTTGAGGTCATTCTCCAACCCGTGACCGATCAGCGGCGTCTCTGGTGCGATGACGGCAAACAAGAGGGACCGAGCAACCATGGGCGAAGATACGATTTGCATCCTCTTCTTCATCGTTCGGCCCTCATGGGCTTCCTTTTCTCCGGTTATCTCCCGAGACTTTGCTCGAGCCCGATCGTCCGCTTCCTCCAGCTCCTTGATGATTCTTCTTGCTTCCAGCGGATCATCTACATTCACAGCATCGCGAATGTGATCGGGTAAAACTCCTGAGTATCTCGAGTTGAGGTCGAGTATTTCGCCCATTGGATGAACGAGGACGTCGAGAAGCTCTGAGCCGTCGGGAAAGCGTGTAGCCGTGAGTCGGATCAGCTCCATTCCTCGAGATGTATAGCCCATTTCGCAGTCGAAGCAGACAGCCCGATCCTTGGGTACATCCTCATTTGGTGGCGTCTCAACGAATGGAATCAGAGCCGCTAGACGTGAAGGGGCCTTGACTTTGAAAACGTGAGTTGCGCCACTTTTACAGCCAGGCTCTCCCATGGTGCCATTGCAGCACCGGTATCGCTTTTCAGTTGGGCCTGTCTGGGAAGCTGAGCGGTCTGGAAAGTATGGTCGTTCAGGATGATGTACGCAGCGGCCGCCAGAAGTGAGAGATCCATCCTCTTTCCGTCCGGGAAACACCTGAAACCGGCTATCACAACGATCACACTTCTCCCATCCTTGCGATGCCTCCTCCCCAGCGCGAGCCCGTGCGATATCTTCGGCTGTCGGAGGAGTGGGAACGTATCCGTGGATTGCGAGCTTGTCGATGGGTGTTATGAGGTGCTGGAGAATCTCAACTTCTTGAGGGGGTTCTAAGCCGGTGTTGATTACCGCAGGAGCACCGAGGGCCGATTTGGGGGGGGGATTTCCAGCTGCAGCATCAAGAGCTTCTTGCTTCTTTAGATTGTCTTCGATGAGACTCTTTCTCCAATCAGAGACGGTCGTTTTCTTGAGACTCATAATCTGGTTCTTGATGAGGCCGGTGTATATCGACGGCTTGTCGGTCGCGAGGTTCTCTTCCTTGTCAAGTGCCAACCAGATCAGCTCCTGGGGTGATAGGATGAGTTTCTTGTCATTAGGATCGTTTGACTTCTTCAGTTCGTTGTTGAGCCGCTCGAACTGCTCATGGAGCATCTTAAGCGCCTTGAAGCGAAAGTCGTGAGTAGCCGGCGCAGATGACTTCAAGTGGCGAGGATTGAGTGATTCGACCTTTCGTAAAGGCGCCTTTTTGGGTATTGGGGCTGGTCGACTGGCCTTGACAGGCGTTGCTGATTTCGTGGTGATCTCTGGCTTTGACGAGGTGAACGAGGTCACGGACGCGAAAGGGTTATTGCCCCTAGACGCGATCGGAGATGCCCTGTGGCCCGACGTCGCTGGAGGCTGTCTTTGGGTTGGTTGTTGGCCAGTTGGTGGTGGCTTTTTGGTTCCCAATGACACGTTTGAGGGAATAATGTCTCCAGAAGTGGTGGTTGATGGCTCGATTATCGGTTGCGGTTTTCTGGCAATTTCCGATAGCACGGTCGGAGCTCGATAGGCAGAGGGGAGCTTGCGCTTGAGAGGTGGTGGTGAAACTGGCTTTGTTGCTGTCAAAGGCTGGGGTTGGGAAACACCAGTGCTAGACCCAGACGCGACCTTGATACGTTTTCGCGGTCCATCCGCGTCCTGGTTTCCATCCAGCCCAACCCCGCGAGTCACATGCAGTGCGTGGCCATGAACCCCATCCGAAGCATCGGTTGTCGAGTTCTTGTCCCAACTATGCTGCCACTGGCAACCAGCCGTGGTGCATCTATCCCCCGCCGGGCAGGGGATGGATTTGAAATTCCTCAATACTGCATCCATGGCGTCCATCACGACTTTTAGAGCGCCTTGGCCTCTCACCAAGGCCGAAATCGAGTGGAAAAGACTCAGATATGTCTATATATCGGCAGCATCAGATATCGTCGAGACGGAATGAGAACAGGGTGCAGTACCTGTCAGGTAGGTATCGTCCCAAGTGGATCTTGAGCGCGGACACACCGCTGACCAGATGCCTTGTTCTCTAGTCGAGGAAAGTACTCCAGATGTTTCCAGCCGTGTATGCAGGAAAAAAGAACAGAGAGGCCGAAGCACTGGCAGGGCAGAATGACATGGAACGGGGTGAGCCGAGACAGTCCTTGGTTCCCGATTCCAGGCACTTGAAATGAACAAAGACACTCCGCTTGTCGATCCTCTTACGAAGCTGCGCACTGGGAGATATGGAAAGAAGCTCAAGAGCGGGTCTCGGTGTGTTCCAAGAGCTAGTGAGAGCCTTGCACTCGATGCTGCCTCGTTCCCGTTGACAGTGGCGGGATGTGAGATGGTTGATGTCGCTCAGTGCCTAG
>Ga0247780_1000399_pt1 | contig 42595 bp, 27 predicted proteins | sample UWRJL079202R5_FD_179927 | JGI IMG/M metagenome (GOLD analysis project Ga0247780, IMG submission 179927) | Plant litter microbial communities from Arlington Agricultural Research Station in Wisconsin, United States - UWRJ-L079-202R-5 | ecosystem: Environmental > Terrestrial > Plant litter >...
AAAGTTTGGGTTTCCTCCCCCCCCCCCCCCCCCTTCTCTCGCAGACACTGTAGAACTGGCGGGTGTAGCCTAATCAAGCTGGCCCTTCTCGCTTTGCGCGCATTTCACGTGCCAATCCTCGCGAGCTGGATGTGTGTCTTAATCCGCACCGCCCGAGTGGCACGAGTCGAGCAGCGCCAGGACGGTGAGGCCCTTATCCGTGTCAGGTCCTTGAGTATGGCGGTAAAATCGACACCTACAGATTCTTCGCCAAGGGTATAGAGACACTTGTCGTAGGCATTTTCCCCCTTCTTGTCCGGATAGCGTGTTGCGCCCTGGCCGCCGTGGCCGGAGAAGTTGATGATGAGGGCACTAGCGGGGGCGTTGTGAGAATATTGATGTTTTCGGAAGGGACACCGTTCGTTTCGGTGAGGCAATTGCTGAACGTAATGACGTCGTTGATGCAGCCTCCCAGCTGACCGAGGCCATCACTCTTTGGCCTGGATGAGCAGTCGTTGATACGGACAAGGACTGTGAACGTTTTGGATGGGGAAATGGCCATTGAATCTTGAATCCCTGTTTAATGGACCCATCGGGTCCTGCAAAGATATAGCCGAGGTAGTGCTGGATCTTGTGGAGAGATTTACCAAGAGACGTAAAGGAAATAATGAGCTATCTGTAGTCGAACTAAATGAGCCGCCCGAAGTACACCTCCTGGATCACCCATACTTGGGTGAACTATGGCAGCGAGACGAGATGTTCCTAGTATTCTGCCGTTTCCAGGATGCCGTCTCGCCCGTGGTCCCAGTGGACCTTGTTGCCTTCGGTTGACGGAATATGGGTAATGCGAACATTGTCGACATATCCACCATAGAAATGAGCAAGCGTTGTGGCCGCTTCTTCCTTGTCCCTGTCGGGCTTCCTGAGCCACACGCTGACTCGCCTTGCTGCTTTATAGATCTCATATGGCACCCTAACGTGTCCCATGGGTGACGAGGCTGACGCATCGGAAGACCATCCATGGGCCCACCTACCAGCCCTACGATATTGCCCCTGACATACCACTGCTGATGACGGATTGGTGTAAGTGCAATGCGAGGCAGAGCCATATAGTCGGACTGACTCCCCTACCGTGCAGAACCGCGCCTTCGAAGCCGTAACAACTCACCACTTCAAAAGCACCACCATTCTACTCACCGGGATCGGCGACATCACTAAGTGGTCATCCACTCCCCCTGCTGCCGTCGACGTCGCCAAGATCCGTACTCCACCTACTTGATACTCCATACACGCTCAACTTCAAAGAGAGGGCCAGCAAGCTGCTCCGATATCTTCTTCGTGTCATCAATACCTCCTTTAGCACCACTTTCGTCTTTTCCATTGACAACCACAAGCTGGAAGTTGTTGGTGCCGACTTCGTGCCAATCAGAAATTACAGTACCTCTGGCATCCTCGTCGGCATTGGTCAGCGATACAACGTCATTGTAACAGCTGACCCTCAGCCCAACGGGGAGATCCCCTACCCCTCGGACCGCAATATCTGGATCCGGACAACCATTCCAGCGCATTGTACTAGGTCCCCCCCGCCCAAGAATCTCCCGGCCTATGAGCAAGACGGGCATTGTCCGCTATGATCCGCTCAGCTCAACACTCCCGAACTCAACCCGCTGGTTCGACCTCGACATAACCTGCACCGATGAGTCCTACGATAAGCTTCACCCCGTCGCAGAGTGGCAAGTCGGACCAGCAGCCAACGGTAAAAGCCACGGAGAAAGAGCAAATGTGGCGCCCAACGAAACCGGAAGCACTGTTAATTTCAGCTTGGCGGCCTTAGAGATTAATCCGGTGACCTACACAGAGTGGACGCCGTTCCAGATTGACTACAGCGATCCGATGTTTCTGCATCTCAATCAGACAGGGGGTGGAATAAAAACCTTGTTGTCATTGAGGAGGATAAAGGTCCTGAGGACTGGATGGGTTTATTTTCCCGCGGCCACTATCCACCGGGATGTCGTGGTTTGATGTGCTTCGGAGAGGCGTAAGTGCATGCTGATGACCAGCAGGTGTGGTTCACCGTCTCCGACGACGGGAACACCAGTCCCCACCCGGTAAGTCATCTCTCATCTCCTCTGCATGCAAACTTGAATCGTTGACGACAGAACCCGCTGATGAATTTGCGTCGTGTAGATTGACCCCCACGGCCACGACTTTGCCATTCTCCACCAATCTTTCAAGCCGTGGACCCCAGACACGAAGTTCAAACCCAAGACCGACAATCCGCCCCGCCGCGACGTCGTACTCCTTCCAAAGGGCGGCTTTGTCATCATCGCCTTCAAGACAGACAACCCCGGCCACTGGCTGCTACATTGTCACATTGCCAGACACGCCGCTGAGGGGCTAGGATTTCAGATTCTGGAGCGCCGCGAGGCTGCTGTGGCGATATGGCCATCTCTGGACTAGTCGGCCGCGTTGACGGAAGCGAAGAGGGTATGTGATAACTGGGCGGACTGGCAAGCGAACTGCAGCTACTGGGCGGAGGGGTGCCATGATCCTCCTCAGTCTTTTCAAGATGACTCAGGGGTGTAAGCAAGCTGGGGAGGGCACGCCCAACTGACGGACAGTTGGGAAGGGATGATCCAAGTCTGCCCTTGGATCTTGCCTCCGCTGATGATCAATTCTCTACGGCATTGTAACTTCAGAAGTGTTGGGCCACCATGGAAAACGTCGAGATGGGGGTAACCACAGGGTTCCCTCCAGAGTAACAGACACTGCCAACGCTTTGACGTGGGACGTAACGTCCGAGAGATTGTGGTACACCTCTTACTGAACTACGTGAGGATGTCTGCCTATATGCAGGAGGAGGCCAGCGCTACATGTAGAGTACAATTTCCTACTCGACTAGTTCCTCGACACGGTTGAGGGGGCTAACCATGTCACTGAGGCCCATTCCACATTCGCAGTACTCTTCCCCAACTCTACGTGTTCAACACGGCGATCTAAGTTCGACCAAAGAGCTGGGAAGTCCAGAAAACCGCTGTAAAGCAACAAACTCAGCAGTCAGACCTTCTCCTATTTTCTCTCCCATGAACAGAGGTGTTTAGGTCCTCATGTCAGGGAGCTCAGGCCGTCACTTGCCACAGGCGTGGCTCATACGTTTGCCGTGTGGACGACCAGTCGGTTTAGTGATTGGACATTTCTTACTCAGCGCATTCACCATGGGTGGGTAGAGCAACCAGTATCAGCCTTACCCCTTGCGTTCATTTCAGCCCTGTCGACATTCAGGGAGTTTGGGTAAGCTCAGCTACCTAGGTACCCGTGTATTTGAGGTCTCGGTCCGAATGTAGGGCGTCTCCGAACAAATCAGATCGGAGTCTTGGCGAACCGAGCAGGATGTACCCGTCACCCCATGTGCCCCTGCCACTGTATGGTACGTTATTCGTTACCGACTAGGTTTCGGGATTCTGGTTACATAGGTATTACTTATGACCTGTATATAACTATTAAAACACAAAACGGCTTCCATAACTCCAAGGCAAGCCGTTCACGAGTCAACAATCACATATCCCAGGACTAATCGATACGTTGTAATGATGGGACTTTGTCTAGGTAGGGGTAAGGATTGGGGCCAGCACTACCAAGGGATACTAACGGCTGATCGCTGTAATGTGCGCTCGCAATGATAAATAGGACGAGACCAGTACCAACAAGATAGAAAGCAGAGCTCAGACTCATTATACCCTTATTTTTTCGTCACCGCAATAACTACCATTAAGTACTACCTCCTTCTCGCCGTCGTAGCAGCCCAGGGACTTAGTGTTTTCGGCTTCCTTCCTAACCCCGAGAGGAAATTACAGAAGAGGGCGACATATCCGGTATACTCGTCAACTACTAGCTCCAAGTATATCCTGGACGGCAAGTATCTATTCCCCGAGCTGGACTGGTCGAATGTGAACTCGGCTGCGGATACGGTATATAAGACCTATCTCCCCAAGTACGACGACTTTATACTATCGAACTGGACTAATAACAAGATTCCCGAACGCTACTATTACTAGGGCGTTACCGAGGATAGATAGAACGCCGCTAACTTTAAAACGTATAATATAACCTTCTCGGACTATACTATTATACCCTTTATCATCTACATAAACAATTTCTCTCCGAGAGATATGTCGGTAATCGTATCTGAGATAGGACGAATTCCCGCCCCCATACGCCAGTCGGCTTCGATATTTATAGTATATAGTAATAACGATACCGATAACCTATTCTATACCGCCAAAGGCGGCTTCTTCGGCACTCTAGCCGGCGATAGTATTCTAATCGGGCGTAGCAGGGCCTTTTACGCCACGGCCATTATCCACGAGCTCGGCTACGCCATCGATTTAACTCTCGTATCCCCCGATACCGTCTACCCCAACCCCGGCAGCCCCCTTTCCGGAACCTTAACCTGGTACAACGCAGGTACCGCAGACGGCTACGCTATTAGCTCGTATAGCGCCGAGTCAGGCTGGGCGGACGACTTTACCGATACTGGCAGAGCGGTCTTGCTGGATAACATCTACCCCGGGGGGCTGGCCGCGTTTTCTGGCAATAACCCCAATCTCACCAAGGTTACCAACCAGATTAATACCTTTAAGTCGGCTGCTGGGGCCTACTAAAAGATCGGCGGCATATACAACCCCTCGCTGAAGTTTCCTTACCCTACCCTGCTTGTTGACGTTCCGACGGCTACGGCCGTGCTGACTACTACCGCCGTGCCGACTATTACGGTGGCTCCGACTAGGACGGGTACGGCGATACCTTACGGTCAATGTATATAACCCAATTCGTTAAACCTAAGCATTAAACCTAAGCATTATACTGACAGCCCTTAGGCGGTGGTTATGTGACTTATATAGGCGTTACCTTGTGCAGTCCAGGGTATACCTGTACGAGCTTGAAGTGAGTTATAAAGAAACCCCATTATTGCGAGAGCCATACAATATTAACACAACTAGTAAGTACTACTCCCAGTGTATGCCAACTCCAGCGCCCTGAGGAAATCACGAATGACGGGGCTGTTTGGATTCGGCCAAGTAGAGGGGTGTATAACCGGCTTGCGTGCCATGTGATAGTGACTGTGTACTTCACAGTGGGGGATAGGCAGCGGCGGCCGGCTTTGGTAAATTGGTCCTATTCTTCATATACCTAGTTACCTATACTTTTGACTGAAACCTTCTATATAAAATTTGGACCGTGGCAGACTCTACTTGGGCGCGCAATGGTGACACCGGTACTAAAAACGGCTTAGGAAACAACTTGGTTGTATGAGATAAAATCTGAACATAAAGAAATTTTAATTTTTGTTTATAGTCCTGAGCTGCGGTGAGCTGTGGCTGATTCTTCCCTGAGCTAAGGTGATCCCCACAAGAGGCCGCTGCCAGCCTCAGGGGCCAGTTTTCGACACCCTACGGTTAAAGTTGCCTTCCGTTGGAACGCGGATGACGTGTAATCCGCAGGAATCACTCCCAGAGAGTACATACATGTACGGATTCAACGCGTATGCCGTAAGAGTTATTGGATAGTGAGTCCCAAATTGGGCCTCCTTTGGATGGTGGTCGATAGACCAACGCCGCCTCGTGCAGGCCAGTCCTAACGTGAGCGACGAGGAGATGAGTTGGCCGGAGGGCCGTATCATGACGGCCATCCCGCACCGGGACGGCTGCCCGTGTCATGTCCGAGGGCCACATCCGGTGCACTGTGGCGAGTTTCGCCTCCAAGAACATACAGATGCTGGTAGGGTCGTCGGTGCAGGGGGTTGATTGTGCGATGCGCTAGGCGGTGACATTCCGGCGACAAAACGCTTTGGCTAGTGACGTATAGGATTCCACATCAGAACCAGGTTTTTGGATACCTTAAGGTTCGGGCGTAAGGTGAAGGGGGAGTCGATCACCCGCGTTATCGGACCTAGCGAAATAGAACATCTGATATTTGGTAGGCTTCAAGGTAGATCTCTTCAGGTACCTACCAACCAACCTACTACCAACCTGCCGACCAACCTACCCACATGCACATACCAAGTTAAAGTCTCGGAGACTTCATTACGGGACTCTAGATAGAGCGCTATTACAAGTCTACGAGACGATACTAATTATTCTCGCTGGTTTCATCAGCCTTACAGTAAAGAAGGATAGCTTTACAGGGCGGTCTTATTACCAGAGACGGTGCCCCTCGTACAATACAAGATTGGGGCAAGCTGATAAATTTATAGCGCTAGTACCCCTGGATGGTATTAAACCTGATGCCGGAACGTGCCTTACGTGCCTTGTCGTCGATTAAATAGATAGATTAGATAGTGGTTAGTCCCTACGCGTCGCTCGGCCTACGTGCGTCTGGTCTGTACGGCGCTTTACGCCCACGATTTTTGCTATAGAGGATTCCACCCTGGAATCTTTCCCCTCTTAGTATTACCATACCACTACTCTTTAGTTCAATACTACTTAATGACCGTAAAGATAACTTTATTAAATGGTAGCTTAGCCCTACTTTATCATAAAACTAATTGAGACTCGGATCTCATCCTTCTGGCTGACCATAAAACGGATTTGTCGACGGGAGCTTTCCAAGACGAGTCGATTGCCCGCGGTCCCAATGACGACTCATATCACTTCAGCTTCGCCAAAAATTCTTCCAGCGGCCTTCTGTAGCTAAGCGCAGCATACTTGATTGAATCGACATTGAGCGACTCGCTCTGTGGTTTCAGCCAGTCGAGGTGGAGGAGGGCTTTTTGTAGGCATTCAAGCTCGAGAACAACGTCGCGATACTCGCTTTTTGACCCGTTAGCGTCCTTTAGGCATGTTCGTAATGTCGGCGATGAGTTTCCCCACTGCGAGGAAGTCGCCGACGGAGATGCCAAATGACATCGCGAAGCAGAGCGCACGATCAGTGATAGTGATGGATTCGCGTCTTGCGCAAAATTGTGTGCATGCAGGCTGCCTCCAGCTGCGCCACTCTGTGCAATCCGACCCCCTGACCGGCGCGTTTGCCTAGGTCGCCAGCCACAAAATACCTCTAACAACAAACTCAAGTTTGACCATCACGACTGGGTGGCCGAAATCTCACAAATCTTCAAGGATTGTACTTATCTGGAAGAGGTTGTGACAGCGCACTAGCTAAATAGCGATTGGTAATTGGTTTCATCGTATTCCCACCTATTTTGGCTGTGTCGTTGATGATAGAGATTGTGTAGTTGGCGGGATTTGTCAGAGGTATTTTGTTGTCGGGGGAGCCAGGTACCTAGGTACCTAACCTAACTGCCTCCTGGTGTATACACAGACACACTGTGCGCAAGGCAGAACAGTCGAACGCCTCTGTTGGCTCGCATCTTGCTATTATTTTCCATTGGCAGATAGGTCTTTCTCCCAAGCTCAGCCCTTGCGAATGTGCCCGCACGTGTGTTCCCATCATTGGTGCCCCAAGCCGCGAGCTGGACACGCCAAGACGCACCCTTGTCAGGTGTTGGTGTGGATGTGACGGGGACTGCCAGCAACTGATAAATGCATCGCTTCAGCTGACCTCCCGGGCGGAGATCATCCAAATTCCTCATCGCCCTTTGTATTTTTTCTATCTCAAGCCTACCAGAGTCAACCTCTTGTCCCAAATATGATTACTTTTTCGCCCAATTGCACCTTCCCCCTCACCCCTCCCGCTTTCGTGCAGGCGCCGAACATCCGCTCTACCATGGACATTATTTGGAGCTCCTTCGCCATGATCTTCCTTTGCACTTGGTCCATTCTCCATCTCTCTGTCCCCCCTCAACCACGCCGAGACCCCCCTGGAATGGACGTTTCTCGTTGGCGGCAACTCTCCAGACGCTGGCTCCGAAATTTGTATCTTTTTCAGCGGAAAGCTTGGTGGATGGCAATCATCATGGTTCTTCCAGAAATTGTCTTTGGCTGGGCTATGACCAACTACTTGAGTGCACGGAAGAGCTCCAGGGAGATAAAAGCCTTCCTGCGGAACAGTGAGGATCCAGACGAGAAGGAAGCAGAATGGTCGATCACGCACTCCATGTACGCCGACATTGGAGGATTCGCAATCAAATTTCCAAGGCAGAGCAACTGGAGCGCCAACATCGAAGCCAGCGGCGAATGGCAGCAGTCCCTGGCCAAATTTATCCAAGACAACACCCAAGGCCACCCCTGTCTTGGTCGGTACGACTGGAATGTCCACCCACAGCATCTGGATGTGGTGAAAACCCTCTTTGACTCTGGGAAATTTCCCATGTACGACTACGACAGGTGGAGAACCCTCCGCTCCATGGTCGGGGATGTCTGGGTCCTATCTGCCCCTCAGCTCTTAGAAGCTCGCAGGTGTGGTATAATCGACAAACTACCAATTATCACTCAAGCGGACATCCTGGACAAGAGCAAAGATGACGCCCTAGTCAAGACACTCGCCCTCATCCAGGCTGTTTGGCTAGCTATCCAGCTTATCATCCGAGCCTCCACAAAGAGACAGTCGTCTCAAATTGAGATCACGGCGCTGGCTTTTGCAGTTTGTGCGCTTGTGTCATACCTGCTCCTACTTTCGCAACCTAAAGACGTCGGTGGCCCAACAATCCTCCATTCTAACAAGGGATGGAGCGCTACTTCATCACATTTTGAAGCCCTAGCAAATAAGGCAGTTGCCACGGGTCCGTGGAAGCGCCGGGATTATTCCATGCCGAACTTTGCAATCACCGCTGACGATGGCGGTGGGAGTTTTGCGTTGGGGACAAGTTTTGGGCTGTTGGTTTTTGGCGCAATCCACCTTATCGCTTGGAACTTTGAGTTCCCAAGCCCAACGGAGCGCCTACTTTGGAGAGTCTCGGTGCTCCTTGTTGCTCTGCTTCCTGTTTCATTCGCTTTGATCATGGTTTTGTTCCTTGTGCTCTTCGATCTAGCCGGTTTTGAAGAAAAAAAAGCGGACAGAGGTCATGACTTTAACATATGGGTACACGCTATTTTATTTACCTTGCCGAGGCTTTTCCTGCTGGTTGAGGCGATTCGGTCTACTTACTATCTGCCACCTAACTCATACACAGCGACATGGGCAAGCAATATTCCCCGCCTTGGATAGTTTTTATGTACATCACCTTAGTAATATAAAAGTTTTAATGCCAGTCAGTACCAATTTACGTACTTACCCATAGATCCTTGGCGATACCCTTGTTTCTGAGCCTGCATCCGTCTCCTGGGTCCCAACCGTATTGATGTCTTTGGCATCGGTACCAACTATGCTCTCTGGTAAGCAAGAATACTGACCCCCCGGTACGAAACATTGCCAACTTTCTTGTAGGCACAAGTACTGGGACGGCCGCAGGTGGTCCGATTAGGAATCTCTTAGCGGTATTCTGGAATCGATCTCTGTTGTTGTCTCCCACGCTCCCAACAAAATCGATATCTACGCCAAGGAGACTGACAGCGGGCTATAGCACCGCGAGTGGACTGAAAGTCAGTGGAAGGTATAGGAATCGGACCAAAGCGTCATCCAGTCACCACCCCATCATATTATCTAAGACGAGCCTAATATCCCTATCCCTTTATAGATACTAACCTATATCTCCTTTTCCTTTAAGTACTACTTAGTATATAAATCTAAAGTCTAAACGTTTATTTCCCTTATCCGTCGTCGTAGATAAATAATACCGCTTCTCGTTATTACTTATTATATTCTAAATCTTATCTCTAGTCTTATTTCTCTATATGTAGTACGCCTTCGTTCCGATAATTAGTACAAAGTTCTACGCTATAACGCCAATTAATATACGGTTTCCCTTCCGGTAAAGCGGTTTATCCTCCTTACGGTAGATATTAAAGGAGATAATGTTGCTCGCTTATACGGCTATATTATATAGCATTAAGCCGACGGTACGTATCCGTACCGAGCTAGCGTTACGGGAGGTAATAGCGACGATGATAACGTATATATAAAGGAAGCTAACGTATATAACGAGAAGGGCGTACCGCGACTAGGCGGAGTAGTCGCCTAGAAGGATAACGAAGGCGACGACGAGGGGGAGTATTTAGATTTAGTAAATAAGCACGATAAAGAAGCGGTTATTAATCTTTTCGCTAAACTAAATTTAAAAGATAAGTTAAAAGAGGGTAAGAACAGAGGCGGGGATAGTTAAAAGATTAGTATTAAAGGTATTAAACCCGAGGGATTAAAGGATAAAAGTAAGATAGGCTATAATGGTATAGGTAGGTAAGGTCTATATAAAGCCGAGGAGGTAAATAAGCTAAAGATCGTAATTAAAAAGTATTTTTTAAAAAAGTTTTAAGCTAAAGCCTTAGCGATTATATATACCTCCTTTTAAAGGATCGTCGTAGAGAATACAGTTAACTATAATAACTTCTTCGCGTTCGCTAAATTAACTATTCTTCCCGTAAAAGTAAGAAGCTATCTCGGTTAATAAAGGAGGGAGATAAAACTAAGATATAATACCAATTATAGTAGTAAAGATATCTTCGAGGGCAAAGAACTACCTTTAGCTTTCTTAGCCCAAATAGCCTTAAAGCTTTAAAATTTTAAGGGCGAGGAAGGCGGATATAATTTACGTTATAATATATAAGGCCTAAAAGAAGCTTAGCCGGATAAAGAGCTTTTTATTTTTATAAAAGTAACTTAAGTTAGTAATAGTTAGTAATAATCCTTAATACGTTCGAGTAAAGGGGGGGGGGGAAACATATTAGAGAATAATATTAGGGATAAAGCTTCCCTTAATTAACTTTAGTAATATATAGTAGGTATAAAACGAGAATTTACCAGTTAGTTAATATTAGGAAATAGCGATAATAAATTAGTAGATTATTTAGATAGGGATTTAGTTATTAAAGTTAATCTTCTTCGATATTATTTACTTATATATTAATATTCAAATACAGGTACACACATACAGGTATATATACAGGTACATATAAGAATATATTCATCGACGGTAAGGATTCAATTAACTATCTAATACTCGTCGATAAATTTCCTCATCCGGATCACCCCGTTAACCCAGACCTTCACTCCGTTATTTACCTCGTAGAGGTATCGTACCTCCTTCGTAAAGTTCTTCCCCGCCCCCTCTATCTCCCCAATCCCATATAGGATATAGCCGTTCGCAACGACGGCCAAGAGTTCCTCGTTATCGAGGAGGTCGATAGGCGTATTCGGGCCTCCGTTAAGGTAACTTCGAATCGTTTTAGTATCCTTTTTAGTTAATACTGGAAGTTTAGCCGATACGGAGGTAACGGCTATATCTCCGGAATTAAAAGGTACCTTTACTTCGGGTATCTGGTAAATAGTTAGAGGCGATAATTAACGGCGAATAGGAGATACTTACAATACTTACGTTTTAATAGATAAAGGAGATTGTAATTACTGGATTAATAAATTAATAGATTAGGTAATTATAGTACGATGAAAGGAAGAAGACTAGTAGGAGCGAGTAGCTCTTACGGCCAGCTTTTTTAATCCCTATAATTAAGGTGTACGAGTAGGGCTGCCCGATAAGGGTTTTGCTATATAGGTTAGCGCCTATATGCCGGTGTGAGCCGGTAAGGTATTTGACAGCGATATAAAGCCAGGAGCTAAGAGGTCGTAAGTTCGATTTATATCGGGAGCATTGTTTTTTTTCCAACTATAAGTTAAGTGCAGGGTAGTGCATACTTTTTTTTTAAAATAGAGAATTCTGTTAAAAAGATATAACCTCCCGGAATTCTTCTTACTTATTATAGGAGTTCTTTTCGAAATCCTTAACGATATTACAGATCTTTAAGCTATATTAAAAGCGTTAAAAGTTAAAGATACGGGCGTCGTTATTACGTATACGGAACCGGTTAATATCTTCCTTAAAGTATTCAAGGTAGTCCGAGAGGTTATAACTATTAAAAGGTCTATTTAAGCCCTAATAGTCCTTAAGCTTAAAGTACTTTAAGGAAAGGATAAAAGCTTACTAGGGTATAATAAGAGTAGTTATAATATCGGGAATAGCGGTAAGGTTATCGGGGATCTTAACGACTTTAATATTTAAGCGGTCGGGCAAATATTCGGGACTATCTTCTTGGAATTCGGGACGGGAGTTAGACTTAACGAAAATAGGGTCGTGATAATAGCGGAAGCTTTTACGATTTTCGGGCTTTAAAAGGCTTAAAGGTAAGTATAGGGTTATAATCGTAATATTAATCGTCGTATAGAGGTTAGAAGGGCTCGGGAGAATCCTAGTAGCGGAGCGGTAGTATCGGGTTAAAGACTCGACTAGGCTTTTCCCGGATAGGGTTAACGTTTTTATTAGCGATAATTATTACGACCTGCACCCAACACAGGCCTTAAGAGGACTGGCGCAGGTTAAGACAGAACGTATAGTAGGACGCTAATAGGTAAGGGGCGTTCCAAAGACGGCTTATTAAGCTAGCACTCCTAGATGGGGGTTTAATGTCACTGTAGGTTACTGTCACTATAATACATAAAGGTAAGTCTGAACAGTAGGATATAAATAAATAATTGAATATTAGTGTGAGGAATTAAAGTCCCTTATAGCGGTTATAGGCATAACTATAACTATCTATACTTAATTAATTAAAAGGTACTTTATACCTTAATCACTATACTTACCTAGTATAAGGAGTGATTATAATAATTAAAATACCCCTAATCACTGTAATCACCATGCTTTTAACAAGATTAGAGTAATCACTTAACGATTAATCGTAAGGGCTTTAGGTCTTTACACCCCTGGCCCAGTACGCAATACCGTGCGTACTGCCTTTCTACACTGTTCCTTCTACAGGGGATTCGTTAGGCCGCCCCGGCCTAAGTGACAGCCTGTAGGGTCGTCACATAATTCCCCCTTTTTAACGTTCTTTTTCTATAAAAAACTACTTATACGTTCCTTCCTTCCTCTACCAGTCGTTATATCGTCTAACTAGGTAATTAAAAACAGGAGAAACGTAACGCCTTTATCAACTAAACGTCGCATTACTAACACTAAGTTTATTCTTACTTTTAGGGTCGTTATACCTGTAAAGTGTAATCGCTATCGCTGTCTAAACCTGCTGGACTGTAAGGTGGCCAGTAAAAGCAAGTTATATAGTTACTATATAGTGGCCGGTAGGACTGTATACTTGTCTTATAACGTTCACGGAAACAACCTGTCCGTTTTACATAGGGTTTTGGATAAGAAGAAGCGCCTTAACGTGGAGGAGCGTGAAACTGCTCTTCTTCTCCACGATATGGCTTTTAAGCTTCTACGCCTTAAGGATTAATAAAAGGGATTAGCGTAGCGGGTAGACGAACTTTTCAGCTATAAGTTTAACATTATAGTAAAGGAGGAGTGTAAGGCCTAGGAAGTAACTACGCTAGTTTTTAAGTTTAACTAGGGAAGCTTCCTGGTGGAGCCAGTATATGGTTTTTTTTCCAGGGGGTTACTATAACTGGTAACTTCTTCTTAACTTAATCTATCACTTTTTTCTTTTAATAAACAAACTTTGTTTATTTTTATTTTTTTTTTACTAACTCTTCTTTTTTAATAGTACTTATTCTTATGCGGAACGCACCTGGGAACTCTAAAGGTCCAGCCTCCTTATTAGGTCTAAGGTCCTTATAACCCTGGTTAAAAGTTCTGACAAATGTCCTCCCGTACCTACTAAGGAGTTTCCTGCCGTTTCTTAGGCTTTAAGTCCCATAATAGTCTTACTCTTCAGTATAGTAATTTAAATGTCAGATCTTATCTTATTTTTAGTTTTTATTATTAATTTTAATTAGTTTAGATTCTTTTAATGGAACTTTGTAATTAGGTTTAGGCATTTAAGGTTTTTAACAGGCTCCTACAAGTTGTTTTCTAGGCTGTAATCTAGCTACTTAATGAGATATTTAAGTGTGTTCTTTCCCTTTTATAAATTTATAACTTCCTCAACGTTATACTTATCCTTATTAGCGTTAATCTTAATCTTCTTTTCTAAAGGAACTCCCTTTAATACAGGTTTTAAAAGTAAGATGTGAAAAACCTTAATCCACACCTTTATACTGGCGGGTAGGTTTAGTTTATAATTAAAGGTGGTAACCTTTTTCTTAATTTAGAATAATCTGTACTTTTTAAAGTTAAGCTTCTTATTAGGTTATTTTAAATGTAAGTTTTATAAAAAAAGGTAGACGTGGTCTCCCTCTTAAAGAGTTAATCCCTTAACTTATTTATTATTATAGTGGAGTCTTTTTTTAAGTATTAATTGCTTAGTTTGGTGTTTATTAGTAAACTTCCTTATTTATTCACGTGTGAACTTAAATTCGGTTTATAAGTGGTTATGTAACTTTTACATTTAATCTGTGTAAACTGTGGCTTAAGGGGCATTAGTAGGCAGGCTTTAACGGAGCTTAGGCTCCTTATTATAGTTAGTGAAGAACAGTAATATACCTGTTAACTTAACTAGCGTTATATTATAAGTTATTTATACTGTTAATAATAGCTTAAATTAATTATCTTATTTAAAGTTAATATAGGTTTAAAGATACGTTATAAGTATCTGGTTAACTTACTCCGTTTAGCCGTCTGTCTGTAGGTAGAATACTGTTAAAAGTTTACTCTTTATACCTATTCTTTACATTAGCCCTTATTAAAACTTTAACATAATTAGCTTATCTTAATCTGTGACGATGTTATTTAGTTAAAGGTGTCGTGAAACCACCTTTTTCTTAAAGATATAAGTAAGTTACTTTACTGTTATATCTTTTAAGGTTAGTAAAAAGTAAGCCCATTTTGTTAATCTGTTAACTATTATTAGGATTTAATTATAGGTGACTTTTATAGCAGGGTCTTTAAACTTTAAAATCTTAGTGATGAAGTTAAGTAAGATTAAACTTTATAGCGCCTGTGGTATAGGGAGTGGTTTAAGAAGTTTATAAGGCTTATAGTGCTGGTTCTACTTACAGTGGTAGATATTACAGTTATTAACTACTTCCTTAATTAGCTTTTTCATTCTTAAAAAGGTGTATATTTATTAAGCTTACGTAAAAGTCTTAACTTGGCTTATATATCCTTTAAGTCGAGACTTATAAACCTATTAGACGTACTCCTTTTATTTATTTAAGTTATAAATATACGGTTTCTTTTAATATTAAAGCTTTACTCCTAGTTTAGGCGTACTATTTACACCTTTTAATAGCTATTCCAGCTAATAACTAGTTTTATTATAGTTTAGATGTATTAAGCACTCCTTCCTACAGTCCTGTAAGTGCCCTGAAAAGTCTTTTAAGGGGCATTTATACTTATAAGTACTTTCTGTTAACCTTTTTACTTAAAAGTCTTACTATTACTAATAGATGTTATACTTTATTTATAAGTTTATATAAACGTTAATGGTTTATTCTAGTATTTAATTATCTAACACTTACAGTGTATGCTTTAATGTACTGTTTTTAGCTTTATTAAATATAGTAACGGGGATTAAGACCGGATTGGCATCTTTATAGTCCTATTTCCGGCTAAGAGTATTAACTTGCCTATTATCTTTTCCTTTAATATAGTAGATCTAGAAGTGGAACAGGGCCATTAATTCTGCCTATTATACTTATTATAGATTAAATTCCTTTATTAGGAAGTATTAAAGGTTATTATAGTTTAAAAAGACCTAGACTAGTTTTTCTATACCGTTTAGATATAATACCTACTTAGTAAAGTATTAAATAATCACTATTAATTCCTTATTATAAATTAGATATTATAGGGCTGGGTTATAGATTCCTTTTAATAAGAAGGTAATTAGGTGGCGTTTCCTGTCGTCCTGGACTTAATTAAGTTCTCTACTAATTATAAACTCTAAGGAGTCTGTTTTAATTTAAAAAGGCTTTAAGAAATCAGGGAGGGCTAGGACTAGTGCTGTAATAAAGGTGTGCTTAAGGTCCTTAAACGCCTTTTACTATCTATTAGTTTATTTAAACGGTTTACCTTCTCCTGTAAGTTTATATAGTGGTTTTATAATTTTTATAAAGTACCTAGTAAAGCACTGATAAAAGTTCGTAAAGCCGATAAAAGCTTATAACTCTTTTTAGTTTTTCAAAGTAAGCTAGTCCCTAATTACCTTTATCTTCTCTAGTTACATTTTAAGCTTTCTAAGGGTTATTTTAAACCTTAAATAGTTTAGTTCTTAAATATAAAAGTGGCTCTTTTTTAAGTTTACTATTAGCTTTACTTTTTTAAAAGCTATTAGAACTTATCATATATACTTTTAATATTCTTTTAAAGTTTTAAAATAGATTAAAACGTCATCTAAATACATAAAGATAAACTTATTAAGGAAGGGGCGGAGAACACTGTTAATAAAGCCTTAAAAGGTTATAAGGGCGTTTATTAATCTTATTAGCATGATATAGTATTAATAATACCTGTTACAAGTCTGAAAAGCCGTTTTATACTTATCCTCTTCCTTCACTCTAATATAGTTAAATCCTATAGGGAAATTAAGATTAGAGAACCAGTTTACCTTAATAATCCATTTTTATATTTCCGTAATAAGTGGTAATAGATAACGATTCTTAACTGTATCTTTATTTAACGTTCAGTAGTTAATAACTATATGTAATTTACTGTCTCCCTTCTTTAGGATAAATAGTATTAGGTACCCTGTTAAGGACTAGGACTTTATAATAAACCTGTTTTTTAAGTTCTTATTAATGTACTCCTTTAAAGCCTTGGCCTGTTAGGGGTTTAAGTGGTAGGGTTAGAAGCTGTGGAGCTTTGCTCCCGGTTTTAACTTAATTTTATAATCCCACGGTCCGTGGTCTGGTAGTTACAGTATCTTTTTTTAAAACAGGGTAAACTTCCTATATTTTATAGGTATTTTAAATAAGTTAACTTCTTCACTTATCTGTAAATCAGCTTCCTGCTTTCCTTTACCTTTTAAATCGTTATTTAAGTAATATAGTAGACCTTCTGGTCCTTTAACTGTCTTAATAAACCTAACCTAAACTGTATTTAGTTTTAAGGGTTTAGTGTGCTTTTAAATGCTTTATATATCTTTAAAGTGGTTTAAAGCCTTTTTAGCTTTCTTTAAACGGTGATTATAATTAGGGGATTTGCCGAAGGTAAGGTAGCTACTCCTTTAATTAATTACAGGGTTGTACTTTTCCAGTTAGGGTAAACCTAAGATTATATTATATCTTATAACTAGTGTAACGTTAAAGTCTACTTATTATTTATCCCTGTTTACTTTAATTAAAAGTGGTAAGTAATGGGTAACTTTACTATTATTATACTGGTACAGGCCTCCTTCTTTATTCTAAATAGGAATAGCCTTTTTATACTTTTAATTAGGGAGTTTCCTTCAGTTAATTAATAACAGGTATACTAAGTTAAAAGCACTCTTATTATTAATCACTACTCTTACCTTAAATAGCCTCCCTTTTCCGTTTATTATGTTAACACTAACAGAATAATGCTTATATTCCTTTAATATTTAGGTTATAGTAACTATCTGTCCTTAAAGTCTTATCTAGCTTAACCTTTAAGTACCTCTCTTTCTTTTTAAGGTTTTTACTAACTAGCGAACTACTGGTTTCCGGCCCTTCTAAAAGGCCTATAGCCTTTTCCTAATTCCTTTTAGAAAAACAGGTAACTTTAATAAACCTGGTAATTAACCTTTTTTAGGTTCTTACACCTTAACGTCTAGTTAACTTTAAACAGTACGATATTTTAGAAATCTTTAATAAGTCGATAATACACTTTACAGGACTAGATTATAGTAATGTCTTTTTACTTTTAGATCCGCTAATAATCTTCTCGCTTCTGCTATTATTTAACTTTTCCATTAAAGTGTAATAAACACGTTATAACTAGGCAGTTATTAAGTACCCCTCCTTACCAGCATGTGGTAGGGGCCTGGTTAACTACAGTAACCTTCCGCTTACTATTAAACTCTCTTATTAAGGAGTAGGAAACTTAGTAATAAGTTAGTTCTAACTCTACCCTAATAATAGTGTAATCTCGTCTCTATATATTAGGGAAGTAGTTATAAAGGGCCTTAAGTTTATAATACCGGTTAAAAATACAGTCGTTATACACGTAATTAATCTATAATATATCTCTATAATTAAGGTAGTTAATATTAACTGCTAGTGTAATAGTTATAGAGTATAGAACAGAGGAAGTAATACCTTATTCTTTCTCTTCTTCCACTTACCTTTATATACGTTATTTCTCCCAAACCTCTTTTTAAAACTTAGGTAACAGTAACTTAGCTTATTCTTTTACGAAATAATCCTCTTTAATAAGTTAATGTTTAAATTAGTTAGTAAAGCGAACTTTATTACAGAGTTATAACCTAATCTTTACTACTTTATCCTTAAACGTTACAGTAAGACTTTTAACTTATAAGTCCTTTATTTCATTTACTAATTCCTAATACTTTTCTTTTAACTCTTAAACTCTTCGTTAATATGCTTACTTTATACCTTCTTAAGGGACCTTTAAGGTACTAATTTAAAGTATACCAGCTTTAATATAAGGCAGTTATCTAAGCTGTCCTTTTTCTAAGGAGGTAAGGGTGCTAATCCACTTAATATATTTAAAGTGTTTAAGAGTTTCAGGGGGTATTATTAAAAGAATTTCCATTTCTTTAATTTAATTCTCTTAACTTATTCTCTTCTACCTTTTAAGGCTTACTTTACCATTTAAGTAGCTTAAAGGGCTAATTCTTCAACTCTTTTTACTATCTTAGTAACTTTTAAGTTAAGGTCCTTTTTAAACTTCCTTAATTCTTAAGCTTATAAGGTAAGGTTTTTAAGGCTTATAATAGCTAACTAGAACATCTCTTCTTAAAGTTAATCTTTTATAACCTACACCTTTAATAATTTTAAGTTTCCACCTTAAAGTTAATCTTTTATAACCTACACCTTTATAGCTAACTCTTCTAAGACACCTTTAAAGACTAAGTACACCACATCCTAGGGTTCTTTTTCTCCTTCCTTATCTCCTAAGTTACACTTATCTATTTAAGTGTAATCTTCTTTATTACCTACTATCCTAATATAAACGTCTCTTAAGTTAAACCTAACGTGTTTTCCTCCTTCTAAAACAGGTTTCCATCTAACTTACTTTAATAACAGGTATTACCGTGCTATATATCCTTTCTTATTACAGTTAAAGCACTAGACCTAGGATAAGTCCTTAAACTGCTTTTATTATTACTGTTATTACAGCTTATCACAGTTAAGTCGGTTTTAACAATTCACTATACTAATATCTATTAACCTAAGGTAATAACCTGTTACAGTTAACTAGTTCCCCTTTTTTAGTTTACTTAACTGGTAAGGGGTTTACTCCTTTTAATAATTCTTTTAATAATAATAATTATAATACTGGTTATTAACCTTAATAGCCATCTTAACTAGCTCCTAAAGGCAATCCGGTTAGTCTTTTTAATAAAGGTCTCTAGTAACGTATTCCTTTAAACCGCTTTAGAATAACATTACCAGGGCCTTTTAGCTAAGCTTAGTCTTTACTACTTTTAATTTAAAGCGTGTAGAGAACTTAAAGACTGAGGACGTCTGCCTTAAAGCTATAAGGCACTACTTAGCCCGCCTAAGGGCATCCAGTTCTCTAAACTTAACTTAAAGTTAGTTAATAAAGACGTTAAAATCGTCAAAAAGGGCTTAGGTCTTAAGGGCCTCTTTACACACTCTATCCACAGAGAGGTTATTAATTATCTTTATATAAGGTTTATACTAGTAAACAGTTACTTTATCCAGTAGGGCTTTAGCGAACCTAACCTTTCCTTCTTCTTTAAAAAACTGTTTATTATAGTAAGTAATATAACTCTAAAGCTAGGCTATCTAGGATTCCAGTTACGTAAAGTCTCCTTTAAAGCGTGACGGCAAGGGGAGTTTTACTCGTTTCTTCTGTAAGCCCTTAAGGTTATTATTCTCTAGCTTGACAGTGTTAAGTTAGGCCTGGAGTTTCTTAATAAGACTAATGCGGCTTTTAATATCTCTGGAAAAGGCTTTATTAAGTTCTTTAACTAATCCCTACTAGTTAAGGTTTAAGTTTTTAAAGCGTATAGTTAACTTATTAATAATAAGGAGTTAAAGCTAAGTTTACATTTCCTTAACCTCCTTACCTTTTCTAAAAGTTAACATATTAATGGGAGAGAGGTAATGTCTGGGAATTTAACAAATAGCGTTCAGAACTCGACATTAATATCGTATTATAACCTACACCTAATACAGGCCTTAAGAGGACTAGTACAGGTTAAGACAGAATATATGGTAGGACGCTAATAGGTAAGGGGCGTTCTGAAAACGGCTTATTAAGCTAGCACTCCTAGACGGGGGTTTAATATCACTGTAAGTCGCTGTCATTATAATACATAGAGGTAAGTCTAAACAGTAGGATATAAATAAACAATTAAATACTAGCGTGAGGAACTAGAGTCCCTTATAATAGTTATAAGCATAATTATAACTATCTATACTTAATTAGTTAAGAGGTACTTTATACCTTAATTACTGTGCTTACCTAGTACAAGGAGTGATTATAATAATCAGAATACCCCTAATCACTGTGATCACCATGCTTTTAGCGAGATCAGAGTGATCACTTAACGATTAGTTATAAGGGCTTTGGGTCTTTACACCCCTGGCTTAGTGCGCAGTACTGTGCGTACTGCCTTTCTGCACTGTTCCTTTTGCGGGGGATTCGTCAGGCCGCCCCGGCCCAAGTGACGGCCTGTAGGGTCGTCACAATAATCCCTTAAGGGCAGCGATCTCGCGCTCTTCGCTACCGTCGTTACTCCGTAAAGTCGCTTTAGAAAGTAATATTAGGATCTAGGCGTCTATTAGCGAGATTTTAAATGATAAAGTCTTTTACAATACTAGCCAGGTATTAAAGTATTAATTAAAGGGATTCGTAAATAACTTACGTTTTCTATCTAGTATCGATATTGCGAGAAAAAGGGTATTTTAGTCTAAATAAGAGGGTAAGGTAATCTATAATCTTTTTCCTTCGCCGTAATATTACCAGAGGGCTCCGAACCTGTTTAATAATACCTTTATTAGTCCTATCTGGCAGCCTAAGATTATTAATATTCCTAATAAGACGAATTACGTAATTATTAATACCTTAGTCCCTTATACTTATATTTTAGTTAGAGTCGTCTAAGTAATCTAGTCCTAATATTCGCGGCGTTAGTTCGGGAATTCCGTCTTAGGAAATCTAAGCGGCAGCTTATAAGGGGTTTCGGGTTTTATTAATATAGGGATAACTCTTCGTCTCCCTTAATTAGTGGTAATTCTGGCTAGAGCCTTACTAACGTCTTCCTTTGGAACTTAGGGGCGGAAATCTTTAGGGGCCCGGCCGCGCTATTACGTTAGGGTTGTCGGAACTGTTAAATAAAGCCAGGTTTGTCGCTAATATTAATTAGGTCTCTATAGCTCCGTTACTTAATAGTAACGACTTTATAACCTTATAATCCTTCTATATAAAGTCGTAGTATTTTTAATACTAGCTAATAAGGTTATATTAAAGTTATTAAAGGTTCGAAATAAGCGAGATATTAAGTTAAGGGCTCCGTTATCGTCAGGTCTACTTAATAAGGGAAGCCTTAGTAAAGTATTACTTAAAGCGGTAAGATTATCAGAAATATTATAGAATTAATTACTAAGAGGTTAGATAGGTCGTATCTGGGAAGTTACGCCGTCGGAGAATATTATCTCGGGACGCGTAAGTTGTATTATTAGGGAAATATTTAATATTATAGTAACGCGTCTAGAACGCGCTAGTCTTATTAGTCTTAGTTTTTACGTTATCGCGATTTAGATATTTTTATTAGAATCTTAGGGTATTGTTATTTCGCATTCCGGAAGTTTTCTAGGTTTTCTGGATATCCTAAGCTTCTATATAGTTCTAGGCGTTAAGATATTACCTACTCCCGTATCGTTATAGTTGGTCGGGAGAAGAAATCTCTTAGTACGGCTTCTTAAATAGGAGCGTCTAACTAGAATCGTAAAGCTATTCGGTATTTCTCAGGAAGTCGCGGGTATAAAAGGGCCGTTACCTTAGTTTTCTCGACCAGTATAGTCGGTCTGCGAAGCAGCTATCTGGTATTATCTACTATTTAAATACGTGGAATATACTCGTATAGCTAGAGTATTCTTTACCAGAAATACTAAGCCGTTCTAAGTAAAACCAGTCACAGGGTTAATTGTCCAAGGGATGATTTTCGTCGTATAAGGGGGTCTGGATGCCGTAGGCTTCGTCTGGGATCGTCGTAAACGTAAAGTCCGGAATTTTAACAAATTATATATATATAGAGGAACTAGGCGATTACGATTAATCTGATTATAACGGTACGCCTGTTTAATTATCGGAATTAAAGGTGGTGGATTGTCTATCTGGTTATACGGTTAGAGCCGGCTAAAAACTAAAATAAAACGCGAAGGTAAGAAATGGTTATATAACTTAAATGCTTAAATCCACCCTGTCAATACTCTGCAGTATATACTATACCCTAACTTAGTAATATTAATATAAAATAGTAATGGTATAGCGTATAAAAGATATTATAGCGACGGTTAACTTAAATATAAAATTCCTAAGCCGCTCTTAGTTTTAAATATTTATTATACCCGCTATTTATCTTTCTCTATATCTAAGATAGCTTAGATATTTACATTACTAGTTACCTACGGTATCTACCTACTATACCTACCTTTGCAGAAATGTAGCGTAATGCTAAACCCCTGACATCGCCCCCCGCCCTGTCTATCGAAGAGGGTACTTTATTTAGAGCCGCGATCAGGTACGAAGACTTCGCCACGGGTAATATCGAAGACGAAGAATGTAACCAGTATCCAGAATATGACATAGACAAACTCTTCGCCCATTATCTAGACCGCCACTGCGCTGACGTGGAGCATCTATCCTTCTACCAAGGCCTTTGGAAGGCGCTAGCCACATTACTCAGTCAACCGACCGACCCCAAGACAAATCAGCAGTATCAAGACCTGAGCTAGCCAATTTTGCTTTTCTCACAAACCTAGCATCTCTCTATCTCCTAGTGGGAAGAACGCTTCCGGGCGTTCCCGACCAGTCCAAAATGACAGAACCATACATCGGTGTGGATGCCATGGGTGTCGAGGGAGAAATGCATTAATGCAGGCAACGGAAGGGCAGGGCCGAGGAAGCCTTCACCACTACCGTCAGAGCAGCTCTCGAGGACCTCGATGGCGTTCTCGACAGTCTCTCATCCCACGCTGCGCAGCGGGGCCAGGAGACTGATATCCTGCAGCAAATCAGCGCGCGCGCGCGTCGGAGTAGCACAAACGGTCAAAAGGGGCGAGTTCTTCATCCTCAACAGAACCAAAAAGAATCGTCTCCATCGCCTGGGGATCATCCTCTCTCATGTGAATCGTTGGACAGTCTCCCTGTTGGGTCTCGACTCCTTCCTTAACATCAGACCTGAGGGGGGTCTTTAAGTAATTGGATGCGACGCTTAAGACCGCCGAATATACCGCAAAATCCCTTCGTAGATCCGAGGTCGTGTCCCATGAACAGCAAGTATGACATCTGATTCCGGATGCAGCCGCACCACCGCGGGTTTTGCAGTCTCTTGAGTGACCTCTTCGTTTTTCGACTTGTCCATATTTAAGGTTTAATCGTCGATAAGGTAAAGCAAACGACCTCTTCCAAACTTATTCGGAAGTATGTTTCGAATAGCGCAAAGCTCCCCGAGGAAAGACCTCGAACTTTATTGTTTGCGTGAGGAACCTAGAACAAAGTCTATCAATGAGCTGTCACCGCTTGATTAGTAAACTACCTTACGCTGTGGAGCCGTCGCCGCATCGTGAGAGTCATGGTGTCCAGAGAGTTCGGTCCTTCTGGACATCTGATTGGCTGCATGGCGCTTTATTGGACATTTCCCCTTCCGCGTCACGGTGGTTGGTTCCGGGACGGGGCTAACGGGTAGCACACGGGCGATGCTGAGGTTTGCCGCTAAGCACGGAATCAAGCCAGTTATCGACAAGTTCCCCATGACACAAGGCCATGGCTAAGCTCAGGGAAGGCAAGATGAGATACTGCGCCAGCGTCTTGATTTTTGCCGAATACCTAAGCTTGTCTCGACATAGCTACCTAGGAACAATGCAAATCACCGGTCGCCCTTGACCTCCTCTGGCGAAGGTCTATTGTAACATCCTTGAAGGCAGAACCATAAGTCCTACCAAGCTGACATCTCTTGTATCTCATGGTGCCCTTTGTTTTCTATATCCGGCACTGCATTCAGCTCATAGACACTGTGAAACCCCGACGGCCCCTGAAACGGCGGACTGGTGATAATTTTGGCATCACTCAGATCAACAATATCATCGCCGGGCAAGGCCATAGGTGCTGAAAATCCAATGAGCTTCGTCGCGCGGGTGCTACAGATCATGCAAACTGTGCCATAGAGGTTGGTACCGTAGCCGTACGTCATGGACCCCTTGATACACGAGGAGCAGAAGGCGTGGTTGCAAGGGCGCAGGCTGTCGGGTTCGCCAATCAGTAGGTAACCGGGCATACGAAGATGATGTCCACCACGGATCGGACAGATAAGATAGGCAAGGTACTCACATCGAATCGCAGAGCATCTTCCGGCAGCAGGTACACCCTACATTCTTCGCGTTGGCCACGTTTACACCCAGTTGTATGGCATCCCCAGAACCATCGATTTCTCCCACCCCCTTGATCCCCGCCAGATTAGCGACCCCATCGGTGGTCACACCTTCGTCGTATGACGCAAAAAACGGCAAACCCTTCTCGAGATACATCTGCGGCGTGATGGGGGACGACGGCGCCAGCATGCCGGTGAGAGACTCAAAGGCTACCGAGTTGAGAATCTGCACACTCAAGATCGTGGCTCGGCCCTTGCACCACGCGTTGGGGGCGAACGGGTCCATGAGAATAGGCTGTCGGATCTTGGAGCCCACAGCAATGCCCATCGCCCACCCCGTTTGACTGTGTCGTCGTCAGAATTAGGAGGGGTCAGGTTCGATGTTAAAGTGAATGGGTACGGAGGACTTACTCTTGTGGCTTTGTCTGACGCCTTGCCGGGGCGGTTGAAGTCGCAGCGTAAGCGGACGTGGGCGTGGTCATGGACGGTGCTGAAGTGGGCGCACTCGGGGAGAAACTTTGAGGTGCTAACCCTGGGGCTGATTGTCTTAGAGACGAAGGAGAAGAAGTCCACTCGTTGCCATAGATCTGCTGGGGAATGGAGGGGCGGCTCTGTGACTGCTGTGACTGCCCATAAGTCTGTTGTGGGTAGTAAGGCTTCTGCGGCGGAGTGTAGAAGCTTTGTTTGAGCAGTGGGGGCATACCCTGTTGAGGTGGGGGACCCTGAGGGTATTGGACGCTTGGTGCAGATTGGCCAGTAGGTGGAGATTCGATACCCTGTTGTTGGTACATGTATTCGAAGCGTGGTGCATATTGCCCGGGGTAAACCGGTTCAGATTGGATGCCTGGTGGAGACTGGGCACTCTTTGAACGTCGGGACCGGGAGAATAGATATCTTGTATATCTAAGTTTTTTGGTGCAATGCTTCCTTGCTGAGACTGTTGTTGGGGGACGCTTCCTTGCTGGGATTGGTGTTGGGGAACGCTTCCTTGCTGGGATTCAAGTCGTTGATGTGGAATGCTTCCCTGCTGGGATTGTTGTTGTTGATATAGGTTCGTGTATGAGGGGGATTGTCCAGCACTGGGATACTGCTGCTGCTGGAGCACGACAAGACCTCCATCCTCTAGCCCTTGTTCCTGTAACGTTGATCCCCCAGTACGTATTCTTCTTGCTTGATAGTAAATTTCCAGCTCACATAGCGGCTTAGCATAAGCTTTGGAAGCACCGCGCTGGTATTCTGAAAAGCACCGTTCAAGTGTCCACCACGGAGCCCACTCAACGTTTTCGGTCCAACCCTGGTTGGAATTGTCGTCCCTATACTCAAGTGTTAGACCTAGCATGTAGACCGCCGTCATTCGGATGTCCATTCCGGGATGGAAGTCGATTTGGTGAGAGGCGTCTCCGTATGGCTGGCGCGGGTCGGGATACTGGACCTGCGACTGATAGAGGTGGCGGAGATAAACGGGCCAATTTCGTTTGCCTACCAGCTCGTCCTCACCGCCTGTGTCGGATTTTTGCTTCTCTGGCAACACCACGGAGGCGTTCTCGTCCAGAACCACGATCTGAGCACCGAGGCTACCTGGTGTCTGGTGAGAGTCAGGGAAATAGGGCTCCGCTTGTGGCAGGCTGGGGGAGGCCGGGAGTTGCAATGCCCATCTGTTTCCGGGGATTATTTCCAGTTGCATACCACCGACGGTCTCCTTCCCTGTCACTTGCTTCTCCACCGAGTACTCTGATCCCAGGGGCATGGCGATAAACTGTTTGACAATGTCCTTGCCCACGCAAACTCCATCAAGATATTGCTGCGGGGGGATGCAGAGGTAGTCCTGTACGGCAACCTTGGAGTCCACGTGCGAGTTCCAAGGCAGTCCGGAGACAGCGTTGACGCCCCCAGCAAACACACGAACCGCAAAAGCGTCCTGGTGCGCCTTGAAAGAGAGGAACATGGCCTCACGTTGGTAAAGGGGGAAGAAGACGCCACCCTTGCGTGCCATGTCTATGAGGCTTTGATTGCCTGAGGCTTCGAGTTTCCCGGAGATTCCGGCAATGTTGTTGACGGAAACCTTGCCGAGTCGGACCGGCTGGTTGTGGAGTTTGCCGTCCTCGGGAAGTCTTAGCGTTCGATTGAAACTGATCTCGAGCTCGGAGGGAAACGAAGTGGCGATGACCTTGCCGTCCTGGCAACGGACCCGCAGTCGACGGAGGTTCTGCATGAAGATGCCAAACTGCTCGTTTCTGCTCATCAACGGCCCTTCCCCGGTTGCGGCATCATGGTAGCGAGACGGGCCATCGATAACAGGGATCTGCAAGTTGCTCGGCAGAGCCTTGTCGCCATCCCAGCTCCTTGCTGCCCAGGTACCATGCTTGGCGGACAGAACCTCCAGGTAACCGTGCTTGGCCAGTAATCGGTTCACCTGTGCGAGGGTCATGAACCAGGGGCCGCGAATCAGAACGGCGTGTCTCAGCGAGCTACCCGGTTTCTTCAGACCGTCCAAGGTTAGTCTGATGATGCACTCGGGAGGCCACCCTAGACGGGAAGTAAGTGCTCTGATGGGTATGACAGCAGTTCCAAAAATGTGATGATAAAAACTTACCCTCTTCTAGTGATAGTACTTCGCCGATTGCTGTCTGGGCCTGTTGTGCCGCGAGCTCGACGACCCCTCGGGCGTTGGGGTCAGGCTCAAAGGATGCCATCCATGATCCAAAACCATCAAATGTACCAACATCATCGTCGGGTTGTGCTTTGGAGTTCGGACGCAGGCCTCTGTTGTTACGTCCCCGGGCCGGGTGCGGCGCCGGCGCGGGCAACGGGTTGGGCGGTTCCACCTTGGTTGCGTCCTTGCGGCCCTTTCCGAGTTTGTTCGCCAGTTTCTTCATGGTGAGTGATGGATTGTACTCATCAGAAGATGCTGCATTGGATCAAGACAACAGTCAGTCGAGATAATGAGAGCTTTCCCAGCGTGCGGGGTACCTAAAGCCGATGCGGCTGAGCGACGAGGGACCATCTCGCCACGCAAAGCGGGCCTAGGTCGGTGCCACGGGCGGGTTGCTATTTGATATCAGCTGATTTTGGCCCACTCACATGCAGTGTGTTGTGATCTCGCACCTGCAGGGCACTGGGGCATCGAGGCGCGCCTCTCGGCCTTCAGGTTCGCCAAGTGTCTATTCAGCCCCTAGGGCAGCAACTAAAGGTAGGTAGGAGGGTGCACGCGGCTGGGGCTACCGCCAGCCACAACTCGTGACTAATACGCACATCGCCGGGCCTCGGGACATTGGCGAGGCCTACATTTGTGGGACCTTTCATTGCGGTAAGCACGGAACGCTGAAGCCCAACGGGGTTTCGGCATCTCTGATCGCCATTGACTTTAGCGTCCAGGGCCCCAAGCACAGCCGGCTCGACTTTGCCGTGATCGAAATTTGCTACCGCGACGAATCTTGGGGATCGCAGTCCGGGCTTTGCGCAAGCAATTGGTTTCAGCCACACATCATAGCTGTTCAAAAGAGCGGCAAGCTCATCCACGACAGGTGGACGTTGTCGCCAGATGTGACGGTGGCCGAGGTCGGGATGAAGATCGGCTCTGTCGAGAAGACCAAGGAGTGGAACCAGGACGACAACTGCTGGAGGCTCGAGGGGATGGCGCAGCCCGTCGAAAACATGCTCCGGAAGCACCGGTGGAATTTATATGGCGACGATACCAAACTGTTCACGGTGCTACAGGAGTTCCCTCTCGTTGTCGTGGTCGAGCACGAGGCGAAACCATTCACTATGAAAGTGCGCATTAGGGGGGAACTCGCTGGCTTCTGGACAAACTGCTTCCTCTATCGGACGCACTGGGTGCCATACCAGACGGATCGATTCTTGGTAGATCCGACAAAGTGGTGTTGTGAGCAGGAGCTGACAAAAGAGGACGCCAGTGAAATTGCGCTAGAGAAGAACAAGGAGTATCTCGTGGCGCAGGACGGCAGGAAGATTGCAGAAGCCATACGGGTATAGAAGGAGGAACATAATGAGACTAATATCTTGCTCCAGGAGTGCGAGAGATGGAGCAAAGACCTTGGTGGAGATGGTAAGTCGCCGACTGGTGGAGACTAGGACTTAGGCCGCCTGTTGTTTAATTACGAATGTATTCTCCAGCTTGAGTAGAGTTTGAGGACGTCACTATCTGGGAAGCTTCGCATGGATCTGCCAGCCTGTGTGAAGAGTTCGTCATGACCCCTAGAACCTCAACACAGCTCGATCTGGGTCCACGTCTCGTCAGATAACAGGTTGTCCACAACCGCCTGCGTCCCAACGTGACAAGACCCAACGACAACGCAGGGGTTACCGCCTTTCTCACTCTCCCTGAGCATCAAGTACCTACTTGAGCCGCGTACCTTAGCAAGACAGTCATCGCGCACTACCGGACCATTCGTACTCCCTGCAACACCCGTATCCGTAACAAAGAAGTGTGTCCTATACGTCCTTATCCCAGGCTGGCGAAACCGGGATACCCCGAAAAGACTACGGATAAACCGTACCGGCGCCAAAGCTAGACGGGGGACTACAACTAATACAAACAAGATATATAGAATACGGAGCCTCCAGGCTATAATAAGAAATGAGGCAGCAACCCTAAGCTTTGCTGTAACTCCGAGTGACCAGGCCAAGAGGTACAAGCTTATATCTCCGATTTAAACCGCAACTATTTCGACGATGGTTGAGATGATAAGGTTAATAATGGGAAGTCCAGTCTATATCGTTAAACTTTATCCTAAATATCGTTTCGATAAAGGATACGCGAAAGTCCTATACCAGACCGCCAATAATGAAAGATAGGTCTAAGGCGGACTGGTACTACATATCTCGGTTCATTCAGTTACGGCCCTTAATTAAAATACCGACTGCCTGGTTAATAACGCGTATCTCGAAGTAGGGCTGGACTTTCTCTAAAAGGCCGAGCCGTCCTCGTATCCCCGGTCCGTCGGTTGGGTAGGACGCTACCGACGGGAACCGCTAATATAAAAGCTCGTAGACGCGTAATCGGAGGTACGGCGATATATAGATAGCTGCCCCTATAGACTATATATCGAAGATACTTAGTGTAGAGACTACTATACGTATGGAAACGAGAAGTTATGTAATATACGATCTCCAAACGAAGTTAACCGCAGAATGGGCTAAAGCGCTTACGATAGGATCGAGCGTTCCGGTCCAGCAAGACTAAAGGGAAGAAGGCGTACTAAAGAGGAGCTGCTAGAATAAGGGCGCCGAATCTACCGTGCCTATATTCGCCACATGCCCGAATATCTTTGCTTCCACTTTGAGATACGGTACTTGACCTATACGGTGCATAACTACCGGCTCTCTGGGAGGGTACGAGGTTACCGCCTTGGAAGCTGGAGTAGGGGAGGAAGTTGCCATACTAATCAAACTAATCTAGCGCGTCGGCCCTACGTATGCTAGTATCGGGTATATCTAGTCAGGTACCCGCGAGGGCAGTTAACACGAGGTCAATGCTATACTACAGTACTGGTCAGACCAGCTGCAGCATACAGATGTCCTTCATGTGGGCGCATTCGTCAAAAGGTATGATTTTCGCTCGTAGGATTCGCAATCGTGTCCGGAGGTGGGCGACAAGGCAAAAAGATCGTAGAATCAAGGACTCTTCGCTTTGCTCAGAGGGCCAGACAATCACGATCACAAAGATCAGGCATGTGTTGGCTGCTGTGGCACGCAAAAGTTGGTCAAAAACGTCGTTGTTGTGTTGCTTAACCTATGTCTCTAACGACGAATCTGAGCTGCAAGTCTAAAGGCACCGAAACAAACACGTGACCAGAACCCTAACCCTTAGGACTGTGCACACTGCACCCTGACTCAGCAGGTAGGCGCGCTAGGTGGCGGTGGGGGTATGGTAATAAGCCTCCCGTCTGGCTTCAAGGTTACGAGCGACCGCTACTAGACGACCGGCTATTGCGAACAAGGAGGTCGAAAGGTGATCGTATGGATTTCTTCTCGCCGAGAGAGGAAGATTGTCCGACAGACGGAGGTATGGGTCGGGTAGCTGCGCGAGACAGAGGGCTCCCAGGTGACTGTCCAGCTTAAAACAAGCCTACGCTACGGCGCGGAATACTTGGGTATCCGCCTGGGTCCCGGCCGTTATGGGAATGCCGTGGTCAACCTGGAGCTTACTAAACACGCTATAAAGCCCAAGCAGTCGGTCTGTCGTAACTGTTAGTTCTACTGTCTATTGCTTAATTATAACAGCCTGGTTATCTGAGACAAATCTAGGTATATGAAATTTCCTTTTTCGTTCACAATCCTGATCTGGGGTGAGCCGGGGTGAGTTGTGGCTGATTTGTCCTGAGCTCCCCTAGATTCTCCCCTGATCTGGGGTGATCCGGTATACCGCCGCCGTACAGCCTTAGAGGCCCCTTTTAGTCCCCCGGCTAAACTTTCCTATCGATGGAAAGTAGACGACGTATAATTTGTAAGGATAGCTCCTAGGCAATAATTCCAATTACGATGTATATGTTACGGCGTGACGTAAGACCTACTTATGTTGTGCTAAATCTCCCAAAAGAGATGTAGAATTCCAAGTTGCAACCTGGACTTCTACTGTGGGTTATATAGTGTTGACGGCCACGCCGTTATAGTATATGTGTACTGGGAGTACGTATGATTTGGGTTGGAAGCCCTATTGTTAAAGCTGAGTAACCTGTATACTTCCTCTGGGATTTTAAATACTAGTGTAATAAGGGGCCTACTGTTATCGTTTTGGTGGTTTCTCTGTAAGGGGGTAACAGTAGGCCCCTTGCTGCGCTAGTATTTATTACCCCGAGGAGGTAGGTGTAGGGTGATCCTATACACCACCGCTATACAGCCTTAGAGGCCCCTTTTCAGCCCCCACCCCCCAGCTAAATTTTCCTATCGATAGATTTTCTTAAGCGTATTTACTTTGTCATTTGGCATATCCTTGAACTATAGCAACCGAATTGGTGAGAATCCCCTGCCTAGAGCGGGCTGCCCTACATCGGATCGTCGTATAACTAGTTATACTCGGTAATTGTTTATAACGTAGTGTAAGCGGTGTATAGATGTAGTTACAAGTAGTACGTGAATGAAAGTAAAGTAGCAGTTACTATACTTAGCCTCAGCTAGCCTGAGCGGGTGTGAGCCTTGTTTTGGGCTAGTTTTGGAGCCTGAACCCACTTCTTGTCCACTAAGCCTCCTTTGGGTCACTGATCCCAATTTTAGGCTATTTAACTAATTTTTAGGTTGCTGATACCTATTGCTAGGCCACCGATTCCTCCTTCCAGAATATGCCAGTACAAGTCTTGGGATGATATACGATACCTAGCTTAGAATTTGGGATGGTACATAGTATCCCAGCCTAGAATTTAGGATAGTACATAATAAATCTGGTATATAATGGGATATCTCGGAGCATACCAGTACATACTCTGGGATGGTACGTAATACTCTAGCTCGGATTTTGGTATAGTACCGGACCAGCCGTGACATAGGCACACTGCTAGGTACTGGATGCCGAACTGCGCCTTACCCTATGCCTGAGGGTCCTATAGCGACTAATCTTCTACGCCGGATCTTATTTTAAATTACGTTTTAATACGTTGGTGTTATAGTTGGCTATACGGGTGGGGACGGAGAGGGGAAAAAAAGGTGTACCCGACTTCGTCTTTACTACTTAGCTTAATACCAACTTATAAATTCCCTTAGTGTACCGATGTTGGAAGCCTATATACTTATAAGTAGTACTTAACGTATAGGCTCAGCGACTGATATACCTTAAAGAATATCTATTTATTTATCTTACGCTGCGGGAAGGCAAGCTACTTCTTCCGGGACTACGTTTTAAAGAATATCGTCCTTACTATATCGAGGAAGCCAATTTCGTAGAAGGAGTATGTCGGGGGCAAAGGTATCGGTATAGCAAAGGTAACGCTCTGGTCGATAGTTGCTTATAAGCTATTTACGTTTGTTAAATATAGCTGTCAAGTGCCCTATGTTGCAGTGGCTGGAGGCCACTGGTGCAGCAGTGTTCACTGTGACCGCAGTGGTCCACAGGGACCTACTATAGGGGGTTTGTTTACTTCAGGGGCACGTTGGCCCACAGGGTGGTCCACAGAGTGCACTTGCTCACAGGGTGTCCCACAGGGTGCCCCACAGGGTGCACTGGCCTACAGGACCCACTATAGGGGTTTGTTTACTTGGATCCACAGAACTCTCTAGATCTACGGACTTAAGCCAGGGGCAACGCCCCCACAGAACCAACTGGAAACTCTCCACTCTCCTTTCTTCAGGTAGTCCATCTCCACTCTATAGAAGGCTCTAGAAGCCTCCCAAAGCCTATATCTAGGCCTTCCTTTCCCACTATAGATAGTTAAATAAAGCAAGCAGATATAAACCTTTTTCCAACACAGTTTTCTTCAGTGCAGAGTCCACTGAAGGCCTTCTTCTTACGGTGCAGAGTCCACTGCAAGAACCCTCTTTTTAGTGGGTAGGTCCACTGTGTTTTAGTTCTCTCGCTTCCCTTGGCACCTTACCAAGCTCTGCTATTGTACTGAGCTACCTGCTGCAGCACAGGCTGCAGCACCGCTTCCGCACCACTGCAGTGCTGTTTTATAGACTGCACTCCGGTACTACTGCTGTACCACCTTCCGCTGCGCACGCTGCAACGCACAGCCGTTGCAGCACTCCTATACAGGTGCTATCTTCATAGGCCTGTTAGGGCATACCTAGCAACAACGTTATTAGCTTGATGAAACCCTTTATCGATCCGGACTTATAAGCGAGCTAGGTCTATCTTATTGATTTCCGACGTTACTTCTTGGAGTATATACTTCCTTAATGAGTTTTTGTTGACAAGGACGTAGTGCCTCCCTATATTATCAACGATGTCTCTGGGAACGCCAGCTCCCTCGAACTCCTCCCTTAATATAGCGTGGGAAGTCTGGATATAGCGGGTCCTCATTACTGGTTCGTTGATACTATAATTGTTAACGATATTTCTGATGGAGTCGTCGGACTTTGAGCGGAGGATAATGAAGACTTGTCTGTTACGAATATAGCCTTTGATAACGTCGATGTTAATCTGTTATCCAAAAAAAAAAAAAAAAAAGGTATGTTAGTATATCTGACAGCATCGCTGGAGGTCTTGTTAACTTACCGTACCAACCCTCTCCGAGTGGACTACTAGGAGCAGGTTAAAGAGGTAGAGCTTTTGGTTATTATAGTAGTTGTCCGACGGCGTCTGTCTTGTACTGGCCCTGGGAATGTTATAGAGGGTGATAAGAGGCATGCTCGAGTGGGTGTAATACGTTCCTCTACTAATAGTTGTCTCACTTGTTCTTGCTGTCGCTCCTGTCAATGAACTCGGGGTTTATCTGTTCCGGAATCGGTTTGTAGCCGCCCACAGCCCAGGCGATCAGTGACGCAGCGCCTATTACAAGATTCGACGTAGCTTTCCTAGCGGCCTTAGTAATGACTCCCGTCCCTGTTATTAAGTATTCTGGGAAAAATGTAAGAGGCGGGAACCTGTAGGTTTTAGAATTGCAAAGGAGAATACTCCCTGCCTCCTTAATAGCCCTGCCCGGCTAAGTAAGAGTAAACCGGATATTATCCTTAAACTTGGAGAAAGTAGGCAGAGTGACAGAAGGACTTGTTATGATGGATAGGGTAGATCAGACGCTTGGTAAGCTAGGAACGTAAAAAAAGTTTGAATTTCAACTTGGTTAGATATTGGAGGATTGGGTGGTAATGACTGAGTTTATTTAAGCTGGAAGAAAAAGGAGAGATGTGCGTTGTGTCTTTATCTGTGGTGGTGCGTGAAGGCCTGTTACAAGGATTCCGTGGACTACTGTGAGTATTAAGCAACCCCTCGTTGGGTACTAAGATTGGAACAACCATTTCCTATGATTCTAGGCAACCACTCTAGCCGGGCGGCAGTCATCCTCTACATTGGTGGAAAGCCAGCCTATCATGTATTTTAGCTAGCCGCGATCATCATTATCGCTTCGGATTACCCTCTTGGGCTTAGCTCCTCATAAGATGGAAGGCAGGCCTGAGGCGTCCAACATTTGGTACTTTAAGGCATGCGAGTCTGCCACCTAGTGTGGAAGAGGAGCAAGGACCTTGAGGCCAAAGAAGATTACTGTGGTATGATGGGTTAAAAAAGGGGCTTGCTGGGCGCGCACCCCCTTTTTTGCTATTCGCCAAAAGGGTTAGGGTTATCTATGGCGCAGGCGGGATGCCCGGCTCAGCACGTCGCAATCCAGTCCCTCGCGATCTGAAAGTCCGACCGTGAACCCTTATCCAGGTGTTCTCGCGCGTCATAGGACATCATGTACTAGTATACTATGGGGCATCCCATCAGTGCTGGTACATCATGTACCATCCCAAATTTAAAGCTGGGGTACCATGTACCATCCCAAATTCCGAGCTGGGGTATTGTGTACTATCCCAGGGAATGTACTGGTATAACCTGGCCAGGATTTTGGACCGTGGTCCAGGATTTGGGTCATTGTGCGCCTCTTAGCAGTTTCCAACTGCGGTCCCAAATTTAGCCGTAACTTGCCCGCTTTCCAAATTTGGGCACCCTTTAGCATTAATCACATAAATAAATACGTAATCATTCCTGGAACCCATCATACAGCGTTTTAATCACTCCAATTTCCTAACTAACTAGAGAGGATGCATACCAAACACTCGAGCAACCATCTAGGCTCTAATAATCCTTCAGATAGCACGCTAGCATCCATTTTGAGCGCCTCTAAAGAAGGCCGCATACTCAGAAGAAGGATTTTGACATTACGGTATAAGCGGAGAATTCTCAATAGAAGGGTGGAGTACTTGATTCAGTCACCAGATCAGCACAACATCTGGGTATTAGCTCCTGGTCAGCTCATCGAGATCTCTTGAAATGTGAGAGCTGTCACGAATCTAATATAGAAGTCAAAATAGATCTCTTTTTTCACCGGCCTTCCTGGCAAGAGTTTTCAGATATCATTTTTAATAAGGAAAGAAAACTGTATATTAAATTTAAAACTGAGAATTTGAGCTCTATTTCCCCTCTATACGTCCTAAAATGACACTCTCCTTTGGCCTTTCAAGAAGTGCCTTCACTTGGTTATAGCTAACCCGAAGGTCCTTCTCATTCATGCTATAAAGCCACTGAACATGCTTCTGCTTTGATCGTGACAAATTCGAACCACAAACCCCTCCCCCTTTGGCCTGACTTCGAGATACTTAATAAACCCAGGGTCCCAAACCTGTGACGACCCAGTTGGCGTATAGGTCGGGGCGGCCCGACCTGTCCCCCCGCGTGGGGGACAGTGCACATGGTGGATGCACTGGGTCGGGGGAGCGCCCAGAGCCGGGTGGCGTGTGACCAATCAGACCGGGCTCTGTGCCAAAACATGGCTCTGTCAACAGAGCCAGGGGGCCCGACAGAGCCGGGTAGCTCTGTCAATAGAAGGCTCTGTGGGCACAGAGCCTCCCCACCACAGAGATGGTACAAGTTACCTCCCCATAGCCTAGTATAGATACCATCATCGTGTCCACGATGCGGCGTGAGGATCCTGGTTCCTCACGCAAGTAATGTCATTGTTCATTGTGTCCTACTGCTCAGTACTCTACTGTGTCTTATAGTGACAACGGCCTACAATGACAAGTGACAGACCCCCCGTTGAGAGTCCTTGCGTACAACAACCCCTGATCCCAACCATCGGCGTTGCCTCCGACTTCTGTCGCGACTCAACCCGGCGACCTGTCTTAACCCCTTCGGGTGCAGGCCGTAACAACACCCCAATGTCATCACCGTCTTCTAGCCAGGAGTAGACTTCAACATCTACCTCAGTGCTGGTAGATTCGATGGCCCCTGTCCTTGATAGGCTACGCCAGCCGTACCGCGTAGCCCGATATTCCGTAACTTCACCATTTTTACACTCAATACCGGCTTTCTTGACGCGGACCCACACATTTGCCCATTTAGTCCGGGAGTATGAACGTATCTTCGGCGAATATCCTTGCACTTTCGCTCGAGTGTGTGTCCTCTTCTGGATTCTATTTGCGGGCTTCCGCTGACGACGCAGTGGTTCCGGTGGCTGTTCCGGGAAGTGTTGGTTGTTGATACTCTTGGTATTTGAGGCAGGAACGCCGTCCCCATGACAGGTCTTGACCGCGTCTGCGTTGAAGCTCTTGTTAAGCATGATTCCGGCAGAGCTGGTTGATAGTACCGGAGAGCCAGGGACTGAAGATATGCTGTTGTTGAGTTCCTGACTGCTATGGGTTGAGCTGCTCGAGAGCTCACCATCGGAATGCCCACTGGTGTTTATATGAGGTGAATTGGCTGCGTCTGCGCTGGAATCCTCGAATAAGAGATTGATTTCTTTGCTGGATAATAGCGTCGGGGAGATTGAGACTGCAAATATGCTGTTATCGACTTCGAGACTGTTATTGTTCGGGCTATCCGAAAACTTGCCATCTAACCTCTCGCTGGTTAGGACGGAACTATACAAGTGTCTGTCTAGCCAGTTGTTTTCTGGGCCTTCGTTGAGTTTAGATGACGTTTCATCTTCAAATCCCTGCCTATATCCGAGAAATTTGAGGGGGAGAATCCCAGCTCCATTGCTGTAAGTCGGGTGTACAGATCCTGTTTCTTGGTGGATATGAGAGTCTCGTGGAGCTCATAGTCAGGCATAAGGAGCGAAAACTCGTTGGCTGTGTCCATGATGGCGACGGCCATGTCTCTTGAACGATTCTTGAACGGTAAGAGAAAGCGGAGATACTAGCTTGAAGCTTTTCTGCGATAGACGGAGTGTTGGAGGTGAAGGAACATCTACTATATGAGGGGGGAGAGGGAGAGGGGAGGATTGGTCTTTATAGGCCTCGGTCTGGCTCTGAGAGACTGAATGATGTAAGGATCTGGTTCATTGGAGACCTCCCTGGAGGTCTCTGACCGAACTGCATGAGAAGGCGTAGCATCCCATGCAGTCTATATCATGCGCTGGTTGGTTGGTGTGTGAATGAAGCCCAAAGGGAAGCATGGCTGTTCCAAGGATGGTGCCATTAACAAAGCCACGCCCCAGAATCTGCCTAATGCTCAACAGTAATAACATCGACGTCAGTCGGCAAGGCATTCACACTCGCAGGTTATGGGGCCTTGGGGGGCAAGATGGAGGGACTTCAGTGTCGTCTTCACCCGCTAGCACGCCCCTGATGGAGTTGTCCCCTGTTATGAAGCCGTTCGTTCCGTATGCATAGCATACATGTTCAGCTGCCTCAGCCTTCGGGGCTCATGGAGGGGTGTTAGGCATAACTTTAAGGTTCTTGATGGTGTGGGCAATGCGTGCCGGGCCGTGCTCCAGAAATACCTCTATGTTGTCTTCCGTACCCACGACGGAAGGTTGGTATGATCCGTGCGCATGTGGAGCCAACAGCTCCCAAGGACAAATTTTACGGTTGGCTCAAACAGCAATCCTGAAGACTCAATGAACCGATATCATCAGCGGTCGGGCTACTTGCACGACACGCATCCAAAGGATCCTAGGCTCATCCTCGTTCCGGCTGTTCGGATAAACCCTTGGTGATTTCAAGATCATTCTCATCTTCTCGACTATAGCGCGCAAGATGAGGAGACCCGAATATTGGGACTGGGTCCGAGCAGCAGCCAACGCAGGTAATGGCGGAGAGGTTGACGCAGATCCCTACGCATTTGCTTCGTCCTTCTACGGCCCCGGCGTCATCTTCTGCTAGTACATGATGCTCCTTTCGGTTCTGGTCAAGTTCGTTGTCGATCTCGATCTGCACCCAAACAGCGGCATCCGGCTGTCCGCTGATCTCGTAGCCCATGCTTTCTTACCCCGCCATCGCAGCTGGCCACCTACTCGTGCGGCTAGCAGAGTTCCCTGTTCAGGATCGCACTCGTCTCATCCTCACACTCCTGGATCTGGCTCTACCTCTTGGGGCAGAGGACGCCAGCGAGGCCGCCGATCAACAATCCCACTCATGGGGACTAAACGCCAGTCCCCCAACTATAACTGCTTTTCAACATTGTGTAGGCATCGAAGGGCCTGCACGGGTACTATAGAACTTTAGCATTCCCATAGTGTGGGCCCTGGTGTTCTGCCTGGTGCTCGAACATACCGAATGCTGCCGCTGGTCGTGGGGTATGGGAAAATGGTATATGGACGGCATAAAAGGGGGAGGTTGGGATGCGGGCCTTGGGCTCAGACTTTTGACCCCGCACTGCACATACCTCACAGGATTTGCTGACTCGGGCTGAACCCCTCAGCTGAAGGTGCTGCTGCACGTGAGTTGCTGCCTTGAAGTGCGGCAAACGCGCAGGAAATTTTCGAGCCCAAGCATATCTCCACGTAACACCAGCCTCCAACGACCCCAGCCTTTGTTCACAACATCTCCTCGTACAGCTTGTTTCCTAAACTGATATTATATTGCGCATGCCTCAACACCGATTCTGAAAAAAAAAATGCCAACGGATGTCTATGCACATTGTCGTCTTCATCCTGCCAAAGATGCTATCCGCCTTCTCCGATTGCATCCAAGCCTAAACTGCGATGAGTCTCTGGTTGCAACACTCTTTTCTACGACCCTCACGGACTCGGAGGGCCAGTATGAAGCTCTATCATACTGTTGGGGCGATGAAACAGCCCGGGGTTCTATCACTTTGCAAACGGCAAGCTTAAGCGGCGAGACCGAACAATTCGAAACCTCCATCACCCAAAGCCTGGCAGATGCACTAACCAACCTCCGGCTTTTAAATGGGGAGCGCGTCATTTGGGCTGACGCGTTATGTATTAACCAATCAGACGACGAGGAGAAGTCAACTCAGGTAGCACAAATGTTCGAGGTCTACCGCTGCTCTTCGCGAACTGTCGCTTATCTTGGTCCTGATTCAAACGGCATGTACGCTACCGCCGCCTTCCGCGACTATCTACGCGCGCTCAATGGAGATCCAGTCACCGACTCCGAAGCGTCGTTAGTTGAGTGGGATCCCAACCAGGGCATAGTTGCCGTCGAGGAAGACCCCCTGCCTGAGACAACCCATAATGTCCGGTTCAAGACATTTGCCATTCCACTGGAACAACGGAACTCACCAGTCACTGGCCGCACCGTTATCCATTCCATCGAGAGCTTGAGGAGGGAAATGGCAGGCTTCTTCACGCGGCCGTGGTTCTCTCGCGCCTGGACGACCCAGGAATTCATCGCTGGGCCCGATGTCGTTCTGCAAGTGGGTTCTGGGGAGGGATATTTGGAGTTGAAAGACATTTTAGCCCTGAAGATCCGATACTTCAGCAATATGCCAGATCACTGCGAGGAATGCAGGGCTTTCAGGCGCAGGGCCCTGGGGCCGGTGCTGCAGCTTGGCGGTTTCGTCAAGCTCAGTTTCCTACTGCGCGTTCGAGAAACTGGAAAAAACGATATCGGGCAGATCATTTCGCTTTTCTCAACCCGCATAATTGGAAGGACGGCTCTCTTCAGCTGGATGCTCGCGACGCCAGAGACAAACTATGGGCCCTCTTCAACATGGCCTCAGACCGCCACAACCCGACACTGCAGCCGGACTATACTCTGTCCACGGACGAGGTGTATCTGCGTTACAGTCGGTACATGGCAACTTCCGGATGGGGTTGCGAACTATTGGAGATGCCCACGCGGACTTCCAGCAGTCTTCCCTCGTGGGTCTTTTCCGACGGCGAGGTACCAACGACATATGGCAAGTGTCCATATCAGCTGAGCAAAGCTCTCTGGTATGAGAAGCCGGTTTTTCTTCACGGCGGCTTGGATCTCTGCACCTCGGGTATCATTGTTGACAGAGTGAGATGGGTTAGCCGAGAGATTGGTGCCAGTTTGCGAGAGGTTCAGTCGATGGATTTTGCTGCAAAAGCTCTCGATTCGATGTTGGACGACTTTTTAATCGTTGACCGAGTTGTAAGAGTTGTCGAAGAGATGAGAGACAACCTCTCGGAGATCCAGTTCCTTGCGCCACCTGAATGCAGGGAGAAGGCCGTTTTCGACTTTCTCCGCGCCCGTTCAGCCTCGAAGGAAAAGAAAGCCGCTGAGCTCAGAGGTCCCGGCAGCTTGCCCATCGGGGCTGATATTTACAACGTCAAATGGGAGCATTGCCTCTACCCATGGCTCCAATCAATGGAAATAGCTGATAGCATTGTTTCCAAAATGGCTACCCTCCCACTGGATCCGACGGCGATAGGACAGTATGCCCAGACCCTCTATGAATCGCCTGTCTTTGTTATTGGACGCAATGGCGGCTTGCCGGAAATTTCGAAACTGCCCGATCTTGATCTTTTGGGAGATCCTACCACTGGGAATTGGCTTATTCGTGGGTTGGAGTTGCTGCAAGACATTTCAGTTGAGGCGCTTCGGTATTGTCTTGAAATCAGAGCTGCCGGCTGGTCGAGGAGGAGAATGGGTGCCGGAGAACAGGGATACATGTGCAACTTAGATGTCAATGCTCGAGTGGGTGACTACATCGTTCTCCTCCCGACGAATATCACTCATATTCTTCGGAAGACAGAATGCGGATCCTTTAGGATTGTTGGGCAGGCATACGTCCATGCTTTAGAGCAGGGCATATTCCTGCATAGGAAGTATCGACAAGAGATACGGATATGTTAGTTTTGACTCAATTATCGTTAAGATTTCAAAAGGCCCAGAACAAGTCTCTGAGCAGTATTCCCCAACAAACTACACCACTAAATAGACCTGGGATGCTGCAGTATTTATCTGTACTGTTTCTGCGGCAAAGGCATGAAGGATTATGAACGAAAAAGGGAATTCCGTAACCCCAGATTCGTCTCAGATAACCAGGCTGTAATGTGCGTGGCGAAAGTGGGGAGGACGATGGGTACCTCGATGGGGAGGGAGGGATGAATCGACTACTACTCTAGAATGAGTCCGGAACTTGGACTCAGCTCTTACCCAAGAGGTAAGATACATCCAACCAATGTTTATCCAGCGCACCGTCTTCTCCCCAGTCCGCTCCACCATCATGACGTTCACCACAGGGAGTGGGTGCGAGAACTCGCCCGTGCTGTCGCGGAACGTAAGTTTCTGGCGTTCTTCAAGGCTTATAAAGCCTGTGCAGCTTGGAGGCTCCTGCTCATTTGACAGCGCTGACAGCATAGGCTCGGGGATCGGCAGGGCCTCTGAGTTCTTGTCCGATGGCCCTGGAGCGGGAACACTCGATCTCCACCAAGAAGGTAAGCATGGCTGCGGCTCACCCATGTCCAAATTGGTACAAGTTTTAACACGTCCATCCGGAAGAACAATGCTCTCCGAAGTGCTGATATCTATTGGGAGCTTTCATTGTAATCAAATACCGGGGTCATAGGGAGATGCCCGCTAGAACCACCCTTGGCGTTCCCGTTTCCGCTGGGTCTGTAATGTGGCTAGTGGGCTCAATGGGCTGGGACACCATCATCAGTTCTTCAATTGTTTTCCAGTGCATTAATTTTCAAGTTCGAAACAGAGTGGGTTCGAAAAGAGAATTAATCGGCATACCGCCCCATAACAATTCTACGTCCTAGCAAGTATCCCTCAAAATCTTAACATTTCCCAGCCAAAAAAACTGCCTGTTAAAATATACTGTAATTAAACGCACTGCAACTAAACGCACTATACCTGAACGTACTATAACTAAACGTACTACAGCTAAACACACTAAACAAGAGAAGCAGGATGTGACATATGGGTACATGTACACCACCGAAGACTTGGTCAAGGGCTCCGGCCTGACAACCTTATTGACCCGGAAGGTGTCGAGATTGACAGGGCCTGCGAAGGAGACATGTGCCAAGGAACTATACTAGGCTACCTATGTTTCTTTACAAACAACCTGTACTAACAACCACCGTTTTATGCGGGTCTTCACGCGTGTCCAGGCCACTATCAGATTAAGTAGTCTTTTTTTTTTTTTTTTTTTTTTTTTGGAGTGG
>Ga0247780_1000400_pt1 | contig 42433 bp, 21 predicted proteins | sample UWRJL079202R5_FD_179927 | JGI IMG/M metagenome (GOLD analysis project Ga0247780, IMG submission 179927) | Plant litter microbial communities from Arlington Agricultural Research Station in Wisconsin, United States - UWRJ-L079-202R-5 | ecosystem: Environmental > Terrestrial > Plant litter >...
CTTTGCACCCCTGGCCCAGTGCGCAGTACCGTGCGTACTGTCTTCCTGCACTGTTCCTTGTGCGGGGGATTCGTCGGGCCGCTCCGGCCCAAGTGACGGCCTGCAGGGTCGTCACACCTGCAGGGTCGTCACATTTAGCTGTGAAGCGGAGTTATTAGAGTTTTAGGAGAGTGAGGAGGCTAGGCTGAACACCCCTTTTAAAAACGTGGAGTCTTTTAACTAGGGGAACTTTTTAACGGGGTCTTTGTAGTAAGTGGTTACTTTATAACTTGGTTTATAACTACCTTTTTTAGTAAGTTTAACTCTTATAAGAGTCTTAACGACTTTTTACTTATTTTTCTTTTACTGACTTCTTTCCTTAACAGCACTTGTTTTTCATGTAGAGTTTTACTGGGAGCTCTGGAGGCCCAGCCTCCTTACTGGATCTAAGGTCCTTATAACCCTGGTTAAGGGTTCTGATAAACGTCCTCCTGTACCTATTAAGGAGTTTCCTGCCGCTTCTCAGGTTTTAAGTCCCATAATGGTCTTACTCTTTAATATAGTAATTTAAATGTTAAATCTTATCTTATTTTCTTTATTTCTAAAGTAAAATAGTTAGTTTACCTCCTTAAGGCTATATTAACTAGTTTAACCTTCACCTTCTGTTCTTCCTTTATAAATGGTTTTAATTAGTCTGGATTTTTTTAATGGAACTTTACAATTAGGTTTAAGTATTTAAGATTTTTAACGGGCTCTTATAAGTTACTTTCAGGGCTGTAATCTAGCTATTTAACAAGATACTTAAACGTGTTCTTTCCTTTCTGTAAATCCACAACTTCCTTAATATCGTACTTATCCTTATTAGTATTAATCTTAACCTTCTTTTTTAAAGGAACTCTCTTTAAAGTGGGTTCTAAAAGTAAGACGTGAAAAACCTTAGTCTACACTTTTATACTAGTAGGTAGGTCTAGTTTATAATTAAAGGTGGTAACCTTTTTCTTAATTCGGAACGGTCCGTACCTTTTAAAGTTAAGTTACTTACTAAGTTGTTTTAAATGTAGGTTTTGTGAAAAAAGGTAAACGTAATCCCCCTTTTAAAAAGTCAGTCCCTTAACTTATTTACTATTATAATAAAGTCCTTTCTTAAGTACTGGTTACTTAGTTTAGTATTTATTAGTAAACTTCTTTATTCGTTTATATATAAACTTAAGTTCAGCTTATAAGTAATTATATAACTTTTATATCTAGTTTACGTAAACTGTAACTTAAGGGGTACTAGTAAGTAGGCTTTGATAGAGTTTAAGCTCTTTACTATAGTTAGTAAAGAACGGTAACATACTTATTAACTTAACTAGCGTCGTGTTATAAGCTATCTGCGTTGTTAGTAACAGTTTAAACTAATTGTCTTATTTAAAGTTAATATAAGCTTAGAGATACGTTATGAGTATTTAATTAACTTACTCTGTTTAACTATCTGTCTGTAAGTGGAATGTTATTAAAAGCTTACTTTTCACACTTATTCTTTATATTAATCCTTATTAGAACTTTAACACGATTAGTTTATCTTAATCTGTAACGACGTTATTTAATTAAAGGTGTTATAAAACTACCTCTTTTTCGAAAATATAAGTAAGTTACTTTGCTGTTATATCCTTTAAGGTTAGTAAAAAGTAAGCCTATTTCGTTAATCTGTTAATTATTATAAGGACTTAGTTATAAGTAACTCTTATAACAGGGTTTTTAGACTCTGGAATCCTAATAATGAAGTTAAGTGAGATAGAGTTCTATAGCACCTATAGTATAGGGAGTAGTGTTCGGTAATTACTATACCCACCTAAGGCGGTAAGAATTACCACCTTTTACCTTACCTAAGCCCGTGACCGGTAATTTACCCCACGTGACAACCACACGTGACTTAAGTGGGGCCGGGTTAGGGTTTTCTATGGGGGAAATCCAAGCCCCGTTCTGCCAGGGTAAACTTTGCGCACACCGCTCTAACAGATCCCATAACCCACCTTCTCCGTAACAACTCTATTCTTAGCTTTTATTCTTGGCCTTGATGGCTCCATTTACGAAGGTTATTTCACCTCACCACGATTACGTTAATTCTCTTGATACCGTAAGTATTCTCACTAAATACCACGACCTCAATTTCGGCAAGCAGTTTAGGTGCTGGTAGTGCCCTACGACCTTTACGTGTAACGTCACATAGCAGAGAAGGCACCTTATTAGGTGTACTAACTTCCGGCGCTGTAAGTGTAAGCCGGTATAGCAGTCGATTCTACCCTCTGTTATAATTAGTAAAGTGCCGAAGAACTACGCTGTTGCCGTGTCTTCGGTCGCCAGCTTACTTGCCAACGCGCTGGTGCCTACACTCGGTGCGGCTTGCATCGTCCTTTCGCCGGATCGGAACACACGCTCCCAAAACCTCGATATCGAGAAAACCGTCCGGATTCACAATATTTGGTCCCGGTTTTTGACGACCGTCTTGTTCGTTATTGCTGCCCTCAGATGTGTCTTATTCTATCAACTGCAGAAACGAAGATCCGGACTCATGGCTGATGTGAAGGGGATTGCGGGACTAGTATCCATAGCAGTAGTGTCGCATATTCTGATAGATTTCAAAGATATAGATGTTACCACCTATCAGGATATCTACCACAAACTTAAGGATCACTAATATATACTACGTAACTTATCGCTTACGCCAGATAACGTTAACCTGGTCTCTAAGCAGGAACTTAACCGGCATAAGATAAACCACTTGTCTGAGAATCCTTAACCGCTAATGCTTCAAGCCTTAGGCGTTATCCCTTATATTGCGGGAATTGGGCTGTTTATAGTACTCATTCCGGTCTTCCTCTTCACCCCCACCACCGCCATCACCAACAAGGCGCCGTGGGTAATCACCGCCCTCGCCGTTTGTATCAAGCTCGGCTAGGGTAGCCTTAAGACTAATATCCGTATGATGGAACCCTATTACATCTTATCCCGCCGACACGCCCCGCCTAAGACCCTAACGCTTAATTACACGGCTATGCCGTTCGGGTAGGTAGCTTTATAAGGTTTACTTAATAAGTATTAGATTATCTTCGTTATGGGCTTTAGCACTATTATAACAGAATTTTTAACCGTGCTTATTACATCTCTCACTACAGTTGAAAGACGTGTTTTTATCGAGTTGATAAAAAAGGGCAAGAATATCTCGGAATCTGCACCTGGGGACGACGGGACTGGGAAGGACATTAACTTGGGTCAGGAAACGCCTAAAAGCTTCTGGATCTCATTAGTTCTCGCTATGTTTATCCTTGGGTATATGGGCGTCGTTGCTAGTGTGGTTTTTGTTTGCAGGAGAAAGGTCTTTCTGCCGCGGCAGCTAACGACCATTACCAGCGTGTTAGCGTATATTTACCAGAGTAAGATGCTTTATGACTTTGTGGGAACGGCCAAGTTGAGTAATATGGAGATGGTGAAGAAGCTAGAGGGGATAAAGAAGACATACGGCTTAGGGTGGTTCCAGGGCCGTGACGGACAGTTGTATTATAGTGTGGATAAGGAGGAGCTGCTAAGCGGGTATAAATTCGGGTATGACTATTTAAGGGCTACGAAGCCTTGGGAGCAGGAGCAGATTTAATAGCTGTAATGATAGTGTTATAATGTATTTGGATGTATGTATGACTAGGTGTTGGGTATAAAGTTTCTTTCCCTGTGAAACCTTCCTTGGAAGGTAGTAGTGGCGTTAGGAGACTTTTGGGTACAGAGAGCTTATAAGGGTTATGATTACGGTAGATAGCTGATATTTATAATTGAAGTGTTAAAGGAGAATATTACTTAAAGTAAGCTGGCTTTTACTAGACTTGGGTGCGTAAGGTTAGCATGCTTTAAAGCCGTCGTCTTCGATAGGGTTACATCGTATACGACACTTATTATTATAAAGTATTTTTTAACAGAAGGATGGGTAGTGAACATTGCGTAGGCTGGTCTCCTACTTGACGTATTTAGAACCTAGCGTTAGTAGCAAGTGAAACTACGACTCGACCATACTTATTAGTGTATGTAATTAATATAGTGCTTACATGGTTCTGCGTCGGCGGGTACCTATAGTAAGAAGAGCTAGCATTAAAGGCCCGAGTCAAAAGCGACGTCGCTATGAACGCTTAGCCGCGACAAACCCTCCCGTATTTGGCACTCTACCTTTACATTCAGATCACTCAAAAGGTCCCTGGTTTCCGCTTTATAGATACGAAGTCAAGCAAACAAAACACAACACACCCATACCCACAGAATCCGAGCTCCAACCTCGAGACCGACGAGCGCGACCTTGAACCCGCTGAAAGTCGAGGGAGGGATAGTAGTGAGCAAAAGGTGAAAAATGGCAGCAACAACTATTAAGAAAGAGTCACGAAGATGGCAGCTACCGTAGTTTTTACTATGGGACTGCCATTTACGCTGTTCGAACACCCCGTGATAAAAGATCTGCTCTAAGAGCTTAATCCGAACTACACCCTACCGTCTGGTAATATAATTGCACTCTGGCTGCCTTAGGTGTGGTCGGAGCGCCGCGAGGAGGTTAAGAAGCATGTTGACCAAGCTTAGTCAATCAACCTTATCGTTAACAGCTTAGACGATACTGCCGGTAACCGAATAGTTAATGTATCGATCCAGATACCTCGCTTACCAGCTTTCTACTGGGAGATAATCAATACTGGTGCCGAGAGCCACTCTGCCGAGGGCCACGTGTCGCTCCTTAAGCCCATTATTAAAGATATCGTTAGCCTGAATACATTGAAGATTAACGCGATAATAACCGATATAAACTCTACGATGCGTAAGTTCTACCGCGAGATAGTTAAGAGACCTGGTTTCTCACACGTTTTCTATACACTTTGCGATTCCTATGGCTTTCAGTTGTTAATCAAGGATATCCTACAAATACTAAAATGGAAGGAGGTGATGGCCGCTGTTTCGAAGGTTGTAGCCTTCTTTAAGAAATCTAAGCTTCAGTTAGCCTTTCTACGCGACTACTAATAACAGTTTTATAATAAGAAGAAGGCCTTGATCAGTTCGGTTATCACTTGGTGGGGCACCTAATTATCAGCTCTCCGGTCTGTTTCTGGTAGTAAGGAGGCTCTTTAGGCCTGGGCATATGAACCAGTTTTTGCTACAGATCACGAGATATAACAGCGCCAGGCCGAGGTTATTACGCATCTTAAAGATTACGTTTTCTGGCGCTATGTGGAGGTTCTTATAGAGGTTTTGAGGCTAGTTGGTGCAGTTTAGGAACGCTTAGAATTGGACTGTCTACACGTTGGCTACACTATTAAGAACTGGTAATCGATCCAGGTCAGGTGGCAACACTTAGAGAGGTCTGCAGAGTGGCCTGAGGTTAACTGGTATTAACTATACTATACAATCGCTGTTAGGTAACGGAAGTAAACCTTAGACCTCCACTTTGTTGCTTGGGCCCTGGATCCTTCTACCCGGAACGAGCCACTCTCTATCGAAACCCTTACGTGTGTGGAGGCCTTTTTGCAGCGATATTGTACTGTAGGATCCTAGCTAGCAGTGATCTCTCAGTTCTACCAGTTTAGAAACTGGGATGGAGCACATTTTGGAGTGGACTACGTGGCTAATTAGGAGGTTAAACCTTACGATTTCTGGCTCTGGTATAACACTACGAATCTTGAATTAGCCGTTCTGGCTAAGAGGGTCTTTTCTACTCTGGCTAATAGTGTGCCTTCTGAACGCTCCTTTTCTGTAACGAAGTTTCTCCACAGCAAAGTACGTAACCGGCTCGCACCAGAAAGAGCCAACCACACCGCCTTTATCTTCCTGAATACTAACGCTTTGGAAAGACTTAGGAATCCAGAAGACGGTAATAATAGGAAGGAGCGTTTGGATTCTTGGGAGTCTGTTAATCTAGCCGAACTACTAGAGATGGAGGATGAGCACCAGAATCTATTTGAAGGCCCTAGAGCAGAGGAATTCTTCGAGGCTGTCATGGATGAGGTAGGCGAAGAAGACGAAGAATGGGAAGCCCTGTCTTAGGTTTCTATTTTTGGCAGTCAAACCCAGTAAAATATCACTTTTTCAGACACCAAACCCTCGCCCAGTCAAGTGCCCAGTCAGCCAAAATTGTGGGCCCTAGGGGGCTAGGTAATCTTGGCATTACCTGATTACCGGAGTTAGGAAATGGAAAGGGGCTAAAAGCTGGAAATCGGTAACATGACCGTTACCGTTACCGAACACTAATAGGGAGTGGTTTAAAAAGTCTATATAGTTTATAACGTTAGTTCTGCTTTCGATAGCAGATATTACAGTTATTAACTACTTCCTTAACTAGCTTTTTTATTTCTAGGAAGGTGTACGCCTGTTAAGCTTACGTAAAGGTCTTAGCTTAGCTTATATATCCTTTAAGTCGAGACTTATAAACTTATTAAATGTACTCCTTTTACTTATTTAGGTTATAAATATACAGTTTCTCTTAATATTAAAGCTTTACTCTTAGTTTAAATATGCCGTCTACACCTTTTAGCAGCTATTTTAATTAATAACCGGTTTTATTATAGTTTAGATATATTAAGCACTCCTTATTATAATCTTATAAGTGCTTTAAGAAGTCTCTTAAGGGGCACTTATACTTACAGGTACCTTTTGTTAACTTTCTTACCTAAAAGTCCTATTATTACTAATAGATATTATATTTTATTTATAAGTTTATATAAACGTTAATAATTTATTCTGGTGTTTAGATATTTAACACTTACAGCGTATACTTTAATATGTTATTTTTAGCTTTGTTAAATATAGTAACGGGGATTAGGATTAGATTAATATCTTTATAGTCCTGTTTCTAACTAAGAGTATTAGCTTACCTATTATCTTTTCCTTTAATATAGTGAATCTGGAAGTGGAACAGGGTTATTAACTCTATTTACTGTGTTTACTGTGGATTAAGTTCCTTTATTAAGAAGTACTGGAGGTTATTATAATCTGAAAAGACCTGGACTGGTTCTTCTATACCGCTTAGATACAGTGTTTACTTAATAAAGCACTGAATAATCGCTATTAATTCCTTATTATAGATTAGATATTGTAAGGCTAGGCTGTAGATTTCTTTTAATAAAAAGGTAACTGGGTGGCGTTTCCTATTATCCTGGACTTAGTTAAGTTCTCTGCTAATTACAAATTCTAAGGAGTCTGTCTTGATTTAGAAAGGTTTTAAGAAATCAGGGAGGGTTAAGACTAGTATTATAATAAAGGTGTATTTAAGGTCCTTAAACACCTTTTATTATTTATCAGTTTACTTAAACGGCTTTCCCTTACTTATAAGTTTGTAAAGTAGTCTTACGATTTTTGTAAAGTATTTAATAAAATAGTGATAAAAGTTTGTAAAGTTAATAAAAGCTTATAATTCTTTCTAGTTCTTTAAAGTAAGCTAATTATTAATTACCTTTGTCTTCTCTAGTTACATTTTAAGCTTTCCTAAGGTTACTTTAAACCTTAAATAGTTTAGCTTTTAAACGTGGAAGTAACTCTTCTTTAAGTTTACTGTTAGCTTCGCCTTTTTAAAAGCTGTTAAAACCTGTTATATATGTTTTTAGTATTCGTTTAAAGTTTTAAAGTAGATTAGAATATTATTTAAATATATAAAGATAAACTTATCGAGGAAAAGGTAAAGAACATTATTAATAAGGCCTTAAAAAGTCACAGGGGTATTTATTAATCTTATCAGTATAACATAGTATTAGTAATACTTATTATAAGTTTAAAAGGCCGTTTTATACTTATCCTTTTCCTTCACTTTAATATAGTTAAATCCTATAAGGAAATTAAGGTTAGAGAACCAGTTTACCATAATAATCCACTCTCACATCTCTATAATAAATGGTAATAAATAACGATTTTTAATCGTATCTTTATTTAACGTTTAGTAATTAACGATTATACGTAACTTACCGTCTCCCTTTCTTAAGATAAACAGTATTAGGTACCTTACTGGTAATTAGAACTTTATAATAAATCCGTTTTTTAGATTTTTATTAATATACTCCCTTAGGGCTTTAGCCTGTTAAGGGTTTAAATGGTAAGGTTAGAAGCTGTAAAGCTTCGCTCCTAGCTTTAACTTAATTTCGTAATCTTATAATCTGTAATTTAGTAATTACAGTATCTTTTTTCAAAACAGGGTAAAATTCCTATACTCTGTAGGTACTTTAGATAAGTTAACTTTTTTATTTATCTGTAAATTAGCTTTTTACTTTTTTTTACCTTTTAAATTATTACTTAAGTAATATAGTAGACTTTTTAATCTTTTAACTGTCTTAATAAACCTAACTTAAACCGTACTTAGTTTTAAGGGTTTAGTGTGCTTTTAAGTACTTTATATATCTTTAGAGCGGTTTAGTGCCTTTTTAGCTTCCTTTAAATAGTGATTACAGTTAAGGGACTTACTAAAGGTAAGGTAGCTACTCCTTTAGTTAATTATAGGGTTATACTTTTCCAGTTAAGGTAGATTTAAGATTATATTATAGCTTATAACTAATATAACGTTAAAGTTTACTTATTATTTATCCCCGTCCACTTTAATTAGGAGTAGTAAGTAGTGGGTGACTTTACCGTTATTATATTAGTATAAGCCTCCTTCTTTATTTTAAATAGAAATAGCCTTTTTATACTTTTTATTAAGGAGTTTCCTTTAGTTAACTAGTAAGGGGTGTATTAAGTTAAAAGTACTTTTATCATTAATTACTGCTTTTACCTTAAATAGCCTCCCTTTTCTATCTATTATATTAATATTAACGGAATAATGCTTATACTCCTTTAATATCTAAGTTATAGTAATTATCTGTCCTTAAAGTCTTATCTAGCCTAACCTTTAAATACCTCTTCTTCTTCTTAAGGTTTTTACTAATTAGCAAACTACTGGTTTCTAACCCTTTTAAAGGGCCTGCAGCCTTTTCCTAATTCTTTCTGGAAAAATAGGTAACTTTAATAAACCTAGTAATTAACTTTTTTTAAGTTCTTACACCTTAATATCCAGTTAACTTTAAACGGTATAATGTTTTAGAAATCTTTAATAAGTTAATAGTATATTTTATAGGACTAGATTATAATAATATCTTTTTACTCTTAGATTTATTAGTAATCTTCTTACTTTTACTACTCTTTAGCTTTTCCGTTAAGATGTAATAAACATATTATAACTAAGCAGTTATTAAGTACTCCTCCTCGCTAACACGTGGTAGGAGCTTAGTTAACTATAGTAACTTTCCACTTATTACTAGATTTTCTTATTAGGGAGTAGGAAACTTAATAATAGGCTTATTCTAACTCTGCCCTTATAACAGTGTAATCTTTTCTTTATATGCTAAAGAAGTAGTTATAAAGGGCCTTAAGCCTATAATACCGGTTAAGAGTGTAATTATTATACACGTAATTAATTTATAGTATATCTCTGTAATTAGGGTAGTTAATGTTAACTGTTAGTGCTACAGTTATAAAGTATAAAACAGAAGAAGCAGTACCTTATTCTTTTTCTTCTTCTATTTACCTCTATATACGTTATTTCTCCTAAACCTCTTCTTAAAACTCAGGTAATAACAACCCAGCTTATTCTTCTACAAAGTAGCCTTCCTTAATAAGTTAATATTTAAGTTAATTAATAAAGCGAACTCTGTTATAAAGTTATAACTTAATTTCCACTACTTTATCTTTAGATATTACAGTAAGTTTTTTAACTTATAGGTCCTTTACTTCGTTTATTAACTTTTAATGTTTCTCTTTTAGCTTCTGGACTCTTTACTAATATATTTACTTTATACCTTCTTAAGGGACCCTTAAGGTACTAGTCTAAAGTATACTAGCTTTAATGTAAGGTAGCTATCTAAGCTATCTTTTTTCCAAGGATGTAAGGGTACTAATCTACTTAGTGTGCTTAAAGTGTTTAAGGGTTTTAAAAGGTACTGTTAAAAAGAACTTCTATTTCTCTAGTTTAATTCTCTTAGCTTATTCTCTTTTACCTTTTAAAGTTTATTTCACTATTTAAGTAACCTAAAGGGTTAGTTCTTCGACTCCTTCTACTATCCTAGTGATTTTTAAGTTAGGGTCTTTCTTAGACTTCCTTAATTCCTAAGCTTACAGGGTGAGGTTTTTAAGGCTTATAACAGCTAACTGGAATATCTTTTCCTAAAGTTAGTCTTTTATAACCTGCACCTCTAATAGTTTTAAGTTTCTACCTTAAAGTTAGTCTTCTACAACCTGCACTTTTATAATTAACTCTTTTAAGACACCCTTAAGGATTAAGTATATTATATCTTAGGGTTCTTCCTTTTCTTCTTTATCTTTTAAGTTATACTTATTTATCTAAGTGTAGTTTTCTTTATTACTTACTATTTTAATATAAACGTCTCTTAAATTAAACCTAACGTGCTTTCCTCCTTCTAGAATGGGTTTTTAACTAACTTACTTTAATGATAGGTACTGTTACGCTATATAGCCTTTCTTATCGTAATTAAAGTACTAGATCTGAGATAAATCTTTAGACTACTTTTATTATTATTACCGTTAAGGCTTATCGTAATTAAGTTAATTTTAGTAATTTACTATATTAATATCTATTAGCTTAGGGTGGTAACCTATTACAGTTAACTGGTTCCCCTTCCTTAATTTACTTAACTAGTAAGGGGTCTGTTCCTTCTAGTAACTCTTCCAATAATAGTAATTATAATATTAATTATCAGCCTTAATAACCATCTCGATTAACTCCTAAAAACGATCCAGTCGATCTTCTTAATAAAGGTCTCCAGTAACGTACTCTTTCAAACCACTCCAGAACAGCATTACTAGAGCCTTTTAGCCAAGCTTAGTCTTTACTGCTTCCAGTTTAAAGCGTATAAAGAACTTAAGAATTAAGGACATTTACTTTAAGGCTATAAGGTGCTGTTCAGCCCGCCTAAGGGCATCTAGTTCTTTAAACTCAGTCCAGAGTTAATCAATAAACACGTTAAAGTTATCAAAAAGGGCCCAGGTTTTAAGGGCCTTTTTACACACTCTGTCCATAAAGAGGTCGTTAATTATCTTTATATAAGGTTTATATTACTAAGTAGTTACTTTATTTAATAAGGCTTTAATATACTTAACCTTTCCTTCTTCTTTAAAAAATTACTTGTTGTAATAGGTAATATAACTTTAGAGCTGGGCTACTTAGGACTTTAGTTACGCGGAGTCTTCTTTAAAGCGCGACGGTAGGGGGAGCTTTACTCGTTTCTTCTACAAGCCCTTAAAGTCGTTATTTTCTAGCTTAACAGCGTTAAGTCGGGCTTAGAGTTTTTTAATAAGACTGATACAGCTCTTAATATCTTTAGGGAAAGCTTTATTAAGTTTTTTAACTAGTCCCTACTAGTTAAAGTTTAAGTTTTTAAGGCGTGTAACTAACTTATCGATAGTGGGGAGCTAAGGCTAAGCTTACACCTCTTTAATCTCCTTTCCTTTTCTGGAAGTCGATATATTAATAGGAGAGAGGTGGTGTCTGGGAGTTTAATAAACAGTGTTTAAAACTGTAACGTTAATATTGTATTATAACCTGTATCTGATATAGGCCTTAAAAGGATTAATATAAGTTAAGATAAAACGTATAGTAGGACGTTAACAGGTAAAGGGCACTTTAAAGATAGCTTATTAAGTTAGCACTTTTAAATAGGGGGTTTAATATCACTGTAAGTTATTATCACTATAATACACAGATATAAGTCTAAACAGTAAGACATAAATGAATAATTAAATACTAACGTGAGGAACCAGAGTCCCTTATAGTAGTTATAAGTATAATTATAACTATCTATATTAACTAACTAAAAGGTACTTTATACCTTACTTATAGTGCTGTAAGTGCTTATAATGTAAGCACTTTACACCGTGTAAGCGTTCTACTTATAAGGTCTCTCCTATTTACAATACGAGCACTTAATATATTATAAGTAGCACCTTATTAGTTATAGGGGCTTTAAGTCTTTACACCCCTAGCCCAGTGTGCCTGGACAGTGTGCACCGTCTTCCCGCACTGTTCCTTCTACAGGGGATTCGTCAGGCCGCCCCGGCCCAAGTGACGGCCTGCAGGGTCGTCACAGAAACCCAGCCCTTTTCACATACAATACATTTCCGATAACTAAGAGTGCCCATTACTCGCTTAATCGTACGTGCTAAAATACCTTCAATTCCAGCCTTAAAAGTAAGGCCTTACTAAGTTAATCTGCGTGCTTAAAAGCCGTATTTCTAAAGGATTTATTCTATAGTAAGTAAGTTAACTAGTGATAATAGTTTCTTTCAGCCACTAAGATGCCAGCGATCGTGGCTTTCGTGGAGGATTTTCCAGCCACGTGTCAGAAGCGCGGCACTTTGGATTCTGTGAAATTAAAAGGGGTTGCAACTGCGTGATTATATCTACTTATTATGTGGTGGCCTACATTAGTTAAACTAACTGCGTTAGTTTAGCTCCCTAAGCTCCTTTCAGCTTAAATGCCTACACTAAAGCTTAGCTCAGTTATCTATACCTTTATAATGTTCTAGCCTCTAGCTAGAACCCCCTTCTTTCTGACTATACGGTTATAGATAACCTGTAAAATCGGAATATATCTTTATAGATAAAAGGAAGCTTATAGGCTTAAAGAAAGCTAATAGTCCTAATTACTCCAGCCTTCTTAGGAGTAAGATGGTGTAGGTAACCACTATAAGCTATAGTGATGGTGATGTTAGTAGCAAATAGTAGGTAGTGTGATGGAATCTGGAAGAATTATTAAGAGGCTTGTTAGCGCTGAAAAGCACGAGCTATTTTTAGTGTACTCCTTTTTTTAGCAACCGCTTAAGGGGGTTCTACCCCCCTAAAATCCAGAAGGTTCTAAAAGGTTCAACTGGTGGTTTTAAGGTACGTAACTACACTATAAGGTACCCGGTACAGGGTACTTAGTACAGGGTACTTAGTACAGGGTACTTAGTGGCTAGAAAATTAACAATATATAAAGCTTAAAAAAAAGAAAAAAAAGAACGACAGGGTTAGCTTAAAAAAACGTCTTAAGTTACACTTCCCCTTAAGACTAACTGTTAGTCCCACTTAAATAGCAGTCTGAAATACAAACTAACACTCTTAAAGCTTCTAGTTATAAGAACTACTGTGACAACCCTGCAGGCTGTCACTTGGGCCGGGGCGGCCTGACGAATCCCCTGCAGAAGGAACAGTGCGGGAAGACAGTACACACCGTCCAGGCGTACTGGGCCAGGGGTGCAAAGACCCGAAGCCCCTACGACTAATAAGGTGCTGCTTGCAGCATGCCAAGTGCTTGCATTGCGAGCAGGAGAGACCTTACGAGCAGAACGCTCACGCGGTGCAAAGTGCTCGCACTACAAGCACTTGCGGCACTATAAGCAAGGTACGAAGTACCTTCTAGTTAGTTAGTATAGATAGCTATGGTTGTGCCTATAACCACCGTGAGGGACTCTGGTTCCTTACGTTAGTATTCAATTGTTCATTTATGTCCTACTGTTCAGACTCATATCTGTGCACTATAGTGACAACGACCTACAGTGACATTGAACCCCCCGTCTAGGAGTGTTAGCTTAATAAGCCGTCTTCGGAGCGCCCCTTACCTGTTGGCGTCCTGCCATACGTTCTGTCTTAACCCGCGCCAGTCCTCTTGAGGCCTGTGTCGGGTGCAGGTCGTAATAACTACATAACAGTTTACAGTAGCTGACCCTCCTTACTACATACTTAGTCCTCTAATACTTCCTATCACAGGACTGAAATAAGTAGGAACCATCCCTCAAATCACTTTTCTACCACCTTCTCCGCCCGCTTCCTCTTCATAAACCCAATGTTCCCCTTAATAGTCCTCTAGAATCATCTTCCTCACCCCCTACCAGAACTTCCGCCTGCCGCAGCGCTGCTTCCGCATTCCTAATTGCCGAATCGAGATCCCCCAGTCGATAGAACGCCATGGCAAGAGTCCACTGATACTCCTTCCGTTTGAAGTCTAGGCTCTCACGCTAGCGAGTCTGAGCAGATCCTCTGCCATGTCGTTCAGAGTGGCTACGTCCTTGACTGAGCCCAGCGAGGAACGGATCTCCTGAATGCTGGGTCTTCGAGCGTCCGGTATTTGCTTGGTGTCTGGAGGTGCTGAGCAGAGGGTGCAACTGCAGTGGAAGTCGTAGTGGTTTTTGAGAAGTGCGAGGCGGTCCGCGGTGGGGAGGTCAAGCAGCAGCTTACAGTAACAGTGTATTGCCACTTCATAACCATGGACATCACCCTCCGGCGACGTCTCCTTCGGCCGGACCTACCCAGCACACTCGTACTCATACAGGGCCTCCAGCGTGACCAGCCATACGACGTCGCCAAGATTAAGAAACTACAGACCTCCTTCAGCCAACGCGAAGTGACATACTAATATCCCGTTCCCTGCAAAGACCTCAGTGTCGTCCACGACTTCATCACCTCCATTAACTCCCTCGAGGAACTCTCAGTGCTCAACTACAACCGTGACGGCTCCGCTCTCTGGCCGGCGGTCTTCCACCATGTAAAATCGCTACATAGTCTGGCGATTCATACCCCGCCGCTGGATCACTCGCATATCTGGACACCGGAGAGTGTCACTGCTATTAGCGCGGGATTGCCACACCTGACGCATCTGGAGATCGTCCTCCCGCTGGAAGAGGCCGCCTACCGATTTCTCTGATTGGCGTGCGGGTAAGTTTTCGCTCAATGAGATTCAGAAATGGATGGAGGACGCACGCTGCCGCATCCAGGGGTACACAGGACAGCAAAAGCGTTGTTGATCAAAGCCATCTGGCAGACTCCGCTGTCGGTACAATAGTCGTGACCGCTGGCGCAAAGCGCTATCGTCCACTCATTGTAAAAGCTCGCGTTGCACGGTTCCCTGTCCCAGACGGGGTTTTGTTCTAACCCCTCGCGTCTGTAGCATGTTGCCCATTCTAGGTCAGCAAGGCAAGACAGAGGAATTGATGCACTGCCGCCAGTAGAGCATGATGTGTGGCCGACAACTTTGCAACGATCTAATTACAGAAACTAAGATGAGAATGAACACGGGACATGCTACCGAACGCTGCGAGAAGTATTAGTAATAATCTCAAGCCAACAAACATCCATGACTTACAAACACGAGGCCGTTGGTGGCAAGAATGGTCACTTGAGCCCCCGGAATGCCTCGATATGGTCTGTCCATGCCCCATCCACCCGCCCCTACACCCGCCTCTCATCTAAAATCCGGTTGAAAGTTTCAAAATTCCCCTCCCTCGATTTATCGTAAACAGCAAACCACACCTGTCTCAACCAATTCCCCCTGAACTCATCCTCCTTGAGCACCTCCATCCAACACCACGCCACATCCTCGGGCGGGTTCTGAAAGACGCCACACCCCAGCGCACCCAACACCAGCATGTCATGCCCATGCACCGCTGCCAGCCGCAACGTCAGCCTCATCTTATCCTTTGTGTAGTTCCTGTCCCGATCCAGCACAAACACCTTCTTCTCCGCTCTACATCCCGCTCTGTCGTTGACGACAAAGGTCGTCACCTCAGGCCGGTTGATCGCTGCGAATGTCACCGCGCCGACGATCGGATACGGCTTGGAAAGTAACCCAGGGCCGTCGGCCATCTCGTGACGGAGGACAAGCACGTAGGGGCTGTAGAGCGCTTCATTACGCGCGAGTGGGTACTGTGCGCCGTCCAAGGTGTATGTGCGACCATGGACGACGTCCAAACCAAACCGCCATACATTCGTGGTAGGGCCTGTGGGGCGGTATTGGTGCGGGTTCGCGATGGGATGAACCGGACACGAGGACAAAAGGAGATGCTCGACTGTGGGGAAGTATGCGGAATATTTCACTACGCCGACCTGACACCGAGGAATCGAGAATCGGCCAAGCAATACCTGGCATACACCGAGGTTTTAGACACCCTCATTGATGAAGGATGGTGCGTTGTGTCAGCCCCCGGCCAAGAAGTGCACGGTAATGTGCGAATTTCGACCGACTCCCAGGCTGGATCGATGGGGGGAAATTCTCGGCGTGCGGGATTGAGAAGCCAAAGCGGCGCGTCGACACCAGCGTCCTGTGGATAAGCCGGGGCTGACCCAGGGCTGAGCCCCCGATCAGCCCAGGGCGACCCATCGGCTTTTAACCTGAAGCAGTACTTCTACCTTAAGAGTTGAACTTGAAGTACAATAGCAGCTACTGAATTAATTGAATTCCAGGAGTGGGGCACCGCTCCTGCCATTTTTAAGTATTTATTGTTCAGTCTTTTAATCACCTATACTCCTAAGTTACACCCTGTAAGTTAAAGGGGGGGGAACTGGCCACCCCCCGCACTGGCCACTTCTGTAAGCGAATAAGCGAGACCCTTACCCCCCTCTTGATTTCATAATCTACAGCTAGTTCTAACTACAATACACTCCTCTTCTGAAGAACTAGATTCTTCAGAAGAATCGCTATCTGATAATAACTCTTACAGTAGATGCCCAGCTTGTTTTTTAACTTCCACAATGTTCTGAATGTTAGAAAAGGAGGTGTTTGGGTCTAGTACTACCTTCTTTCTTTTAAAGGGTTTAACGGCATCCAATTAAGCTTGCAGGGCCTCGATTATACGTTTCTAGGTAACGATAAGGGTATCTGTGCTTTTAAAGGCTTTTTCTACCTTACTGAAAAGAAGCCTAGTAATCTTATTAACTTTAATGTTAGATTGTAATTACTAGTTAAGATCTTTAACTCCCTTAAAGGTAAAAATCTTAACATCTATTACTTTATAATTATTATAAGTTACTTTTACTAGTATTAAAGGAGGTTAAGGCTTTATAAATAGCTTTTAAGGGGTAATAAGGGTCTTTTCTCTAATAATATTCTAACTTATTAGCAGCTTCCTTATATTAACTAACTATAACTTATTTACCTTTTACCCTACCTTATAATTAAACTTTATAAAAGCTTTAAATCTAGCCTTATAATAGCACTTAAATATAAGGCGTTTTCTAATAACTATAGATTTACAAAAGCCAGCCTAAATATACTAAGAGAGGTATCGTTAATAAGTGTACTTTAAAGGGTTAAATATAGTTAAATCTAAAGGTTAAAGGACGTAATAAGTATATATTAGTAAATATAATAGATAAACTTTATTTTAATAGCATTTTTATATAAAATTAACTGTAATATAGTTATTATAACTATTAAAAATAAGAAAATAACACTTAAAAAAGTTACTTAACTTAATTAAAGGTAAAAAGACTTTTTCTAACTATTTTAAACTAATAACGTTATTAGTTTAACCTTTCTTTATTATAATAAATTTCTAGTCCTTATACTTCTTTAAATCTTCTTTAAATTATTAAGTATTAACGTTTTTCCCCTGAAAAATAATAAAGGGAGGGAAAGTTACTCTTATAGTTAAGATACACTTTATAATACTAGTTTAAGTATAAAATTTAAAGTCCCTTTTTTAAGTTAAACGCTTATTAGCAGCTTTAACCACTAAGCTGTTATCGGTAATACCTTATATAATACCTATCTTATTAATATTATATTAGTTTTATAAAGGAATAATTAAAATCTAAAGTAATTAAAGATAGTTAAACTAAAGGCAAATAACTTCCTTTATAACGTAATTAACTCTTATTAAATTAATTCCCTATACTTTTTAAGTCTTTAAAACTAGGTTTCTTCAAAGAAAAGCTGTACATTAACCTTTACCAATACACCTATTATCGCCAGATTTAACACAGATACGTTATACTAACTCCTTAATCATTCCGTACGTAAAAGGGGCTCCAATAACTACTTACAGCTAAATAAACTTAACTAACTCAGTCTTAAGAGTTGGTAATGGCCTCATTTCGTGTGTGTAAGCCGCTAACCTGGGGAGGAGGCCTTAAAGTTGCTATTGTAAGGTAGAGTGTGGAATTCCGTTAAGTTTAGCGATGCGGCTAACGTTGCCGTACCTCCTGGCTGTAAAGCAGGTGTTACGTACGTTATCTTCGGTGTAGGCTATTGGAAGCGATTGATGAAGTAAATTCCAAAGTTTGGAAGAATTTAATGCCATTTTGAAGGTGAAATGGCGGTGTGTTTAGTGTTCGAGAAGATTCGGATCTGTGCTTATAGAAGTGGCCAGTGCGGGGGGTGGCCAGTTCCCCCCCCTTTAACTTACTCTTAAGTACAACTTACACTTACAACCTGTCTTAGCCCTTACCGGTGCAGGCTGTAACACAGGGCGCTAATTTCACCGCTAGTTATAAGGCATTTTTAAAGTAAAAAATGTTTTATCAAGAAATCTCTGAGTAGCTGCCTCCTTTATTTAAGGTATAAGTGGGGCGGAGGGGAAGTACTGTAAAATTACCACATAAGAGACAGTAAAAAAAAGGAAGGTATAATAGTATAAACGGTAGGCTGCTTGAGATTACGGCAGATGGTAGGGCTATATTATTGGAGCTGGGGCCGCTATACATGGTGCTGCAGACTTCCAATTCTAGACTCCTCAGCGTACTCTATGATTGTAAAGAAATTTCGTGAGCCAAGAATCGTCCCAGATAATTAGGCTGTTTTTTAGGCTGGAACTTGGGTTAAGTTGGAAGTACGAGCACCGTTGTTAGTAATGCACATTTCGGCAGGCAGTGAGCCCTCGTTGTTTCCCACTTATGTTGATGGGGTGAACAACCCCCCCTGAATCGGTCTGCTGTGACATATTGACTTTCATTCCCGATTGCATCTCAGCTTTTCCTTCGGCCAGTTACAAGCTTGCTTTTGCAACTCTTCTTGGAAGGGATTCGGATTTCCTTAGACTACCTTGACAGTTCATTGCCGGCAGCGGCGGTCCTTGATCATATTTGCGAGGGAAAGAGAAGCCTTACGAAGAGCTTGGGTGCCAGATAAGGCAACCATATGGCAGACCGAATGCACCCAGTGGGGCACGCTGATCACACCACTGTGCGAGTTGCGAACGGAGGGCCGAGATTTAATCGGCTGCTGCTCCCTGATTTTGATTGACAGAGGCGAGCCATGAATGGGTAGATTCTTGGTGGAGTGGAAGGACGCGATACTATCTTGACTTCAGCCACCTCGGAAGTTTGCAAACGGCTGCACGGGTTGCCATGGAGCTTAAGGGAGAGGGTATCATTAGGTTGCGGACAGTGGTATACCGGCCGCAGGTTCAGTTTGAAGGATGACGTGGTCCAGGGAATTGGTAGGTAGCTTGAGGAACGGTGCGACTTTGGAGATTTTCGAGTGAGCTGGAGCGCGGAGGATAAGTTCGAAAAGGATGAGGCTCAATGGTCGCCGAAAACCAGATATGGGCAAGCTGACAACGCCTACTCTGAGCGATAAGGGAGATGTGAATAAGAAGGATGTGAGTGATGGTATCGCTCGACGGACTGTGGAGAGGTTTTGATGAGTTTGGCTAAGAAAACGCTGTAGCTAGTGAGGGTTCTCTCGAAATGGGGGGCTATAAGAGCAAGGAGAAGACCATCAGGCCCGACAAGGCTTCATTTGAAGACGCAATGGGTACCAGTACAGAGGGTCTATCGCCTCTCAAAGGTTGGGATCAGAACTGTGGCGGTTGTACGGTAAGTTGGGCAAATCTTTCGCAGGCGTGTGCTGTTCTCTGTCAGCCAGGTGAACCTCGGGGCGGCGCAATGTGCGCTGGGCTCCAAATGTCGGCACAATGTGCGCTGTGGATTCACAACATGCGGGGTGATGACCAGTGATGGCCAATCATGACGTGTACCAGGCGTGTACAAATCGACACCATTTGCCTCGGACCATGCAGCCAAATGCATTAGGCCAATGAAACCTGGCCTTTTGAAACTTGGCAGCAATGTTCAGTGTCAAGGTCGACAGCATCGAAAGATATTTTAGTAGAGGCTCCATCCCGTCCGCCTTACTTCTCCCTACCCGCCTCACTTCCCCATTGGTACCCGCCCCGATTCCAATCCCATTGATTACACCGCTTCCACGACAACTTGAACCCTCGAGCATCCCGACCACTTGAAGCACCGTAGGATCCATATCCATCATGTCGGAACATATTGAAGGCTACGGCATGACCTCAATGGCCATCAACCTCGCCTTCTCAGACAAGATGTCGCGAGAAGCAGAAAACCTGCAGGCAATAACACTATGGGACAACCCACCGATGGACGATACTGGCCCCCATTCGGATGGCAGCGGCGACGACGGCAGTGACGACGACGACGGCAGTGACGACGACGACGACGACGACGACGACGACGAAATATTCATCTTCCAGCCTCCATTTCCAGCCCAGCCCCGTTTAGACCCCGATTGCCCGCTCGCGCAGTACCGAGGGGACATCCTCGAGACCGCGACGCAGCGCTTCTCCGAGTTTAAGTTCGGGAAGCCTCAACTGACCGAGCGACGCAAACCCTTACCACGCCCCAGTCTCCCCTGTCCATTCTACGCCAGCGACCCACGCCGACACCGAGCATGTCTCCGCTACGACCTGCAGCGCCCCATCGACTTGAAGCGACATCTTTGGACGTCACATCGCCAGCCACAACATAGCTGTCCCGTTTGCGGAAGCTCCTTTGACACGGCCACGGCCTGCGACGCGCACATTCGGCCGAGGGAGTGCAAACGACGCGTGGTGGTGCCACGGGCAGAGGGGCTATCGGACGCGCAGATTTATCAGCTTGCGGAGGCGACTCGCGAAGATGAAGAGAATGAAGAGGATAAGGAGGGCAAGAATGCAGCAAACAACCAGGACCGGGAGGCCAATAATAACACAAGCTTGAAATCAGAGTGGACAGCGATCTGGGCAATCGTTTTCCCCCGGGACGCACCGCCGCCAAGACGCCCCGACGGCTTGAATAACACGACCATGAACGAACTCACACTCCTTAGGGAATTTTGGAATAGACAGGGGCGTGAAATCACGGCCGGCTTACTGGCGGAAAGGAGGGTGTACGACACTACCATGGGCTCGCAAAAGGGGAGCCGGGATATCAGGGCTTTGCAGGCGTCGGTTCTTGACGCAATGGTCGAGGAGGTGTTAGCGAGTCTGGGGTAATGCGAGGCTCAGCAAACCAAGAAACACTTTGGCGGCGATGACGTGTTTGTAAGTCGACGGGTTTATTTCTATGTCAGTGTATTGGACAGGTGCGAAAACACACAAAACAAATTTAACATGACCTCCAGTTATTCTTACACTTCGAACGGCCGGCCAGAGGCTCACAGTTTCTTCCTGTAGGAGCAATTCAGGGGCCTTACAATGGCATAATAGATACAACGCGGGTTGAACAATATTGCTAAAAACACGCGTACTCCAACGAGTATCACCTCTAAAACTTAGCATGCAATACTAAACTATTCCACATTCAAATAATGCCTTTTCCTTTGATCGGAGGGCCTAAGATGTGCTGCATTCACAAGCGGTCGATTTAGTGGTGGAAATCGCAGTGGTTGGATGGCTTGTTGAATCGTGGAAAACCCACGCAGCACAACCACTTTAAGCAAGGCTCACGCGCCGAGGAAAATATCACGGCAAAAGCAATAAACATCTTGGACTGCTTGGCCCCCTACATCAGTGCCCTGGTCCAGTATTTGTCTCCTCTTCTCGTACCTAAGGGTACGTAAGACTCAGAACCCTGTTCGTAACCACAAACGATACGTGGGCGGGATATCACTGTGTGACAGGTAGGGTACTTAACCAAAGATACTGCTAACTTTGAGTGAAATAGTTTATCAGAGGATGGGGGTTTGGATACAATTAGGTACACTCACTGGACATGTTTGTTGGATGGAGGACGGAGGCGCGTCCGCCCAGTGCCTACAATTCCTGAAGGCAGTGTTTGTACAGGCATGTAAAGTCACGTTGTCACTTAGCCGCGAGCAAGTTGCCCGATAAATCAATCAATTCAGGTACTCGGGTAAGGACTGTGTCGACGATGCCCCCCTGTTGACTTTGCTCCTGTGCCCCGCCTCCCCCTTGCTAGAATAATAACGTATGATCTATGTCTAACCTTCCTGGCCTAATGCCCGAAAAGCTGCGTCACCAGAAGGCTATGAATCAGGCCACGCAAATGGGCTATGCGAATGGTCTGAATCGCGCCGCCGTGCAAATCGTGTTGCTATGAAAATGATGCGCAGCATCACACCCTAATCGTTGAACAATGATGATTATGAAATGGAAGCCACCCAAACCCGGAGGCTTTCGAGATCCAAGCAAGCGAGTGGGTGGGGGTGAGGCGGGAAAACCAACTGTCTCCGGGCGTCAACAATGAGTGGTTGTTGTTCTTGTGCCTTTGCACAATTCAGGACGGCCCAGCGTTTCGTATTTCAGAGGTTGCTGGTGTCATAGTCACCACCACTACTAGGAGGGTAGTAATCGTGATGAGAGGCGCCGTAGTCGGTGTAATAGCCGTTGCTGGAGGATCCATAGCCGCGGTGGGTGTTGTCGTTGGGGGTGTTGTTTCCAAATAGACCCGGCGACAATGTGCCGGAGAGTCCTCCTGATGGGAAAGCAGGCGTGATTTCGTCTCCCATGGGGCCATCTACCTCAAGGCTCAAGCTCCAGTCCCCCATTTGGCTATCGGTCGGCCCATGGTGGGAATCATATTCTAGCTGGGCGGCCGGCTGCCGCAACGTTTCAGCTTGTTTGATATGCGATTCAAGTAAAACCTGGTTTGGAGACCCCATGGTAGTCACCCTAGAGTCTTCTTGTCGAGCAGCATAGCTCCGGAACCGCTGGACCAGAGAATTGGAGAAATCGTGGATGTCTTGGCGTCGGCCAACGGGGAACCCGTTCGCAAACTCATAGATGTAGTTGTCACTGGCAACATCCGCAGCGGCGAGATCCATGCGCTCCTGGAATTCAGATCCGGCATAGGGTGTGGCCGGCGCGGGCAAATCCGGAAAAAGAAAGTCCCATATGCCATACCAGCGGCGCTCGTACCGCGATCCGGTTCGGCTTGCCTCGCCGCAATTCCTGAGTTGGCCCATTTGTGCTGGTGATAGTACTAGTCCTGGCCGAAGTTTAACATTCACCAAGTTACATGCCTGGGCTTGGATATGGGCCATTCGGTCATCATCATGATGCCTCCCCGGGCGGTCAAAGACAAGTCCGCATCGCGGACAATGGACGGGGATCATGTGATGCTTCTGAATGTGTGACTTCACATCGCCGATGCGACTCATGGTGTAATGGAGGCATGAAAGGTGCGTGACAGGGTCAGCTTTTGCAAAGGGGCAGGCGAAAGATTGTTTGGGAAGGGCTGTTTCCTGTCGCTTGGAGGACTTTTTGTCGTCTTGGCCTCTGTCATCATCGTCATGGCCATTATCATCATCCACACCCTGCTTGGACATGCCCCGGTGGCTCCGCCCTGTGGAACGGCGGGGGGGCTCCGATGGGATAGTCATTGAGGCCCGAGATCCTGAATTTGGGGCTGAGCTTGATGCATGCCCAGCGCTTGGCTTGCTTCTGGGCTCCCCCGAGGTCTTTCTACCACCGGTTCTGGTACGCTCATTGTTCTCCCGGTACGCCGAGGGCGGCGTGGAAGCGACTGGTGAGCTCTGACTCCTATGGGTGCTGTCGTATATGAGAAACCCCCGGGGATCCGGATTGTGCGATGCCATGCCTTGAGGGTGGTGTCTTTGGAGCACGTCGTCAGACGCGGCTTCAATGTTGCTGTCAGCCTCATTGCCAATCCCTCATCGTGGTGTAGGGACGAACTCACCGGCCTGTCATTGTAGGGACAAGGATACTGACCACGAGTCTTCAGGAAGGGCGCCGTGCCAAGTGGCCGGTGTCGAGGGGCTGGTGCCGAGCGGCTTTGTTGGTAATATACCCCAGGGGGATTGCAAAACTCGAGTTGTGTGCTTGTTTGGACCGCGATTGCTCGCGTGACCCGGAAGTAATTGAGGCAAGGTGAGAAGCTGCGACAAGTCCGAATCTGAAGTTGGGCCCCGGTTTTGAGTTGGGTGAGGTATCTAGGTACTTACACAGCCGCGAATTTTTGTCGCCCTACCTTGTAGTGATTGGGGCCCGAATAAGCGATAGTCTCGTTGCCCCAGCGGACATGCAAGAAGTGCTGGCTCCCCTTAACCACCACGAACATTTCGGGGCTGGCACGCTGTGCTAAATCCGGACTGCGCTATACAGGCGGCGAGGACAGGTCTGTGGTGCAGACCAGGCGAGGCGAGCTTCTGGCCACTCAGCGTCCCCGCCCCATTTCTGCATGTTGCGCATTTCGGTGAAGGTGCGTGTTTGTCCGCCATGATCCAGTTGGCAGCCAACCAGCAGCCACATGCTAGTGACCGCGCCACGTATTTACCGATTGACACTTTGACCCGACACGTTGCGAATCTGCTAATCACCTTTACAAGACCCATGTGTGCAGTCAAATTTCTGTGTGATCGGCTCTGCAAGGCAAGGAGGGAAGCTGAGGCAGAAGCTGTAGCAATTGGCTCCGCTTTCAACCAGCTTTCAGGCATGCAGGCAGAGCCAACCAGATTAGCTAGGTACCTACCTAGGTAAGCTACTTACTTTTTCGACTTGACGATGCAACCTTTGGCCGCTCAGGGTAGTGCACCAAAACGAAACATGACGGTCGGAGACTTCACTCAAGTTAACGTCACCAAGGAGGACAAGTACTTTAGGCAGGCATGGGCGGAGCAAATTGCAGTGAAGTAACGAAGCAAAGTTACAATATTTATATTTCCCTCTTCTATCGTACCTAGGTGTACTCTCTCCTTCTCTACTCCTTGGTTCCATCCTCCTTGGTCTGTGGTGATGGGGTGATCACTGACGCCCCGCTCAATGGTTGCGATTGTCTCGAGCCCAAAATTGTATGATTGATTGGCGCATCTTTATCCTGTAACCAGAGGCCAAGGCGGACTCTGGCCAGAACTGCATGGTTGGTTGTTAACCTGTGTGGTCTTGTAAGATCAGCACAAAGTTGGATTTGGATGGTACCGGAAGGCAGGCCACCTACGCTTGGCTGTCGGAGGCAATCGGCGAGGTTGATGGTGAGTCCATCTTGGCGTTGGAACTTGGTGAAAGAGCTCTCATTGAATGCTGTTAGCTGCCCCACCAGGGACTCTGTTGAGGATGCAAACTTGAACTTGGATTAACTCCCAAAACATGAATACAAGCAACAATTATTATACCCCTAACTATCACGAGTCTCATCCAACATCTTCACACAGCTACAGAAACTCTTACATCAAAACTCACTCTACTACGCATCTGTGTGCTGTTAACCGCCCACGGGCAATTCTGATAACATTGAGACCTGTCGACATCACCATCTCCGGGTTCCATTGGGATGCAACCACCAGCGAGAACGGCCCGGCATCCGAGAGCGGGTGGATTTCAATGCAGGTACATGAAAACTCGCGCGATCCGCAGGAGTTACTGGTTGGAGCCAGCAAATACACTGGACAGGGCGAACGGGGCCAGGCATTGGCTATGCGTTGATGCCGTGCCCCGCCCCATGGCCAACACATCGTCCCTGTACGCAGATGCGTAAATAGGAGGGATGCCGAGTAGGTTTTTCACAGCTGCGTACGACCGCGCCAATGGCTTTGCGCTCGCCCTGCTTACCAAACACCGCGACCGAGTCCTTGGCGTCTGCGTTGCTGTCGTCTTTCAATTGGACTGGGAAGTGTTTCGATGTTGGATATCACTATGACATTCCTCCGCAGCGCCGTCGACCTCTCAGTCCCGTTCAGCACCAAAGGACAACGAAATTTGCCCTGCGTCGCGAAGAGGAGAAATCTCATGTCTTAGTATGGCTACGCCAGCCGCTTTTGATCAAATAACAAGCTCGTTAGGGGTAGGTTGAGCGTCTCCCGCATGCAGATTTCTGGAGCTGACTTTCTTCGGCAGACAAGCCCAGAGTTCAGCAGGGCTGACAGAGACGGGTGGGGGTGGAGCTCAACACCAGACCCAATGCCAGACGCTGCAATAGGGGACCCGGAAACATGTTCAGGCCGCAATGTCGATCATAGACTGTCGCCTCCTTTGACACCCGCTTCGACACCCGAAACGCAAGAACTCGGTACGCGCGACAAATCAACGCATCCTCTCTCGCCATCGCCCGCAGCACCGGTGAAAGGTGCTGCCCGACGACATCGAGGGAGAGTGCGACCAGGTAGCAGCGAATCAAAGCTGCCCGCGCTCGCGTGCCCGTTTTACAAATTCGACCCCCGCAGCCATCATGACTGCAGGGGCTTCACACTACGCCGAGTCAAGGACATCAAGCAGCACATCCAACGGAAACATACGATGCTGCCCGAACCCGAATTTCACTGCGGCCTGCGCCTCCGCACATTTGACGCCGAGGAGCATAAGGCCGCGCACCAACAACACCAACAGGATCCTCATCACGCCCGCGCATGCCCGCCCCGACCCGGCCGCCGGCTCCGGGTCATCACGGGCGAGCAAACGGAAAAACTGAAAGGATACCTCGGCCGGGGCAAGCCGATTTACGAACAGTGGTACGATGTGTGGGACATTCTTTTTCCCGGCGAACGCCGGCCACGGACAATCCACCTTGACAGCATCAGCAACTCGTGGGAAGGACGCATGAAGATGCTTCGCCGGGTATGGGAGACGCACAGGTCTGAAATACTGGCTGCTGTTGCTTGTACCCCACCACCCGTGAGCATCCTAGGCGGCATCCGCCTCCCGGGTCTGGGCGGAAGCCTTGACCCGTGTTGTGCTTTCCCGTATTGCCATCCATCGAGCCCGAGCACGCGAATGCTAATGTCCGCCACAGCAATGAGCGAGAGCTTTGCGCAATGGCGTCCGTTCGACCAGGTGATGGACGCATTCTTGGGCCTTGTCAAGGAGGAGATGACAGACGATGTTGTTGACACGGACAGGCCAGACCCCGATAGCACAGAAGTGGAAGCGGCATGCTCACTCCAAGGTGCGCAGCAACCATGGTACCCGAGTTCAAATGTCTATTGCCCGGAGGACCTCGATTCTATTTTGTGGCAACCATCCGTCGATCCGGAAATCGAGTCACCAGGCATAGACATGGCGGCTCAGGGGACCCTGGGGCTGGCATCTGGGGATGTGACATACAACTTCCCAAATGACTTGGGCAGCCCGTGGTAATTAAAGCACTGGAAGGAGGTCTCCGTCCTACATCTAAGTAGATTAGTTAGGTAGAATACCAGGCCTTCGTTTCCAGCGAGAAAATCTGAAACATTGGTGTTTCCGGTAGTATCTACCTGAGATATTCAGAGAGCTAATAGCGCACGCAGTAGCGGCAGGCCAGCTGTTGGTTCCAGAAGCTCTGCAGATGGCCGATTTCCTAACGGCGCCACGGTACAAAACAAATCTTATGTGAGACTCATAAAAGGCGCAGAAACCATACCCGTTGAAGGTCTAGCTGGCAACCATAGCGCCCGAGCCTTCAAGAACATCTCCGTAACCGCAGCGGTCGTGGCCGCACTTGAATCTCTTGGCCCAGTCCTAAGATGGAAAGGGAACACATTTGAATGAAAGTGAAGATGGCTCTTCTGAACCAAAATCTTTGGAAGAAAGTTGAAAACTCTAGAAACTTCAAAAGAGCTGAGTACCCCGAGAATCCATGACTATGGCATATAAAATTCAAGGACCTGTTGCTTACGAAAACACAAACACAGCTACCGAAGGCTGTACGGCAGAAAGGACTGTACAGCAAGGAAGGTCTGAAAAGCACGGAGGACAGATTCCACCTACAGGCTTGAATCTGGGGGGGTATGTCAGAAAGAAGGGGTGTGGCCATGCAAGCTAAATAGAGCTCAGGGGAGCTGAACTGACGTAGTCAGGTCAGCTGGCCAGAGCCACCATTCGCTACCCACTTTGCCACCATTCACAGCTATAAAGATAAGCTATCTGGCGAAGCTAGAGAGCGAGGACAGAACACAAGCAATACAATCACACTATTGCAATCCAGAGTGCCGTGTTTCCAACAACTAGATGCCATATGCTCTCCCTGTCTCTAAAGCAATGCTCGCTGGCTACTTCGAGGCAGAAGTTTGGAATTTTGCAGAAGCAGCTTGACTGAAAACAAGGGCTTCTGGACCCAGAATTACATCCCAATCCCAATCAACCGGCCTCTTACAGTGCGCAAATCACCAAGTACCCTCAGCAAACCAAAGTGGAAAGACCGCCCGCGTCTAACTATTACGACTCGGGGCAGAATGTCCAACAACACTCGCCCCAACAACCGCTCGCTTGGCAACCGGACAAAGATCCATGTAGCTGCTCCGAGACGCCTAACGGCGCGCGGTACAGTACAGCGCAGAGGCTTAAAGAGCTGGAGAACAGTGAGGAATTCGATATGGTAGTGGATGTGGTGTGTCGGCTTAAGACCTAAAAGTGCAAACAGGAGCAAGTCGCGCTGCTTGGTCCCCAGACCATCGATTTCACTCCAGTGGAGATCAATCCGACGCAGATCACCAAACGGAATACCGCAGGCTTCGCTCAGGCCATTGACAAAAAACCGGTGATCACACCATTCATTTGCCTACGTTACAATGACTTCTTAGCGGGCATGACAAGTTCGGCCGGAAGCTTGTTGGCCGGTGTAAGAAGGAGGATGGAGGAGTGGCAGACTCATCTGCAAAGGCGGGACGCGGCTGTGGCTGCTCGGGAGTCTGCTCTCAGAAAGCGGGAGGCGGACGCGGACATCCGAGAGAGGCACTTGCAAGCCGAAACCGCCAGGCTGAGGGCCTGGGAGATGGATTTAAAGACCCAATTGGTTGTCAAGTCAAAGCAGATGGACGCCGACGTGGCCTCGTTAAAGGCCGCCCTGGACTCGCTGGAGGGGTTTTTGACGCGGCAGGGGTAGGCAGACACAGGGCCAACCCCATGCTGCCCACGGGACAAATAAACGCTGTGAGAGGAAGAGACCAAGGCATCAGAGGGGACAAGGTGGAAGGAGCGAGAATGCGAAGTGTAGGAATAGGACACCACCAGGACATCTAGTAGGGGGAGGCTGGAGTAAAGAGAGGAACAGGCTCGCATCAAAGCGAAAAGGCTAGTTAACAAGGAGGGTGAGCATTAGCGAGGGTAGGAGGAATACAAGAAGGCCATTGTGTCCTACCAGTTAGAAAGCCAGCTGCATGGGGCCGTCCAGAGGGTGGACACCTTGGCGGAAACACTGCTGAGTTAAGGGATGTGCATGTCAGCACTCTCCTCAAAACACTACTGGAAACACTTAAAGTGCTCCCAGCTGTTGCTTAGAACACATTTACTGTATAAAGACGTACAGGATCTCCTAGATCAGAAGGACGTGAATGAGCAAGCGATGCAGGAACGCGACAGGCTGGTAGGGGCGCTAGGGGGCTCGTACGAAGGCGCAGTGCTGTGGCGTTTGCGGTAAGCCTGGGTAAATGCACGCACCTGCTGGGAGAATGTGGAATTGTCTGATTCATCTCCTCTGATATAATTATAATTATTTATAGTGGTGTGGAGTTAACCGTTCGCATGTGGATTATGTTAAATGCTACGCAATTACGGTAGTTCTGAGCGGTTGCATTATTGTGTGTCTGAGGGACCGAGCCACCCTCTGGGGGCCACCGTTTGACCCTGAAAACATCGCGTTTTCGGCCCACTTTATCCAGCCAATCGCTAATTATCTTGGCTCTTGGCGCCAAACTGTGGCTGAAACCCAACAGATTACGTTTACTCGAAGAAGGGCTAGTCACAGCTGCATCATTGACAAATAATTACACGGTGTGGGAAGCACCATGTCTTGCAGCCGTACCGGACAATTTCGGGCCTAATTAATTCGGGGCTGAAAAAAGGATGCTCTGCCCTACACAAATTTATACATATATTACCTGATTGACCTATGTAAATCTCTCCCGTGTCCCGCCCTCGGATCTTGGCCAGTAGCCCAGTGATGTCCCAGGTAATGTGAAGCTCCAAGCCGATTCAACAACACTAAAGGAGACTGTTTACGACACAAAGCAGCTAGTCAGAGATCACTATTGGGCATGAAGCGTAGCATTAACTGCTCGTTCACCGCGCAGTCGGCGTTGCCCGAACCTTATGGTGACGTTGGGGGTCCAGGTGTAAGCAGACCAACCTTACCCACCAATGTAGTCGTGAATTTTTAACCCAACGAGTAGGTCATCGCCAGTTTTCTAGGAACGGCATGGCTCGCTATCGGTCTCGTCATCCTATACTATTTGTTTGTATTCGACCCGTATGAGAACCCTTTCCAGAGGCCGGGACAAATTGCGGACAACGCTTGTGGCTGGACAACGAATCCCGTCGATGTGATGGTCAAGCGCTTAACAAGACAGGTTTTCTCACCGCTTGAACACCTCGGTGTTGTGAGACGGCTGAAATCAAGGCTGGGATGGCGCGAAGCCTTCATCAAGGTGATTCAAGCCAAACGAGCATTTGTGCCGCGCCCGTTTCTAACCCCTCCGCCAGTCAATCCTGATAATGTGCGATACTCAGACCGTAACTGGCCTTGGTTTACTTGTCAGTGGATTCGCCGACCTCTTCAACGGAATCACGGCCTACCACTTCCTACTGGTGGTACAGCTTGCATGGTTCTCCAATATTACCCACCTTACTGGCCTTACAGTTTTACGCCACCACCTCTACCATCACCCAGTAAAAAAATGGGGCAGATTATTTTTCACGATCGTTTTGTCTATCATGCTCCTTACGGCAATGGTCCCAACCCTCTTCTTTAACTGGGCATACTTTGGCAAACTTTTTCGCTACACATATCCGGATTACCGAGCCCTTGAACATGGCTTAGGGGGCTCCGCAAGTCTTCCCGGCTCATACGCACTCTGCTTCTTCAACGTTTCCCGGAACATTGAGTGGCACTACGCCACAAACCGCCTCGCATGGACGTATCGTGATACACCTGCGTTTGGATCCGGAATAACATCGATGGTACTTGTGGTCCTAAATCTAGCATTTCGGGCAATCAAACTTCAGCACTCCTTTGATGAAGCGGTTAGACATGTCCGCAGAAAGTCCAGCAACACCTGGAAAGGGTTAATTGTCAACGTATCCAGAAACAACTCCCGGGCTGTCGGCGTACGAGCAATGCTGTTACGGCGAGTGGTCCTCTACATAGGGGTGACAGCCCTCTTGGAAGTCCGGTTATTTTTCGATCTCCTGATATCCACTCTCTCAGACGTAAGTCTTACTTTTCCTTTGGTATTCTTTCCCCATCTTCCACCGTTAGCTCAACCTATCATTGGGTCAAAGACCTTGTGATAGCCAAGGTTGGGGACACGTGTCAAACTACGTATACCGTAGCCAGTATAATGGCTGTAGGCAAGGGCCGACTTGCGGCCGCCTCATTCTCAGTCTTTGTAATATAACGAATCTCTCAACCAACCCTGTAGCAGCGCCACGTTCGTTGCAAGCCTCTTCACAAAACCAGGAGCTAACAGGTGATTTAAGATCTATTGGTTGGTTGTCCCAGCTGTATGGGGCACTATGAGGCTGGCCCGAACGCGGTCGTCAGTTCAAGTTGACGATAACAATTGGACCTTCGGACAGATTCTACCAGTTTTTCTTTTTCTCAGAACGCTTCTTACTACGGCCGAGACACTACTGGTATCCAACAAACAGGCATCCGCCTCCCCTATGGAATAATATATTGAGGTTGACACCCCAGCACAACCACGTCATAGGGGCAGCCAGGGCTTGGATAACGTTGAGGACATAGGTTTATCTGAGACATCTAAGTTCTATTAGCAAGTAGCGACTCTTCTCGAGCGTGATTACTATAACCCTGCGAGTTGTCCTTGGATACCGGCTGCAATTACTCTCCCCTGTATTCAAATTCTGCTGATGACTATTCTATTTTTCTGGACACTCTCTACTTGGGGAAATGCGGCTTCAGTCCTTACATATTACGCTTTTATAATTCTGGTTGGTTTTCCTTCGTCCTGGTTTCTCTTTATTCTCTTCTACATATTATACGAGAAGCGTGCTCCTGGCGGGGGTTACGAACGGGTATATTGGATGGTAATGATTCTTATATCTGCTGGTCCATATACAGCAAACTTTCTATCATATACCCATATATTTACCTATTTTAGAGGTGATTTTTAGCTCAGGTTTGGAGACATCGTCATCATCTTAGTTGTTATTATTTGTCTTACACCGTAGGAGCTGAAAGCTCCGCCTGTGAGGGCAAGCGGTCCCTCTACTGCTAACTATTTACTATTAGGGCGTAGTTAGGGCGTTTCCACCCCACCCACTCTTCTGTTTATCCTACTGAAATATATATGGTTTAGTCTTAATTACTAAACGTGGTGATAGGTTATAGGGTTAATGCCTTATACTAGTGTATGTTATAAGTGAGATGGGGGTGTAAGTGGGTCGTTCTTAGTTTTACTATACTTACGCCCTTTAACCGTGATGGCTTAAAGGTCCTACGTCACCTCCTTTTTCGTCCAGGGTAGAAAAGGAGACCCCTTTAGCCTAGGGCAGCTCCCTGGGGTTTAACCGGGATTAAGGCGCTAACGGCTTAAAGGTAACTCTGTAATATCTCCCCCTTTTAATCCGGTCTTCTTCACACCGCTCTAACTATTACTAGTTTATAGTTCTTTATTTATTATAACTTTCAGTTTTACACTCTGTTAACTTACTTCCTTTAAGCCGTTATTACTTCGTTCCTTTTATTTAAGGTTATTAGTATAGCTGGCTAACCTCTGTATGCCTCCTTTAGTGGCCTTATAGCTTCTATCTAACCTTTTTATTAAGGCTGGCTGGCCTTTACGGTTCTTACAGCTTTACTCTCTAACCTTTATAAATTCTTCCTTCCTCTTTAACCTTCCTTTAAAACTTTTCTTCCTTTAACCATTAACTTCCTCCTCTTAAGTTTTAAGCCTTACACACCCTGTAATCACCTTTTTATACCCTTACTCACTCACTTTTACTGTTATTATATCTATCTTAAGCCCTTATAAGTGTAACTCTAGTAGCTTTAATTATAACCCTTTTATTACCATTACTTATAACCACCTTATTAACACCTTATTAATTATCCACGTTATCCCCTCTTTATTATATTGTTAATGTGTTATTAGTAATAACGCTAATAAGTTACCCTACCTAGCCTATATTAACTTATTAAATAACTATATTTATTTAAACTCCCCCTTAAACTATTATAAATACTATCTTATTTAAAGTAGGTGACTGCTTTTACTGTTTACAGGGCGTTTATTAACTAATTACAGATTTAGTTTATTATTAAAAATGCAGTAACGGTTATAATAATTATCTTTATATAGTAAATTCTTATATTACTTACACTTTATTTACTGTCTATTAAACTGTTTAAGGTTTAGGCTTTACCTACACTTTAAAGTGTTATGTCGCCATTATAGTAATTTATATATCTTATAAGCTGGTTATTACTTTAGCTTATTAAGATGTAAGTAATTTCTTTTATTAAGTTACATACGGGTTGTTCATAATGTAATAACTAATTAATCAGTTTAATATAATCTGGCAGGTCTGGCTATCTCTCCACCCTAGTGTTAGGATGGCTAAATAATAAGTTATTAAACGTTTAGGCCGTAATTAAAGCGTCCCTCCCACTCCCTTTAGCTTAGGTTTATCTGTTATAATTTACAGCAGTCCTAATAGCGGTCTTGTAACACTGGCTTAGGCTGCCTAGGTGCTTTTACCTACCACTCCTATAGGTGGCTTACAGGTTAATATTACTCTGCTTATTTAAACCTAGCGTTTTAAGACGTGTTTAAACCTTATCTAATATTATCTAATTATATTTAATAGTTTTACTAATTTAAAGGGCTAGATTACTTAGTAATAGGCTAATTAGGACGTAAGTATACGTTAATTACAGTCTGTTTACAGTTTATTTACTATTAACTGTTATTATAAGTTATTATTAATAACACCTAGGACTGGAACTGTCCTCCTCCTAACGGTCTTTAAGTTAATAGTAATGGCTACATCTAATTAGTGTATAATAATATAAGGGTTATTTACAGTGTGTTTACAGTACGTTTACAGTATATTTACAGTTTAGGTCTTTAATTATATAATTATCCCTTAATATTATTTATTATCTTATCTTCTAAGTTAGGTCTTTACTATACTACCTTAAAATCTAAACTGATATCTTAACATCTTTTTCTTTTTCATACCCTGTGTATTATTAAGGTTAGTGTGGTCTGGTAATAATCTGCTTAAGCCTCTCCCGTTATTATTAAATATCTTAACTAGGCTGTATTCTTTTAACCTTTTAGTTTTTATAATCTAGTTAGTAATAATTACTATACTTACTAAGTGTGATAACCTTACTTTTAAATCTTACCAGTTATAAAGCTAAATGCTATATAAACTGCTTTTATTATACTTTAAGCACCTTAGGATTATATATATTACCGTTTTTAAGGTAATACTGTACTGGTATTAAGGTAACATTACCTTAAGGACCTTTCTCTAGTAAAGGAAAACGTTCAGGCTAATCTTCTCTGTTTTAACCTGTATAAGGATAGAGTTTTAAGCCTTTATAAATTCTTAATGGAGTTAAAGTGGTATTTTACTTTTATTAAGGTTATATATATCTGTTATAATAATGATGTAACTGCAGTATATAAACGCCTTATACCTTTTTTTTATTGTCTTTCCTTCTAATTATAAAAGGTGGAGATGTTAGGGTTACAGTTTATCCACTTCTCTTAATTTAGGTTTTCCACTTTTCTTAATATAAGCCCCAGCCAGTCTTTTACCCACATGGTTTTCGTTAAACCGCTGTTTATTAAAAGGGTGTGTGTTATTACACCCTGTCTTTATTTTACCTATTTAGTTATCTTTTTATTAATGTTATATAAAAGCTTTATAATCCCTGTACGTTTAAGTTACTACTTAACTTTTACTATTTATTAATTTAAGTAAATATTAAGTAATAAGACTTAAGTTTTTAACTTTAAGTTCCTTATTAAGGTTACCTTATATATTTTAAATATAATCTGTAAGTATTATATTTAAATGGTTTTTAACTTTTTAATTATCCCTTTTACCAGTCCTCTTAACTTTGTTAATGTGTGCTATATATTTGCTTTATAAGTAAGGATATTTCTGATAACTTTAATGTAAATTTCTTAAGTGCAGATAGCCTATACTCCCCACGTTTTCCTTATAAGTCAGGTTAATATAAGGGTTTAAGTTTCCATTTTTTTAATAATCCTCTTTTAATAAGCTTTCCAGTTAAGCTTTCTATTAAGCCAGACTCTTAAAAACCTAGCTAACTCTACTAACGTTAGTCTTAGGTAATCTTCTCCTAGAATTTTTACTCTTTTAGTTTATAAGCGCCTTACTTATAAGAAGTAAATAAACTTACTCTTTTTTAAGTTAAACGTTATCCTCTTTTCCTTTACCTATTTTTTATAAATTTTATATATGGTTTTAAGGATCTTACAACATATTAATATATTATATATAAAGGTTTAAAAGTTTATATTATCTGTAAAACCTAATGTAATTAAGCCTTTAATATATTTCAGCTTTTTATACAGTATATTAATAAAAAGGATAAAGAGGATTACTAATAGGGGGGATCCCTGGGGGATCCTTTAGGTAATGTCTTACAGTGCTGACAGCTTATTATTAAACAGTAACTAGGCTATTCTCTTATATATATAATTAATTAGTTAAAGGATAAGCTTTCTTTTAAACCCTAAGTCTTTTAATATGGTAAACAGCCAGTTCTAATCCACTTTATTAAACGCTTTAATAATGTCTAACTGCAGTAATAAGGTGTAGGCTTTATGTGACTATACTGTGTAAACGCCGTTAACGATAGCTTAAATAGCCATATCTGTCACTTTTTTCTTTTTAAATCTAAATTAAAAGTTAGGAAGTACATAGGCTGTTTCCACTATAATAGAGATCCTCTTTATTAAGATAGCTTTAATAATCTTCCTTATTACGTTTAATAGGGTTATAAGGTGGTATACTTTAATATATTTCTTATTATTAATTAATTTCCCTAATTTTAACAGTATTATAACGTATATAATATATTAACGCTTTAGGTAATAATTAAGGTTAAAACTTACTTATATAATCTTTATTAAGATAACTAACAGTCTTCTATTTTTATTATAAGTCTTTAAAAGGCCGTTAAAGATCCCGTCTAGTCTTAGCACTTTTAAGGCACTTACTCTTTAAATAACCTTTTTTACATTTAAATCCTTCACCTTTTAATCCATTAGTATAATCTTTAAAAAGGAGCCTGCTCTCTAATTAAGGTCTTTAAGTTTTAAGAGGTCCACTTCTAATATAGGGAAGAAACGTTTACTAAGTTCTCTTATCTTCTTAACGTGGGTGATGGTTATTTAAGGTTTGTTAAGTGTAGTGTCTTTTATAATTTATAATATTAGAATAATTAATGGTTTAAGGGGTTAGTAACTACGTAATCTAACCTAACGTTTAATATTCTACATTTCTTTTAAGTTTTTATTAGTTATTATCTTATTAAGGGAGCCTTATTAACACCTTATTTACACCTTACTAATTACCTTATCTTTATACCTCTTAGCCTTCCTTAACTCCTTCTTTACAGTATAAGAGTGTTACGTTCTTTATATCTTTTCCGCTCTCCTTACGTCTTTCACAGCTCTTTTTATTTTATTATCCCATTATAACACTATAATCCCTATATTTAGTTTCCTTTTAGGTACTGTGACGTTTATAATATATAGGAGCTCCTTTAACAGTGCTTTAAAAGCTTCTTCTAGTTTATAAATGTTATTTATACTAATTAGTATTATAAGGTGTTTTACCATTACTGTAGCCATTATAGTATTTATCATTTTATAACTATAACCTTCCTCTCCTTCTTTTTATTTTACTAATATGTTATTAATCTTAATTACTTACAGTATATAATTTAACCTAACTATACTCTCTACACCTAAGTAGTTAATACCTAACGTACAGGACACCTATGTATAGTTTATTATACTGTCTTTTTTTCCGTTTTTACGTTTAAGTTATATTAATTCCTTAAAAGGGGTCCTTAATATTAGGTCCCAGTCTTCCACTAGCTTTACTAACGGTTTAACCTTAAGGCTCTTACGTCCCTCCTTATCCTATGTTAGGTTATATATATTAAAGTTACTTATTATAACTACTCTCCTTTAAAACGCTTTCACTTTAATTTTAATTAAAGGGATAACTTAATTATCTAATTTCTTACTTAATATATAAATTAAGTAGATTATAATAGTTTCCTCTTTATAACTAAACGTTACTAACACCTAATCTAAGTTAAAGTTTATAATCTATATTACGTTAGTAAGCTATTTACTAACATATAACATTACCCTTTTATTATAATAGATTATGTTAAATTTCCCTCCTTTTTTATATCTTAAAGTACTGGTAAACTAACTTTAAGGTAATTCTTATATTATTATTAAGTTATAATCACTTTATGTTTCTAACACCTTATTAAATCTTACATCCTTATTATTAATATTCCAGTATAGTATTTTTAACTTTATTAACTGTTTTATAAGGGGCTGTTTATAAGTGGTGATATAGCTGGTTATAAGGGTTGTTAAACTTTATTAATAGTTATTATTAATCTTATTAGGGCTTTTATAGGCTGTTATCTAAGTGGGGTTAATATAGTCTTTAAGGCGCTGTTAGGGCTTAATAACTTTATATATTACGTGATATTATTACTGTTAAGTATTCCTACTTTCTTTAAGAGATTAGGTCTCCTTACCTTAACCTGTAAGATTTATCTTCTCTTATTAGCCACCTAGTTTCTATATCCTTATATAACTGTAAACTAGTTAGTTATAATGTACTTACATTTAATGATAAGGGTGAAGTTTAGGTTCTGCTTATTCCTTTCCTTATATGGTTTTTTATATATTATGGCTTTATTAAGGAAAATCGCTTTAATACGCTTATAGTACTCCTTTACCACGTAACAGTCCTTATAAAAAGCTAAGTAGTTACCGTTACAGTTAACGCATATTAACTTATATTATTTTAACTTTAATTTTATTAAGTAGGTTACTTCTTATTTACTAACCTTTATACTGTTTATATGTAATGCTCTTACGTATAGTAAGTAGTATAATATCTCCTTATAAAACTTCGCTTTATATCCCCATTTATTATAATTAAAACATTAGGTTACTTTCACTTCGTCTTTATAACACTTATAAGGGAAGTGCTTATATTTTATGATTATACCTTTCTTAATTAGGCTAATAACGTCTTTTAAGTTATATACTTTAATAATAAGCTGTATAGTAGGGTTTAGTTTACCATTAGGTTATTTATAGCCTTACTTATAGTTAATCTTACTAATTTACACGTTATTATAAGCGTTAAGGTCTTTTATTATCTAGCCTTTATTTATTATAAAGTTATAATTATTAATTAGTTTAATATACAGTCCTTTTATTAACACTATGTAAATACGTCGTTTAAGGACCGCTCCCTCTTTTAAAACTTAATGTACTTAACTTTTATTATTAAAGTTATTATACTATTCCCATTTATCTTTTTTAAACGTAATTATTACATTACTAAATTATTAAAGGAGCTTTACTATTATTACACCTATCTTTTTAATATTCTAATTAACCCTTTATATAATCTTTATAAAGGTGTTATTCTCCAGGTTTATATTTATAATTATAAGCTCCTTAAAGGCCTTCTTAAATACGTAGTGTGTATAGGTTATATTTAGGGTTAAGGTGGTTATATTTCCTAATTAGAACACCCTTATATAAATGCAGGCTTTATTAAGTCCAGTCTTCTAATTAACTACTTCTTTAATTTTCGTTACTTTTTTAAGGATCTTTTAAATACTTATATTAGTAGTGCTGCTAGTGGTAGTGGTTAGATTAATAGGTGTTTTTAGGGCGCTTACGACGTGTTTACGTATCTACTCTATCCTAAAGACAGCTTTAAAGTAGGCCTTTACGGTTTTGAGGATTGCTCTAAACGTACACTCTTTAGCTCCCCTGCCTGTTATAACGTCTTAAAAGTTTTTATAAAGATTTTCCTCTTAATTATTCTTCTGTTTCCCCTTTACGATCGGTCCGTAAGCGTACTGTAAGCGCTGCAGCTTACTTAACCCACTTTTCTATTAAAAATTTCCTTATTGGTTCAGATGGACGTTTTCGCCCTTAAAAGAGGGTTTAGCGCCATTACCAGCCGCGCCTTCAGTGTGCGATCGGTGCGCTATCACTGCGCGAGGCAGTTTAGGTCGCTAATTCCAAATCCGTTATCTAAACAGTTTTTAGGGTTTTATAGCGTAAGAATTCAGCAATGAACAAGTTTTTCATCATCTTAGTTAGTTTAGGTATAGTTGCTATTAATGCTTACAGCGCACTCTTTCTTCTATTTCTGTATTTATAGTTATAAAGAGGTCTTATGGAGGATATTTACACTGTTTAAGAGAGAATAATCTGTAATAAATGTCTCTCTATTATCTGTGGCCCCCGGAGCCTATCTCGGTGTGCTGCGCCTTATACCATAGTAAATCCTGACCCTGTTTCGCTTCGCCTTCCCGTCACTCAAAAACTGGATTAATATGCAGATGATAAATGAACATGCAGAATAGCTAGAGGACTAAAGGTATAGATTTTGGAAAAACAGTTTTAGGGATTCTCTTACCGCGACTTCAGGCTTCCTCTAGGATGGAGGCATTTTGGCCAGATATGCCCGCGGCTTTCTAAACAGAGGTTATTATGGAAGGTATGATAAAGCAATGGGAACTGGAGTGCTCGAGAGATACAAAAACCAAGACAGAGGGAGAGAGAGAGAGAGAGAGAGAGAGAAAGAGAGAGAGAGAGAGAGAGAGAAGAAAGGATTCAATGCTTGGATGAAAGAAATCAGGCTTTCGAGGAGGAAGTAGCTCAGTTGAGAACGGCGATTTGCGGCTCTAGGGAACCGGAGGTGGTTGTGGCGAGTGTAAGGTTGCTGAGAGGACCGAAGCATTTTTGGGATGAGTGTACGCAGAGAGTTAAACACAGGTCGAAACATGTCACCGCAGCGGAGCAGCACGGCGCCCCGTCTTTCTCTTCCCAATTCTCAACAACACGGGCAGGTGCGAGGTAACATTTGACAGGCGGACGTCCATCCTGCGGCCAATCCGCGTGTGTATTAGCCGTGGTAGAGTTGGTTAGGGAGCGAGGACGCCGCCAATAACGGTGGATCGGTATAACGAGCGTGTGGCAACCAAAATACCTAGAGGAAGGATGCTATCGTTGGTCGCAGCAAACTTCGTGGAATTCCTATCTGCCGGACCAACCCCTCGGCAAATCCAACTCCTCCTTCATCCTCCACTCCCCTTTAGCGGACAACTGACAACAGCAGGCCGTTGTAATCCCTGCCGCTTTCCATGTGCCGATCGCTGGTTACGTCCTGGCCTCCACGAGGTTTACCGCTTGACCCACGGTAGATTTGCTCCTTATTCATTGTTGGCACCTTGCAGTTTCCATGCTGTAAATAGGATTTGTAAAGTCTAGGGCATGGCCCTCAGGGGTGAACTTACAAATTCATTCTCGCCAGCAGGACCCCTGAATGCGAATAGTGACATCCTTGCCCACCAGTTCTGAAGCATGCAGGCCTGCTGCCCTCTTCTGATGCGCTAGTCAGTTGTATAAGCTATTTTTAGATCATTCCGCAGCTCCTTTCTCCTTTGTCGTTTCACTGAACTTCGACGCGATGGCCGAGGTGTTCGCGCTCGGCGCGAGCGTTGTAGCCTTAAGTCCGGGGGCCCACTTTTTGACCACCCCTGTTTTCGACCACCGTGTCCAATCTCACCGCTATTTCGACCCCCTCCGACGAACCTTAATTTCTCTCCCATTTCAAATGCAACCTTTTCCATTCTTTCCACGTAGTAAAAGCAGCCATTAGAGATGCAGTGGACTGAATTGGACATGCGCACGGCCTACGCAGCCGTCAAAGCAGGTCTACCAATTCGAAAGGCTGCATAACGTTATACCATTCCGTATACTACCCTCCAAGGCCAATTAACTGGCTACCTTCCACACGTAGTGGCACATTAAGACTACCAGAGGCTTTCTATACCTTAAGAAGACCTTTTAGCCGAGTAGATTCTTTTTCAGAACGACCTTACTAACCTCCCTTCACACGTAACGATTCAAAAGCTAGCCACCAGAATTTCTGTTAAGCGAGGAGACTCTTACAATATTAGAAAACATTAGGTTTAACATTTTATTAACAGGTACCTAATTATTAAAACCTAGAGGCTACGGAGGATAGATGCTACATATGTAAAAGCAGCTATAGGGGAAGCTATTCACAAATGGTTTAACTACCTTTAAATTCCAGCTATTCAAAGGATTCCACCCAAACACAGGTAGAATATAAATAAAGCCAGCCTAATAAAAAGCCTAAGGAGTAATATCTACGTAGTTAAAAGTGCTAAAAAGCGTTCAGTTACATCGAAAAAGCCAAATTTGCACACTTAGATCAGTTTTATCGAGTATATCTCTACCTTAAAGGCATTACTTAATCTAGTTATTATTTATAAGAGGGCTTTCGTATAATAATATTAGTTTCTAAAGGCTAAAGGTCCTTATAAAGGCTAACATTTTTCAACTACGTAAAAGGGGTAGATTATTAATGAAATCAGCTTGAAATAGCTAAGTAAAAAATTCATCCTTCTAATAACCCCTTTAGATTCTAATTAACGCTGTCTTTTTATTCTCGACGGCCACTATAGCTATATAACGCACGGGTTTATGTAGTAATACTTTAGTAATAAGATCTAGCTCCTTTATTTATTAACGCATTATTTTTACATGCTGTAACTATTAGATTTAAGTGTGTTTAACTTATTAAAGAATATATATCAGAACCTATTTAACGCTTAGTAATGCGAAGGACTAGAGGAATCATCTGTAGCTGGTAAAAGAATCTTTCTAAAGTGTTATTCTTAGGCACGAAGGGTTAGGCTTTTAAATTGGAATATTCAGAGTGGTTAGAAAGCTGGAGGGTTATAGCCAGTTAACATAAGTAAGCTGTTAATAAGCCGGCATTTAGTGGAAAATAATAAGGCCTTTAAGATATAAAACAACTTTAGCGCCATTACGAAGCCCCTAACTCCCCATAGGGTTAAATTGGAAGACTATAGCCTACACGTGCCCCTGGATTTTAACCCCTAAGAAGGTTAAGGAGCTGAAAGCCCTTTTGAGGCCCTCAGGCTAACCTACTCCGACAGAGAGGTTTTTATTTCGGAAGATTAAAAAGGCCTTTAATGAAAAGGACTTCCAATTAGCTGTGCAGAGAGGAAAAATCAGATAGCTGGAAACCACTATTAAGAGATTGATGTCTAGTAAAAGGAAGAAGGTGGTTCCGGATCCGAATTTCGTCAGAATCATCAAATTCTTCAGAAACTGAAGATCCTGAATCAGAAAGTTCAGAGGCA
>Ga0247780_1000401_pt1 | contig 42366 bp, 48 predicted proteins | sample UWRJL079202R5_FD_179927 | JGI IMG/M metagenome (GOLD analysis project Ga0247780, IMG submission 179927) | Plant litter microbial communities from Arlington Agricultural Research Station in Wisconsin, United States - UWRJ-L079-202R-5 | ecosystem: Environmental > Terrestrial > Plant litter >...
GGGGTTGCTCGCAGTTTGCGCCTTGTGTGGATAGATTCTCTTTGGTTAAAAACCAATCTCTGGAGCCCGACTTTCTTTGTTTTGTTTTTCTTCTTCTTCTTTGGAGGATATAACATTAAGGTGCTTTGTGTGAATATTCAACGGGCTGCCTTTCTGGCTTTTCCAGCTTTGACAAGTTTCAACTCCTTGTTCAAACTCTGTCGTTCACGAGTGAATGAAAGTTGGGGTTGCGCACAAACAAAGTTGTAGGACCCACTGATCTCCATGCCCTCACTGGTATAAATTTCCTGGCCACCCCCCTTCCCCAGCGACTACTATAAACGCACTGATCTTTATTCAGGTGCTCGTGCCGATGCTATCTTGACTGCCCTCGGTACTGCCCTTCCTTTCCGTACCCCCTTGCGGACCAAACGCGAGGCCATTCTCCGGAAGTGGATCCATTAATAACGGCAGCCTCAATGAGAAAAGGAATGCGGGGCCTTTGCAGGCGTGGATGGGGAGGTATCGAGCTTTGTTTGGGGGAGCTGACAAGCGCAAAGACCCCGTTACCGAAATAAGACTTGCTGGTGGGCAATCACGAAAGGATTGACTCCTCCGAGACCCAGCTAGTTAATTATATTCGTAGAGGAAAGAAAGCTTGGGCGTCCACCCACATCGACACACCATTCTCGCCTTTACTTAACATACGGCGTTGTGTAGATGTAAAATCACACCGCTGCAGCTACCTGACTTGTGGATAACCTGCTCTATTTGATGATATGCGGGGTAAAGGGATTTCACTCAGGCTGATCTAGGGAATATGTTTTACGCGGTAGGGGTGCTCATTCCCCGGAAAGCGGAAAACCGGGGAAAGAAGTTTCGATCCACGCCTCCTCTTTTCCCGAATTTCCCATCTGACCATTCACTGATGGTGGAGCGCTCAATTTGCCCGCTTGATATCCTCGGCGGTGAACTACGTGAGAGAGCGGCCTAGCGCTGAGGTCAAAGACGGGGGCAAGTGTAGCCGATGCATTCGCCTTAGATACGGCCATCCAGCCCGTACATCTTATAGGGGTAGGCGCAGCCCTTGTAGATGGCTGGTTGCGGCAGTCAAGGGCCAACCAGGTAGGCATTCCTTGTTGTACATCACTTCGATACTCCCACCGTCCTAGACTACAACGCAAGCATCTAGGCCTTGTACAGAATATACAGCTCTCCCGACGAGCCATCACTCGCAACATACATCCTCGACCCATCCGGATGCCAGGTAATGCCCGTTGGTCGCAAGCACGCATTTTGCGAGCAGGATCCCTCGTTCTGCGTCCACAAAATATCCGAATATCCCTGCGCAAAAGCACTATCCGCTGGCGCAACAGGGTCATAAGCACCGCTTTCCAGCTTGGTGAACGGGATCTGGATGACCTTGTATCCGGTCGCAGGCTGGCGGTTCCACGAGCCGTGCAGCGAGACATACAAATTCTTGTAGTCCTTGTCGAACTTGCCGTCAATGGGTGCGCTGTGGGCCTTCATCGACAGTCGCGGTGGGACAGACTTCTCAGCGCATGTCGCGTCGTTGAAGGTACTGTTGGGCGTGATCATAAATTGTTGACCGATCTTGAAGGTCTTGTCTTTGATAACCGAGGGGTCACCAACGGTCCAGCAGGTGGGATAGCCATACCACTGCTCGTTGGACTTGGCGGGGTCGCCGAGGTAGTTGAGCTCCTCGGCAGGGTTGTCGATGTGCACGTCGACAGAGGTTGTGCCAGCTGCGGCGCGGGTGAGCTGGTCGCCGCTGTTTTCAACGCCCCATACCCTGCGACTTGTCAGCTTCTGCTATTCAAAGTACTGGCTGAAATGGGCTACGACGTACATGTTGTTGCCGTCGAAAATAATGCCAATCTCGTTGCGCAGGCCGTATCCGAGATACCAGCCCTGGCTGTTGTAAGTCCAGCCGCCGGATGGCGTCTTGGACAGGTCAAAGACCTTGACAATTGCGCGGCCAGTCTCTTTCTGGGCGGTCGGCACATCGATATTGCCATTCGAGCCGAGCGAGACAATGAGCAGGTTGGGGTTGTTTGGCGGGACGGCAAGCGTTCGCGTGTTGTGTCCTGAGGGGTTCATGCCCTTGACAACGACCTGCTGGTTTGTCGCCGTCATGGTGACGGGATCGTAGGTGTAGGACCAAGCAGTCGGCGCGGCGCTGACATAGACGGTCTTTCCGTCAGGGCTCAGCGCAAGGCCGTGGTTCAGCTGCGTCATCTGAATGACGGTCTTGCTAGAGGCGATGCAGCCATTTGCGCCGATGGTGTGTGCCGTGAGGCCGAGGCCGGCCTGCAGAACCAGGAGATGTCCCTCGGTATCGAAGAGCACCGCGCGTGGCTTGTTGAGGCCGGCGCCAATGAGGGCGTATTTCCAGCCATCGGCAACGCTAAGCTTGTACGAGGTCTTTGCCGTGACCCCGGCACACGAGGTGGGGAAAGGCAGCGCCGTTGCCTGGCGAGCGGCGACTTCGGATTCAGGTTCGGCGTGTGCTGCGCAAGATGTCAGTCAACCATGCAACTTGTCACGTTCGAGCTATTAGCCCTTCTGTGAATGGAATCATACCTGAAGCCAGGACGGCGAGCGTCGCACTCAGAGTAGCAGCGAGCCAATGCATTGTGGCCGTAGAAGATGGAAGTCGCGACAAATGCTCTCGGTGCAGGGCCGAGGAAGGCGCGCCTCGAGGAGCAACGAGCGAGTGCGTGACTTAAATGTCATGGCGCTGGAACGGAGTGGCGTCACGACCCGACTTCCATGTCTCAACCCGCACGCTATCTCTTGGCCAAGCATACAAGCATCGCTTGCAATAAATGACCTCGACTCACCCGGGGCCTGGGTAGTGGAGCCAAGCCGGATGATATGGCCGGACAGGGACACGCATAGCCCGCAGCCGCTGCCGTCTCGGGGCACTTGGCCCCGCCAACTTCTCCGATTGGCCGGGCTATTGACTGTGTCGCCGGCCGCGTCACCGAAAGCAGTCGGCGCGGGTATCATTTTGGAAAGTGAGCTTATCTCGATCCGACCTGCTGTTAATGACGCCCACTGCAACCCCCGGTGCAGCACGATCGCAGGGGCCGAGGAACGATGCGTGATCGAGTGTGCGCCGATGAACTGGCAGTGATAATTAATTACCTCAGCGTCGGCATGTGGCGATGTTTCGTAGGTACTTGCGCCATCGCGACTCCATGGTGATACACGATAAGTCAATCGCGAACCACCTGACAAAAAACAAGAGAACGTCTCTTTGCACAACATCCCCCGCACACTTCTGATTCCTACCTAGACTCATTAGCAACCATACGGCCGAAACAGAACAGCAAGACCTAGATGACGACACTAAAGGCCGTACTCGCATCGGCGGAGGCCTTGGCGACATTGAAGTAGGCCGCTGCGAAATGCAAAAAGGTCTCGTAAGAATGCGACCGCTATCCAGCAAGAAGACATCCTCAAAAATCGACCAATTGGCATTTTTACTTCACGACCAAACCCGGCAGATGAGCCGCACGTGATGTCGCATCGAACCAAACTCGGGGGACGCAGGAGGCCAAGTTTCAGGGGTTGCTGCCAACTTTTTGGCACAGACAGTCTTGGACATAACCGGGAAAGTCTGAAACGCGGCTGTAGCTCCACGATGTCCAAATTCCATGTTGACAGCCATGTCTCACGACGACACCTCATCGATTTCATATCGACGTCACGATAGATCAGCCCGACACATCCGCCATGCGCGCATCAACCTCACTCGCGAGACTTCTTTCCCTCGCGATAGAAACCAGCCTCATATCTGCTGCCGTCACAGGCGCCAGCTCACCCCCCAGCCTCCACCATGGCGGCTCATCACCATTCACGTGTCCTGCCCTCATCGACATCTCAACCTCATGTCCCATCTACCAACCCGCTCAGCGAGCTCAACCATCCCAACCGATAAACCAGACAGGTCCCCCATCTCATACACAACCACCCCCAACACAGCAAACACAGCAACCCCCCCAGGAGCCGCAAGAATCAACCAAACCCGTGTCTCCCTGGTCCCGCGGCCCCATCTGCCGTCGAGCAGGCCACAACGAGTTCTGCGCCTTCACCCACTCCGCCTTCAACTCCCACCTCGGCATCTCCCTGATCACCACCCCCGCACGAATCCTTCTCCTCGGCTCGCAGCCCCCCCTCAACGAAACCCTTCCCTCCTCCTCTCCCTCTTCAGTCCCCCCTCCCCCCTACCAAGACGTCTCCATCCCCGGAAAGGGCATCGGTCTCGTCGCCACAGAGCCCATCCGCGCCGGCCGTCGCGTAATGGCCGCCACACCAGCCGTGATGGTCGACGACAAGGCCTTCCGCGGACTGAGGAGGGATGATCTCGCCATGTTGCTGGGACAGGCGATAGTTTCGCTGCCGGAGCAGCACAGCGGAAAGTTTCTAAATCTATCGGGGCATTTCAGCGACGAGGAGACGCAACTGGATCGGGTTTACAAGATCTTTTCCACGAATGCGTTCCGCACGCCTGTGGTGGGGGTTGGGGCCGGCGTTGATGGGGAAGGGGGGCAGGCGGTTGAGGGGTGGGAAAAGGAGATGGATTTTCAGAGTACTTTTGTTGAGGGTGAGTGGCTCCTTTACTTTTGCCTGAGAGGGGATGAGATGAGATGGGAGGTTGGATGAAAACTGACATAGAATTTGCAGTCTCGCGTCTGAATCACGCATGCAGTCCCAACCTGGGCTATTACTTCGACTCAGCCACGCTCTCACACAAAGTCTATGCCGTCAAGGACATCCTCCCCGGCGAAGAGCTCACTATCAGCTACGTTGAGTACGTCCATCTCATCCGTCCCCTTTCCATCTCAAACTAACCCCCTTCCCTCCCCCTAGCGTCCTCCAGCCCTCCACCACCCGGCAATCCCTCCTCTCCAAAACCTGGTCCTTCACATGCACCTGCCCGCGCTGCACTCTAGAACCCCACCTCCTCGCCGAATCCGACTCCCGCGCAACCTCCATGCTCCGCCTCCGCCGCGAGCTCGATGACTACAGCGCCTCCGCGACCCCCGAAAAAGCCGAGCTGCTCATCACGCTCTACGAGCTTGAAGGTCTGTCTGTTAGAATCTACGAGGCTTATTACCGTGCTGCGTTAGAGTGGAATGGTGTTGGTGATTCAGCGCGTGCGACGAGGTATGCGAGGTTGTGTTTGGATAAGGGGCTTTTGTTGCGGGGGCCGGATCGGCCGTTTGTGGAGAGTATGCAGGAGTTGGTGGCGGATCCGACGAGGCATTGGAGTTGGCGCTTTCGAGTGAAGAGCACCAACGCCGAGAAGGGGGATGACGGGGCGGGAAATGGGAGTAGCTAGTTGTCTTAGGTAAAAGGAACAGCAGTACGAGTGCAAGACAGCGTGGGGTGTACGAGGCAAGTTAGTTGCACGTTTTAGTGTCATGTCAGGGCTAGTAGGCAGATGAGATATAAATCTATTATTCATTCGCAAAATTCCGACGTTGCTGTCATACCGTACATGCCTGAAAGCCATGCATTAACCCTCACACCTGATGATGCGTCCCGTCCACAAAAGTCTTCCCTGGTCTATTTCCCTAAGGCATAACGCGCTCGCCGATACCAAGTACTCGCAACCACAAACAGCTGCTCTTCCGACAGGGTATCGAGACAACGCCATAACGAGCCTCAACACCGCGCTCATGTCTAATCCAGTTGCAAGTGTGTGTTCCTATTAGTCATTCGAGGGAATATGGTCCTCCACTGAGCTCAACGCAGCAAGATTGACCTCACCCATGCTCAGTACGCCACCCCCCGTAGAGCCACCGCCGCCACTGCCGACTCCGGCAAGGAGCGCGACACAATCAATGACATCCTCAGCCTCCAGAAGGTGCCAGCGGGCCAGTGTAACCTTTGTGCTTGCACCAACCGTAACGCTAAAGCAGTTGTCCGCCTCGATCTCAGCTTTCCCATCCGAAGGTGCCGTTAATCCGTTAAGTGCGCGGAACATATCCTCGTCGGTAAAGTCATCGCCCATGCAGAGGGCGAACTCAACATTTGGCGCATTCTGAGCCTTCATTTCCGCATTGTAGGTAGTGACAAGACGCTTCACAATCTCACCCTTATTGATGAATGTGGGGCGGACCTCGAGATTGGCTTTTCCAGCCATGACTTCCACGTCCCATTTGCGTCCGACAGTCGTCTCAAGCTCCTTTTGGCACTCATGGGACTCGTGCAAGCCCTGCTCCGGGTCGGCAAGGCGGTAATGCCAGGTCACCGCGCAACGTTTGCGTTCAATGAAAGCGCCTGTTCAAGCAATGTTAGCATACACAAAAAGGCAGCGGCAGGCAGGATTCTTACCTGGAACCTTGTCGGTGAACTTCTGGAACACCTCTATCACCTCCTTCTGCCACCCCATGTCGAATTTCTCGGCCAGGTTCTCCCAAGTTGAGCTGCCAGGGTTCTTCATGAAACTACCATGCTCGGCGCTGAAGCCCAACTGGGTGATGTGACCAAGGTGTTGGCTGAGAAACTCCTGGTCACGGCCTGAGATAATCCAGACCGCGTTCTGGGGGTCGGCCGCAAGCACTTCCAGGCTGGTGAGGAGGCGCTGTGACGGGACCGCCGCGCTTGGTTCGCGAACGATAGGAGTAAGGGTGCCATCGTAGTCGAACATGAAGAGGCGCTTCTTGGCGTTCCGGTACTTCCTAAGCATTATGGAACGGTCAAGGAGAGGGGTCGCCACAACGTCCTTCCGGCTGGCCAGGACACCAACCAGGCGGCGCAAAAAGCCTGCGATCCAGAACTGAACGTTCTTACTGATGACGTGGGATAGCAGGTTCTTCTCCATGTTCTGGCGTTGCTCCTCCGGCATCGTCAGTGCGTTATTGATCTGCTCGGCCACACCTGAGAGATCCCAGGGGTTGATGTGGATCGCGTCCTTCAGCGAGCCAGCTGTGCCGCTGAACTCGGAGAGGATGAGGGGACCCGCAGTCTCGCGCTGGCAGATGACGTACTCGAGGGATGTCGTGTTCATGCCGTCTCTGACTGAGGTGATCAGGCCAATGTCGCCAGCCCGGAGGAGCGCAAAGTACTCGTCCTGGCTGATGTACTGCGGATAATGCTGAACCGGCGAGAAGCTCAGAGAGCCGTACATACCGTTGATCTTGGAGACAAGCTCATTCACGCGACTAGCGATCTTGTTCTCAGGATCCTCCGTCTCCTCGATGTTCGTGGGCGATGTGACCTGGATAAGGACAACTTTATCGCGCCACTCGGGGTACTGCTCCAAGAAGCGCTCAAAGGCCATTAGTTTCTGGGCAACACCGCGGACACTGTCCAGCCGGTCGCGCCCAACAACAATCTTCTTGCCGGCATACATCTTCTTCAGAGCGTCGTACTTCTCATTGACGGAGTCTGTCCACGCAAGACTTGCGACTTTGATAGCGTCGATGCCAATGGGGAAGACGCCAACCTCAACGCGAGATCCGTAGGCTTCCACACCAGTGGTATCGGAAGGAAAGCCAAGGACTCTTGTGCAGCAGCTGGAGAAATGACGCGAATAGCTGTAACTCTGGAATCCCACCAGGTTTGACCCGAGCACGCCTTCCAAGACCTCCTTCCGTCGCGGCAGGCACCGGAGGAACTCGCTGCTGGGGAAGGGCGAATGGAGGTAGAACGAGATGTACATGTGCGGGGCCCGCTGCCGGAGCATGCTTGGGAGGAGCATGAGGTTGTAATCGTGGACAATAACAATGTCTCCAGGCTTGTAAATCTCGAGGATCTTGTTGGCAAACTTCTGGTTCATCCTGTAGTAGTCGGCCCACTGTGCTCTCTCGGCGCGGCCGTCGGTCGGCTCGTGCTGCTTGTAGTGGAAGAGCGTGTACAGCTCGTGCTCGGCGTACCGTCTCCACCGAGCCTGATCCTTGAGCCTGATTCCATCTTCGTCATGTCCATCTGCATCGTCTGCCAGCCAGACGGGGACTGTCTTTATCTTCTTGTCATGCGATAGCTGGTGCTCGAGGCGCTGGATGTCGTCGTGGGGGATCCACAGCCCATCGACGAGCGGGGGCGTCGGCGGCGCGGTCTCTCCGTTGATCGGAACTGGTCTGGATAGGACATTGAGGGAGCCTAGGTGGACGGTGGTTCCGGGCGGCGTGCTTGGCGGCGAGAGAGCGTCTGGGGGTGTTTCGATCTCGCCCGTCCACGCGACAACGGTGTGGTTCCACGGGCTGTCGTCGGATGAGAGATACGAGAAGGCGTCAAACAGGGCCGACTGCCCGCGGCGGGGTTTCAACTCCTGCATAAACAATGACATCAGCCCCACCATCCAAATCTTGGCAGAACGCCCCAACAAGCCCGTCCCAGAATGGGATCGCGAGTGCACAGCGGCAACAAGCAGGAAAACTCTCTGCAACTTACCCAGTCTGCCCCTTTCCGGTATTTGAGGGAATGGGGAATGTTGAAGGTCGCAGAAATGATGCCGCCGGTGAGCGACAGGTCTGGACTCGAGTTCCGAATCTCGGAGATGGACTCCCTCCGGCCACCCATGACGGCGGCGCTCAATCGACGCAGGAAATCCGCGCTGCCTTCTGCGCCCTCTTTGACCTTGACCTGGAAGTCTGTTCCTTCGAAGTCAAAAGCTACCGGTGCAGGCGAGGCGGCAAGTGCGTTGTCGACCTCCTTCTGCGAAAAGAACCCGTCCTCAACGGATTCTCTAGGGACTGGAGTTGACTCGTCGTGCTCCGAATCGTAGGCCTCCCGGGTGATTCCCGGTGTTACTGGCACCTCGTATACCGATGGGCGAAAATGTGGCGGTGGAAGGGAATCGACGCGCTCGAGAGCAGTCGGTCGCGCGGGCGGAAGGGCGCCCGTGGGGTCGGGTTTCTTCTGTTCCATGGTGGAGGGTTAACGAGGGCCGTCCAAATCAAGCGTTACTAGAGATCAAGAGGGCTCGCCCGGGACACGCAGTAGGCGATGGTGAACTTTGGGCTTTGAGGGGGAAGGTAAAAGAAGGGGAAACGCAAGCCCGACAAAGAAACTTGGAAGACAGCGGGGAGAGTGTCGGTGACGGGAACTGGGCATCCTGGCAGCAATGATGAGATGGCGGCGGGGCAAAGCAGCGACCCGCTTCCCAGGGGCAGCAGTGGTGGGAGGGCCAGACCCAGCGAGTGACCAGGGAAGTTGCGAGGCAAGGTGGGGCACCCAATTGAACAGAGGACGGGTTCCCGCTCGCCAACTCGCCAGGATGAAGGGCTCCTGCTGCTCTACCTGTCGCCTGCATTGGCGTCTCCTCTCCCTCTCGAAGCAATGGAACCCTGCTCCACGCTCTCCTGAGCTTCCGCACGCCAGCCGCTCGTTTGGACGCTCGGCGCAGAAAAAGTACCCAGTTTTTGCGCGTCGTTGTGTCAAGCTCCAGCGACATCTTCGGGTGCTCGCGATTAGCTCCGTGATTGGACAGGGGGCCTGGTCGGCAATGGATGGAGGGGCAACAGCTGAGGAGCGCGCTCTCGCGCTCAATGATCCGAGTGTGGCGGGGTTGCGAAGGGCACCTACAATGGCAGTCCTCGCGCTCAACAAGAAGTACCGCGAGAGCGCATGGCCTATTTTCTTTCTCACGGTTTCCTCCTGCCTATCGGCAAGCCGGATTTCCAGCCCACTCGGACTGGCGGAGCAAACAAACAGCAAGTAATGACATCGTGGGGTTCAACAATTCCAGAGACGCAAAAAAGCACTGACCAGACACGCCTGACGTAATGGTGAGGGGTCTGCTGGCTAGCGGCAGCGGCAGGCAGCAGGCCAGGTCGATGGGCAACCAGGTACAATCAGGGACGGAGGCTCGGACGCTTAGGATCTGGTGGTGGGAATTGGGGGCGAGTAGTAGTCGGTGGTCGGTGGAGAAAGCGCAGGTTTGCGGGGAGAAGACCGGAGGAGGTTCTAAAGGCGCCCGAGGACGGTGAGGACGAAACGTCGAGGGTTTTTTACTCCTGGGGCAGGCTGCGCCGCGAGTCTTGCCGAGGATAAGCTTCCGGGGCTGCGTGGTGCCACGGACAGGGTTCAACAGCTTTGCTGGGCAGTGACGAGATGGCTGCAGCTCCGGTTCTGGTTCTGGCCGTTGGTCGACTACGTCGGTGGGAGTCAACCAAGAACTGTCGTCAACATTGACGTCGTGCCGTCTGATATATACCTATCCTGGCCTTCAAATTCACCGCAAGTTAGTCTAAGACATCAGCTATCCGGGATAAGTGCCATGCGTCAGTCACTGGGCGCACCGAAGCCCGCCCGAGCGGGCGTACCCGGAGGGGGATGACAGCTCGGCCAAGACCACCGCAATCAGGTTGGTCAGCGCCAGTCTCAGTTTTCTCAATCACCGAGCCTGGCGAGCGAGCGGCCATGGAGATTCTCGGATGCCACTGCTACCTCCCGGACATGCCAGCTCGGGCAATGCGGCGCGGCCTGACGACAGGACGCAGAGTCTGAGAGCTATATCAGCCTGAATATACGGCGGGCAAGCTAAAAACAGTCATCGCGACAAGCGCCCGTCGCTTGACGTGAGCCATTTTCCTCCCTTCTCGTAAGGCGCTCCAGCTCTCCCGGCCTGCCGCAGTTGCGCCGGCGAATTGGCCGCAATTCCCCGATGGAAAGGCTCATCTGGTGCCGTTTTCTGATGCAAGAATCTGCACGAGCTGCTTTTCGCAAGAGGCAGCATGCATGAAAACATCATGACATGCGGGCAAAGGGCTGCGATGCGCGCCAGCCAAGCCCCTTCACATGGCAAGATCCAGCCACATCACTGGTCTCGCAGCTCGCAGCGCACTATAGCGATTCCAGGGGTTACACGCCGCCCATCGCATCGGTCCACACAACCGCGCAACGCCCACGAATCCCACACCGGCTTCTTCCCTCTTCCGCTAAATTTCAGTCCAAAGTCACCTTTGTTGCCCCAGCTCAACTCACCATCTCGCAGGCGCCGCCTTGATAAGGTTGCATAGATTGGTACCCGACCGGCCGCGCGACTAACTGTCGGGTAGCGTGTCAAGCAATAACGGCCCATCGTCGGCAGCAGCGAGCAATCCGTCGCGACCTCAGCTGTCCTGCAAGGCGGGAGGATGCACGCCATCCCACCACCTCGCCTCCGTCTCGGCCAGCCCGCATAACATGTTGGATCAGAAACGAAGCATATTCCCAACCGAGTGGATACCCAAACTGCCAAATAGAATCTGCCAACCTGGACTGCTGGCTTCGCCAGAAAATATTGAGCACACTCATCCGCCGGCTTTGGGATGACTGAGATCACGGCCTTCTTTGCCCATCCCCGTTGCCAGCGCCCCTGTCCCGCAATGCGCACAACAATCGCAGATCAGCAGTGTAGTTTCACCATGGTGACATAGGACTGCCGTCGCTTCGTTTGTTCGATAAGCTAGAATAAAGTTGATCAGAAATGGTGAGTGTGCAGCGTTGCAGGCCCGTTTATTCGGTCCTAACTGGAACCCCACTGGAACCCCCATGCCAACATCGCCACGCGCGCATCGCAGTCAGTTATCTTCACGCTTCTGTCTCTTCTTCGGCCCGCTATCCGGTATCTCCTCTCCGGTGTCCTCGTCCACAAGTGGGCTCTTGTCCGATAATCCCTTGAACTTTGGCAACCCGTCCCGAACCTCAACGACCCGCTCTGGGTAGAACATGTGGCACTGCGCCTTAAAAGCCTCACGTCCCTCGTCAGTGTTGATTCCCTCGATCAATGTCGGAAACAGGAGGATCATATTGCGTCCCTCGTCCATGATGGGTGTCCGGCAATACGCGCACTGCACTTTACAAGGCAGATGATGGGTCGTCGACTTGGCCATAGGGTCATACCAGCCGAGATCGTGGATGCCGTGGGTGAAGTTGATGTCTTCCTTGTGGAAGATGGCTGCCCATTGGAAAGGCGCCTGGGTCGATTGAGTTAGCATGCGGCTCCAGCATATGGCGAGGGGTGCGCTATTGGTGTCACTTACTCCGTGCATGCGTTGACAGGTTGTACAGTGGCAGTATTTTGACGCCAACGGCTTGTCCCTGCTCAGCTCATACCGCACGGCACCGCAGTGACATTTGCCCTTCCATTTGACGGGGAAGTCATTTCCGTTGTCGTGGACTTTGTACGGCACGCGGTGCTTCCATTGGTCTTGCTCGCGATCGGTGGATGAGCCAGCTTGGTACTGGTGAGCCTTGTCGCCATCGTTCTTCTTATCCGCCTTCCCTGCCCCTTTTTCGGTGTCAGACATGTTGCCAACCCTCGTGGAGAGTGAGATCGCTCTTCGGAGTGGAGGTATCAAAAAGATCCGCTTCGTCGGGTACTTGATGCTTGCGCGTGTTCGGGACAAAAGCATGAAGCTCAAATACGCCACCAACTGCGTTGAGTCGGACTTAAGTCGTGCCACGCTCGCTGATAAGTTTGAGTTGCGGATGAAGGCCAGATGAATACGACGTCCAGTGGTCAGACGTCGTCGATGGGTCCGATGATCATCCACATCACCGCAGTTGAGACTGTTGACGTCATCATGAGCGCGACAAGCTGCACGTCACCCATCAACGACTTGTCGGAAGCGATTCCCGTCGCACCTGAATAAATCAGCTTAGCGCAGGTAGACTATTTCAACGTCGAGCCTGAGAAGAGGTGAGCGCTCCATCAGTGCCGTGAGCTCGAGCCTGGCGCAACTGTCTATAAGAGCGGGATATTGCCTAGGCCATATCTCTACATCGGCTGTCACACTGTTCCAAAGTATAATTAGCAACCACCGGCATACCCAACTATGCACGAAAGGTCAGATATGACCCCTATCTTGCACTACTACCTGATTCTAGTATGCATAGAACTATTTGTAACCTTGTTATCAGAGAACCGGGCTACCCCTTCCTGTCTCAACATGCCAAACACTGGTCGCGGAAACTGGGGACGCGGTCCCGGGTGGCACTTGAAGAGCTTTCTTAACCACACCACCAGTCCTTCTAACCGGGAAGCCAACCACGGCATGCCATTTTTTGTCCTTTGATAAAAATAACCTGTCCAAGTTGAATGTCTATCATCCGATTGCAACAGAAGTGGCCCTTGTTGAGTCTGATGGATTGCCTCTTCGTAGTTTGCTAATTTCGGTATGGGCCGATTGTATTGATAGGGTTTTATTGCTGCTACTTCCTGGTGTTCTTTTTGACATACGCGTGCTGGTGAACTCAAGTTGAGACGCGTTGTCAATGGAAGGAAGAACGGAGAGACACCGTGCGAGGAACTGTGCGAAACACTAAGATAATGCCATCGCACTGTGCTAGCCATCACTAGTCATCACGTGCTCGCCTTGCCCCTCCACCAACGTGAAACATGCATGGGCTGCTTCTTGGCTGCAAAGCAAGGTTAGCCGACGTCCTGAAAATCTACCGAGCTTCACCCGCGTTCCGGAGCTTCCCCGACTTGTTGGAAAATCGGCACAAGCTTCCAATGCGATGTCCGGCTATCTGCCACCTGTGACGCCTGGCGGTGGTGCACCCGCCCCTCCAGCGCAGCATCACGAGCAACAATTGACAGCGCAGCTTGACGAGGAATCGCAGCAATCCACTGCCCAGGCGCAGTTCGGCGACGGCGGACTCGATGCGTCGGATGCGCAAAGGTTCGCTGAGGCCGCGGCTGCTGCTGCGGCGGCGGCCGCACACCATCACGGCCTCCAAGCTCTTCAGGCCGCCGTGGGAGCTCCAGGCCCCGCAACCATCCCAAGCCCAGTGACACAGCAGTATGCTGCTCACGGCGAACCCTCGTACCTGTCGAGCAGCGCGACGCCCGCAGCTAGATCCCCCCCGAACCCGAAGGCGACGCGCCTGCGGAGGGCCTGTGACATGTGCAGTCAGCGCAAAGTCAAGGTTCGCGGCTTCCTCACCATTGCCTTCGTCCGGGTGCTGACATTGCTTCTCCATTCTAGTGCGACGAGACCCAACCCTGCCGACCATGCCGTGATCTCAATGTCGAATGCACGTTTGCTCGGGAGATGAAACGTAGGGGCCCGCCGAACAAACACGCAGAAGCAGCAAAGGCAGCCAAGAAGCCGCGTCTGGAGCCAAACCTCAGCCCGGGACCGCACAATGCTGCCGAGACACTTGTTTCGATTGCTGGCGCGCCGGGCCTGCAGGGTGTTCTGGATGGCGAGTCCATCGCTCCGATGCCGGTGTTGCAGCTGCTTGTCGACGACTTCTTTACATACATCCACCCTCTGACGCCATTCCCGCACGAGCCGACGTTTCGCCAATCCTTCCACAACCGCGAGGATCGAACAAGTCGCGAGTTCCTTGCGCTGCTGGCCAGCATGATCGGGTGCTTGGTGGCATCCTTCCCTCGCACCGCGCGGCTGCATCTCAAGGCCCAGCATGGCATGACACTCTTCCCTAAGGCTATCACCTTGATCGAGCGGTGTCGCGTCGTCGCCCTAGAGGCTCGAGGGCACAATTTCTACAATAAGGAAGAGGTCTCGGTTTATGACGCGGCAACCAGCTACTTCCTAGGCTTGGCCGCTGGCTACACAATGCACTGGAAGATCTGCCGCCGCTTCATGACCGAGTCGATGTCCTTCATTCGGGAAATGGGATATCACAAACCCCGAGACCTGGGCTCATCCATGTATGGCGTTACCTATCGTGGACCGCCATTCGACCACGTACAGGACCAATTGGGAAGGAGAATCTTCTGGTGTCTGTTCCTCGGCATAAGGTATGTCTTCCTCGCCGTCGCTAGTTTCTTCATACGTGATGCTGACCCATTGTAGATCTATGGTCCAGCTTGGCACCCCTCAATCCGAGATTGTGTTAGCCCCTCCGACACCTTCCGAGCCGTATCCGGAGTTGCCAGCCGAAGTGGATGACCGGTACATATTGCGTTCCCAGATCCTTGGACAACCCGATGGCAAGGTTTCGCTCTTGACCGGGTTCAACCAGGCTATCAAGATTTACATGACCATGAACGGCCTCGTCAGCGTTGAGTTGTCTTACGGAATTACGACACTCCCGTTTCATGACCAAAAGGCCATGCTTGACGAATGCGTCCGAGCCGTGAAAGCTGTCATGGATCTGTTGCCTCGGGAGCTCACCCTCATGAGCCTCCATCTTGACTCGAGTAACGGCGATGCAGGACACGGGTTTGGTAACTTCCCGATGCAGGACCCCCAATTCGACATCCTCAGTGACGAGCAATTCCAATACTGTCCACCGGCGTACCCGGCACACCAGCCTCCTACCGACATCAGGCACCTGATGGAGAACCATCCGGATCGACGCCGTCTTCTTCAATACGAGATCCAGAAGGCGAATATCTATGTCTCTCAGCTCGCGACGCGCTCCTACTTTGTTGAACGCTACCTCAATCTTCGTGACGCTCACCGTGAGCACATGAGGGTCCAAGCCGCCCAAGCATACGCCCCGGAGAATGGTGCTAGTGGTACCAGCAAGAGCGTCGCTGCGGCTGCGCTGCATGCCGCTTCTGAGCAACCTGATCCCATCGACGACAATATGGCAATGGAGCGCGAGCGGATTGTGCAAAGCCTCCTCACGGTGCTGGGTTCCATACAACAACGCTATTTGGAGCCCAACGGAGGATCGCTGATCAACAAGATCCGCCAGGTGGCCAGCACGTTAGTCAATGACGCACCCGAGCGGAAGGGCCCCCTAGCAGTCAAAGCTGAGGACTTACTGGTTAGGTTCGTGGATGTCCTCATGCGGCTGGAGAGGACAGGCGCCGGTAGCGGCGGTGCGCTAGCGGGCACTGGGGTTCCTGGCAACGGAACCATGACGTTACAGGACGAGGAGCAGGAGTTGAGGAATTGGGCGGATCTACGACAGCACCAAATGCGTTTCTATCAGAACGGCGGGTTCCTGAACCACATTTAGTATTCCAATCTGGAACCATTGCTGTTACGACCGATGCAGGTGTCGGAGGGTCTGGTTTACACGGATAGCACGGGTTTTACGAAGTGACGGGACTGGTCTGGGAAAAAAATATGGGTTGTGTGAGGTGTGATTTTGTTGATGTATTAGCGTTGGGGATTTTGGCGTGCTTATTCTGCTGTTGGTTGCATGTACAACATAAAGCGTCGGGTCTGCCTTGTGCAGAATTTACTGGCGATGCATACTGTTTTGCGGTGGTTATGGGAATGCAACGACTTACTCTGGAGAATATATCCCTTGCCTCACTAATGCTTTCACGTCTAGGGCGTGCGTGGGGAAAGGGCATTGTTGGTATACAAGTCGGTTGGGATATGTATTCGTATCACCATATGAGCTGTTGGGATATGGCAACTCAGTGCCGCGTATGAATCAGCCAGATCGGTCAGTCGGAACAATCAGCCTGAGGTGGGAGCGGGGATGCGGCCATAACTTAACAGCCGGACACGCGGCACCCTACACGGGTACCGGACGATTACGCCAAATCGACCACGGCGATTCTCCCGATAAACGGCCCAAGATGACGTTGTCGAGGAGGGAAGTTCGGGCGATTTGGGGGGCAGCTTCTCCCGAGAACTATTTCTACGGACGTACAAAGGCTTCGGCCAAAAGAAAGGGTCCCCCTCAGCCAGTGCGAAAGATGATTCCTCACTGCTAAGGCCGCCCTGGTTTTGCCTATCGCAGGCTATCTTCCATCTTCGATAGGGCCTACCTGCATTCTCAAAAGGACCTCCTGCGCTCCGAAAAGGCCTTTTACAATACCTTCAAGGCCTGTAATGTGGTAAAGCAAGGCCTTACTGTTTCGGTATAGCCTTACTGTTTCGGTATAAGACCGTGTGAGGATTTCGATAACGTGTTTCCGCACAGAGAAGCGTGACCCTTTCTTTTGGCCCGAGCCTTCGTACAAACCTCCGGACCCCCCGACTCCGCGGGAGACAGTCCCCTAACCGCAGCAATAGCACGGCCGGCTGAGACGCCTGCTACAGAATGCGGTCAACAAAGGTAGTCATCGGCGCGGCGTGGACGCCCGTCCTTGGCCTTCTCGCTGCCCGAAGACTGGGGGATGTTTGCACCACGACTTACATCCAGTCAGTCCTACCGGGGGCTGGGTTCCTACAGGGAGTTGAAGTAATGCCCTCATCTGTCACGGCTAATGCGGTGACGAACTTCACCGTCACTGCAAGCAGCACGAGTATTGGTGTTAGCGGTCGGGACTTTTGCAATGTGACGTTTTCGTATGCCCGGACGGGACGTAGCGACAAGGTGAGTTTCATAACGTTCCGTGGCAGGTATCGGTTATGATTCTGACTTCGCGGTGATAGGTAAACCTGTGGTTCTACCTCCCCAGCCCAGAGCAGTTCCGGAACCGCTTCCTTGCCACTGGCGGCGGTGGATACTCGATCACCTCAGGGGAAAGGGGCTTGGTGGCAGGCCTCATCTACGGCACCGCGACAGGCACCACTGACGGGGGCTTCGGTGGCTGGAAGAACGATCTCACCTCTGTCATCCTCCGCGCCGATGGCACCCTCAACTACGACATGCTCTACGCCTACGGCTACACGGCCATCCACGAGATGACCGTCCTCGGCAAGGAACTCACCCGCAAGTTCTACGCCCCGCCCAAGCTCTACTCCTACTTCCAAGGCTGCTCCGAGGGCGGCCGCGAAGGCTTCAGCCAGATCCAGCGCTACGGCTCCCAATTTGACGGCGCGGCCCTCGGCGCGCCGGCCTTCCGCCAGGCCTTCCTCCAAGTCTTCCACCTCTTCCCGCCCACCGTAGAAACCACCCTCGGCTACTTCCCCTCCCCTTGCGAGCTCGAAAAGATCCACACCGACGCCATCGCCGCATGCGATCCCCTCGACGGCCTCCTTGACGGCGTCGTCAGCCGCACCGACCTCTGCCGCCTCCACTACAACGCCACCGCCAGCATCGGCACCCCCTACTCCTGCCCGGCCATAACACCACCAAACCGCGCCCCCTCCCCAGCCACCTCCGGCACCGTCACCCCCGCTGCCGCCGCCATCGCCAACACCATCTGGCGCGGCTTCTTCGACTCCCGCAACCGCCAGGTATACATCTCCTTCCCCCCCTCAGCACCCTTCTCCGACGCCGCCACGTCCTACAACCCATCCACCTCCCTCTTCGAAGCTTCCCCTGCCCCCATCAGCATCCAGTACATCAACCTCTTCCTTCGCGAGACACGCTCCCCCACCCTCTCCCTGCGCAACGTCACCTACGACACCCTCCGCTCATGGATCCTCGAAGGCATGCAAAAGTTCAGCGACACACTGCAAACCACCTGGCCGGACCTGGAGCCCTTCCGCTCTGCGGGGGGTAAGGTGATACACTGGCATGGCGAGTCAGATGGGAGTATCCCTGTGGCAGGGAGTATCATGTATCATGAGGCGGTCAGGAAGACAATGTACCCTAGCGTAGGCTTCAACGAGAGTTATGCAAGGATGAATGAGTGGTATAGACTGTTTCTGGTGCCCGGGGCGGGACATTGTTCGCCGAGCGCGCAGCAGGCGGGAGGGGCGTTTCCGACGGATGTGCTGGGGAGTGTGATACGGTGGGTCGAGGAGGGGGTTGAGCCGGTGAGGTTGGAGGCGGTGGTGCAGGGGGGAAGGAGGAAGGGGAGGGAAGAGAGGTTGTGTAGTTGGCCGCTGAGGCCGGTGTGGAAGGGGGAAGGGGGAATGGAGTGTGTTTATGATCAGGGGGCGATTGATTCTTGGTTGCCCGAGCGGGGGTTGGATTCAATTCCTGTGCCGGTTTACTGAGTAGGATGTTTATTTTCTGTATCCAGCGGTTTTTGGGGGTCGACTACAAAAGGGGGCAAAGAGATTCATCTTTGGGTTTTCTGCAGACGTTAGAGGCGAGGTGTATTCCATGTCGGCGGCGCTGACCGTTGTGTCAGTCCAGGCAAATGCCCAAATGCAAGTAAGTACCTCCCTAGGTAGCTGGAATAATACCATGCGCCGTGGTTTTGCAGCCAACAACCGCATGAGATAAAATGCCAATTGATAAGTCTAAATGAGCACACTCGATCCTCGCAGATGTCCGGATGCCTGAAGATTCCTTCCGATAAATGATGCCCGCCCCCCGCTCCATGTGTTGCCAAGGCGCACAACCCAGTGTAGGGCATCTTTGCTAGGCGTCCTAATAGCTAAATCCGCGATCCTTCGGCGTGAATTACAGTGTCCACGGTAATGTACCCCTGAGAGCCCCAAACTTGGGAGTGACTGGCCGACGGCTAATTCGTAGCGAAGGGGCACAGCCCCTTGTGCCTTTCTGGTCAACCTCGACGCCACAACTTTCATAAACCGATCGATTCCTAGACAAAGTCTGCGCCGCAAAATAGAAAGGATAATTTACGAACTCAAAAGGTCACGGCATGAGCCGGCTTGTCTGGCATACTTTAAGTTATGTAAGGCAGAACTACCTGTGGTATAAAAGAATGACTTGGTCGCTGTCAGACTGAGATGTCAAAAATAGTTGCGCAACAACGAGAAAAATAAACGGCAAATCCAAACCCCTACCCAACTCCAACCTCTCACTTGATATCAACCCCCCACGTGGCACGAAGCAAGCTAAAATGAAATTTACCGCCATCCTCACCCTGGCCGTAACCATGCTCTCCCCCCTCGCCACGGCATGCAAATGCAAGCGAAACGGCGTCAACGACATCGGCCACACCCGCCACTGCTGCAAAGTCGAGGAGATCGACCACGGCTTCTGGCAGTTCGAAGACGATTGTGCACGGGGCGGCGTCGAGAACGCGCCCAATGGACTCTGGAGGTTTGCAAAGTGCTGTGAGAATGTCGGGCACAGATCGGACTGTTGAGTGTTAGGTGTAAACACTAGTGTTGATACACGTGGACGAGTTGGAGGATGGGGATGCCGGTGGCGGTGTTATCTGCGTCTGTGCAAGGTTGCCGAAGGAGCTGTGTTAGTGGGGTCTTCTGTTCGGTAAACTACCAACAGTCGTAGCGAGGCAGAATCACATACATTCCTTCATCCTTCTGCGCCGCAATTGGTATCCAATTTCTTTAGTGGCGACGCCATCGCCGGATGAGGCGCTTGGTCATGGAAACTCACTGGTATAGAGCAGACACCGCCAAGCAGGGAATTAGAAGTTGCTCCATAGACAATCCCGCATCACTCCATCCTCGATCTTTCCGGCTCTCAACAACCCTCCCCGAGCCCACAGCTACAATGAAGCTCACCACCGCTGTCACCTTGGCCGTCGCCATCTTCACCCCTCTCACCGAAGCATGCAAATGCTGGAAGGACGGCCAGAAGAATAACGATCTTACTCGAGAATGCTGCAAGCAATTTGAAAAGAGCGACCACCCCTTTATCCAGTTCCTGGACGATTGTTCGTGGGGTTGGATGGCGCCCGACGGCACCAACTTCGCAAGGTGCTGTGAGAATAAAGGTCATCGCGCCGACTGCTGAGTGAGTACGGTGTGGTGGGGTGTGTCTGTTTATGGGATACAAGTGTTCTAATGTATGTATAGTGGGATATTAGCGAAGGGGGAAGGCTGGGGTTGGCGTCACAAAAGACGCATTTTCTCTCCTATTTTGGTACATACTGTAAATATTACTGGCTGTTTGTGCATACAATCTATCTTATGTGGAACATAGTTGCTGTTACTAAATGCTGGTATAAGTGGATTCACTTTTGCTGGGTTTGGTGCAGCGGTTTCGTACGACATCTTACCTATACAAGGCAAACCGTCTGCATTTTCCCACGGCATCGCTTTTTAGGCATGCCCCTAATCCCATCGCTTCGATCCGTGATCCGACAATTCTCGTTCTGACAGACCGCCGGGTCATTTATGCACAGCTTTCCGAGTGACATATCCAACACCAGCAAGCCCAACCGGCCAAACTTGCGCCCTGCCCGCTCAGATAGTATCAGGCAGTACTGCGGTTTTTGCGCCTCATTGTATCCGCCCTCGAGAATGAGCACAACCACGAAATCGAGAAGAAGCGTTCTCCACTTCTTATACCCAGCGCCAAGATGCCCAATCGTGCGCTCCGGGGCGTGAGGGGTTGAAGGCTCTGAATCCAGCGTTTTATCAGGTTTCGGCTGCCACCACCACCCCTTTGGGCGGGGTTCGAGTAATACCTCGCACCCGACAATATCAGCTTCTTGTGCCGTAAGTTTTGAGACCGCCCCTTTCAGAATCATCTCGCCAATGAAATTGTTGAACGAGGCAGGGTCCGGTTGAACAGCTGAGATGCTTAGTATGTTGGCGCAGGGCTTGATGAGCTCAACCTCGCGATCGGCGTGTTGGGAGAACGGGTGCAAAGGCCGGTAGCGAATAGGGTTCGACACAGATGCCCACGACCAAGATGGAGCCGCGATGGGTGGGGGCTCGTATTCTGTGATCTCGTTGTATAGGCTCTCGCTGGGCTCAACGAACCAGATCAGAGACCACAACGCATCGCCGCGCCAGATACCCAGGACGCACTGGTCGTTCCAAAGGACCGTCCCCATCTGCTTTATGGCGCCGTGGATGGCGATTATGCGATCCCCTGGGTTTGAGAACTCTCGTGAGGTGTAGTCCTACATCAGGCGTCTCCAGAGGCGGTATGTTTCTGTCTTGCCGAAAGGCTTAGAGCCTGGCTGAAGCGAAAGATGGGCGCCCGCAAGCAGGAATGACTTCACCATGCGCTCGTCCGAGTCTTGAAATTTGTGAGAGAAATCTCCACAGAAGCCCAAGGGTCTCCAGTCGGATGCATTGAGACGTAGACAATCCCAGAACAGGCCTTTTTCAGTGATGTTCAGTATCCGTCGTGAAAGAAGCCGCTCCTGGAACGTCCATCCTCGACAGTCAAGATACCCAGCTGGCCGGGTAGGAAAATTATCAGTTTGATGGAGCCACGAGTAGATGGACTCGGGGTTGTGCAGGCCGAATTGAGGATGAACCGGACGGTAGCTCCATTTCCGCGACTGCTCGTCGCGGACTCGTTTCGGAAGGCGCTCAGCCCGCAGGTGTCACGGTTCGAGAAAGGGGAAACTCCCGTCCTTCTCGGGAGCCTTGTTGTCCAGCAGCCCAGGCACAAAAACGCCCCTGGAGGCTGCAGATGCGGCTCGAAAGTCCGTGCCATCGACAAAAACGACGGTGACAGAGGCACCGCCGTATATCGAAGCCATCTTTGGAGCTTCAACGTGCCAGTCGCCCCCTTTTTCTTGCACAATACACTACTCGCAGTTAGAGGAACCGATCAACGGAAAGGGGGAGAGGACTTACGAGGGCATCTATCCACAGATATCGTATCCCTAAGATCCGTGCAATGGCACATGCATCTCGGTAGAGCCACGGAAGGTGAGCCGTTGGGAAGCTAGCTGCGAAGTTGGGTCGCAGGTGTCGAATCCTGTGAAGCGACGATATCCAATCGAGTCGCAGACGTTGGGGGTCCGAAATTTGCACGACATTCGGGGCTTGGCCAATCAAGAGGCCGGTATCTGGTCTCCGGACTGCCCCCGAACAGGCTCCAGGGTTTGAATCTGGGGACTCCGCTTGGTGCCCCAAAGTGACCGTCGAGTCTTGTCGGTGATCGTTACAACGCCCAACTCCATCTCTTAACACGCATCCTGTCTCCGGAATATGGGATTTAGTTTGTGCACATCTAAGAAATTTCGATCGAGACCGTCACCGATTTCCTGTGAAGGAAATCCACCTTTCCTATTCTCGCCATGATGACGAGCCCGCCCCCCAGCTCTAATCGCGACACCTCGTCCAATGTAGATTCCGCTATGATGTCGGATGGAGCACTGTATGCCATCACTCGTTCGAGGAGGGTTTTCTGGTCAAGATCTGGGATTGTCTCGCTTCCGCCTGGCCCCCCAGTCGCCAGCACCAGAGACTCCCAAGACATAACGACACAAAAGGGGGCCGAGCCGACACCTTGCCACCACCCATACGCGATGTAGGTGTGTATATCCACGCCGCTGCCCTGTGCCAGCGACAACGTCCGGGGCGAGGGGACGTTGGAGATTCCGCAAAGGATGACAAATTCCTCGTCCAAACTGTCCCTGAGGACCAAGGCGCCAAACACCAGGTTGGAGTAGTAAGGAGCCGTGTCGCCTGTCGAATGCTTCGTTTTGAAGGGGTCCGGGGAAGGCGGGATGGACCAAGTCAATACCGGAGAGGATGGAAGCGCGGTGACTGAAGGAATGGCTTCAACCAGTTGGAATTCCCGGGTGGGCGACAAGTTCAAGAGTTGTATCGTCACAGGCGGAGTTGTCCTGCGGAGGCCGCGTGAGTAGGGTAGATGGGGTCTGTCTGTGGCCAGTTGGATGTGTATTTTCTCCTTTTTAAACTTCGTTGCGTCAAAAGGGTCTGGTCGGCAATTCTGTCAGCTACTCACTCCACCAATAGTTCAGTCAGTGGGTGATTGACCACTCACGCGTCATTGTCTCGTCGATTTTGCCGCCTGCCTGCAGCCCATGGACGAACCCATCGACACTCGCTTCGAGGACAGTGAATCCGCCCAGGGAAACCCTCTGAAATGAGAGTGAATCGGGAGACATTCGGGCTAGAATGATAGCCCGACCGGAGAGAACACCTCGGGATCCGTTGCAGTTCAGGAAGGCCAACCACAGCGGGCCGAAGTGAGCTTGGAGTGACCACTGGTCGTACCCCGGACCAGGGCCGAGCAGAACGTCGACCACCAGATCAAACCCTGATATCGACATACCATACGTCTCAGAGAGCTCCGGAACCGGCTCGCAGGGGTATCGGAAGCTTGTAGGCGATGTGGCAAGGGTCGGCTGAACGCATAAGCCCACAAACCGCTGTGCAGAACCAGGGGCTGGTGAAGAACCCCAAACAAGAATGGACTGGTCATTCGATCGGTTAACAATAGCATCCTGGAGCCTGCTGAAAGCGCGTAAACAACCCTCGCCATACAGCAGGGGCAAGTTGACGTTAAAGATTCCGAGAACGCAGTACGCGATGTCCTCCTCCCTGGTGGTTTCGCGGCGGGACACCCACGACATGCGCGTGGCAACGCTGAAGGAATCGAGCAGCCGGCGGGAGGAGTTGACCGTGTGACACTCAAAACACATGGCGTAACGTGGTATTGGTTTCTCTCGCGAGTTCGCGCGCGGACACGAGTCACGATGGCGTCTCAGGATCAGCTTGTCGATGCCGGTACAGGCCGAGATGGCTTCGGCCAAGGTGTGGCGGGTCCCCAGGAGCTCCCAATTGGCGTTGTAAAAGCGTACGTCGTACGGCGCGACGAGCTCCTGTAGCGTCCAGCCTCGCGTGCACCACTTGAAAGGCCAGTTGGACCGGGCGAGGGAGCTGGCCGAATCGAGGCAGTCGGCGAGGAACACGTAGCACACCTGGGCACCGGCGTACCAGAGGAACATCGAGTTGATGGCTTCTGAGAGCTCGGCGCTGCTGGCCTTGTCGATACAGCATGTGTCGATCCAGATGTGGTCCCATCCGTCGTCTTTCGCGACTTGGCAGCTGTCGATGATTTTGGCCAATCCGCGCTTGGTGCACCCGGCCAGGTGCTCCCTCCCCAGCTGCACATCCTCGAACAGGATTTCGTCGTCCTCCCATGTATGCGACAGGATGGCGTAGGGAGGCGCCTTGACGAAGCTGTCGAGCTCCAGCGTGTGCGTGTTAAGAAGCCGCATTGTCGATTGGTTTGCGATGGGAGCAGCGGTGAGGTGGATCTCAGCTGGTGAATCTCATTGCGCGCGGCCCTTGCTGAGAATCGGAGATTAAATCGCGGGGGTCGGGGCTGGCAACGGAAGATGCCGTCGTCCGACGGGCGTCCTCGCGCGATACCCGAATGGTTCATACTTCTTATACTTCTAGATTCCTTCGGAGGAAATCACGCACCTCATTTTGAGTTTATAGCTCAGTCCTCCTCATTCTTGACCGTCCCGCGGGAATGCCTGTGGAAGCCTAGGGTTAGGGATGCCCAAACAGAACATCGACTTCATTGATGGCTTTCGAGTGATGTACTCGCCTCACCTTTTTCCATGCTTCCGCCAAGATGAGTGCCGTTTGCCGAATAATTTCAGCGAGGAAAAGCAAGATTCGAATTAATGGCCGAGCTACTGATCGACAACTTGGGAATTCGGCCAGGTCAGCGCTCAGAACGCTGCCGGACTTGGTGCTGGCTACCACACATGAGCCTCAGAAACAATCCGAAGGAAATTCAATGGCAATCTGCGATGACCTTCGTGGGTAATTGCCTGGTTAGATGCTTGGCAACCTGGAAGGGATAGAAAACGAGCTGAGCGTGCCAGACAAGGAAAGGGCCCTGCAAGTGGCGATCTGGCCCCACTGTGAGGCAGGTATTTTCAGGCGGAATTGACGCAACCATTTCTCTCTTGATTACCTAAGCGTTTTTACTGTGTTTCACAACCTGCGCCTTCGTCCTTCACACTCAGTATGAAGTCGCCAATCCCGGACTACCTCAAGCAGGTGCTGGAGCACGTACGGGCCAACGATCGCGGGGCGCCCGCCGACTACATCGAGAGCCTTGCCAATGCGGACACGTCGCGACTCGCGGTCGCGCTCGCAATGGTGGACGGACAGGTCTACTCGGCGGGCGACGACGAGGTCGAATTCTCGATGCAGTCCATCTCCAAGGCCTTTGTGTACGCCATCGCTATCCAGGATGCGGGGCTCGAGGCAGTGCTGGCCAAGATTGGCGTCGAGCCATCGGGTGACGCCTTCAACAGGTTGTCGCTGGAGCGGGGTAGCAACCGCCCGATGAACCCCATGATCAACGCCGGTGCCATCGCCGCCCATTCGCTCATCGTCAGCCCCGACGCCACGGCCGAGCAGCGTACCTCGCGCATTCTCTCCGTTCTGTCCCGGCTCGCGGGCAGGCAACTGCACGTCGACGAGGAGGTCTACCAGGCCGAGCTGCGGGGCGCCGACCGTAACATGGGCATCGGTTACATGCTTAAGGCGGCCGGCATCATCTCGTGCGACCCCCGCGAGGCCGTGACGGGCTACATCCGCCAGTGCGCCATCAACGTCCACGTCCGCGACCTGGCAATCATGGCCGCGACGCTCTGCAACGCCGGGCGGCAACCCGTCACCAACGAGGTCATCATCCCGCAGGCGAGTGTCCGCCAGGTGCTCTCCGTCATGACCACCTGTGGCATGTACGACGCCGCGGGCGCCTGGGTGTCGCAGATTGGCATCCCCGCCAAGAGCGGCGTGGCCGGCGGCATCATCGGCGCCCTGCCGGGCCAGGTCGGCATCGCCACCTTCTCCCCCCGCATCGACGAGCGCGGGAACAGCGTTCGCGGTGTCGCCATGTTCGAGCGCCTGTCGGGCGACATGGGGCTGCACATGATGGACGTGAGCCAGATCGCCGCCAGTACGGTGAGCACTTCCATGGCCACCATCGTACCCGGGCCCGACGACGACGCCGCCGACCTCCACGAGAACTGCAATCGCCAGGTCGCCATCTTCAGCCTGCGCGGCGTCGTGCGCTTCCCTGGCTCGGAGCGGCTGACTCGTGCCATCGTGCGCGAGCTGGACGCCCCGGACCCCGACATCCCTGGCTCGGGCCGTGCCCACGACGCCTGTGCCGTGGTCTTGTCGCTGCGCGAGGTTTTTTCTCTGAGTCCTGTTGCCAAGCGGGTCATCCACGAGGACATATTTCGTCTCATTGGCGATGGGAAGCTGGTTGTGGCTATTGATCCAGCCGATGTCTTGCAGATAGACCGGGAGAAGGCGGGAAGCCAGCTACGGATTGTCAAGAGTGAGGTGGCGGCGCGAGACACGATTGGGGGTGTCGGCTGCCAAGCTGTTACTCAGAGTAACGATTGGTAGTTCCAGCCGTGTCTCTCGCTCAACAAGCTCATCAGTAGTTTTCTCCATTCTTTTTCTGCAGTCTTCTAGCCTTTGTCAAGTTTCACGATGGTTGTTGGTGCAAAAAGGGCAAGTATTCGGTATGTGTCTCCAGGGTTAGGGTTGCTCAAACAATACCGCTGTTGGCTAGAATCGAAGGAACAGACAGACAAATTCTCCTGGTTTGGGCCCGAAACTATTATCAAAGCTGTACCCCGTTCCAATCACATCTGAGCTCACAACAGAAAATCAGAACAGGTATTTTTGGAAGATGTTGGGTGGCGGCGTACAGTCCGGAGGTGGCGAAATCCTCACGGGTGCGTGGCCGGCCCATGAGATCGGAGCGGGGTTGCCGAGGCACCTGGCATGGCCCAGCTGATCGTCTTTGAGATGGATGGCCTTTAATTCCCCGCAACTACCAACACCGCCGTCCTCAGGGATATCCACAATGCGATTCTGCACCACAACGAGCTGAACGCAACAAGCACCATGCCGAACACCCTTGCCTCATCCTGGGCCGGCATCGTCCACACCCACAGCCCCCGCAACATCGAATTCTTCGGCACCCTCCTCGTCCAGCTCATCTTCTTCTGGCTCCCCGCCCTCGCCTACACCTCCCTCGACTTCCTCCTCCCATCCTTCTCGGCTCGCCATAAGATCCAACCCGCCCCCAAACAGCCCACCCACGCCGAGATTGCCCACTGCCTCCTCATCGTCCTGCGCAATCAGCTCCAAAACACCCTCACCTCTCTCGGCCTCATAACCCTCGCCACGCTAACCAACCAACCCTCCCGCTTCATTCTCACATCCCCCCTCCCTTCCCCTGCTTCCATCCTCCGCGACGTGACAATCTGCGTCCTCCTCCGCGAAGTCTCCTTCTACGCCATTCATCGCCTCCTACACACCCCCAAGCTGTACAAACGCATCCACAAAATCCACCATGAATTCACCGCCCCCGTCGCTCTCGCGGCGCAATACGCCCATCCGATCGAGCACCTTCTAGCAAACACACTACCTGTCGCCCTCCCCCCGCTGATACTAGGGACGCATCTGGTCACGATGTGGGTGTTCCTGGGGCTTACACTCGTGGAAACGGCGACGGTGCATAGTGGGTATGATTTTGGGGGGTGGCTTGGTCCGTTGGGGGAGGCGATGGTGAGGGGACATGATGGGCATCATGAGAGGTTTACGGTGCATTATGGGGTGTTGGGGGTGATGGATTGGGTTTTTGGGACGGATGGGCGGGGAGGAAAAGGGGGGAGGGGGGCAAAAGGGAAGGGAGGGAAGGGGAAGGGGGAGTGATGGAGAGGGGGAGTGATGGAGAGGGGGAGAGAGGAGCTGAGGAGCTGAGGGGGAGATTTGGAGTGAGAGGGAGGTAGGAAGGGTACCAGGAATTGAAGGAGGAGGAACGAGGGCTCGAGTGTCGCTGGCTCAGACGGAGGCTAACCCGGAAGGGTTTACAAGCTTGTTGTGAGGTTGGGGCTGGTGATTATCAGAACGATGCAGTACCTCATCGTGGGACTTTGTAGCTCGGTTATGTTGAAAGCGCCGAGATGAGCCTCGGATGTAAGATGGTTCGGGTTGTGATGTTGGATACCTAGGGCAGGGTAGGTACCTACCTAGGTACGGTAGTCAAAATCCCTGTGTAACTTGATGGAAGGATTTCTGCAGAAAGCACTCTACTCCGGGGTAGGCATTTGCTAATTAGGTATTGCATCGTGCGATGTAATGATTCATGATCGGTCCTGCAAGCCTGGGAGATCTGTTGGCAAACGAGCCAATCGTTTTAGTCCGTTGGTGGTCTGGGGAAGACAAAGTCCCAATGGCTTGCAGCGGAACAGCAGTGCGGGATGAAGCCGCGCTCCTCCACATGCAGTTGGACACATCGGGGTTGTATTATTGGGACCTTGCATTGGTGGCGTCGCTCAACGCGCTCCAAACGCGTACCCCCTTCCAAGTGCCCCTGCCATGATAGCTTCACGCATTGAGCGTGGGGTTACACGAGCCCATGGGAAGGATTTGGAACTCGGACGTAATTATACCCGGTATCCCTAGAAGGAGAAATGTTGTGATGGGGGCCGTGATGAAAACGAGCTATTGTTTCTTTGCTGGAGCTGTTGGTTCTTCTCGGTGTCAATGCGGGCGGCGCTGTGGTATCAAATTCAGGATAGCACCGCTGTGGTATCAAATTCAGGATAGCACCGCTGCGGTCTAGGGGCCTGATTGTGTATAAAGAGCTTGACAATTCTCACGAGTCCTCCATCAAGCCAAGACATCTTCAAGTTCCAACATCTTCAGGCACCATCATCACCCGACTCGACCACATCAATCCAACAAGCCATCCCGACGAAAAGGCACCTTCCCCTCCCCGCTCAATCTCCAAGATGAAGCCCTTCCTCCCCTTCTTTGCCGCCCTCGTAGCCACCGTCGTGGCCGACACAATGGAGATCACCTACATCTGCGGCGGCGGATTCTCCTGCGCCGGCCTCGCCACCTGGCACTCCGACTACGGGACCTACCACTGGGAATCCCACGATGGCTGCCAGAACCCGCCCGTGCCTGCGATGCAGTGGCTCTGCATTGACAACGCACAGTCCCGCGCCTCGTTCAAATTCAACGGCCAGAACCAACGGTGCTTGAGGCGGACGACTGTTAGTGGGACTTATACGAACTGGACGCCGACGCCTTGCACGTGGTGATTGATGGATAGGGGAGGTTCTGTATATGTTGTTATTGTCAGTGCTTGAATTTTGGGCAAGTTTGGATGGGAGGGGATGGCGGGAAACGTGTGGGATTGGTATTGAGGACTGCTAGATACCTGAGGTTCCTAGAAAAGGGGTGGGCAGCATACCACTCAGGCTTTTAAGTACCCAATCTGGCCAGTCCCTGCCATTTGGATCCAATGGTCTGGAAAGGGCCAACATGTAGTAAAGAGATATGTATTTGGTAGTTGGACATACCACTTAAAGTCGTCTACCTGATGTCATCCATTCGGGTCCAGTGGTATAGAAACCCCGTATTAGTAATTTAAAGAATACTGGGGAGATAGATAGTCTGAGAGTATACCTGAATTGGCTTCCTTGACACTGTTTATATCTAAAAACGTCTGTTCATATTATAGCCTCCGTGTCGCTCGTATTATCATCTTAGACGCTACCGACCCACTAGACCAGTTCATATCTATTAGCAACCTTACAGCTAGGACCATTGCAGCGGTGGTCGGAGTGCAGTGGGCGGCCGGATCAGTGGGGGTCAGGGGCTTCCATGTCTGTGGGGCATAGAGCCGCGCAGCCGATCTGGGTATAGAAAGCTCTCAGCTCGAAGAGCCTTTTGTATCCTAGCATTGACATTTCACGCACGCTTTTTTTCGCAAATGGAATCTTGGATCCGCAGCGGCCAACGAGCCGACACGGTGCTCGCGAGACTGGGGAGCGCGCCGGTTGCCCGGACATCGGCTAGAGAGTCAACTCCGAGCTGCCGAGTGGCAGACGGGGCAAGAAAAACCAGAGGAACAAGTTCGGGAAGCACGGGAAGAGCGCACCTATTTGCGAGCGCTCTAGAGATTAACCCGTCCACAGAAACTGGGCTGGATGTATAACAACTACGGGTTTGGTCACACCACCGGCGTCTACAACCCGCCGTCTAAGCCCTTCGACTATCGTCAGCACAAAAAAACGAAGGGGGAGCTTGATGCTGACATGGATGAATAAATGTACAGGGGTAGGAAAGAGGATTAGGATGCGGCCCTCGGCTACCGTGACGTGCATGCCTAGATTTCATTGAGGCCGGAATGGGACGCGGTGTAGACATGTCGAGCACCAAAGAGGCCTTCGTCTAGTAACCGTTGACCATGATCACTATGTAGAACCACCTTGCTTTGCTTTTGGCTTTTCAACTGAGATTTGTCTCTTCCTTTTTAATGACTCGCTGGCTCTTGCGGTGAATGTGACTTTCGTAGGAGCCATGTGCAGTGGCTTCTGCCACGGCCAGGTAATTATTGGTGACAGCGGGCCGCTTCGTCAGGACAGCGGCTCCGAGACCTTTGCTAGTTCAATGGGAAGGTACCTAGGCAAAAAACGAAAATACAATTGTTTGCAGTTTTTGGGGGCAAGCAGGCTCATTTGGGCTGACCCACTCACCAGAGTGACAACACAAACCACGGAACTTGGAGTTGCCGCAACAAACGCCGCGGATGCGGACATTTAAGCGCTTCGCGTCAAATGGCGGCCAACAGCAGGCTAGTCCAGCCACGCGGAACTGGTAATTGCCGCACCCAAGACAACGGGCGGCAGGATAGCCGTGGCGGGTTTTCTGGCCACCGTAGGGCAACTGCGCGAGGCTTGGGGGCCGGTCTGGTCGACCCGCGGCCCAACCGCCCCAAACTTCCCACCCAACCAATAACGCCATCATAGCCTCTTTGAATCTATTTCAAGAGCCATTGTCGCTGGGACTAAAATGACATCGCTAACAAAACATTGTCAACCGTATAAAGTCAAGTCGACTTCCCACCTCAGAGTCTCTCTTGAAACAGCATTTAGTAGCACCTGCTACCAATAATCATAATTGCTATTGTTACCTAATTGCCTACAATCTCATTCTTCTGCAAATCTCAAAGTTTCAGCAAACTCGAAGACTCACCTTTAACCGCAACTTCCTCACATCTCATCTCAACACCATCTCAACACCAACCCATCAACTCCAACCCTCAAAATGAAGACAACCACCCTTCTCTTCTCCCTCGCCGCAACCCTCACCCTCACCTCCGCCACTCCCATCCCTACCGGCTCATCCTGCGGCGTCCCTCCCGTCGCCTCGCCACCTGCCGCGGCCCCTCCATCTTCCCCATCAGCCCCTTCCGGACTCACAGGCCTAATGGCAACCCTCCTCTTCAACATCGACGGCAACGAAGCCCTCGCCAACTTCCAACTCTCTGTCCCGGGCACCCGCACTGTCGACAAATCCATGATGGGCCTCGCCGTCAGCAGCGTGAAGGGCCTGCAGGCGGGACATGACGCAAGTGACGTGGTCTGTCAGGCGTGGGATGCAGATGGGAATGCGATTGGGGAGCGGTTTGGGGAGGGGCAGGTTGAGCTGGATGGGGGTGTGAAGGTGGTGGTGGGGAGTGTTAGTTGTGAGGTTTTGGAGGGGGGGTTGGGGCAGGGGGATGTGGTGAGGAGGGTTTAGGGGAAGGGAAGGAAGGAAAGAAATGTTGGAGGCATATCTTGGCTTTTGCATCGCCTGGCTGGTAATGGTAATTTCGTGGAGTTGAGGGGAGTTGAGGGGAGTTGAAGCGCGTCGAATAGAATAGATCAGTTTCCTTTGTCATACGGGGTAGCGGTGCATTGCGTTCGGAGTCGGGGATTATTGGGGATATTCTTGAGTCACTTAGACATACCTAATAGCATTGATCACTGACTGGAGTTAATTCTTACTATAGCCGTGAATGTCAGTCTCTATCTTCACTTAAGTCATTGCCAGATAGCAGAATATAAGTGTTAGTACAGTACCGGCGTAGGTAGCCAGAAGAGCCCATTCCGCACCTAATGGCTGCATGGGTGGCATCCGAACTCTATCACGTATTCTTTTACTTTGTTCAGACTCTTTTGCACTCGTTATGTTTCTGTGGCGTCTGGGTTATCTTTCTCGTGACATCGTGGGACCAACCTTGTGACCATCGCATTGTGCGGGACAGACCGCGGACTGGTTCAGGGGCTAACTTTAAACAACCACCTTTGTTGCCGAAGTTGATAAGTCGAGAACAAAGGGAAACAAAGTGTATCGGCTCCCTTGTTCGAAAATAGAGTAACCAGCCGCTGCATCAAGACATTATTCGAGACCGAGATCATCTATCGTGGTATAGCGCCGTGGTTTTAAACGTAGGCTCTACCTAAATTGGCCATATGACTGTCTCCGACTGACGAGACTTTCACTCAACATATTTAAACTCAAACATTCTTAGCACTCTGGAATTTTCTTTTCCCTCACCAAACCTTGTAAGTTGCATCCTGTCATCAGACATTTTCTACCTGCATCAACTCTGGCTGCGAGAACTTCAGCTAAGCTCCTTCCCAAACTTCGAGGAACTATTACCTAGAGCTCAACACTAACCTTTTACAATTCACCTCAAGACGTTATCTTCCAAGACTTCCATCATGGATCACAACGTCCCCCAGGCCCAGGGCAGCGCCCCTGCCGCTCCAACCAACGCGCGTAAACGCCGCACCGCGAACCGCAATCGCAGCCGGAAGCTCGCGAAGGCATACGCCAAGATGGGTGCCAGTGGCGAGTCTGTGACCTGCCAGGTCTCCCCCACGACGAGCCCAGCCCCTTCGACCCCCACCTCCACGGCCGCCCCCGTCTCCCCAGTCACCACTGGCACTGACTCTCCCACCTCTACACCGACCACCCCAAGCAAGCCCCCTCCCCTTCGGGCAACAGCCCCAAAGTTCGAACACTCCTTCGAATTCAAGCACATCCACGAGGAGAACGCGAAGTGTCTTCATGAGTTCATTTCGAAGACTGCGGACCCTGAGGTGGTAGAGGAGTGTTGTGTGCATTTTCTGCTGAAGGGGGATCCTGTCCCGGGAAATGTTGTGGTGCTACGAGGAAGGGCGATGGTGGTAGGTGAAGATTTGAGGCTGAGGGATTTGTTGATTCATTATGATTTTGACTGAGGGGGTGGTGTATGGGGTGAGTGAGCTTTGAACTTTCCTTTTCATTCATCCGTTTCTCGAGCTGTGAGATTGAGATTGACTAATACGGGCATTTGATTGACCAGTGCCCATCCGATATTCTCCACCGCGCGACTTGCGCGAAGCAGCTTTCTGTGGCTATATATATCCTGGTACCGGCAAACAGCGCCGAGTAAATGGCGCCGCCCGTATAGAGGGTATGCCGACTTAACTCGGACGTAACTGAAAAAGAGCGGATTTCTTACATCTGATCTAGAATGATAGTCGCATCCCATCGAAAGGTTGGATTTCTTCGAGCTCTTGGTGAGCTTCAACATGATATTTGCTTCCTCCTATTGTTAGATTATTAGCCAAGGTACAGGAAGAAGAGGAGAGACGAAGAGAACACTGAAGTTAAATGAAACAAAACCATCGCCTCGGGTGGTGGATTAACCCAATATGACTTGATCCATAGAATAGGTACCCCGTGAACAATGATGGCCCAGCATCCTTCCAATGACTGTCGTAGCACTTGCTAGATCGCCCGTGAGCTCTTAATTGATAACAAACCCCGGATATGGGTAAATCTGTATTTCTAGTATTATCACCAACCAATCGCTAACCGCTCTTCCCTATGTACAGTATCTGATAATAATGTTTACTCAGAATCACCAAAAGACACGCTCCAACGGACCTCAGGCCCTCTTCACTGGAAGCCTATCAAGGCTGCCGCCTGCCGCACGGCCAGCTTCACTACCTCCGTACCCGCTTCATGACTAGCCGAATTTCCACCCCCCGCCTCGCTCGTGTCCTCGTCGCTCGGGTAGAAAAACGCAGCAACAGCAATGATGACATACGCCGCCATGAGCAGCGCGCCTTCCAGGTAGTTACTCCGGCCATCGAGAACAAGAAAGTTGACGATGAACGTCGACACAAACAGCGACACTGTCTCGAAAAGGGTGAAGTACAAGCTCATTTCCTTATTCATGATCCACCCGAGGATGACGACTAGCGGAGTCACAAAGAGCGCAATCTGGATTGACGAACCGACGGCGACACCAATGGCCAAATCCATCTTGTTCTTCATGGCAACCGTAACGGCCGTAACATGCTCGGCGGCATTGCCGACGATGGGCAGGAGGATCAAACCAATGAATGCCTTGGAGAGCCCCGAGTTGCCGGCGACAACTTCGTCGATCGACTCGACCAGGAACTCGGCGCAGATCGCGACGAGACCGGTCGAAGCAAGGAGAAGAAAGATAGCAGATGTCCGTGAGATCTCCTCGTTCTCCTCGTCGTCGTCTGAACCAGCTGCCCTTGGTGTGCTGGTTACGACGATCGGGATGATGGAGGGGATTGCACCAGGGGCGAGACGATGGGCAGCCATGCGCTCAGGCATCGACCTGGATCGCCGGAGCGCGCCCGAGGTAGGAGCGATTGGGGCCGGATTGGGGCTGTTGAATACGTTTTGGCTGATGCCTCTGGGAATGACAGGGCGGAGCACTCGAAGGGAGAATGGCTTCGTACTCGGAGTCGCATCGTTTTGCGCCTCGAGGTCTGCAGCCGCGACCAAGGCGGCTTGGTTGTTCCTTTCTTCAACCGCCGCTTGCTCCGCCGCTTCTTTCTCCGCCTTCTTTCTGCTGCGCCGAGATTTGCGATGGTGATGATGGTGGTGGTGCTTCTTCTTCTGCAGCTGGGCCGAGCCCTCCCCTTCCTCGATCGCCGCGAGAGTGGAAATCTCGCTTCCATCTAGGTCTGGCGTAGCTGCTGGCGTAGCCGAGGCGGAATCTTCTGCCTTCCTCCGACGGCGGCTCTTGAAGGCCCGCTTGACCCTTTCGCGCTTCCCTCCTGAGCTGGATGAGCTAGACGACGAGTCCGAGTCTGATGAAGACGAAGAATCCGAGCTTGACGACGAGTCGAACATCTGGGCCGCGGGGCCGGGATGCGCCTCCCGCTCAATGATATGTTGCGGCGTGGACTCGTATAGATATGCGTGGGAGTTGAGCTGGAAGACGAGATACAGGATGTAGACGAGGAGGAGAATCTGTAACTGTCAACGGCTGCACAACCATGGGGCTAGACAGGTTGAAACATACCACGCTCACGCCACGGCTAACTTGCAGCACCTTCTCGTCCGCCACGACCATGTTCTTAAACGATGCGTGGAACGCAGTCTGTGGAGGTTAGCTCAGCACCCATGATCGAAGACATGGTACTCACTGGGAGGAGCAAGCTCATCACCGCCAGGCAGAGCAAGCAGGCGCTCATCTGCGTCACGGTGCTGTTGTAGATTTGTTCACGGAAGCGCAGTCCGCCGAAGCAGAAGCACATGCCCAGGATAAGCAGCAGGTTTGCCAGGATGGAGCCCAACAGCGATGCCTGCACGATACGAATCTCGTCTTTAACCAGCGCAATTCTTCATCCAAACTATTAGCGATAACATCGAAGGGTGACGGAGACAGAACGTACATGCTGGAGGAAGTCAGGTTAGCGGAGCTCGCAGCATCGCGGGTATGGAGTTACTCACAAGATGATCAGCTCGACGGCATTGCCGAAGGTGACGTTCATCAACGCGCCGATGGCATCTCCGAAGCCGGCGGCGACCGTCTCGGTCGCCTTTCCTAGCAAACCTGCCAGCGGCACGATGGCGATGGCATTCATGGCGAACACCACGCCTGCCGGCGCATGCGCGAAGTGCACCGCGATTCCAGCGGGCACAAATACCAACAACACATTCGCCCAGCTCCCGAATATTATGATGCGCACAGTGCGCGAGACTCGGGACACGATCCCGGCGCGGGGGGGCTTGACGACCTCTGTCGCCTCGGCATCGGGGGCTGAGTTCTCGGTCGCAGGCTGGGTTTGGGTCGGCGTGAGGGCCGGCGCCAGAGTGGGATCAGCGGTGTTCTTCTCTTTTGCCTCGGAGTTCGGTCCGGTCATCGTCGGCACTGTCAGGAGATTGGGGTTCGGGGTGCTGTGACGCGACGCATGGTCGCGAACGGGCGCGCCATAGGCTCGAGCTCTTGCCCAAGAGCGAATCCGGTCTGTAATGAAGCAGGATGTCAATTACGGCCATCACGAGTGGTCGTTGTCCAGCGCCCAGAGGCCAAGGACGCCACGGCGGCGGTTGCATCGCTGCACGTGTTCTGGGCGCGGGGTGCGAAGCTTCGCGTCGCGGGGATCATGGCGGGAAGTGGGACAAGTGAGGACCTACGCATAACCTTATTGCAATTTTCGCGGAAACGTCTGGAAAGGCGTCAATTGTGTTGCAGCTTGAGATCGTCGCTCGGGGGGAAAAAAGCTCCTCTTCGAAGCTGTTGAGCAAGAAGGAATGCAAGCAAACGGGACGGCGTGCAAGCAAATTGCCTGGGCAAACTGGGGCGAAACCAAGAATTTTGTTTCTTCTTGGCGACGTCACCGCAATTCCCGCTAAGTCAGGTGCGGTTTAGCCGGGGGGTTAGCGCCTTGGCATCACTCTTGGCGTTCATTCAGGATAGGATGCTCCGCAAACGCCGAACCCCAACCCAGCTCTCCAGCTGGACTACCCGTTGGCCCCACCATCGCCGACTAATGGTATGGGCCCACACAGAATCGAGGCTGAATATCACCTAATGGACTTCGTTACTAGGTTACAATACAACAGCGAGCAGAAACTTGAAGTCTTCTCGACCAGCCCATTGCATACCGATGTGAAAGAAACCCGGAAGAAACCCAGAGTAGCAGCCAAGGAAAATTCCCGTAGGACCCCCAAGATGGATACGATCACTGTCCACCACTTCCGCTCACCGGGAAGCAGCCCGGTAGCAGCTTGGTAGCGGTCCATGTTAAAAACTTGGCACCATTCCCTCGTACATGCACATGTTCCAGACGTAAAGAAACTCGTGATCGTTCCGGCAACACGGAAGCATTTCGATTGCCTCCCCGTGGGACTTGCGAAAAGACCCATTCCCAACCCACTCATCTCGATTTATTGTCTTCCGGAAGAGCACGTTTGCGGCACACTGTGCGATCTGACCCGGCGCGTCCATTTCACCGCCGAATCCCTCGTCTCCGTACGTATAGAAGTTAAACTTGCTCGGCGCCTTTCCATCCGCTAGACAATCGACAAGGGTCTCCCAAGTGCGGGTGAGCTGCTTTCGCATCAGCAAGAAGTTGACCTCACTCTTGTCGCACACGCCGGCCTTGACCAGATATTCGTGCTCCGCTTCAAACTTGTAGCGCCATTGCTGATTTGTCGTACTCTGAAATCTTGAGCGTACCCCACTGCTCCTTTGCTTCCTCCGACAGCGCGAAGCGCATTCTCGGGCTGATTTATCCGTTGATACATTCTCCACAGGTGCAGCCGTACTTGATCCGTAGCGTTTGGCTGAACGTATCCATATCGGGCCCGACGTCTTCCATCAACATTTCGATAGCGTCGTCACCACACATGAGGGCACGCTCGCTAACGTTAGAGTTCAGATCGAAGATTTCAATGCCAGTGAAAGCGCCCACGGATGCGATTTTCGATGGGCCAAACCCGGCGAACGAGTCGCAGAGTGCCCCGGATCGCATTCTCTGTCGCTCCATCCTGCTCCGCAGGGCTTCAAGGGGGGGGGGGGTATATCCCTCGTGGTTGCGCATGGACGCTAGCTTGGGGTTCTTTGACATGAGATGCTCGATAACGGCGGGCCGGTACGACAAAGCCGCAACATGCAGGAGATTGTTGCCCGCTCGATTAGTGCAACACCAGGACGGATCCTCGGGATCATCAGGAAGCACGTCGCGAATTTGGGAAACAGTATCGGCGGATGTTTTCTGAGGGTTGGCGAGGTGTTGGGAGACGATTTGCATCAGCGGGGGAAAGCACGCTTTTGATTCTGACACAAGTTGCCGGGACGCCTCGAGTTGCCGTGAAGGATGGTTCGGGTTGCTGCTGCGAGCCAGCCAGTTGGAGTTTCCAACTCTTCTGAAACCTAAAGGCAGCCAGAATTTCTCAGAAGTTCTGATTTGCCCATGGATAATCGATTCTCCTTGAGTTGCGTTGGCGTTGAGTGATCCAGGGGCAACAAAGGCGAAAGACCAACTTCCAAATTTCTGTCTGAACACTTCTTCGGCAGTCTTCGTTTCTAGCTTTCGCCTCCGCAGGCTTTCCTTGATCCTCAGACTGTCAATGAACAGGATGTTTCCGCAGTCGAGCTCCGCTCCCCACCCAAGACGCCGGTGCCCTTCTTCACGTCGTGTTAATAGTACTCTCGTTGGAGTCGGCCATATCTGTCAAAAAGATCAGAGGCCATGCGGAAGAGACCCTCGGATTCCTCTTCCAGCAACATGAAAAAGTTGGCAGGGATTTCGTCCCGCTTGATCAAGTTGGCTTTGCAGCTTCAAATTCCCTTGTCCTTGAGCAGGAGGCCGACACCCCGCTGTTTGATAGCCTCGCACTCGCTGTAACCGTCATCAAAGTGCTCAAAAGCCAAATCATCATCGTTGATCTCTCCCGATTCCACACTACGACGACCAAGGTCAGCACGACGGACCTCGCAACCGCGCTGCAAAAATGATCGAAGAGGGCTTTGAACTTACTCAAAATTGATGCTGTTTCGCCTCTTTCCCTCACCTCTCTGAAGCGGCGCAGCAAGTTCGTCAAGAATAACTTCCCTGGATCAATCGCAGTGGCCGTATGTTCGTGCCGCTCATTAGGCGGCTCATCGTGAGGCGCCATGACGGAAGCCTTGGGACAGATTGCTGGGCAACGGAAGAAGTATGTCTCAGCTGCAGATGAATTGCGCGTAAACTGTGGGTTTGGCGCGAAACGCGAAGGGAGAGGAGAGGTAGAAAATCCGTAGTGAAAGAGGCTCGTGAGGTGGTGTGGGAAAACATTGAGAAGACACGAAAGCCGCAGTACAATCTAACTTTGGTTTGTTTATTAGCGCGGAACCCGTGAGGCTTGGCATTTCACAACTTTCCGTTCTTAACGGCGCAGCGGCAGAAGATCACCAAGAAAATTCCACTTGCCAGATTGAATTCATCCTCTTACTCAGAATTCTATACTTTTCTGCGTTGGAATCGCTTTCCTGGGAAAGAAACTGCAAGTTTTGTGTTTTGCCGTGATGACCCCTGTCGGAGGAACCGAGCTAACAAACAAACCAGTATTGTATTGTACCTCGCCTAGCAATCCGTGCAGTGTCAGAGAGCCATGGTAGAGAGAATGTGTATTCGAACAGTACACTTTCTATATTCATACAGTATGCTACCACCATTAGCACTCTTGTAAGGTAGGCCATGAATTATCAGAATCTCTCTAGGGTTGAGGGTGAACAAACGGCGCAATGCGGGCAGCTCCTTGGAAACAGCCGGAAGCGATGGAGGAAGGGGCGCTGGGTACCTAGAATCGCTGAGGCGCGGCGCGGTAAGGTGTCATTGATCTGTTTTTCAACCAACTTGAAGTTCTTTTCCCGTAAGAGTTCTGGCGGTTAATTCCCAAGATTCCAGCTCCCTTTTTCCGAGTCGTCGTCGCCTTAACACCCTTTCAAAGCCCGCAAACAAATGCTTTAGGTTCTCATCACCATTGTGTGGTATCATTGTGTGGTATATACCCTTGGCGTAGGTCAAGACCCTTGCTCGCCCTGGTTTCAGGTGTAGTCACAACCACCACGCAGGAAGTAGGAGGCGCTTAAACCAGGGTCAATTCGGCGAGGGCCAGGGCGAGGGGCGGTGCGAACCGCCGCTCAAAAGCCCGATCCTGTCTCATGTCCAGGGGCTGTCTCCCTATTCAATTTCTTCATCTTTCGTCGAATTCCGCTGTTTTGGATTCATGAGTAAATCGTAGCTTCCATGCGATGGTGTGTGACCGCACGCCGGCAATCTTCGCGTTTCCCGGGAGGTATGACGAGCCGACAACCGCTCTGATGGACGACAGCAAACATGCGTCGAAGCGCATTAAACTCAATCAGCGCCTCGGAACGTACTCAATCTCGATTCTTATCGGCGGCACGCTCTTGATCTTGGGGTGCATCGCATTCCTGGGCTTCCTCTGGCTCGGCGACGAGAACAACACCGCATGGCGCAGCATTGTGGTGTCAGGATGGGTCACGCGGTCCATCACCATCATGGCATTCGTGCTGCGCGCTGTCACGGTAGCGCAGGCCGCTGTTGCGACGTCCATGGTGGCCGCGCTTCTCCTGCAGTCCGCCCAAACCAAGCTCGCTAGCGCCGCGGCCGTCTCGATCGCCCGCTTCGCAAACATCGGACCCATCGCACTTGTGGAGCATCTCCACAAACGCGTGGCTTGGCCGATATCTCTCCTGGTCGGAACCCTGGTGGCGGTATCCGTGGCCCTGCAGCTGACATCGACTCTGCTGCTCTCCGGTGTGGGCAGGGGAGCAATTGAGACAACGCAAACGTTCCCGGACCTCAGTTATGGCATCACCAGCCGCTCGATCTTTTCGATTCCGCGGGAGACCGTCGGATATCTCTTGCATAGCAAGCTGCCGACTGGATTTCCCGCCTTTGCGGAGTACGCGGAACCGGCACCTGCTGGCGCTGCAGATGGGGTTCGAGACACAGGCCCGTCGAAAAGGGCGTTCCTCCCCATTCCCGCCCAGGCTCAGCGCGAGGCGACCCTCAGTTACGAAGGCATGGCCACCGTGCTCGACACGCGCGTGGTCTGTATGCGTCCAAAGATAGAGGGCTTGCGCATTTTCCCACCGACGACCAAGGGCCACTTCATCAACGGGACGATTTCGACCGACGAAAAGGTGTTGGGGCAGGTCACACCAGGAGGAGCGCCGCCGACAAAATTCAGCTGTGGATATGCGGTGATCAACAAGGAGACCAGGTTCAGCGTCGACGGGACAGACACTAACGCCTTCAATGACTGGGACGAAGAGTGGCCCATCAGCCTCTGCAATTTGGACATGCTGCAAGACAGCAACATCCGGTCCGAACTGCGCTCGCCGCTCCTCCCTGAGATGTTGTACCCCTATCTGCCTGTGAAGTTGATAATCCACTCAACAGGCCCGTATTCGGCATGGAACACGACGGGCGGACTCAACGTGACCAAAATGTCTAGTTCTGGCGAGTGGCTTGTCGCTGAGACCAGCGCCGGTACGTCGCTTAGAATGACGCTCTGGTAAGCTTCTCCACCCTAATAGCCTCTCGTTTACGGGAGATCACCAGCCTGACACCTTCTCAGTGCCTCAGACGTAATCTCCCAAGACACGCACATCACAGCCGTTCGACCCGCCGCCGTTCCCGAGCCTGTTCCCATCTGGCGCAGCGACAAGGCCGTGTACAACGTCGACCCCATCCTCACCCAGCTCGGCGTCTCCCCTGCCCCCTCAGTATCACGCGGCATCTACGCCGCCTCACTCCCCTCTCCCCTTCTCCGCACCCTCAACACCACAACCGACGACACAGGCATGGCCATCCCCGCACGCGAAGAAACCTTCCCTCAGCACACCTTCGTCCTGCAAGCCCTCGTTGACCTCTCGTACTACGCTGGGACCTTGGATGACAACCCCCTACAAACCCACAAACTCGCCATGTGCGTTTACTGCACGACCCAGAATTACGGCATCAACCTCGGCTCGCAGCTCGCAGCTGTCCCTGCCGCGGTATTCCAGGGGGCGATGCGCGCTACAGGGGGGAATGCCGCGCTGGCGATGCAGGCACTGATGACTACGGCGCTGGGGATGACGTATTATGACTTGACGGGGCGGTTTGATAAGGCTTCCCCGGCAGAGATTAGGGGCATGGTGGAAGTGGATAGACCGATGAATGGGGCGTTTGCGATTGTGGTGGTTGTGTTGTTGGTGGTGCATTTGCTACTGGTGGGAGCGGCAACGGCGTGCTTCGCGATGTCGACAGAGGATAGCTTGCTTGGAGGGGCGTGGGCCGCGGTGGCGCAGGTGGGGGGGCGTGATGTTGAT
>Ga0247780_1000403_pt1 | contig 42290 bp, 39 predicted proteins | sample UWRJL079202R5_FD_179927 | JGI IMG/M metagenome (GOLD analysis project Ga0247780, IMG submission 179927) | Plant litter microbial communities from Arlington Agricultural Research Station in Wisconsin, United States - UWRJ-L079-202R-5 | ecosystem: Environmental > Terrestrial > Plant litter >...
GATCGATCGGAGCTTGGATAGGCTGGTGAAGAAGTGTGATCGGATGACGTTGGAGGAGGACTCGAGGAGGAGGAGGGAGGAGAGCCGGAAGGTGGTGGAGATTGCGTAGAGGGGAATAGAAAGTAAGCGGGGGGGGTTTTTTTTTGAAAATATTTCTTTTGGATCTGGTTTTGGTTTGCTCCGCTTTAGCAATGGGGTTTGGGGAATTAGCCCGGGACTTGATATTGAGATTTTGTTAGAACGGGACCCGAAAAGGATTGAGATTCGGCTGGCAGGACTTGGATTTGGATTTTGGCTTGGGACCTATGGGAAGGGACATTGACACGGGTTCGATTTTGGGGGCAGAACTTGGATTTGGGTTTATGTTTGGATCATGTTTAGATTTGATATCGGCTTTCGACCGAGAATTAGGCTTCGCGAAACTAGCATAAACATACATTCCCGAGAGGAGAGGGCAGTCTATCTACTACATACGTACGTATATCTGGACATAGCATCAGAGATGAGCAGCATTTGAGTTGGTGTGGCGTGGTGTGGTGAACAGGAGGCGGGAGGGGTGGGCGACTGGAGGTAGTGGTCTGACATCGGAAGCATTGGTGATGTAAATCGAGAGGCTCTTCCTTCAAATTTATACGATTTTGATACTTCTGAGTATGGAGTTCGTGGGAGGTTGATGAATAAGTATCATCCTTGGCGAGAGGGCTCATAGTTGATGATGATTGGTTCAGGGGGGGTGGGTGTCAAGGCCTTTGGGAGGGCTAAAAATGCAGTGAGGTAAGATTTGCCCGGCTTACATTTGAACGTTTTTTCTACGCCTAATGGTCACCCAAAACTTTACGAAAGTACCACCATCAGATTTGCATCGGCGAGAGAATCCCGACGCTTTTTTTTATTATTCTTTTCGAGTGAGGTGAGGTGAAGACCATGATTGCGGTGTGGCTCTGGAGATGGTTAAGAGACCTGCTGGTGCCTAAAACTTGCTGGATCTCTGGGATCCCCTCCCAACCCTCCTCGAGGGCTAAAATGCAGTGAGCGCTCAGCTAAGTACCTTCCCCCACCAGGAAAGACACTGTGGGGACCCCTACACGGCCCTGTTCTAGAACATCAAGGCCTGGTTGTTGTTGTATTTGGGTTTGACCGTTGGCGAAGACATCTTCCGCACCGGCTGGATCCTTTCTCGTCCTTTGGCTGGACCCTTTGTTCGTACTTTTGGTTAGTCAGACGGTAGTCGGCTAGGGGTACACCTTTTCGCCAGAGATGTAGTTATTGCTGGCTAGTTGACTGAAAAGTGTCGTTGTTTGTGTTGGTCAAATTCCCTGATATAAAGCACCTATATGACAACCGGGGGGATCGTCAAGAGCTGGGGAAAAGGAAATGAACTGTGCAGATGACCAGAACCACCCAAAGAAGGAAGCTGTTGGGAGCATTTGAGGTCTTCGCAAGGTGGGTTGAAGATCAAGAATGTGTGTGACCCGGTAGACAGGCAGATTAAGAGCCCAGCTGTAGCCTACGACTTACATATCCGAGGTCCTGGTGAAGCCACTAATGACGGAAAACATGATGCAGAATGCAAGCAGGACGGATGACTGACTGGGAGGACGTCACGGACATTCAGCACTGTGGCCGGTGTGGGTCCTCCGAGGGTTCCCCCACTGGCCAACCAAAGTTCTCTTTCAAGCCCCGCAATCCGCTAAAACCCAAACTGGTAAGCTCTGCCAATCCCTGCCCCTCCAAGCTGAATGCTGCGCGGCGTGCGCTTGCCAAAAATCACACGCGTCGAGTCTCGAATGGCCCCCGAAAGCTGCAAACACTTCCTCTCTTCCATAAAATTTACGATCCTCTTTGCTCACCGTGTTGCAAGAAGATAGGATCGAAACCGCCCTCTTCGGAAACGCCCCGAGCTGTCTCGGCGGCACCAGCAAACGCCGAAAATGCAGAACAGCAATATGCGGCTGCGCCTAGTGGTTCGACGCCATGCGCTGCCCGAGGTGCGAGTCGTATTCAGCGTCCAGCTCGAAAACGACCCTACTATCGCGAGCCTGCTCGACCAAGTCAATGAGGTCATACCGCTGGAAAGCACAGAGTGGGGTCTAGAGGACTACGCCGTCGAGCTCCGCGATACCGACGGCCATAGCTTCGATTGCATGCACTTCCAGCAGGTGTCGGTCGTGCTGAAGAACGACGAGGAGGTCTAGTGAGTTCTCTGCTGCCCTGCGAATGTCTGCTTGCTCTAAAATTTGCGCTACAGTATCCGCCCGCTCGTCACTGAAGACAGAAAGAAGCGTCGCCTCAGCGGACGCGACCAGATATCCAGCGATGGCAAACACCTCATCGACGGTATTGCCTTTGGCCGGCCCCGGCTCAGGACCCCGAGAGACCGACCGACGATCGAGATTCCCCCTCTGAAGCGTCGCAGGATTGCATACGATGACGAGGAACTAGACGAGGCCGACGAGGATGACGACGAGAGCCCACTGCTTCTCACGGAGCACGGCGAGAAAGACGAAGACGACGATCCCGATAGCGCCCGTGTGACTGTCGTCTTCGACGATCTCGATCGACTCGATGATATGGAGCTCGAAGATGACGAAGATGAAGATTTCGACGAAGGAGCTGCCGAGGATGCCGACGATGACGTGGATGCAGACGCGGAAGACATCGACGAATCTGAGCTCGAGGATGAACTCAGATATCTTCAGGAAGAAAATGCCAAGCTCCGAGATTCGTTCATGGATGATGAGGCGGAAAAGGAGCAAGAGCAACAGCTCCTCGAGCCCGAGCTCCCCGAGAAGCACGATGTTGCTTCAGCACAGCCGGCCGCGCTAGACCTCCCGACTCTCGACAAGATCACGGCGCTCCGGGCGGCCTTTCCTGATGCACCCGTTACTCTTTGCGAGAAGACCCTGTTGGGTTGCAATAAAAGCCCAAAGAGGGCCTACAACCAGCTTCGTAAAACACATATGCCAGCCCTGTCCCTGCACGGCATGTACGAGCACGAGAAGCGACTTCAATCTGGAGCTACAGCCAGGACATGGACCAATACTGGGGATGACGATGCTATGGGCGAAGATGATGGCGACCTTTCTGGTAGCGACGCAGAGTCGGTGAGCTCGCTTATCAAGCACTACGACCAGCACGGGTTCCCCGCTGGCACCGTCATGGACGGCTCCGCCTCGGCTCACATGGCCGAGATGTTCCGCAAGTCGGGACAGGAGGTTAAGATGCCTGTTCACACTCGGTTTGGAGCCGAGGAATCCCCAGAGCCTGAGAATGTTGCGGACGATGCGCCTATGGATGAGCTCGCATCGGACGATGAGGAGTCGTCATCAGCATCTGATTTCGAGGAGGAAGATTCGGCATCTGACGATGGTGACTCGGACGAATCTGACGACGACGATTTCGATCCATCCCAGGGCAACACCAAGGGTGATCCTGACAGCGACGAGGGTAGCGACAGCGGCCCCGAAGAAGAGTCATCCAAACCGAAGCGCGAGCCGAAAGGAGGCGTGAAGGTTTCCGAGAAACGCCGCCACGCCTCAGAGTCTGAGAACGACGGTAAGAGCGAGGGTGGTGCAAAGAGCGATAATGACAGCAGCTGCAGCTCTGACTCGGGCGAGGACGGAGATAACAGCGGAAACGACAGCAGCAACGACAGCAGCAGCGAAAGTGACAGCGACAGTGATTCTTCTGACGATGGCGAAACTGGAGGCACCGGCCTGAAAAAGACGATTGTGCCAAGCGCTGGCGAATCCTCCTCAAGCGAAAGCAGCTCGGATGAGAGTAGCTCGGATGACTCGGATTCCGACTCAGACTCTGACAAGGAGCAAGAGGTGAAGCAGAAGACGCCTACCCTTACTGATGCATCAACCCGAGTCGCCACCGTAGTCGTCCCCAAAGCGTCCAATGTTGCATCGACAGTTCGCCGGCAAACCGCCCCCGTGGACACTACCACACCGGTCCCGCCACTCCACGGCTTGACCTCGACGCAGCGCCGCAACGCCAGGAGAAGGGCGAAGAACAAGGCCGTAAAGGCAGCCGCCAACGGTGCTCCTGACCACGAATGTCTCTCTCCCATTGCCCCACAAGAGACCCTCCTCGCTAAGAAGGCCGCTCTGCTCGAGAGACTCAAGCTTCTCGATGAGCCTGTCACCCAGAACACGCCGAGCCAAGCCAGCGGGGCCAAGAAGACGGACACCCCTCGTTCCGCCAGCCGGCAAAGCCCTAGCGAGGCCTCCGCATCTTCGCAGCGGAAGTCAAAGCTTGACCTGGGTGCTGGCCGTCGAATGCTCTTCGGCTCTTTGGGATTGAAGAACCCCAAGACCAAGGCCGACGAGGACAAGATTCGCGACTCTTTGATGAAAGATGTTCGAGTACATACCAACGCTCGCCTCGAGAGTCCTGACAAAGCCGGAGAACACAAGAACTCCTGCCATTCGCCCGCTCAAGAGGAAGACACCGAGGCCTGGCGTGAAAAGATTGTTTACAAGGCCGTGGAATGCTGCGAGGAAGACATCGATCTCAGCGAGCCTCCCTTTCCCTTCGTTCAGCGTTGGGATCCTCAGCAGCGGTGGGGCAAGGGCCGCGGCAAGAGAAAGCAGCGCAACAACGAGGAATTCTACGAGGAAGATACCCAGCCGAGCTCGAAGAAGCGAAAATATGCGGATCAATACGAACAATTTGAGGACTCATATCTCAGCGCTGCGAATGAGGCTACGAGCGCCAACATTACGCTCAACTACGACGATGAACCAGAGCCGGAGTCCATGGACACAGACCACATCGAGGATACAGAAGTTGTCGATGACGAGGACGACTTGCCCTCCGTGCCTGATGACTTGTCCGTTCTTCCGGTAGCCCAGGCGGGGAACGTCAAGCCTGGAATGGTTCTGACGTGGAAGCAATTCCTGCTTTCCAAGGCCACGAACTGGCAACCCCAGGTGCTTAGTATGACGGGATCTGTCACAGACGTCTACGACAATGATAGCCTGCTTGTCCGTCTCGCGAAACGGGATCGGAACCTAGACCGCAACGAAGCCATCTATGACGATGACGGCAAACGTGTATACGACAAGTTTGAGCTCCCCGGAATGGACGACGAGATGGATGACGATGAGGGACTCGGTTACCGAACCATCTTCTTTGATGAAATCATTGACCCCCGAGTTCTGCAAGGAGGCGAGCAGAAAGACCCCGACACGCAGTCAAGTGAACAACAAGCTGGCTCTGCGCACAGCCAGGACATATCGAAGCCAGCGCAGCCAGAAGTCTCCCGGTCTGCTACGGATCTGTCGGCCACTCTTGACCACGAACCCTCACAGGATAAGCAACAGGGCAGGATGGACGTCGACGCGCAGCACACCGGTGAAACGGTCATTCCCGAGACTATTCTTGAGACCACTGAGCCTCGCACCGCCACCGACGTTTCCATAACAGAGGAACGCCTGCGTGAAACCAGCGAGATGAACAACGAAGCCGGGTTTCGCAAGGAGGTTGATCCTTCGGTCGAGCAGCAGAAGGACGATCTGAGCAGCCCGTCGCGACAACTCGATGACGAGATGTCACAGGAAAGGACCTTTGAGGACACGACGACGGGGACAGTGATTGCGCCTAGCTTCTCGTCGAACGCGCCGCCTGCTTCGTCACCGAGAAGCCATCGCGACCATCTCGAACCTGATACTCAGCCCGCCTCTCTCGGGGCTACCAACGGCACTTTTCGCTCTGACGACGTCCAGTCTCAGCTGATCGTGCTCGAGCCGTTCAACGGTTTCTCTGATGAGCCCAGCAGCGATCCTTTCCCAAGTTCACGAGCTGGTTACCCGAGGCTCGATGTTCTACACTCGGACAGTGGGAGCGTCGTGAGTGGACGGCAGCCTGACCCGGGATTTAGCTTCCAGTCGGTCACCGATAATCACATTGACCAGTCGCAGCCCGACTCGCGCGAAGTTGTTCCTGAGACTTCTGGGGCGGCGCCGAGTTCCGGCGGCGAGCGGGAGAGCTCGCCTGTACTGAACGATACTGTGCCCAACAGCCCAGTCTCTGCAATTCTCAACAGCTCCGTCTCCGTCTCGTCCATGAACTCGTTCCCGTCGTTGAGCGAGGTCTTTGTCACAGCGTCTACGTCTGAGAGCGCCCGTACGCCCTCCAAAGCGGCCATCATGTCAGCCCTCCAAGCACGAAAGTCAGCTGTCTCCCCCGACCTGGGTTACAAGGAGGAGATGCGTCGGCTTGATGAGGTTGGTGACACTGATGAAGCGTCTGATGATGGCGAAGAATCGGGTGCCGACGAGGACGAGGACGATGAAAATGACGAAGAGGAGGATGAGATAAGCGATGAGGCCGATGAAGACCAGGACGGGGAAGACGACAAAGCCGACGAAGACGACAGCGTGGACGACGGGTTTAACGAGGGAGATACAACCTTCATGAAAGAGGGGCTCTCGAACCAGAAACCTCAGCCCACCAGCTATGCCCAGCTATTGGCTCAGAGGGCCATTGAGAAGCCTGAGAAACCAGCGATCATCAAGATTAAGAAAGAGATATCTCAGAGCCAGATCGCCAAGACCGTACTACCCAAGTTCAAGCCGGTGACGAGGGTTCCTCGTGAATCACCACTTCCTAGGCCGAGAATGGGCAGATCGTCACAGCCCCCCAGCTCGTTCATCCCACCAGGGTCACAGGTAATAGTGATACCGAGTAGCCCGGAGCCTCCGGAGCCTGAGATTGTTGAACACTACGCCAACAACAGCATCGACGGGACTTACGAAGAATCACAGATGCCGAACGGATCGGGCTGGGTGAGCAAGGCTGCCCGGCGAGGCGTCAGCGTACCTGCTTCCTCAGTGCCGCGCCAACAGGCGGCGAGAAAGCCGTCTGCTTCGCAGGGCAGAACCTTGGCATCGTCGCGTCCGAGGAAGACGATGGCTAGGGTCTTGTAGGAAGGGATGCGGGCATTTTTTACGTGATGAGGTCATGGGCGTCTGGTTCGGGAGGAGTTATTAGGTTGTGGTCTGGCAATGTTGGAAGTTTGGAACAATAGGGCTGGAACGGCACGCAATGGGAGGGCAACCCCCCAGGCAAGGTGCACAGCGCGTGAGCAAGGCACACTTGACATGTACAGGTAGTAATGTGTAGGCCAAAATCCAATGGGTGTAGTAATATGTACGCGTCGATGCGCGATGAATTACATTTCGCGACCTGAGCTGTTTCTTTTCCCCTCGGCTGGATGATTGGGCGGCATTTTGAGACAGAATGGTCTTTGTTCGACAATGCAGTCGTGGTGGTCGCTCCAGACGGCCTGCAGGGGTGGGCGCTGAAACACAGCCAATCAGCACTGCGTCATAGGGCCATGGCCCGACACCAACACTTCTGGAAACGCAACCCCTCCATCCCCTCCACTGTCAGGCGTCCACACATCACATGTCGCGCGCGACCGCATCGTGTGGACGTCGTCCGCTGTCGCTGCCGCTGCCCACCATCTCGCCGCAGCGCGCGGTCCTCGAGCGGCACATTATGGGCTGTGGTTTGCCTGTTCGCCTGCAGCAGCGGAGCGCATCCCCTCCGCCCCCGTGATACCGTGGGGATGGATGGATGCGCATCGCATCGGGAAGAGTGGATGGATGGAAATGTGATATAATAAACCCCTCAAGGCTCGCTGTTCCCACTGGGGCGAGGCAATGCCCCTTTGTACGTTCTTTGTTCCTTTGATCTTGGCGGTAGCAAGGTGAATTTTGGGTCTTCTATCTGGACAAGGCTTTGTCACTGTGCAGGCACATATCTATTCTACGGCGCTGAGGCAGCAAGCGAGACAGACGAGAAGCAAGGGATCGCATCTTTCCCGATCCTCGCTCGCCCGCTCGCCCGCATCGCAGAGCTCAACACCGAGCGAAGATCGCAAGCCGATCGATCGAGCTACTCGCTCCCTCGCACAAGCACCCATCTGCCCGCCGCGACCAACAGAGATGAGGCCCCTCAACGCCCGCCTCCGAGTCCTTGCGACACTCCTCCCCCTCCTGCTGTGCCCCCTCGTCACGCACGCAGCTGCGGCGCCTCGCGCTCCTTTGCCAGCAGAGCCAGCGCCCGCACCAGAAGACGCTCGCCACAGCGCGAAGCAGACAACACTGCAACCGCCATCACTTGCAACACCACCGGCGCTACCGCCTTCAGAGCCACTCCTGAAGCTTGCGCGACCAACAACTATACCAGCACCACCACCATCCCCCCACGATGCTGAGCACGAACTCGTACACAACCTCGACCTCCGCGCCGCAGCACCCGCTGCCGCAACACAAGCCGCGCCCCCCTCAGCGGTAATCACACCGGCCCCCGCCCCTGACGGAGACACCTCTGGCGGCGAGTGGTGGCACACGGGCGTCGACGGCAACGGGGACACATTCCGGTACCGGCAGACAACATACTACACGTGTGTGACGCTGGGGCTGGCGGAGCACTGCGGGTGGCACCGGCCGATTTTGGAGGTTTCTGGGGCTGGAGAGCTGGGAGAGGCAAGTCGGGGGGTGTTTGGGACGGGGATTGGAGGGCGGGCGGCGGTTGTTGGGCTTCTTGCGGGCGGTTTTGCGTATCTAATGGGGCGATAGTTTCGTCGGGCTTGGAGGAAAGGAGTTGGAGGGATCGGGGTTTGTTTTGCTTGCTTCTTGCTGGGCCGGGACCTGGCGGTTGGGTTGGGAGGGATGGGATCTACCTAAGGCGTTTTGGTTGTTAGAGACTTGGAGCTTCGCGAGATTATGTCTGATGATACCCGGCAGTTAATGCCTTTCGCTCTGAGCAATTCATCCTCACCGCACGCAGACTGTCCATGGTCACGATGCCGTCCTGCGTTCCTCTTGGGATTCCTCTCGTGTGCAAGCAACACCAAACACCCCTGTATTGAATGCTATGTGCTGCAGATAACACTCGAAGCCTGACCGTCACGCCTCCATGTTGGATTCCCGATGCCGAGCCAAGTCATGTCGATTGCCGGATGCAAAGTTGCATTCCAAATTGTAATGCACAGAGCCACAACCCTTGTCCGTCCCTGATGATCGAAACCCGATGTAGAAGATGACGCAAAAAACGAACGCCAACCATTTATTTCTCCTTCTTCGCCTTGGCACCCTTGACCTTTGCTGTGCCGCGCAGAGTCTTCTGCCTGTTCTTGCGCTGCTTGCCTGTGCGGAGAGAGAAATGTCAGCTGCTGTGTCCCAGCGTTTTGATCGCAGAGAACAAATTTTGACGTACGCTGCTGTCTGCTGGCACGCTCGACCTTGGTGGCGAGTCCGACGCGGATGAGTCTGTATTGGGGCTCGAACTTCTTCATTGCCTCGGGGGAGTCATAGACAAGGGCGAAGCCGGTGGTCTTGCCACCACCGAACTGTGTTCGCAGACCGAAGACGCTGACCTGCTCCTTGTTGGCCTTGTAGAGACCAGCAAGCTTCTCGCGCAGCTCCTCCTTGGAGATGTTGGCGCGGCTGGGGTGGAGGATGTCCCTGCACAACGAAGATAAAATTAGCAATCCGCTCAATGTTGGCAATCGCGTCCGTTCCCGCCATCCGAGTTCCCATCCACCGCGTCCGATCGTCCGCGACCGCAACCTTCGGCGGGAAAGCAGGAAAAATATTCGCAGCTCCCCCGCTTCTGCTTCGGTCGGGCAGAACCTTCGCGTTGATGGTGTTGATGACGGCGGGGCGGTGGGAAAATGGTGTGCGGGCAGGGCAATCGAGGGAGACTCACACGACCATCTGCTTGCGGCCCAGCAGAGGGTTGCGGATGAACTTGCGCGTGCGCAGAGTGACGGGGGAGTCCGAATCGGCCATCTTCGCGGTTGGATGGCTAGTCTGTCTTGCGAGGTTGACGATCAAGACCGGAGGTTGTGGTGGTTAGTATTTTTCTACGCAGTGGGTGATTTTTGGCGGGCTGCGCGCAATTGGGTGGAGCTCGAAAATTCCGGTCCCGTGTCGGGTAATTGGGTGCGAAGCCCTAATGAGTTGTGGCCTGGTCCGTGAGGCAGCAATTGTGGGGGCCGAAGCTTGGACCCATTTTCGCCCGCCAAGCCCGCCTTCACCAGCGACCGCACCGAGTCTCAAAAATTGCATCAGGATTCAGGATCTCCGCATTCGCCATTTGTGCTACGAAAACCTATCTGTGTTCAATTGGGGAGGCGCCTGAGCTTGCAGATGTGTATTGAGACCTGATCATCGTAAAAGGGCCCGTCCTGCTCGCTCCTCTTGGGCACGGGGAAGGCCTCATTCGAGACTTCGAAGCCCCGCGCCTGACACACATCCAGGAACGTCTGGAACGTCTTCCTGTTTCGCTCGGCCGCAGCAATGATGATTGTAACAGCCGGCAAGACGCCCACCAGCTCTTCCAGCGTCGCCACGAGCGAGGGGACCGCTCTTGCATCGTAAGTGATGTCCGATCCAAGGACCACATCCACGCGCCGGCCGCCATTCCACGACGCCTCCTCTGTCCCGAGCAGCGCATGGCCCCATTTCAGCTCCATTGGCGAGATGCAGCTCGCGCCCTGAAGCCCGTTGAGGTAGAAGGTATCCGGCAGGTTGTTGATGACATCCTCCGACCCATCCGACGCCAGCACATGCTCCGCTCCCAGATACTTGGCGCACAGGACGCCAAGATACCCGGTGCCGGTGCCCAGTTCCAGCACCCGTTTGTTCTCAATGAGGTCCGTGTTCGCGCAGAGATACTGCCCGAGATGCAGCCCGGCTTCCCAAGTCCGCAGCCCCGTAGTGCCTCCCGCCGAGAGAAGCGTGCGCGACTCGAGGAGGGTGATGTGCGCGTCCGGGTCGCGACCGTCACGTGCAAGATGGGACAGATGGTAGGTGACATAGCATCTTTGCTGTACGGCAACTGCTTCAGGTGGTAGGCGCAGGGATAGCAGGTTCGCCAGACTCGTCATGAGGTCATCTGAGATGCCCTGCTCCCTGTGTGTGAGAAGCGCTGTGCCCAAGCGTCAATTGGATACTCACGTGCTCGTCCCAGTCCTTGATGCACGACTCGATTTTGGCAATGAGCTGCTTCAGGACTCGCAACTGGTATCGCGGCGGTGGTGAGAGCGCGGTGGCATCCGGTGCGAACAAGCGATGGTACAGAAGCTCTTGGGCTTCGGCATCACGCAGAGTCTCATCATCGGGCAGCTCCGGCGCCAAATCCAGCTGTAAATACTGCCAGCAAAACCGATCGAGTTGTCTCTGTTGTTCCGCTGTCAAGGCTGCCATCTCGTCTCACGGGGCTGCATTTCTGCGGGCCCGATCGTTCTTATGGTTCAGTGAGCCTGTTGGGGTCTCTTGGAGCGAGGTTGTTCAGAACACCTTCCCGTGTTGCCGAAGAGGGTCACGTGGGATCATTCCCAATTGAACAAGTTTCCATTCTTGTTCCGGCGCTCCGGTAATAACCCGGCCCAGCAACTGGAACGAGCAAAAAGCCAGAGGCGAAGCCGGAGACGGTGGGCTGAGGGAGATAAAAATGGCAAAAAGAAAAAATTGTAACTCGGGAACGGGGAATCGAACCCCGGGCTGCTGAGTGAGAGTCAGCGATGTTAGCCACTACACCATACCCGATTGTTTGTTAAAACACACTGCGGAAGTGCATTCTATGAACCTTGCTCCAGTCCCCAAGGACAAAAACAACACAATACAACTCATCTCCACCACCAACTAACACAAGCACCAGATATAAATGGTTTAAGATGACTACTTATTATTGCTTAAATTTAGATGCTACCTTCTACTAATTCCATCCCGTGAAACCAAATCCCTGAATATGGAAAATAAAAACCCGACATAACCTCGCAAGACACACAGTCCCCTGCCATTCCCATTGATCCCGCTTTGCAACGCCCCGATACCATACAAAGATAGATAGGCAGCAGTTCAGACCAGTCTAGAAACAAAAAAGGGGGAGGGTATTCCAAGCCAAGAACCACCAACCCGCTATCGTGTCCATTGTCGTGTGCCGTGTGCCGTGTTGCTGTGTCATACTGTTGCTCGCCCCAGTCCATTTTTTCTGTTGCCCCGTTCCGTATTCTGTTCTATGAAATTAAAACATCGATGCAACGCCCCTTTATTGCTTCTTAACCCTCGAGACGACAGACATGGGAGGTACAAAACAGTTCAAAGTTGGACAGTCAGATGACACCCGGGACTAAAAAAGAAACACGCCACAAGAGAAACGTCAAAAGGTACTTTTGAGAGAACACAAGCCAAAATAGAAATTACATTAATATCAAGAGGGAGCGGAACGGAAGTTTTGTGTCTTCTTCCTTGGTAAGGAGCGAGGTGATGAGATGATGTGCGACGTAAATTTGGGCCAAGTACGCAGATTGTTCGTCAGTGTATCCAGTATCTCTTGTAAAGCGAGAACGTCGGAAATTTGAGAGATCGAATAAGAACAATGGTCAACTTTTGCTGTACGAGTGCGAGCGTGCGTGTGTGTGTACAAAAAGGAAGGGAAATTGAAATGGTACATTGACGCCACCAGAGTGAAGGATTTGTTTCGATCTCGAGTCGTACGACACAGTGTTGGAGATTGATGAATCGCGGACCTTGACCGACGATGTGTCCGGCAGGCGGGGACCCAAGATGCCAGTCGGGTGTGTCTCTGGTCGGCAGGCAGGATGTCGGATGTCGGAAATGCAGAACCGGAATCCAGGCGTGTGGTTCCATCAACCAACCCCTGGCCTTTTTCCCGCGCAACGACTGCAAGGCAATGCATCCAATTATTGTCGATTATCGTCCCTTGCCTCTTCCAGAACCAGATCCTTCTCCCGACAGACAGTGCCACGCAGCCAACCAACTCGCCCCCGGGCCGAGGTGCATCGTGCGTCTCCCGACAGGAAAAATGGAAGCCTAGAATCTTCAAAAGCCAAGAGGTCAAGCCTCATCTGAACACGAGGCCCCTGACGCAGCACGATATCGTCATGCGGTGTTGCCGTTTCAAAATAGATTGTGTGGCGTCCTGGGAGGGGACTCGACAGACTCGCGCAGCCCTAGGAAACATGGAAGGCTGTGAGTGGCTGCAGAGTTGACATGCAGGAAGATAAGGGGACGTGGCTTTGCTGTCTGCAGTCGATCTGCCCGCTGTGTGGGCGGTGTGTAGATGGGTGGGTAGTACAGAGTTGAGAGCCGGCAGGCAGGGGCCTCGGTAGAAGAGAACACGGCCCCCCTGATGAATGAACCGAATAGACAAAGGAGATGGGGACCGCGAAACTGCGCTGCTGTCGGTATGCCTCGTTGTTGGTAGGCCGTCCCAGATCTAACATGGTGAAGCGCCGTGGTCCATTGACAGCAGGAGCACCAAGCCTTACTGCACTGAACCCGGCCCAACCCAATGAGACGGAAATTCCAACCCTCCTTCACATGTCTCCCAAAAGTGCTGCCTGGGAACCTCCCGTCTCTCCCGGTGGACACCCCCTTAGTGCCGGCTCCCAACAGCGGGCACCCTCGCCTCCACACTCCCCACATGTGCGACCTGGGGATGATACCCATGCCCGACGGGCGAATGCAACGGCTCACTTGGCACATAGGGCCGCCCATTTTGTAATCCATTGGGCAGCGGGCCGCCATCCCCATCGAGCCCTGACACAGGAGCGGCCTCGAATTTGTAGGCGCTTTGGCTATGCAGGGCACGCTGCCGTTCGCTGTAGAGGGACGCCTCTGCCGAGCCGTACTCCGAGCGATGTTGGTGGGAGTGTGAGTGGGAATGGGCGGTTGGCGGCGTGGAAGATGGCCCTGAGCCGTACGAAAGAGAGCTGTCGAAGGCGGACACGTAGGAGGCGGCCGCGGCGACGTCTGCAAGGGTTCCCGACCCTGACGATGAAGAGGTCGAGGATGGGGGCTTGTTGCCCGTGCCAGGGTAGGGCAAGACTCGGTCCGACGTGGAGGGGAGTTCGGCGCCGAAACCGGAAAGAGAAAGAGAACCCGCGGAATCAGACGGCACTGAGGGAGCCGGGCGGTGCACGAGTGGTGTCGCAGATGGGTAGTAGGATGACGGTGGATCCATGTACATGTTACTATAGGTCGAGGATTTGCGCGAGGGCCAATTGCTGGGCTGCATCATGGCAACGTCGCTACTGAGAACGGGCTGCATGCCGTGATAGTCGAATTCGTCGGCGCCGTACTGTGGTGGGTAGGTCGACACGGCAGGGTAGTAGGACTTTGTCGCGTAGGGATAGGCCGTGCTGCTGCGGTGGTAGGGGCTAGTGAGGACATCGCTGCTCGGAATGTCCGCTGCCGGGTAGGGACTGGGGATGGCGACTGGAGCGCGGTTGGCGAGGACGCGGGCGTCGACAGGACTGTAAGTAAAATCGACAGCCCCTGCTCCCCCGGGACTCCCTGCATGTCCGACGCCGGGTTCGGTTAGGAACGGCGCTTCGCGCGAGGCCACCTGCAGTACAGCAAGCGAGTCAGATTCTGCGTATGTGTCGTAGCCATCATGATATCCCTCCGCGACTGGGAGTGGAAATGGCAAGGGCAGGGTCGGGGCCCACTGTACCCGGAGAAATAAACACTGATCTGCCCCAGCATTCTTGCAGTTCTGGCATGGCTGGCCCTGGCCCATGTCACCGCTGCATCGGATCTTGCGCTTGCGACAGCGACCGCACTGCCCGTCCACATTAGCCGTCAGCCCTGGCTTAGTGCCAGAAATAGGGACTGAAATGGAAACTCACCGCAACAGCAATCCGCTTCCTCTGCTGCGGCGAGTCGACGTCCGACGCCTGCTGCTGCTGCTGTTGTTGTTGTTGATGTTGCTGTTCAGCCATGGTGGCTGCCCTCGTGTCGTGGGAAGGGGGGTGGTGGAAGCGCCGTTCGTGATGATAGCCCAGATACGGAGGGTAGGGGCGGTTATATGATCGTCTTCCCGCAAGTGAGTCGCTGGTGGGCGGAGTCGTATAACACGATGACGCTGCCTGGGACACCATTATTGTACCGCCAGCCACTAATGTTTCTGCTTCCTCTCCGTCTCTCAAAATGATCAGATCCTTGAACTATCCTGCCCTGGTTGGGAAACCCAACTCCTTGCTGCTTCTGCCTCCGCTGAGCCTGAGACCCAGACAAAATTGTCCGACGCTGTCTGCCCAGTGCGTGATCACAGACGGATCCTTGCTGTGTGTCCCAATCGGCCGCAACTTCAACAGGGGCGGCGGAGCCTATTGCCGGTAGGAGTAATCACCGCAGGCCGACAGAAGAAAGTCGGAAATAAATGGCGCTCAGGAACAATTACCCCGATCCCCGAGTTGCAGCGAGTTTGGACGGCCTTGAAGACAGCCGAGTCAAGTTCAGTCAGGCAAGTATGCTGGGCCGTGTTGTGCCGCTCCGGTGTATAGTGTATGTGTGTCTCGCTCAAAGTCGAAGATTGCTGGTTGTGCTGCAGTAAATGCCAATGACGAGCGTCTTTCTTTGTGCTTCGCCGACCCTCAACTTGAAATCATATGCGGGACCCTTTCGTGCTCCGCCCGGACTTCGATTCTGCTCACTGAGTAGACAGAAAGGAAACTAGAACGACGTATACGTGAGCGACCTGTACACATACACGTATTGCTGGCAGGTACAATCCAAAACCGCTCAAAAAGAGCAAGATAGCAAAGGGCAGACGGAGCTGAGGGCACATAGCGAGCTCTCCTTGCACTCCTGCTCCACATTCGCACAGCACACTGGGACTGGACACTGGTTGCACCCCCCCCCCCGGGTCGACTAGACCGGGCCAGAGACACAGACACACGCGCGCACACAGGCACACACCGGCGTTGCAATTGTCGAGACACTGGCTCCGCACAGCACCTCGCGAGGGGACATGAGACATACCTGACAGGTGGGGGGCGGCAGTATTTGAATGCTCGCTATCCGGAGATCTTTGCGGGTAGGAGGAGGACAGGATGTCGAGTCCGCTCGACTGTTTGGCCGTCGGTAGTATGTATGTTTCGTTGGGACAGTACTAGTGCGGTGTATGTCTCGAAGCCGTGCAGCTTGTGCGGTGCAGGAACCCCTAGCGACGCCGTCCAAGAAGTCGTCTGCATATGTTGGTGCCGTTGCTGAACGAGCGTAGACGTGCTGGAGCTGTCCAGACGATGGTGTTGACGAACAAAAGAAAGGAAGAAACGCAATGTGCCGATGCTGGCTCGATGGACATGTGAGATAAAAGCGAGAGGACGGGTTCTGCTCTGTCGCCACAACAAGCCTGGACCCACACCGCGAAGAGTGAAGAGAGAGAGAAGGGGAAAGGACTGAGGGGAAGTGACGACAGGACAAGAATCTGGGAATGCCCAGGAAGTGGCCCGTTCAACTCGTGTCGTGGAATTATAAAACCCGGTGTCACCGGGCGTGCTCTCTCAGTCAGTGTGGACGGGCCGGTTCTTGCTCTGTTTGCAAAAGCCAGTATCCGTTCCGCGGGGCCATGTCCAGGCCTTGTCTAGTGCCCTGCTTGCCCGCCGGCTCCATTTGTCGTGGGCCTCAACGGGAGGTGAGGGGCTCGTGGACGTGGACGTGGACACACCACATGGTACAGCGTCGACAACAGCCTGCATATGTTTTCTTTGCGGAGACATGCCGCGGTGCTCGCCAGATGACAGCGGCGGCGGGGCGGCGGGGGGCCAGCCGGGGGAGGAGACCAATCTCAACGAGAGGAGAATTAAGCTCCCCGTCCCCCCCATCATGCTCGGCAGAGTACCTATGTCTCGGAAACATGCAGCTCAAGGTACCTTCCCCAACGCAGACATTGGCGGCCACCAGTTTACCTGCGTGGTATTTCCCACCGATGTCACGAGGAATCAGCAGAAGACAAAACGGAACGGCAGCGACCGACCTCGACTAATGAATATCCCACCATTACAGACCGTAAGGTGAGGTGGCTCTCGCAAAACCCAATGTCGACGTCCCTCAAGCGGAGAGCGGCGGCGGGTGCAGTGCGGAACCAGAGTGACGGGCGCACGACGTGCCCAGGCTGTTGCTGGGTTTCCTGCGCACTGCTCTGGCAGGGCAGACAAGTAGACGTGGAGCGATTCCATCTGTCGCCACGTACCTATCGTCAAGCGTGTGCAACACTCAGTGCCCGTGCCCCCACTATAGCGTCCAGCGACCACTCGTCGTCTCCATTGAGAGGCTCCAGATAACTCAGCATGTATTTCTGCTGTGCAACGCAGGGGAATTGAAGAGGGAACGCATCCAGGTGGCAGCGGCCAAGGATCGGAGCCTCTGCAGCAGCGACAAAAGACGACCCTTGGGGAAAGGAGTGGAAGAAGTGGATAGCCTGACCGGAGCTTGAGGTGATGAGCAAACATAACAGACGCTGGTGCGCGGCTGGCTGGCACTTGCCCTCGCTTGCGATCGCTGACTTGGCGTGGGAGTTGAAACTGGGGAATGCAAACGGATGCCGGAGCTTGCCGTGCACCCATACCTCGCTGGTTGGCCGGCTCAATCGTGGACCAAACGCCCGCTTTTCTCGATTCTTCCCGTCTCCGACCAGAGCTGAGCCTCATTCGACTTTCCTGTCCGTCACAGCCCCCAACGAGCAGGCAGGTAATTGACGAAATGTCGAACGGGGACTTGGTATGAGACGTCACCCTCAGCTCTCAGCACCACCCGAAAGAGCCACAGCGGCATACCCCCCCACTTGCAGCCATCAGCAGTTGGCTGCTGCATGCTCGCGCTATTCCTTATTTGCGCTCCTGTCGCACCGCATTTGTCCGCCGCCTGGCCACAACACCCTCAGTAGAACGCTGGCAACACCGCACGGGCGGACAGGACAGGACACACGAGACCACGAAGCATATGTCCCGCACACCGCCGTGGGAGAATTGGCACGCGAGACCAACCCTCAGTCGAGGAAAAGACTCGCATTCCGTTTGCCAGAGCCACACCGCGAATGTATCATGTATGTACGTACTGCGTATGCCTCGCTTCACATGCACCCTGCAAGCTATCAAACAGAAAAAGGGGGCCTCGCCCAATCGCCGCCCACCGCGGGCGGAGTGGGCCGGAACGACTCGTCGAGCTCTGCATTCGATGATCTGCAGCCATGGAGCAGGGTTTGGCGAGCACCGTTTGACACCCCTTCCATTGCAGAATTCGGCCCTGGTAACGGCGGCTGGGAGTCTACCCCGGTGGGCGGGGTGGGGAGGAGACAGGGTAGGTATCAACCAGGTAGCCGGAATGAGACTGTTCTTTGAAGCGTGGCAGGTATTCACTGTCGTCTTCTGTTCTTCGCACACGGTGGCGTACAGTGGAGATGCAGACATCTTTCTTTCCCAGGCTTTCCAGGTTCTCGCCCTCTCCTCTCGACGCCTCTCAAGCGGATTCCCCCTCCTCCTTTCTTTTGTGTCCCAACAGCGCCGTCCAATACCCACCCATCGCACAAAGCAGAGCACAGGGCACAAAGTACAGTACAGAACACCTCCCGCCCGGTTATATCTCCCCGTTCCCCGCCCCCAGTACATGCCTCAAGTCTTAATTGCAATTGCGACCGGAGGTCACATGAATCCTGCAACCGCGTCGCCGTGCCGGCCAACATACCTGTCACGTCACGCCCTGTCGCCCGATGAAGCTATCCAAGCCGAGGCGGCCTGGCCTCTCCTCTCGGGATGCACCATCGCCCAGGAGTAAGGGGGGTCACAAGCCCCGGACCGACCTAGCCTAGCTTTGATTGATATGGTGCTGGCACAACCGGAGGGCAGACACGACACATCATAACAACCGCAATCGACTGTGCCATGTCAAGCCCTCTGCAGTAGGAGCTCGACCTGTCGTCATTTTTCCTTGATGTTTGCTTCTGCTTGGATACGGCGGTCCAAAAGAAGAAGAAAAGGGCGCAACCAGCCAGCCCTGTGCTGCAGCTTGGGTTTTGACAAGGCCAGTGTTCCCTGCTTCACGCACACAAGACACAAATTCTGTCATATTTCGAGCCGAGAAATCTCATCGGGGACCCGAAACTTGGGAAATATGAGCGATCCCTATCTGCTGTAGGTTCGGCTACAGGGCGCCAAGGGGTGGGGGAACCCATGTTGCTTGCTTCTCTTGCAGTGTAGGGTGTGTGATGTGCGTGCTGTGCCTGCTGTGCGTTTCCTCGAATCAATGGCGGGCAAGGTGGTGTGCAGCCTGCCGCCCGGACATCTGCCCGGAAAGATGAAAGGGGGGTGAGTGATTGCTGGGGTATACAGACTCGAGACAAAAGAGGCCAAAAACGGTTCGAGTTCGACGTCCGACACTGTGACGGCGGGATTTGGGTTTTGATTATTCTCGGTCCGGGCCTGCTCATCCGAACAACAGCAATCTGTGCCGATGGGCGCACCATACGCTTTTCCCGATGTCGAGTCCCGACATCCAGGGCCCTTTATCTCGAAGTAACCACAACCACCACCACAGGATCGAGCGAGTCCCTCCCCCGCCACGAGTCTCACCCACCGGTCAGACCACTCTGCGACAAGCGTACCAGCCCTTACAAAGAGAGAGTCGAACGTGATGAAAGGGGTGTCGCTTGCCGTCGAGTCCAAGACATCCATTGCCTGCTCTCTCAGACAACTCGTGGTCTTCCTCAGTGTGGCTGTCGCGCGCGGGAACATGCGACTCACCTCATCATTCATGTTCTGCAGCAACGCTCATACATCCGAAAGCATGCATTGAGGCGACATACTAGACAATACACACCATAGCTCCGGCGGCTCGGCCGAAGTCCAAACAATCCCCTGAGTCGCCGTGGCCCCCCCTGAACTGACCGGGCGTGGCCAGCAGGGATAGGCTTTCGTATCCCAACGGCAACCCGAAAGACCGCCCTCACAAGAAAATAATTGGCCGCCCGGTGGCTGGCTGCCTAACGCATAAAGGGAGGGGGGCTAGATCTGTTTCCCGTGCAGGGGGAGGCACCCCAAAGCACACCAGTCTAGCCGGGCATCCCGCCTCCCCTGAACTTTCCCGTTACCCCCAGACTGTTTAAGGGGCAACAATGACACCTCCCCCGGTCGTGTTGCTGCTACTCTATGGTGGATATTTAGATGTATGTCTATGTCAGCCTCCCTCGTGGCTGACCTAACCTGACCTGATCGAGTGACGGGAACAGCAGAAACGCCACCGCGGCGGGAAGCGGTGCCATGCAGTGCACACCGTAAACGGACGTAGTAGGACGCAGACACAACGTATACGTTATGTACTTGCACCGCAACTAAGGTAATTAAATGGGGGAAGAAGGTCGCGGAAAATTCTCCCCTTCTTTTCGGTTTGGTTCGGCAGCGGGAGCCAGTGGGCGAGTGGGGGAAAGAGAAGAGCTGCGGCTGCGCGGACCGGGGGAGAGGAAACGGCTACCTGCATCTGCCCGCTGAATTTGACAATGTCTGGGGCTGTCAATTGAACATTTTTTTTGGTCTCTTTGGCTTTGTGGTACCCGGACAGCTGTGTAGGTACAAGTATGTATGGGTATTTAAACCGCTGCTGCAGGTGCCCGTCTCGTGTCACCCTCGAACGAGGGAGTCGAATGGAGGCCCAAGGGCAATGCGAGAGCAACAAGACAAAGGGGATACGATCAGAGATCAGGGTCAAGATGAGCACTGCAGTGACAGAGATCAATCACGATTAAGATCAAGATTAGGACATTGAGATCAGGACTGGGCTGGACCGGAGACGAGAGCACGAGATGGCAGATACATAACTGGAACGGGCGATGGGAGGTTGTGTTCAGAAGATACACAAACGATGATAGATACAATGCTACGTACAGTGCGGTACAGTATTGCCTGCACCAGCCAACCAGCCAGTCCAGCTGCCCCACGCACACACGCACGACCAGTATCGTGGCAGCCAAGCCATCGCCATCCATCGACACGCCGTGGCTTGCTTGGGCTGGGGTCCAACAACCTGGAAGGATAGGTCCAGGTCTAGGTGTGGTCTCGGTCGGTTGAGGCTAGGCGAGGCGAGGCGAGGCGAGGCGATCGAATCGATGGTGGTCTCGTCTCGTGGGCGTGCATGCGTGCGTTTGAACGTCGATCGCGACATCTCATCCCCATCCTAGGTCCCTGGCATGGTATGGACATGGGCATGGACATGGGTAGGGTGTGAGTGGGTGTGGATGCGGGTGATCCCCTGTCATGCCTCCTGCTGGATGGGATCTTGTCCGTCTGATCTGATCTGATTCGATCTGAGATCATGATTGGCGCACGGCCGCGGAGAGATATCCACGGCACTCTACTTCAAACGGCGCCCTCCTCTCCATCTAGATAGGCATAGCCCAGGATATGTCTGTCTGTCTATCTACCCCGTCTGGCCGTCGAGTCATCGAGGGGAAACGGACGGACCGGGGCAGGCAAGCAAGCAGGCAGGCGAGCGTGTGGGCGTGGCGCCCCCTCACCAGCCGGGAAACCAGTTTGGGGTGCGTTGCGCGGTGGTGACACAGGTTGCGGCGAATGATGCACGTGCAGAGCAGAGCAGAAAGTCAACAGCGCCAGGCAGAGGGCGCACTCCTCTGATTCCGGGCTGGCATTTGCCAGCTCACATCGATCAATCAATCACTGGCAACATCGTCGTGTTCCCTTCCGCTGGGGGCGTAACGCAAACAAGGCTGACTCTTTTATTTCGGTTTCCATCAGACGACCTAGCACTGGGAGATGCTCGTCTGATGAGATGTGCTGGGCGAGTGGCAAGTGATGGGTGCATGGTGAAACTGTCCCGTCATCGGGAGAAGAAGAAGGTTTGGCTCAATCGCTGCAGTTAAGTGGATTTCATGTCAGTGAGTCCGTCGACACGCGACGGGGGACGTTGTTGTCTCGCAGCAGCGTCGGGCTCTCTGACGTCCATGTGCGTGTGTTCAACAGAGCGACGAAGCGAGGCTGGCTGGCCGGCTGGCCGCTGTTCCATCGAGCTCTTCATCGATGAAAACGGGCACGAAGTTCGAAATTTCATGCGAATCAGTCCGAGGTCCTGCCTCCCTGTTGCAGGGTGTGCGGACCAAGCTGGTCCCCCTCCGGTGTCACGCCGTGTAACAGAAAACAGTGTGTAAAAATGGCAAAAGTCCTGTGCACGATTCTTCGATCCACGACGCAGACGTAACCTGGCATGTCTGACCAACGGCGAAAGAATTAGCCAAAGGAGGGCATTTCTGAGGCTCGGGGCTGATCTGGGTTGTCGAATGGACTGCGAAATCTCAAGATCCACAAAGTTGGCGGGAAAAAAAGAGTCCGACTACTTTCTTGTCAAGCGGTGTGTTGACGTGTCGCCGCCGGTGTGGTCCACGAGCGAGCAGGCCAGCGAGACCCATCTCGATCAGCGAGCGAGGCTGTAGTAAGTCCGAGTGATCATGACTTGACGTATGAGCAGCTGCTGCATGTAGCGTCGCAGGCAGATAGAGACTCGGAACCGAGAACCTGGGGGCTGATGTAGTTTGAAACATACCGTCGGTGTAGGACAAACCTTGAAGATCATAGTTCAGCCTGCAAGATCTGGCGGCTCGGTGAAGAGGGCCATGTGACTCGGAATTGGATATATAGTGTGTATTGCAGTCGGGCGCAGGCCGGAGCTTCCTGTTCCTGGGGCATCTGTCACCTTGCCCTGAAGAAATCCTGGGACTCTCGTACTCTTGAGACAATGGCTCGCTCAGGGGCGAGATTGTTCTGCAGGTCAAGCCTAACCGTGGAGGGAGCGATCTGCATCAAACCGGTAGGATGAAAGCGCCATTCCAGACCAACCAGTGTCAAACGAAACAGCCTGAAAGGTGTTCAGCACAGCGTCTCAGTGCCATGTGAGACTCCCAGGCTCGCCCAGGCCCGAAACCCCTGCGCCGGAGGACCGGCGCCGTTTGGATCGAGGACAAGGCATTCATCACAGGCACTGTCATCACGCGGACAAAGCAGCAGAGTCCTTGCATGAGGAGGATCATCGATCGGAATACCGGTCAGCTACATGAGGTCAGCACGAGGCCATAGCTAACTCTATGGGAAACAAGAGCAAAATACCGGTTCGAGAATTGAGACGACACTGTGCTTCTTTGCGCCAACACGCTGTGGTGGAGGCACGCCGAAAAGCAGACGTTCTGAATCATGCAGGCGCATTCTAGGGACGGACCCGAGAGTGTCCCATGCGCGCGACGCGGTGAGCCGATGGATGGCCGCTGGGCAGGTTATTTATCTGCGCCTGTAGTCAGCGCCTCCCCGATTCCTATCCCTGTCCCTTTCCCTATCTCTGCCGTATTCGCGATCCCGTCGGTCCTTGTGGTCCCGGCTGCCGTGCCCGCGGCCCCTGCCAGCATCTGGTCTGCCACGCGCATCGTGCTCGTCACGGTAGCGATCCCTCCTCGGGCTTCGACTTCGGCTGTGGCGGCGAAACTCGGGTTTCCTGTCAGAGCCACGAGGACCATCGCCCTGCTGGCGGTTGCGATCGTCGTGACCGGGTTCTCGGTCTCTCGGGCCGCTCCCTTGACCGCTGCTGTCCTTCCCGTGCCGCCCACGCATCTCTTCCATGCCATGAACCATCCTGTAGTTATCGTCATCGCCACGCTGGCGAACATCTTCTTTGCGATATTTGCGCCACTTCTCCAGCTCGTCAACACCTCCCCAGCCACCGCCGTCGCTGACAGCCGCGCGCTTCCGCTTGGTGTTGGTCTCGCTGCGCCAAACGTCGCTCAGCTTGCTGACGCTCTGGCTGAAGTCAACGTGGATGCGGCGATCGTCGATCAAAACTGAATCCATCTTGTAGTATGCCTCCTCGCAACTCTTCTTGTCCTCAAATTCGATGAATGCGTATTGCAGACTGTCCCCTGTCTTGCGGTCTCGGACCACCTCACAGCTCAGGATCTTGCCGAAGCGACTGAAGATCAACTCCAGGTCCTCATCCGTCGTGACGGGATTGAGCTTGCAGACGAAGAGAATGTTCTCCGGCGGCTTGACCTCGGCGAAGGGAAGATCGCCCATCATCTCGAGAGTCAGCGCCTGCGCCGCGGCCTCGCGCTCTTTTCTCCGTCGTTCTGCCTCGGCGGCTGCCTCCTCGTTGGCGTCTTCGTCGAGTAGCTCTTCGTCTTCGCCGATGCGGATGGTCGCGAGCTGTGCCTTACTCGGCGGGGGCGAGCTGCTCGGCTCTCGCAGGCCAGCTGGATCTGGGTAGGGGTCGTCGAGCACGACGGTGTGTTTTATCCTGATGTCGACGAGCGGGTGGCCGCGCTCATCGATGATGGCGTCGTTGATCTTGTCCAGCACATCCAGCCCCTCGACCACCTTGCCGAAGATGGCACCCCTTCCATCAAGGTAGTCTGTGTTGTCCCCGAGCGTGATGATGAATTGCGAGCCGGCAAGCCGGATGTCGGGGTCGGAGGGATGGGGCGCGGTCGCCATGCTGACGGTGCCTCGCTCGAGGTGTTTGAGCTTCGGGTGGAAGAGGGCGGGGAAGGTCTTGTCGGCGGCGTCACCGGAGAGCAGGCCCCATATTGACGTGCCGCCGTCGGACTGGGCAGACAGTGGCCCGAGAGGGTCGCCGGTCTGGAAGGAGAAGGACTTTTGGATCGAGTGGATCGGCGAGAAGTTGTAGTATTTGGCCTTACAGAGTTTGAGGAAGCTGGGGAAGCGCAGGGAAGTTAGCACGGATTCTAGATTGGAGCAGGAGGATAGAGCAGGCGACGCACTTCTCGCACATCTTTGGCGCGTAGTCGACCAGCAGGTCGATCACGATGTCGCCTGCGCTAGTTTCAAGGAGGACCGACATCCCGGCGGCAGCGAGGGAGTTTCAGGCAAAGAAAAGTACCATAGATGATTGTGATATGTGAAGAATGTCTTGATGGATTGGCAGCCGTTGTTTCGCATGTGGGCTTGAAAATGCGAGGTTGCAAATGCGAGGTTCGAAGTTGCTCTAGGCTTGACCCGCCAAAACTTTGGTGGCCGATCGCGACGTCAAATCGCGACCTCCAAAGAAGCTTGGATCAGCCCCACTGAATATTATGCAAGTACAGAGTATATTTACCACCAATATCTATGTATGCAGTTAGTCATCTACCGATGCTCAATTTCCTCTTCTCCTTGCCCTTGTGAAATGAAGTTGGCCTAACTTGTGCTGATCGATAGATAGCCCAAGTTCACAGATTCAAAGTTAACCTACTTTGCGCATATTTCGCGTCTTGTGATTTTGAGCATGACAGTGCTGCGAGTTCGAGAAGGTTTGACACACTCAACTCAGGCAGCTGAAATCGGCTTCATTCGAAACAAGATTGAGTACCCTAATTGATATTGCGTACCTATAGGTAGCGAGATTGGTTTTTATTTCGACATAAAAAGCTGAAACCCTGATAGTAGGGAAATCGCCGACAAGTAAAATACCTCGATCCAACCACGCCCGGACCGGACTGCATCCTAGTGACTTGAATAACACATAGGAGCATTTCCAGGCGCCATACAGTCGGTATAGTAGAGGATTGAACCACCAGACGAACAGCCAGGTTTGGACGCGTCGCTCCCGGCTTTGACCCAGATGACCCGAAAGAGGACGACGAGTCCAAGAATGAACGAAACAAGCTGTCCCAGAGAGTCAAGCGCGTAGACATCTCTGACCTGATTCCAAGAGAGCGTAAGTTCTGTGCCCGCGATGACTGTGATGGAAACGAGAAGGTTGACCAGTGACCGCAGTCGAACAAGAGTTCTTTCTCTCTTCCCAGACCTGCGCAAATCAGTAGCTGCTCCGGAAAACCTAGGACTCGGGCTAACCTACTGGACCTTCGTTGGCTCAAGAAACCCCTTTTTCGATTTCCTAGAACACCACCATTCAACCCATCCAACCACAGAAATACACACAAGAAAACTCGACAGCGACAAATTAACAACTTTCAAAGCAACACCATACAACGACACAGGACCAAACAAAAACCCATACCGCCTGCAAACCGAGCTGCTCCCCACCTGGCCAGACGGCAGCGTCAACCAAAAGACAAACTGCGAGACCACAATCGCAACCAACACAACCTGCGAGTACACCCTCAACGGAAGCTTCGCCGCCAGCGCCGTCCACCTGGTAGGATCCAACTCCTTCTTGAAACAGGTGACAGCCCTCCACAGAAATATCACCACCTGCGAGTAATACGACCCGAAACACAGCAGCAGTACGATATACCGATCAAGATCCGTCACGGCGCCGCGGGCTGTCTGGATGGTGAGCGCGGTGAAGACAGCCGTCAAGTAGCTGTAGATCGCGAACCGAGTTGAGGCAATTTCGGCCTTGAGCATCAGGAAGTTTGCCGCAATGGAGGTAAACCACTGTAGGTAGAAGCCCAGCCGGATTCCAAGGCCGTACATGTCGGCGTTGCCGGGGACTGCACATGAGAGAGAGGAGTCAGACATGGTGAAGTCGCGGGATGGAGAGGTGTCGGGTTGCGCCCATGGTGGTGTTCGGAGATACTTTGCGTCGTATTTAACAATCGAGATGGAATGAGCAAGGCTGGCTTTGAGAGAATCGCTCATGGGCCGGGCGTCAAGCTGAACATCCCTCAGCTACCCTCCATCTCGGACTCCCTGAGCCGCTCAGCCACGAGGGCTATCAGATGTTGAGCCACGCTTAACGCATTTCCACATAAAATGCCATCGTAACTGTTAGGGTGAGGCGTTTTCCCGATATTAGCTCTCCAAATAAACAACCACCAAAATCTCCCGCGGAGCTGATAGCGATAGCCTTCCCTCCAAAAAGGTCCAGTGATTAATGCAAAAATCCAATGAGGCGTCAGCCCCTCCAACCAATATTGTGGCTGATGTTGTATTATCCATACTTGGTGGCGTGTTGGATGGCTCCGAAATGTGGCGGCGGCGATGGCCGCTTCTTGGCGCCGGATGAACCCCGCGTCTCAGGCCGGACCAGCGGGCTTCGAGCCTCCCGGCCGAGATAAAGTAGGGGACGGTTCAAGAACCTCCGCCGAGCGAGTCGGACGCCTCGGCCGAAACTCAAAAGCGCGCCAGTGGACCGTCCGCTGCAGGAGCTGGAACGCTCAAGAGGCGGAGAATATGTGCGGGGCCACGTTGGCACCTAGGATAGCACGAACCAAGAAGCTAGAGGTAGATCATGAAGTATTTTGCATTTCCCCAAGGCTATGTCATATCCATGTCAAGACAAATGCTGCTATGTATCCGTGCGTGATGCGATGATGCTAAGAGTCAAGAAAGAAGAAAGAAGAAGAGAAGAAAAGGCCGGCATCTTCGAGACACCCCCATGCGTCCGTCCGCCATCCGGCAGGACAGGATCGAACAACTCCATTACAAGATGATATTCACCCCCAGGGCTTCTCTCCCCTGCGAGATGTGGTACTTTTTTCCAGGCGACGACATTTCCAGACGACATCCATCATCTGTTGCGCGCGCAAAAGCCAAAACAAAAACCCTAGGTTGAACGCGACAAGAAAAATGAAGGGACAAAAGAGCAAGAAAACAACGACAAAAAAAAAAGAACTCCAGGTGCCATGCTCCCTCGCGAACTCTCTGCTCCTCCGGGGAATCCCGCATCTGCATCCGCACTACACCTTATTACCTTACTCAAAAGGCAAAAGGTAAATGGTTACCGGATGCTCCCGCAAAACCCCGCTTGCTTGCGCCGCACGCATGATCTGATGACGAAGCGAGTGCTTTCCGCTTTTCCGAGCCATGATACGATGCGATGGTATGATCGATGGCGAAATGTCGGACCGATCCAATCCTGTCCAATCCCACGTGCTTGCTTGCTTTGCAAAAAATGTGCGCTGTGTGTGCGTACCAAGTATGTGTCCAAGAGAATATTCCGTTTTCCCCCCCTCCATGTTACGTTATTGTTTTCGACGTTTGGCCGAGGCGAAGCGAGACGAAGCGAGGGCGATAAGGCGGGGCGAAAGGAAGAAAGAAACAACGCCCGCGCCGCCAACTCCGAAGCTGTGCCCTTGCTTGCGACTGCAGGAAATGATGATGTGTGGTGATATTGACGGTAGCATTAAAATAGAGATAGGTAGGCCGTGTCGTGCGAAGAAAGTTCCGATGGTTTTGTTGATGTTGCGTCCCGGGCAACAACGCTCGCTCCGAATGCAAAAAAGACCAAAGCAGGCTCAGGCTGGCTGTCAAGCGAAGAAAAGATAGACAGGTACCCATGGTGAGTGTGGGCTGTTGTTTGCAGATCCCATGCAGTCCGCCTGCGTGCGAGCGGGGAGCGGAGATCAAAACTCGGGGGCGCTGCGGCGGCGCCTACCGCTCCGCAGTTCACGCTCCGTATCCATCAGGCGGCACTGGACCCACGTGCGAAAGGCGCGATCGCCGCGCACGGCATCGCAGTTGAGGAGCTCGGTGAGCGTGCGCTTGATGCCCTCGTTGACGTCGCAGAGCTTGGCCTCCTCGACGGCCATTTCTGCCAGTATCGTCTCGTCCAGGATGGGCCCGAGCTCGGTGAGTGAACACGGTGGGAGGGAGGTGCGGCGGTGGGCGCGGGAGGTTGTCGAGAAGCGGTGCTGCTGCACTGGCGGGGGGCTGAGGGAGGAAAAGCTTGATGTCGAATTCGTTCTTGTTGGTGAGAGGGTGGGGCTGGTTGCAGTCGAGGCGACGGAGCCATGGAGCGGGGGTCGCAGCTCGTCGAGATGCTGCCGCAGAGATTCGTGCTGTTCGTGGAGAAGCAGATATTTCTGCAGAGCGAGGTCGCGGTTGTGGTGTATCTGCGGGCTCGGCGCCAGCTGCCGAGACTCGGGGAAGGCTCTGACGGACGTTGGTGTTGCCATTGTGGTCGCGATGGTGCGTTCTACGGGTGATGGTGGTAGCCGTACGCGTATGGTATACCGTTGTGGTTGCTGGGAGGCGGTCGGTAGGCTCATCGGAAGGGAAGAGGATTTGGATGCGGTTAGAGGTTTGAGGTCGAGGTTGAGGTTATCGAGGGATTGCGCGTGTTGATCCAATAATTCTGCAATGGGGGCGGGATCAGATGCCGCGGACTGCCGTCCCGGGTGTTTCCAAGGAAGCGGCGGGGCCAAGAGGTTTCGAAGGGTGGGTGGGTTGAGGGGAGTGTCGAGAATCGTACGTCTGCGCTGCTGGATTGACGGATTCTGGGATCGGACGGAGCTTCTCGAGTCGGACGACGGTGGGCCCCGCGTATCGGACTGTGTTGGACACGTCCTTGCAATCTCCAATTGCGCGACCTGCCTTGCCTGCCACTCCGCGATGCACGGCCAGCCCCGATTCTTTGACTTTTGGGTAATCGCCAATTGTCGTCACTGCGAGTCGACTTTGGGCGGGTCCGTGGGCCGCGTTTGGTGTGGGGAAGTGGGCGGCAACCTTTGCCGTGCGTGCCAGAGAGGTGCTTGCTGTTGGCTCGTAGGTTGCTGGACGACAGGCGCGTGAATGAGGTAAATCAGACCGAGATCTTGCGGAAGCGTGATACTAGGTTGGGTTCAGAGCAGTTGTACAGGCGCTGCGGTCAAACTGTGAGGTCGTTGCGGAGGTTTGGAAGGGGCCCGCAATGTCTTTTAAATGCGGCGGGTGCCGGACTGCCACCCCAGCACGCCAGCACGCCCAGGTGGTCTGGAATCCTGGCTATTGCGCAACCCGCTCACCGCTTGGCCGCTAGGCACTGTGAGTGGACCGCCCGAAATGCTCCTCCATCGAGGTTCCATTGACAAACGTAAGGTCAATTGCCAGGGGGCGATACGGGCAAAACGTCCCGCAAAATGACAGACTTGAGCTTCACGCTGCGTGTGTATTGCCTGGACGTCATTGCCGTACCGGGAGGGAATGGATTCACAAAGCGCACCGAACAAAGGGCTCCGATTTCCCGGCAAGCGCGCTTCGGGTGCGTGGATCGAAACTTACGCAAATTAAAGTAGAATTAAAATAAGGGAGAGCATCGGCAGATAGCACGCAAACATCGGATACTCGCCCACAAATTGCGTTTGCAGGGGAAACAATACCCTAGCTCCGCGTGGCCGAGATCATTTATCACGATAAGGCATGCGAGTTTGTGGGCTTCGCATGTCCGGTGTGGCTTCGGAGTTCTCGTTGGGGGGATGTCTCATTGATAATGCGATAGAGCCCAATTGTCCTGGTGGAAAGGATGCCACGAAGCCCAATGCGACTTCTCACGAATTGGTGTGAAGCCCTGGCGGCTGGGCCCAATCACGATTGCAGGCGATCGGAAGCCATCAACCACGCGATAAACCCCGGAAGGAGTGGTTGATCCGTGTGAGCAATTTCGAAGTTACAGCAAACGTAACGGATTGAGTCGCTGCCGCAACAGCATCATCACCTTCCGGGCTCACCGGCGCAAACACGGCGGGAACGGCTGAAAGAGGAGCTTGGGAATGACGTGGATTGCTTCCTCTTGGCCATCCAGAAGCTCTGGCAAGCCGTTCGAGATTCGCGCATCTCACGCCAGCCAATGAGCGGCCGAAACTGCCCCTCAGATTGCAGCTTTCCCCGCACCCCCTCCCTCCTCCAATGCTGAAGTGTCCCGCTGGGTCCACAGCGCGCTCAAAGGCCAATGACGTAATTCTCGCTCTTTTGACGACGCAGCTTGACCAAGGAGACGAAACGGGCCCAGAAAACTCCTTTACATTATATTCCGTCATGGATTTCTCGCTGAGGGGTTCAAGGCATCATGGGCGAAGGCTGCGCCAATCGGTTCCCATCACGAGACTGCAAAATCCCGGGGGATTGGAACATTTCGTTTGGCACGCGTGGCAGCCGCAACTCGCGTCAGTTGCGTTACAGCTGAAACTTTACATCGGCGAATGATCGGGCAGGTTGCAAATGATCGACAACTCCCGTTCCCTGAAAACGGCGGGGAGTTACTTGCACGGCGACAGCATTGTGTACCTGCAGTTTGAAGACGGCACGGCGGCACAGAATGACGACGGAGCATCTGCTCCGTACCTAGCTACCTCTCCGTGTGAGATCGACAGGTAGACATAAAGAGCCACGTGAGGGCTCAAATGCGCCCCATTTTTCTTTATTTTCGCTATCTGTGGTGATGCGTGGATGGCAGCATACGTGCTAGGAAGCTGATGGGCATCAAAGACAATCCACAGCGGGATGTTAGTGTGCCTTGGCTGCTGCAATCGCCCCCATGGCGTCAGACGAACCCACGATAGATCCGCGCACCTTCAGAGCCTCGCTCGAGCCAGCTCCCTTCCACCCTGAGCCTGTAAGACTCCGCCCTCCCGAGTCCTAGTTGTGTCCTTGCGAGCCGTTTGGTGTTTGCAGGGACAAGGACTTGGACATCCGAGTCAGCGTCAGCGCTCCGCTCCCTCTCAGCCTTGACCGCCTTGCAAGGCGGCCTTCTCCTCACGCGCCAAGACAAGGTGATGCTCCATCACTTTCTTGTATTTGCGGCGGAAGTAGTATCCCACCTCCATTTTGCCAGGACGCGTGAGAACAGCCTGGGCGTGCTTGACAAAGTGGATGAACGGCCACAGTATGCCAAAGCGCGACTGGAGAGGTGACAGTCCGGCAATCTGCCTGATCGGCATTGGCAATGTCCACGCTACTTCATAGGCTTTAGGACAAGAAACCGAATTGAGCTTCTCCTCAATAAGCTGAAAAATCTCCTCGATGGCATTTCGGGGGCAAGACTCGCCAGATAAACTGAGCCGGTGAAGATAGACGATGCAGTCGACTTCCAGCTCGCGCACAATCTCGGCATTGAGGCCCTTAAGCTCCTGAATGCAAAAGGCGCAGAGACTTTCAATACTGAGGTAATCAGCAACCCTGTACAGCTCTACAGCCCACCAGTAGAGATGAACGGGGTTCAGGGACACGCCCTCGAACATGTGCTCTGTTGGTCACGCCAGCAGCAGTCAGCTTTTCTCCACAAAGCGCTGGTATAGCATGTGTAATAACTGCAAGAGTGGGATCACCTACTGTTTCCGTAAAGAAAATTAATCGCCGCCTTCATGGCAGTCTCATTCAGGTTGTCGTCCAAGCTGATCTCGATTGCCCTAGTCGTTGCCTCCTGCGTTGGGGCCAACCTCGTCAGACAGAATTAACCCACACAAGAAAAGGTCAGGTCCCAGCAATGAAATTCGACTCACCTTGAAGTTGCCATTCAACGCGGCGTTGAAATAGCGTGAATGGGCACAGAGAGTTACTGAGTGAAGGTGCCAGGTGTTCTTGCCGAACTTCACGAAGCAGTCTCTAGGTTCCTCCTTCATGATCACCACGGCCCCGGATGGAGAAACGGAAAGTAAGAAATCCGAACTACTCACAGAACTTGTGGCAACACTGCCAAGTACTTACTTGGCCCGGTTCGGGGTGCCGTCCGGATCGTCACCCATTTTGGCGGTGTGGATGGTTTGCGCAGGCCCGGGCCGTTGCGGTGTCGAGGAAGAGGACGGGAAAGAGCGACAGGTTCCAGACAGCGAAACTTGAAGGAAATTAATGGACGTCGCCCTGTGTGTGCAACGCGCTGCCTAATTCTTGGCGGGGTTTTCATCCAAACAACGCCCAGTGGCAGTGGGTCACGACAAAGTCTTGCTCCCATTACAGCGCTTTTTTATTCTACGTTTTACCTTGATTAAAGTCTTGAGAGCACGCTCGGGTACGCTTTGGAGGACCATTGAATTCCCTGATGTCTTATGGGCGGCACGGGGCGGAGCGTCTCGTCGCTGGACGGAGTCTTTACACCTTCCCTCGTCAGTCCAGAACCGGGAAGAGCAGAGCAGGGGCAGGCAACGGAACCCAAGGGTGGCAGAGCATCCTCTTCGGGTGAGAGTGACAGGGGTAAGCAAAAGCCAAGAACGCTCCAGTCTTTGCTTAGTTCGCACATTGACCGCAGGGCAACTCTAGACGCGAGGTCAGCAGGTTAGATGGTCGAAGAACATGGATGGTTGCGATAGGCCGGGCAGTCGCACTTCCAAGGCCGTCGGTGGTCTCTTGAGCAATCTCGATATCGACATCCTCGGCTTCCACGTCATCAGTTTCCATTTTTGGTCTCGGTTCTACTAGCAACAGACTCAAACGAGTGAGGCGCTGGTGCATCGAAGGCTCAAAATCAGGCGGCACAGCGGTGCCTTCGTTCGCATTTAGGCTCACTCGAATTCTAGGCACATCTCGACTCTCACCCGGCCTCCACGGCTTGAGTAATGGTCGCTCGCATCAAATGCTTCCCCCGTGGTTGGTGGGTCGAGGCTGATGTCTTCTTCACCTTAGAGGAAAGAAATGAGACCATGCTCTCGTGTTCGTTGATCACAGCCCAGAATAAGGGGGTTCTGCCTTTGCAGCATCATGATTGGAGGTCTGCCTTTGAAGTAAGCAGGAGTCGAACTACAGAAACATGTCCAGCTCTGGCGGCAAGACTAAACGCAGTTTGGCCTGCGTTATCATTGGAGTCGGTAAGCAAATACTTAGTCAGATTATGTCGGAGGAGTTCCAGGACAGATAGATGTCCGTTTTGCGTGTCTAGGAGGTAGTTGTCCGTCCCGATTTGTTCTGAAGCATAACTTCAGCCCCAGAATTGAGGAGATCTTTAACAATCTCGACGTGGTTCTCGATGGCTTCATAAATCAGAAAGGTCGTCCTAGATTATCGGGTTGGGTGACAAAGTCGCTTATATGGGCAAGGAGTCGTCGCACGATGTCTTGTTTGCCCTGTTGCGACGCAAAGCTAAGCATGGTGCGGTCATGTCGTGTACTAAATAGATTCCTCTTGGCAAATTTATCGGACGATCTGGAGAATATATGGTCTCTTCGAATGGTCGCAACCCTTGACGGACTTTCTCGTAAACTAAGGATAAAGGGTGAAGAAAGAAGCCTGGAACGTACGACCTCAGCCAATGCCGCCATTAACGACGAATAGGCGAATAATCCCCAAGATTCAGACACGCCGGAACCGCCCACGAACAACCCAGTCTCCTTTCTCTTCCAACGCTCTCAGTCTCCACGGTTTTGAAGTCATGAACCCAATGCGCTTGTACTCTCCGTCTTTCTCACCCGTCGGAACAACCACAATCCCCTCGAAATCATGGTAGTAGTCTGGCCGAGCAAGATCAACCAGCGCCCGAGAAGGGATATCCCGCTCCGCTTCTTTCCTTGTGAGCTGCTCTGCTCCTGCCAGATCGCAGGGCAACACCTCCCATTTCCTCTCCACGACCATCAACGGCATAAAGAGAGCCTCATTCATGACCTCCCATGCTTCATACCTGTCTGTGTGCACTATCATGAATTCCTCGGCCGGGTCCCCACGGAACACCATCCTCGGGGTGTCCCAGCTCGGGGCTGAATACAACACCTTCAGCCTGTGCATCATCCCGTCAGTTTCGATGTGCGCCCCTTTGATCTTGCCTAGGAGATCCCCTTCACGCACCGGCGCCACTTTCACATCCATAATCCTAGCCAGCGGTTTCGTAACCTGCACTCCATGCCCCCCAAGAAGTTCCATCGTCGTAGGTTCCTCACTGTCCATCTGCCCCATCGTAACATTCCCCTCGACTGAAGCCCACGACCACGAAGGTGCTCTGTACGTCTCCGGCCTTGATGAGTCAGCCCATCTCCGCCCATACGCCCTGCTCGTCTGTAACACTCTCGTCGTCCGCCTGCCGCGGTCAACTTTCCAACACAGCCCACCCAACAGCCATCCCCTCCACAGCCCTACCACGTATCCATCCCCAAACCTCTCCTGAAGTATCTTTGCGATACCTGAAACCGCAACAAGCTTATCCCCTTCTTCCTTTAGCTCGCACCGGGTATACTTCTCCACTGTTTGCCTCCAGAGCAAGTACACTGCCCTCCTCTTTCTTTCCCCTTCTTCAAACGCAGCCCCACCCTCGCCGACTTCTAGAGTGTGAAGATCTAGATTTAGATTCAACCCCCTTTTAAACGCCAACCCCTCCACAAATCTGCTCTCCACGCCAACTGGATACTCTTCGCTCGCCTCCAAGCAGCTACAATCGAACAGCAGCTGATCCACACCCAAATGTAGCACCCGTGGCGCTAGCGTCCGTTCCTGAAACACCCACCCTCGGGAGTTTAACTCTGTGTCGAGAATTCTATCTTGCCAGAAGCGCGGGTCGAAGAGTCTGAAGTTTCCGCCTGTGAAGCCCCCATCTTCCTGTTCCCAAGCAGTGGCCACGACCCTTGCGTGTCGTGTGCTAGGGAGTTGTCCCCGTCACGGCTCTCGTACCGTTTCCACCGATAGCTCGTGCCAGACCCGTCATAGAAATGTCTCGTGCTGCCGACCATGAAATACGGGCGTTCGGCGTACTCCTCGGGTGATTTTTCTAGAAAGAAATATGCCCACACATCCACGCAAAGGCGGCAGCCAATGAGCGCTGACCGGCAGAGAGACGTGATTTCACGGTGGTGTGGGTGCCAGTATCGCAGTTGCTCGGCCGAGGGGCAGTTGCGGGGTTGGATGCAGATCGGGCCTTGGTAGAGGGACTGGCAGGCTGTGCAGGAGAGAAGGCCCGGGGTTGCGGCCATCGTTGAAGTCTTTTCCAGGCTATCTGGGCAGAGTGACGAGGGGAGAGAACGAGTAGATTCCAGAGGACGTGGCCAATGGCTTGAGAGGGGTTGGCGTTGTTGATAAAAGTGCCTTCCTCACCCGCTGCAGGTCGATGTCTGTTAGGGTGGCGGAGACGGTAGGGTGTGTGCTGGGATCTGTTTGTGGCTGCTATAGCCACGGCGTCAACACCACCAACAGCGTACCCCGTCACGCCCGCGCCAAAACGCGCAGCCGCCCAGCAGCATCCGTGGCTTGCTTGAGCTGCGAGCGACGGAGGCATCGGCGTGACGCCGGACTGGGTCGATTGGCCATGAAGACGGGTCGGTTTCGGGGAGAAAGGCGCCACTCCTTGACCCATTCGACTGCGCTTGCGGTGATACTCCGGGTGCCATGTCGGCAATATTCGATTCGTTGGCCATTTGGGGATTTGGTGTCAGCTCGGCGCTGTTCCGTTGGCGCCAACCAGCTGACGGGGACACTTTTAAAAGTTCTGCGTAACTCAGTGCCATTTTGTTATATATATGAGTGTCCACCCGTTCGTGCAGAACATATACGAGGCTACAATGCCATTCAGAAGATGGGATGAAAGGAGAAAGATACCAAGATACCTATTGTACGAGGCCTCACAATAGCCATGAATAGGCGCGACAAAGAATGAGATACATCCCCATTTCGACCCTGTTGAGATGACCATTGCCGTTGAACTCGGGTTTTGAGGCTTCAAGTTTCATTCGCGAAACTATATAGTGGAGTTGGGTTTGTAAGGCGATGTGGTGGTGAGGCTGGGACTCCAAACCGTGGATGATGTGACAGAAGGTTGATGGCCGAAAGGCTCAAACTGAGTCCTGACTTCGAGGACTTTTACAGCATTCGGAGGCCTGAGGACTGGGCATTGACTCTTCCGCAAGCAGCTGGCCGTGGTTGCTTCCAATGTCAAGTTACAAAGCAAGCTCATATGCAAACAAGCCGAGAGTTTCCTGTCAGTTTACCAGTCAATGACATCGCGGCGAATGGCTGATGGGTAGCTGTGTAAGTGTCAGCGGTTTGTATGAATGGCTAAGTTCATCTTGCAGCAGCCTGCGCGGCTTATTAGCGGCTTTTGCGGAGATGATCTGCATAGTTCCAATACCAGCTTTAGGTTGTATAGTGTAGCGGTTATCACATCGGATTCTGATTCCGGTAACCCCGGTTCGATTCCGGGTACGACCTTCATTTTTGCTTTCATTTTATTTCAGTATTCGATACCGCCGTCCATGATATCACCTTTTTGCCTGTCAAAAGCCAGGTCTGCGATGCATTTCAGAGCAAAGACTGAAGCTTGCTTCTGGAAGCTGAGAGTCATCCGCATTCCGAGCTGAGTGGTCGCGGTGTCACATTGGGCAAGTTTTGATCTTTAAGCTCTTGATCCCGACGGTCAGTCTGCCCTCCGTGTATTTTTTCAGTCCTTTGCCACTCGCAAAAAGAGCACCTCACATTCAAACGTGCCAGTATTATGGGAATTTTTCTGTGATCGCAAAAGTCAGCCACCAAACTGCTCATCCGGTCAATTCGGTTACATTGCAGAACTTCTCACATCGAAAGTAAAAAGACTTGCTCTAAGAAACCTGGGACCTAACCTTTGACATTGTGGGTGACTCCCGCCTTGTCAAAGCATCAGGTCATTCAGCCTTTGTCTATTGTCGCCTCGCCGGCACAGCAGGGCGTAGTTGTGCCCTTCCCAAAGGCCGCTGCTCAAGGGTTCTTCACCCTGTCCTGAGGTTCTTCCCCATCATTCCGGCTATTTGCTACGGGCACATATTATCCGGTTGTCGGTGAATGCGAACCAGGAACTCAAGCGGCACAGAAGTACCAAGCGTCGAGTAGGGTTACCGTCGCCAAGGCGGCGGGATCCCGAATTGTCCAATGGACCGGGGGACGCTGTGCCGCGACCGCAGCCTGCAGGATCGAAATTAAGGCAGTCAGCAAGGTTGATGGCGACGGCGCCAAGTCGTCACCTCAACCTCGTCGTCTGATGATCCCGGACCTTCTTCTCCCCTCGCCACGACCTCGACTCTACCCCACAGCACCAAATGGCATCGTGTCCTGGCCCCCAAGCGCTGCCAGTGTACGGTTTGCTCATCGTAGCGTCTTTATTATCACTCGTTCCGACTGTCTTGTCGCAGGCTACGGAACTGCTGCCTTGCGGCAAAGAGGGGTATTTCGCCTGTTCGAATGGAGGGTGTTGTCCTGTTGGCTGGGGATGTGGCGGGGACGATTGCATTGCTCCAGTGCAGAATACGACGACTGCGAGGGGACCGGTGACAGCTACGGGGCCGACAGCTACCGTGACTCTTTCGGACCTCATCGGGACGCCAGTGGCGACAGCGTGTAAGGGATATGATGGGTTTTTGGAGTGTGCAGGGAGTGTGGGAGGTATGTGTTCCCCTGTTCCCTCCCGGGCAGTTTTGTGGTGCAAAATGGGAGCAAGGGGTCATGTGTATCGGTATTGACAGGTGAACAGGTGGGTGCTGTCCCTTCGGGTACATGTGCGACTTCGAGGCGACAACGAGGTGTAGGTTGACGCTGAAGCTCAACCAGGAGGTGAGGGAGTTTACGAGTACTATCGGGTCGCAGGTGCAGACTATCAAGACCACGTTTATTATCGGCCCCTCAATAACGGCCGCGGCGAGGATTGGGCTTACCACTGAGCCGCCGTCGAGTTCGAGCTCAGGGAGCAGGACTACCCCGTCTCCTGGGGTTGTGTCGTCGACAACCAACAGACCCTCTGGTAGCGGTGGTACTGAGTCACTGGCAAATGGCACCGCAGAAAGCCAGACGAGTAGCTCTCTTTCTGGGGCACAGATAGCGGGAATTGTTGTGGCCGGCTTCGTGGTTGGGTTGTCGGCGGCCGCTGCGTTGATCATACTCGGATACAGGAAAAGGAGGAAATCACGGCAGCAACGAAGTGATGGTGACGCAGCGGGGACAAATCACGACAGGAAGGAGATGGGTGGTACGGGGGGTTGTGTCGAAATGGGTGGTGGTCGTCATCATGCTGAGCTGGATGCCAAGGGTGATGTGGTAGAGATGGTGGGGGCTGAGCTGCATCACGAGCTGATTGGGGGGTATGAGAAACATGGTATTTCCGAGTTGCAGGGGTCGCCGCCGGGGGGGCCTCTGCTCGAGGGGGAGGCATTGGTGAGCCCGCCGGTGAGTCCGCTGGTAAGTCCTTTGTTTGACCGGGACGGGGAAGAAAACTCCGGGGAGAAGGGTGAGGTGAAACAAGTGAATGGCAGGTTCTGATGGGGAGCTGATGGCTGAGTGTCTGGGATTTGCCTCAGGAGCGAGGAAGTGAAAGCCAGGGCAGAGATAAGCCGATTGTATAAATACCTGCTGTTCAGTTCAATAGGTAAAGAAGTGCGCCGTCTCGGCAGCCACTTTTTGCGATTCACGGATTGTAGCGCTATGCGCCACCACGCATGATCACAATAGAGCCAAAGACGAATCTGAGAGACTGCATGTAACCTTCCTGGACAACACGCGTCTGTGGATCGAGCTCCCAGATGACAGCTGCGGCAACTAAGCCCTGGCGTCGACCGTAAATATCAGTCCATTTTCCGGCCAGCAGCTGTGTAGCGGCGGTCCCGGCAAGGCACGCCGTGCCAAACCAGGAGAAAGTGTTAAACGACGAGAGGGGGGTTGAAATGGCGCCGGTGAGAGTAGCGACGAGTCAGCCAAGCACTTAAAAATGGTGACGGCCGGGAAGTTTTGTACTCATATGCTCCCAAATACCACCGCTACCTGAGGCGGGAAATACTCAACTCCTCGTCGTCAGTCCATTGGGTTCGGCAGATCCAAGGGCGCGGGGTTGGTGCTGCTGAATGTCGTGGGTGTCTTGCAGGAGGGGTCTGCTCATCGAGCGGCGGCCGCACTTCATGGTGTGCCTGGAGGCGTTGGAAATTGTCCATGCCTCAACGAGCAAAAGTTCGGAGCGAGGGAAATGGGACAGTGACGCGGCGTTGGAATTTGCCAAACTGCCTACCATGGTGCCTTTCAGGTTGACTCACAACCGGCGTGTTTGTTCTGCTCCACAAAAACATGCCACGTGTGAAAAGAGTGTGAAGGATTGATAGATGCAGAGATGGCTGCGCGACTGTCGTCTGAAATACTGGTCAGTAAAGTGGGGCTAAAGTGGTAGTTCCTTCCGAGTGTGTGAATCCAGCTCAACACACGTCGCGTTCGGCCCGTGCTGCACGCTCCCCGAAATCCTACCAGCTTCCGTTGCAATGGAGGAGAGTGGAGAACCTCCATTGAACTATCGACGGCATCAAATCGCCTGGCGGGCTCCATTGAAGTACTTCTCTTCACGTTTTCCTCATACAGGCTAGATCCGCTCCTGTTACGCCGCTGCCATGAACGCATTGATGCATGAGCGTCCTCGAAGGTCGCTGAAGGTGTCTGCACGCCTGTCTTTAGCTGATGGAGATATCATGTACGTTCACGAACTGGTCTCATACGCCGCCCTTGGCGCAGTCCCAGTGTGCACATTCATTCATTCACTCTTATCTCACCCTCTCTACGCACGTCTGACTCTGACTGCCCTGGGCCCTAGTTCAAGTTTGAGCCAACTGAGATCAACCCTGCCGCCTGTTCCCTCATCGCCGTCGTCGCAGCTGAAGACGGAGTCCCCGTCAGCCCATCCTGGCTGGACGAATGTTTTGCTAGAATGGAGGGCTGCGATGTATACCGGCGGACCGTCTTCTTGGACGGTGTGATCTTAATAAATGTTAACACTGACAAGTCCGTTGCTGCCGCAGAATGCCGCATGTATCTCGAGGCATTGGGCGCGAAGTGGCTGGAGGTCCGGACAGAAAAGGGTCTCGCTGACCGCCTTCCACCTGGGCCTTAATTTTACGTCGCCAGTGCGCTCAAGCCCGTTTATCGGCTCTATGACCACAAACAGGGCGCTTTTCTTACAGCATTGAAGCCAAAACCAACCGGGTATGACTCGGTCCCGTTTCCACAGCTCCGAGCCGCCGGGATTTCGTATGACTGTCTCAGCATTGCGGTGCCTTCGAAAGCGCTAGAGAACCTGCAACATTCACCCCCGCGGTTGCTTGTTGTGGTAAAGGATCTGTTCCGCATCAAAGGGCTGAAGACCTCGCTCAACAACAAGGCCTACTATGATCTGAGCGTCCCCGCAGACTCTACCTCGACCGTCGTCGAGTCCCTAGCTCGTGACGGGGCTCACATCCTGGGCATGGCAAAACTGAGCCATATGATCGGACGCGAAGAGCCTTTGGACGCGGTCGATTTCCACACGGCTTTCAACCCTCGTGGCGACGGATATCAGTCCCCAGCTGGCAGCAGCAGTAGCAGCGCGGCGGCAGTGGCTGCCTATGATTGGATTCACTGTGGCATCGGTACCGACACCAGTGGCAGCGGCCGCCGACCAGCTCTGGCAAACAGCGTCTGGCAATTTCACCCATCGCACCATCTTGTGGATTCTACCGGCATGGTGACTACCTACCCCGTATTCGATGCCCCATGCATCTTCACAAGGGAGTTGCAGGTTCTCAATACAGCCTTGAAGTCTTGGGTTCTACCTAATAAAGTAATTAACAAACCGAACGAGAAAGACTCGTATGAGATCATCTACCTCGTCGACTACCTACCGGTCACCAACCAAGAGCGAATAGCTGTGATCGATAGCTTCCTCGGCGACGCTGCGACTCACCTACCTACAACGATCAAAAAGACTTCTATCCGGGAGATGTGGAAATCCAGTCACCCCGACGGAACACCTAACGAAATCGATGAATACCTCGCCGACCTCGTCGCTCGCACCTTCTACTACGGCTTCTATCACTCCAGCGATACATTCCGCAGCGAGTACGCCAAAGCAAATGATGGCGCAATACCCTATGTCATCCTTTCGTACAGCGGCGATGGGCAAAAGGTGCAGCAGTGACTGACGTCTAGCACTAAGAAGCGGAAGTTAAGATGGAGGCGTATAAACAATGGTTCCTGCGTACCGTTTTCCGCCGGCACAACAACAGCAGCACCGCCGAGTGTCACAACCAGACGTTCATCTTGCTCCCAATCTCCAACGTGGCGCCGAATTATCGAGACATAGTGTCGCCTTCCCCTCATCAGCAGTCGGGACTGGACGAGCTGTTTTGTACGATGAATCTGGGCTCACGAACTCAATAAGGGGGGAGCGGATACATGAACCAATGAGGGGAATGAGGGGTTGCTCACCGGCCCTTCCGCAAAGCGGGGAGATGTTCTAGATCAGAAGCACGCCTGCAGAACTGCTCAACCTGCATTGAGCTGAAACTTGATGCAACCTTAGCAACTCTCTTGTTATCCTTTGGTGTTGGCGACGTCGCTAAAAGAGGCCAAGGGCTTCTCGCTGAATTGCTCCCTAAAATATCAGATACTGAGCCCTGACTGGGGATTTGTAAAGGGCAGCTTTTGTCTAAAAAAACGCGCCCAGCCCCCCACAGCGCTGCAGTCTCCCCAACATCCTCACTTGATCCACTGATCGACAATATACCTCGTCAAAGCCAGCCTTGTACAGAATATCAAACACCTGCTCCTCCACCGGCCACGTCCTAGTCAAGGTAAGCACAGTTCAGACACTAAATCCAGCGGGAACTACCAAGGAAGCGCCCCAACCTCAGTCGAGTTCTCCAATGTCTGGTCGATCAACAGCCTCATACTCACAAACATAAAGTCGGCAAAGGGGCTTCGAATGCCCCTCCACGCCATGACTACCCGAATCACTGCCGCTGCGGCACCGTGGCCGTAGTGCGTGACCATGCTAAGCCCGTACAGCTCAGTGTTGGTTCCTGCTTTGACGCCGATGAGGCGCTCGAGGGTTCGCGCGGGGACATATAAGTTGAGGCAGTGGGTGAAAGACTGTTCG
>Ga0247780_1000404_pt1 | contig 42267 bp, 20 predicted proteins | sample UWRJL079202R5_FD_179927 | JGI IMG/M metagenome (GOLD analysis project Ga0247780, IMG submission 179927) | Plant litter microbial communities from Arlington Agricultural Research Station in Wisconsin, United States - UWRJ-L079-202R-5 | ecosystem: Environmental > Terrestrial > Plant litter >...
GAATCCGCTGGCGGGGACGGATTTTGATGGGTTCGGGGGGGCGGAGGGGCAGGGGCAGATGGGGACGGGTTGGCAGGGTGCGAATGGAGATTGGCGGCAGGATTGATGTCACTGAACAGCATGCTACGTGTGAGGAATCTAGCCATATCAAATATCCTTTTTAGTACTGCGTTCATCTCTGTAAGTATAGCCTATTTTTGACCTCCGATATGTGAAGCCAGGGGATCGGGGGCTGACCTAATTGGCCAGTGCGGAGGTTATAGTCCGCTTGGTTTCTTGTCGTTGCGGCTTCGTGTTATGGGGCCACTCACCGCGGCACCAGTTCAGTAGTAAAAATTTTAAGGTATAAAATAGCAAATAAGTATATACAGCTAGCTGTAGGAGGTACAAGATATTAAGGTAAAAGCTAGGGTAGAACTATTCGCTTTTTAAAGACAGGGACCAGTGTAGCCATTTTTATATATGGGACCAATTTTGCGCTCGCTCGGCTAGAGTTGAAGTGGTTGTGGATACTGCAGCGCAGCCTTCTAGAAATGGTTCAGAGGGGAGAGCAAAACTGAGCCAATCCTAAGCGGCCCTGAGCCGGGGTGAGCGACGTCACGTGGGCGCGGTACGAAAAAGGAAATTTGGTGTGCCCAGATTCGTCGCAGGAAACAGTCGATTTGAAGCCGGATATACCTCTGCCGACAAAACTTTCTGAGCGCGACTTTGCGCGCCGCTTATACAAGAAGAACCCCGACCAGCCCCCGAGTCCAGGTTCGTTGTGAATCGCCGGCTGGATCAAAACTGCTGGTTCGCCCCTCCGCAACATTCTCTTTCCGCCGATGACCATGCTGGCCCTGCTAACCCGATCTCCCCGGCGGGTCTCTCACCGAACAGATAAGGACCCGGTCTTTCGCAAAATCCAGCCGTGGCTGCGTACAACGACTACCACGCCGCCCATGGGGGATTTGACCATCCCTGCCCGGAGAGTTACGCCCTGTGCTTTCCTGACCTGGAAGAGCTGATGGTGTGGTTTATTCGCTCTACTTGTTCTCTGAAAGCTTGTGGCTCCCGTCCTTGCTCGTTGTCTGCGGGGTCCTTACGCTGTTGGTGCAGCTCGGTGATCGTCCTCCTCAGCTCCTCGTTTTCGATTCCGAGGTTGACGTTGTTCTGCATCAATCCGTCGTTGTCTTTCTGGAGGCTTTCCTACCAGCAGGAGGAGATCCAGTCTCGACAGATCGATACATTCGCCGCTTCTCTCGGAGCAGAAACGTCCATCACCGATATCCTACAGTCTATGAACGAGCAATCCGTCATGACAGAGGAAGAGGAGTCCGTCCTTCCGGAGTTCATGAGAACCAGCCTAGTTGATAAGGTCCAGTACAGCCTAGTACTCTGAGACGAATCTAGGCACACGAAATTCCCTTTTTCGTTCGTAATCCTGAGCTGGGGTAAGCTTGGGTGAGCTGTGGCTGATTTGTCCTGAGCTTTCCCTGATTTTTCCCTAAGCTGGGGCACAGCCTCAATTTCCTTTCAATGGAAGCAAGTGACACGTAGTCTAGATAATATACAGGAATAGCTCACAGGCAACACTTCCAATCAAACGATGTACGCATATGCTAGGTGTGTGTGTGACTTGTGTTATCTAATAGGTAGACTACCGGAAAGCATTATCGCCAAAGCCGGAGTAACCCGGAGTTACGAAGGAATCTAAAACAGATCAAAATAATCCAATCGCATCTCTTTCATGCCGGCCGTCGATGGAGTCGCTGACGACAGCGACAACTCACCCGCCTGTCCTCTTATATAGGTAGCTGACAAGTATCATTTTCCACTACCGGAGATTATGAGCTGTGTAAGCAGTTCATCGATTTGTGATGACCATTGAAGTCCAACCTCACCCTTCACTCCTTGTCTTCACGCACCAAAGTGCACAAATGGAGCCCACAACTCAGGCCGATCAGCATGATCCTGCCGAACTCCCATCACAGCATTCCTCAAAGCTCTTGCAACCAGCCCGTTCAGCTCGTCGGGCCCGGCATCAAAGTGTCCCGATAGCAACACCTCATAGAATCTTCGAGCAACATCAAAGCACACATCATCATCCACCGGCCATAGCGAACCGACCACATGGGCAAATCCTGCCAGCTGGAATGCGCTCGCCAGATGGAGTCCTTCGTTAGCAAGCTCGGGAACCGTTACCTTGGCCGTCGAGCATGCCGACAGAAATGCAAGCCAAGCCCGGTTGCTCCCTACTTCGGATTCGTCTGATATCTGGGAGACGGTGAGTTTGTCCACCACCAAGCCCCCACCGCGCATCCTAGCGACTAGGCCCCGGTCCTCGTCTTCTTCGTCCTGCTGTTTCCGGAGAAGCAGACAACTCTGCGATGGATTCACGGGGTCGGAAGAGCCGTGTCCCGCAAAATGAAGGATGGCCGATTTATGCAAATTCTCCATAACATCCGCCGCCCTTGGGCTGCGAAGACGCCGGGCCGAGAAGGGCGCCGTCGACGCTTCGAACACTCGCTGGACCTCTGTGCCCTCTCGATCCGCGCCAGGAAGGGGCCTGTACCCCGGGGTTTCAGGCATGGTGACGATGAGGGCCGATCCATGGTCGCTCGATAACGCCGTCACGCCCCGAGAACGTGCGTACTGCAGTGCTCTGATGCTATTGAAGTAAGATGAGACAACGTTGTCGAGTGCACCCTGTCTGTCCGGAAACCTTGCTGCCGCTGCTGCGTGGAAAGGAAACGATGTCGCCGCGCCCGCGCCACTCCACCAGATTCTGGGCACGACATCGCCCTCCTTGTGGTCGTTTGTCAAAACCCCGAGCTTCTGTAGGGCGTCGAAGATAGGTCCAACGCAAGCCGTCCACAGCCAGGCGAGTGCATTGTCACAACACCAGGACCGATCAACCTGGCTCGCGATATCTCTCGGTAACGAGACGCTCCTGTCACGTTGGCGGCGAAACACCGCATCGTCGCGAAGCCGGCTCTCGAGGTGCCAGTGAAAAGGTTTCGGAGCTCTGTCAGGGTTTATCTGGGGGAGTGGGACGTGGTGTAGCTGATTTCGGATAATCAGGAGGGCGTCAGAGCCGATTTCGGTGACATTCACCACGACGAGTGTTTCCCTCTGGCCAGTGTTTTGAGAAAGGAGGTCTTCCAACAAGGGCTCCCTGAAGAACCCCTCGAAACCACGGACGCGGTGGATTTTGTCGAGAACCACGCTCATCTCCTGGGACGCCTTGATTCTGCCGATGACCTTGCGGCTTTTTAGAGCAGCAGCAGAAGCCTTCCCCTCTCCGTGAATATCGCTAGTGTACCGGGGAGCTGTCGACGAAGCTTTGAGCTGCAGATCTTCAAAGGACCATGCCAGCTCGGGCTCTTTCTCCCTGAGCAGATCTAGACTTGTTTTCATCGTAGAGCGGCTCTCGATTGCGTAATTCAGAATCAGCCCACGACCAAACTCAAGTTGCTGCAGAGCCTTTGCCGCAGATTCCCCAGCTTTCAAGGTCAAGGAACAGGCATCGGATGCAAACCCAGCCGTCTGATTAATGGCGTATTGCTGATCAACGCGACTGGAGTATCGGCCACACACCAGTGGCAAGAGATTAGACAGACCTGCAAGGATGTCGGCCGCTTCTTTCCACTTCGATAAGGAACATAACAGACGAGCAGCGGCCCTGCCGGCCTTGAACCTCTGAATAGGCAGTGATGCTTCTGATTTGCTGGCCAGGACGTAATGGCGGATTGCGCTATGCAGGTAAGATTCCGAGCTTCTTTCTTGCTCCCGCGTTGGCCTGGCGAAACAATGCAAATGATACAGACGTTCTAGCCTCCTTCCTTGGTTGAATAGAAGGAGGCCCCGTGACGGCCCGTTTTGTTTCAAGCTGGACAACGCGAGCCCGCCCGTCTCGATTGCTTTGTCCAGCTCACGTATCTGATCGCTGGAGATCTCGGACATGTCCTCGAGAACGGTGGCCAAGGAGTCCAAATAATCACATCGTTCGGGGTGATCTGCGGGCAGGGCGTCTAGAGCGATCTGGGCCGTTGCTAGAGCACTGTCTAGGTCCGTGGGCTCCAATGTCTGCGTATACAAGCATCTGAACTTGTCCGCAAGGCTCCGTAGCGTTCCGGGGTACTCTATGTGCTTCTGGCCAAAAAGTGATGCCGCCTTCTCCTCGGCTTCGATGGCTTGTCTGATACACCGAATGTCCTTGTTTCTGTCGAAGAGGACTTCGAGGTCGTTCCCCAGGTTGTTGAGGTATATCGCTCGATCTAGAGGATCAAGATTGTCCCCGTCAGCAGCTGACCGAGCCATCTGCACGGCCAACTCGAGTTGAGGCAAGTCGCCGGTTCGTTCGTACTGGAGAGTCAGCGCATCGGCCAGGGTAATTTCGCAGACAGGGCGGACCGGACTGTCTTTCGGCAACCGGTCTAATGCTTCTTCGAGGTATGTAATGGCCTCGATCAGGCTGCCAGGGTCCCCGGTTTCGTCATAGAGAGTGGTCAGTGACGTGGCAAGATTGTTTGCAAAGCTCGGCCAGTCATTGCTGCTTTCATCCATGTCTTCCAGCCGAAGAGCGTCTCTGGAGAACTGTATGGACTCGTCAATGTCCTCCCGTTTTCCTGTTCGCTTGTGCCGCACGGCGAGCCAGTTGGCCAAGGTGCCCAAGCATCCTGCCTTGTCCTCGTTCTCTGGGTTTTGGATCGCAGTAGCATCCCTTGCCTTGGTGATAGCTTCGTCCAATGTGTCCTCGTGGCCCGTTCGCTCGTACATGGTACCCAGCTGGTTGGCGAGATTGCTTAGCGCTGAAGCGCGAACTGGATGACTGTCTTCCATCAAGCTTAAGGCATGCTTAGTTCGCTTGATAGCCTCTTCCAAGCTCTCTAAATCCCACGTACGATCATGTCGGGCCAGCAGAAGAGTCCCCAAGGTTCCCTCCAATGTTGGCAAGTCGGGGTCTTCAGGGACACCAGTGTCGATTGCCTCTGAGATCAGAGATATCGCTTGATTCAAGTCGCTAACTCGATTCTCGTTGTCATATTTTTCGTTAAACCTCATTCCGAGGTACGCCAACCAGGTTGCTCGATCATCAGGGTTGGTGGTAGTTCGGGTCAGGATTTGTTGGCCAAGCGATATTGCCTCTTCTATGTCGGATGCCTCGTTCATCTTCAAACAACGAACTCCGAGCGTCCGAGCCAAAGCATCGATGCACTCATCCTTCTGTGGGCCGTCAGCGGTCGGCGACTGGGCAGCCTTCCGCGCGATCACTATGGCGTCATCGAGGTCTTGATTCTCACCGAGTTTGTCGAATCTGATCAGGAGCAGCCCGTGCAGATTGAGCATGAGGCGGACTCTGCCAGAGTTGTTCACGGGAATTGATGGGATTTCCTTCGTAGCCAACGTAATCACTTCATCGATGAGATCCAAGGAGGTCGGCTCAGCTTCGGCCTCGGCTGTTCCGTGCCTTTTCAAGACTTGTTGTTGGAGTATGATGAGAGCTTCAAGCCTGAAAGTTTCTCCAGGGCGGGTTTCAGAGATGACTTGCTTTGTTATCTCTATAGCTCGATCGAGTTGTTGTGGCGATGCCTTCACCTCGCTCAGAGTCTCAACCCGCCGGGCTAACTGCAGTTGGAGATCGGGCCGTACAAGGCCTGCAGTGGATGCAGCAGCCACGGCTTCCTCGCTAATTTCGATTAATTCGTCTAAGACGTCAGTGCTGTGGTGAAGGTCGAACTCGTCTTCGAGGACGCCGCCGAAGATGCTGAGGAATGATGCCAGGATCGTCGCATCCACGGGCTTGGCTAAGCGATGTATCTCACGGCCCAGATTGACGGCCAGCAAGAGATCGGGTGCTTGCTTTTCAAGCTTGTATCTTTCCCACAAGCTCAGCATGATGCGGAAGAGAAACTGTCCTCTGGAATCGTGGCCGTTGGGAAAGAGCGCCAGAATTTTCTTGCCGATTTGAGCTGCGGCATCAGCATCGCCGCGGTCTTTCGTCCTCTCGTAACGTTCGTCGAGTTCGTCCAATATCTCCAGGAGGCGCGATTCCGCAGTCCCGTCGCCGGGGTGGGCCGAAAGAAGCTCAAGCATTCGCTCCGACTCCCGCAGCAGGTTGCGCGTGGTGGTGGACGCAGAGCTCTGCCCTGCTACGTATCGGCTGCTTTGATCTTTCCCGCCCATCGCGAAAGGTTTGCCGATCTGAGGCGCGTGAATTTTTGTGTACAGCAGGAGCAAGCGTGCAGCGCGCTCATCACGGATGTCGAGAACTCACCCACGGATGGAAGGAATGAAATTGGTGTTAGCTGTTTTCCACGTTTCCTCTCTAGTGGCCTGACCCACTCAGCTGAACCGTACCCGACCCTTCTATCTCCTCTTCGAGGCGTCCGCCTCGCCGCAAATCATTGGACGCTCGTTGCTTGCTAGTTATGCATGTTCCAATGTCGTATGACAGTCATCACACATGCCACGCCTCACCTGCTGACTTTCATTGGCTGAGTTCTGCCGTGTTTCTCCCCCCAAACTCAAACCAAAATGGCCTGACGGTCATCGGTTGACTGATAACCACACACCATCGCTCGTCCTGCCCGCATCGACCGAACCCAGATTCCTTTTCTCTTGTCACTCGGATTCGGGCACCTTGCGGCTTTGCACTGACAAATTCTCTGCTCTCTGACCACGTGCCTCTCACAACCTCGGTTTGCTCTTCGAATATGGATTGTCAGAAACGAGCCTTGCTCATCGGGAGCAACTACGGAGGACTCCGTGGGCCGTTGAATGACGTCGCCAGGATGAAGACAGTACTGGGTGACCTTGGATTCAATATTACGGAGTGTTCCGATGCCCATGCGACCCGAAACGAGATCTTACAGGCCTGGAGAAACGTTATCGACTCTGCATCTCAGGACGACATTATCGTGATCTACTATTCGGGCCACGGAGGGCTTGTCGAGGCTCCCCATATCACCTCGGGAATTCACAGACACTGGAGATACCAATTCATCGTACCCCGCGACTTCGACACACCGTCCGACGACGGGTTTCAAGGCATCCTCGATGTTGAGCTCTCTTTGCTCCTCAAGGAAACCACTGACAAAACCCACAACGTCACCATCGTCTTTGACTGTTGCCACTCTGGTCGAATGTCCCGTAGTCCGTCCTTTGGAGGGCATGCAGTGCCTAGGCAACTCCCCGGAGTTTGCTTTCGCGACATATCAACTTATCTGGCGCGACTCAAGAAGGAATATCGTCTTGATGGACATCTTGATCCTAGAGGAAATCCCTACGCGGTCCGTGTGGCAGCCGCCGCCACCGCCGAAACGGCTTGGGAGCGTGAGACGGATCGAGGCTACAGCGGCGTTATGACAGATGCTCTCTGTCAAGCACTCCAGGAAGCAAAGGACGAAAACGTATCCTGGAAGACGACGATGCTCCGCATATCCGAGCGGGTCGGCCTAGAATTTCCACGGCAGCATCCCCAGGTCGAAGGTCCAAGCACACGACTGCTGTTCTCACTTCAACACGCCTTCTCGGGAGCTCTAACTATCAGAATGCAAAACGACGTCCCCATCATTCAGGCCGGACGAGTTCTAGGCATCCGCGTCGGGAACATCTACACAGTGATGCCGTTTGGGACCGATGTGCCCAGCGCAGATGCCCAGATCGGGACTGCCATCGTCACCAAGGTCAGGGGCTTCAAAACTCTGGCCGAAGTCACTTACAGTGTGGGAAAAAGTATCCCATCAGAGGGCGCTCTTGCTTTCCTTGAACAAGAAGCCCTTCCTCGATGGCCAGTTGACTGCACCGTGGGCTTCGAGACTCTCAAACGAGCCATCGAGCAATCTAGATATATTCGGCCCTTGGATCCCGAGGAGGATACTTCCCCGTTGTTGTCCATTGACCGGACCGGCAAGGTGGTTCGCCTCTTGACAGACGGTGATGTACCTCTTGTTTCCAAACTAGTCGATGCAGTCAGCACAACGAACGAGTCCCTTCGTGCGGAGGATTGCGACGAACTCGTAAAAGCCGCAGAGACACGAGCCCGCGCGCAGCATCTTCAGACCCTCCAATGCGAAGACCCAAAGGAGCAACTGTCGCACGGTCTGCTCGTCGAGTTCGGTACTGTCGATTCTGGCAAAACAGGGAGGGTCCTCAAACAGGACGGCACCGACTTTTTGACAGACGTTGAGCGGGTCTATATCTCGCTCCGGAACCGAGCTCCCAGAGACGGCGGTTCGACGATTCACGTGTCTGTTTTTGACATCAACGTAGCTGGAGAGGTCACGCTCGTCTCTCTTTCGTGGCCCAAAGGTATCGACATACCGCCAGAGCGAAGCGTCCTCTTGAGAGAAGGAGATGATTTCGAGCTCCTTGAGGGGCTCGCAATCTCATGGCCCAACAATGTGCCCCGAGAAAGGCCAGTCAGTGAAGAGATCGTCGTCGTAGTCACCAGTTCACCCGTGGATCTCGGAGGGCTTGCCGGTCGCCTGGGCTGTAAAGACAGCACCGGAAGGAACAAGCTGAGCGCCTTGGAAGAGTTCGCAGCCCAGATTCTCTCGGGCACCACTCGCAACGTGCAAGAAGCGCGGACCACATCGGTCAAGTTTGATGTCATCCATATCCCGTTCACACTGGTGTCTTCTACCCTTCCGGACCCGGCTGAGCAAAGGGAATTGTCTTCTTTACCTCAACCCATGCAGGTAACAGCTTTTGGTGAAGGCGATGAGATCTTGTTCTCCAAACTTCCGCCCCCGGAGGCAACCCCTGGTTACGGGCTTCTAGCTGAAGAGACGGCGAATATACAAGGGAAGGTTAGTCTCATTATTGTTCAGGAACTTACGTACGCACCCTAGCTGTTACTAACGATCGACCTGGCAGGGTGTTCTCGGTGCGATAGGGAGGTGGCTCAGGGGTATCCCTCCTTGCGTCTGGGTGATCAACGAGCACGACGAACCGATCACTGTGGTTGTATCCAAATACAGACCCGTTCGTCTGCTTACGGGAGTAGGTATAGACGGATCTGCAACAGGTGGTGGAATTAACTTCACGACAACGGTGAGTTTGAGCATGCTCCGCTCCACTTATGAGCGCCCTGTCCTCTATCAAGCATTGGGAAAGCTAACTCCGCGGGAGACCTTTGCTGCTCCTGCCACCCAGAAGATCCTGTCCGATCGAGACAATAGGAAGGGCAAGAAAGGCGTCTTTCCATTGTGGACACAAAAAGCAGGTTTTGGCGTCATTAGCATCTTCAAGAAGGGTGAGACGACACCTTACATTAGCAACGATAGGATTAATGCTGGGGTGGTAGCCTTCTTTGGCAATGAACCAAATCTCCGCACATTAGAGTATCGGTCAGGTGGTAAGGAAGAGCTTGCCAAGTTGGAGTAGGATGGTGTATATGGGCAGTACCTGCGAAAGGGTAGTCTTATTGTATAGCATGAGATAGCTAAGTGTGACATTTTTCACGCTGAGATGTAGGTGGAATGGCGTGCTATACTAGATAGTTCACAGGTGCCACTGTCCTCTGTTTTCGTTCGCATGCCGTGTGTACTTGCTCAGTATGGCCAGGAAAGGGCTGGTGTGAATCGGCGAAACGTGGAAAAAGAAAAAGACAAATGGGCTCAACTCTGGGAAGTAATCACAAAGCGCGAATCATACCACTGGACCATAGAGCCTGTGATGATAGACCACGGTCCGTATCACATCTTATTAAGGGGGAGTGTAATTTCAGTGTAACGCGCTAAGCCGCTTCTGGCAACCACTACCACTAATAACCCTCTCTTAGTAATCGCAGTAATCAGCTACACATACGTAGATAAGCTATCACTAATAAAGAAATTTTCCACTTATTAAAAGCCCCTAATTTCCAACCACTTCCAACCCCTATATTTCAAACGTAAACCCCTTACCCCCTTTATAACGCAATGTGCCGTATACGCTAAAGCTGCTGGTACCATTATCACTACCTCCACTTACCACCTACTACCCACTACCTACCACTAACTACCATTACCACTATTACTACTATAACTAACAGCTTATATACAGCCGCTAAGGGCCGTACTTAAAAGGCGCAGAGAGCTAGCCTGTAAGTGGAGAAGGATAAGTAGCTGGTAAATACGATAAGGAGTTACGCTTTAAAGTAGCATAAGTAAAGGGTGTGGTGTTATAAGCTGCATGTAGGGCCAGATAGAACCCTCTTTACTTAACTAAATAGTAAGCTTATTACGTTAGATAAATTAACTACTTAACTAAAGGAAAATATCCTTTTACAGCGCGTTAAGGTGCTTAAGAAACGCTACAGTTATAACTGTACAGAGCTACCACTTTAAGCTGATAAATAGGTTACTTTTTATAAAGTTAAAGCTTTTATTATAACGTTAGTAATATTAGTTATTAAAGTAGCTTAAATATTTACTAATAACTATAAAAGCTATATACCATTACTAATTATAATAACAGTAACAGTAATAATAACAGTTATTAACGATAAAGAAAAAGGTAACCTTTACATAAAGGGTATAGTAAATACGTATATTATTATTATAATTAAGCTTTAACACGTGTAAATAGCTTATAATAGTAAGAATACAGATAACTTACACGGCGCTACTATACGTAGCTTTTTAGAATAACGTAAACATTAAAGAAACCAGCTTAACTATATTAGCTTTAAGGATTACAGTACTGAAAGTATCTAGGTTAGGTATTTTATTACTAAGTAGCTTATAATTTAAAAGCACTTACTTTACAGAGTAGTTAATATACTGCAGAACTTCTAAACGTGTTTAGATTTTCTTTTTAACCATTATTACCTTTTATATAGAGAGAATTACCAAAAGATAAAACTTACTAACCTCTTTTTACTTAATTACCCTTCTATTAAAGGCCTTACATTATATAGCTGCTTTATATTGCTTTTATAAGATAGTAAGATAAATAAAATAGTGAAAAAGGAGTTTATAAGGTCTTTACGTTATAAGAACCTCCTTTTTTATACGTAGGGTACCTTAATATAGTTATTTTTCTAACGATAGTATATTACAGGTAAGTTATTACTTTTTTTTCGTTATTATTAAGATTAATATTAAATTAAGGTCTTTATTAGTAAAAATTATAAAGAAAAGCTCTTTTACAGTATGTAATTATAAGAAACCTAACGTATCTTTAACATTATTAGCTTTTTTACAGTAAAGAAGACTTATTTATTACAGTAAGCTGGAGCTTAAAATATAGAGACTTATAACACTTTACTTACGTAAATCTTATAAGCTAGCTGTTAAAATTAAAACGTTCTTTATTAAACGTACTTTACTTACTTACTATATTAATTTATATATATTATTACTAGCTTTTCTAAATTACTAAGCGATTATTTCTTAATATGCGCAGTATAGGAGCCTCTAGTTACTTTATAAAGCTAGCTTTAACTTTAAATTAAAGAGTAAGAGCTCCACTTTAAAGTGCGCGTACGGTGTTATTAATAAGTATAAAATAGCTTTAATAATAATAACCTTATTAGTAATAGTTTCTTTAAGCTTATAAAACACCTTTATATTATTCTTCTATAAGACTTAACTGTTTTATAACTATAATTTCTATTACTGCCTTTTTTCTCTTATACCCTTTTTTACAGTAATAAGTGGAAGGCTTTTATATATACAGTATAGGCTAGTATTACTAATACAGTAAAACTACTAAACCTTTTATTATAACGCGCTTTATTAAAGCTATATAGCTTTATAAAAAGCACTTACTTTACTATTTTACATAACAGTTAACAGATTGCTAACTAATAAGTTAATTAAGAAAATAAGCTTTTAAAAGCTTTACTCTTTAATAAGATCTTTATTATAATTACTAATATTAGTTATTTAAGAGCTAACCCTAACTTAGTATTAAGGGTGTTTACGTTTACACCTGCACTTTCACCTATACTTACATTTATATTAGTGCCTTTATTAAAGCTGGCTATAATAAGTAACCTTATAGTACCGCCTGTGATTTTTAGCTTAAAGAAGGTATTTACGGTTAAGGACGTTTAATGTAAGTGGAAAGAAGGCTTTAGAGGCCAGCCTGTAATACAGAAGCTTAAGGCCTAATAGGGAAGCCGTTAACGCCCTGGAAGCACTATTAGAGTACAGTTTTGTCACCGTAAGGTAATTTGGGATGTTATCTCTTCACGTATATCTAGGGGTTAAAGTGAGGCTAAGGCTGTAGCGGAGGTAGAGCAAATACGTAGCGATGGAAGCCTTAACCGGCTTGTAGATACCCTTAAGCAGCGCAGGTAACGCTGTAACGCCTGAAATCGATAGATAGGGGTTTGAAGTAGCTAAGGAGAGTGGAAATTGCAATTTTAAGGGTTTTCCAAGGCCCCACTGTTGATAAATCCGCTTATTGTTGGTGATATCCTGGTCTGTAGCCGATTACGTGGATTACCTTAGCAAAATGGGCCCACGATAAGTCTATCTTATCACGAAGGGGAATAGGGGGAGGCTTTGATCAGATGAACGCCAGGTATGAGCAGCGCAAACGGTCCATGCAAGCACCCGAAGTGACCAGTGTTAATGGAAGGTATTTTCTAATCGACAAAAAATCGTCAAATTTCAACATTATCAACATGATATCATCAGCCAAACTCCCAGCTCCATGCGAAGGCTATCCTAGGCCAATGACATTTTTGTTCCATCCTAACCGAAACGCCGCCTATGACTGACGAAAGACACGACTCGCTCGCTCGCTCTCGACTTCAAATATTCTTATAACACATCCACCATTCCTTAGATGGCGAGAGCACCGATCGCCGTAACGGCGACAGCAGCGCCTACCATGCGTAGATCGCGCACGATGCCGGCGGCAGCAGCAGGCTTCGCCGTCGACTGAGGCGAACCCGCCTCAGAAAATGCTTTTTCTGCCTCAGCGCTCATTGCCGGAATTGACAAGATATTGTTGCTCGGTATAGGGGTGGTAGCGGAAGCTATGGCGTGGCGCTACACCGGTACAACAGGGCCCACGGCCCTGAGGGAAGCAAGGTAGCCTGTGGAATGAAGGATACAGAAGGGCAGTGCCCTGAAAGATGACTTGAAGGGAGAGAGAAAGCAAATAGTTCATTGTGGCTTGCTCCAAGGAAAACACTATCTGAGGAGTGGGGTAGTGCCCTTATAGGCTGTGTGGTTCTGCTAGAACCCTCCATCTACTATCTAATAGCCCCGAGATTGGCACACACACCGAGGGAAGCTCCCACAACCTGATGATCGTCAACGATGACAACGGCGAGAGCGGACGGAGCGCCCGGGAGCAAGAATGGGAACCAGAAGAGCACGGTCAAGACCCAAAAATGGCCTTGGGAGATCTCGGTCTATCACCGCAACAAGGACGGCTTCAATGGATGGCTAGTGGAGCGTCCAAGACTGAGCCAGCAACAAGATGGCTTCCGAGTTCGACGGTCGGTCCCTCTATCTGCTAATAAGCACAAAGCACCCGTCGTTTCCTCCGACCCCGGAGACAGTATGGACATGGTTGTGCCAGCCAACTGGCCCCGATGTGGGTCAGACCTTCCTGGGTTTCGAAGTCGATCATCGTTCATACAACAAAGGAGGATCCGCGTTACCCTGACTTAGACATGTCCCAAAGCTGCAGGAATCAACCGTCCTCAACTCCCGTCCCGCAAAGGTCAAGTATCTTTCTTCGCAACATGAATCACTAGCTTCCCGTAACATCTGCCACTCTTGAGCTTCTCGAACGCCTTGGGCACATCCTCGAACTCGTAGCGCTCCTCAATCACAGGCTTGACCTTGCCCTGGACCATCCACCTTCCGATCTGCGCCAGCGCCTCGGCATCCTTGGCGATCCGGAAGAACTGATACCGCCTCTTGCCGCCGCCCAGGACCGACGGCAGAAGCATACGCGACAGCGCCGTGGTGGCGGAGCCGAACGACGGCGGCGCGCCGACCTGGCAGAACAGCCCGTCGGACACCAAGAAGTGGTCGGCCGCCTTGAACAGCGCCTGCGAGGTGCCGACGTTGTCCACGCAGAGCTTGTAAGTTGGGCCCTTGGCCCGCATGGCCCCCGCCACGTCGCAGGCCGTGTAGTCGAGCACCTCGTCGGCGCCGAGCCGGCGGCACAGGTCGGCCTTGGCGGCGGAGCACGACACGGTGACGAAACAGCCGACGGCCTTGGCGATCTGGACGGCGAAGGTGCCGACGCCGCCGGCGCCGCCGTTGATGAAAACCCTGTCGCCGGGCGCGACGTTGGGCACGACGGCCTGGTACGCCGAGAGCCCCGCGATGGAGACGGTGGCGGCCTCGTCGACGTCGACACCCTTGTCACCTTCACCTTCCGAGGGGGGGAGGAGTGCGCAGTTGGCGACGGGGGCGACGACGTACTGCGCGCACGAGCCGGGGCGGGTGCGGTCGGCCTGGCCGAAGACGACGTCGCCGGGCTTGAAACGGGCGGCGGCCGAGGGTGTCGCCCGCACGACGCGGCCGCAGAAGTCGACGCCCGGGGCGGCGGGGGTGCGGATGACGGCGCGCACGGGCAGGCCCAGCTCGGGGATCTTGTAGTCGGCGGGGTTGAGGCTGGCCGACCAAACGCGCACCAGCACCTCGGGCCGCGACTCGTCCGGCGTCGGCACCGCCACGTCGTCGCAAAGCCGCAGGTTCTTCTCCAGACCGCCGGCGGTCGACGTGTACTGCCACGCGCGCATTCTTTCGGGGATCGCCATCTCTGCCATTTTTGCGGAAGTGCATTGTCTGGGGGAAGGTGCAGGGGCCGGGAAAACGGAAAATGAAATGACGTTGTCGAGTCTAAGTGAGGGTTAGGGTTGACGGAGAAGTTCATTGTGGTTGTTCTCACCTTAGCCCTCATCCGCAAGGAAATGGAAGCGGACTCAGTCGCAATGTGGGAAGTTGTCGAAGCCCTTACCAAAGGCCTGGAAGACGTCCTAGCACCCTTCAAAAAGGGCCGGAAACAGAAATGGGCGCAACACCTGCGATACAACCTGCTAGAGGGGATATCGAGGGCAGTCAACCCCCTCATCCCAAGCACCGCAGATCCGAACGTTTCTCGCAACATGAGGATGAGTCAGACCCCCCAACTTTCCCAGACGCCACCTTCGCCACCAACAACACCGCCATTGGACGTGCCAACGGCACCCAACACACCTCCAGCCAACTACGCGGCAGCAGCCGGCAGGAACAAGGACCCGAACAACACTCCGCCATCCAACCAGCAAAAGACAACGAAACCAACTCAACCCAAACAGACGAATACACCTGGACAACCACAACCCAATACCAAAGAGGACAAGAGAATCTTCCTCCGGCTCGAACCAAATGGTTCCCGTATGTGGTGCCGCGAGTACCCAAGCAACTCTGGACGGCAGCGGGAGTCAAACCAACCGAGGAATTCTTGGATCAAGAAATCGAAGCTATTACCAAAATGAAGCCAACCAGAATCCAAACGTCCAAGTTCAACGACACGACCAACTACCATGATCTCATCATCTTCCTACCCCGACAGCACCGACCAGGATTCAGAATATTCGATTCCAGACCGGCAAGAGCCATGGGAAGCAATGCGAGGATTATCCAATGCATGCTATGTATGGGATTCCACGGACCCAAGCCGTGCCAGGCAAGACCCCGGTGCGAGGGTTGCGGCAATACCGCAACCAGCTGCCATTGCAAGGACCTAACCATCCCCAGATGCGCTAACTGCAGGGGCCCCCACAAGGCTACATCCCTGGACTGCCCAGCCAGGCCGAAAACCACAGCGCAAGGACTGGAGAGGCACACCAAAACCCATCTCAAGGCCATCAGGGCCCTAGGAGGGAGTGCCTACCAAGAAGCGACTAAACGACAGGAAGAATCCTTCACCCCGGCCAACTCCCCCCCACCCGAAGGAGCACCGAGGGCAGAAGCCAGCACCGAAGCCCTCCTAACGACCATCCCACCACTATGAAGGGAACAGAGCCAAACCCTAGCCCCGTCTCAGACCCGAGATCACATGATGATGCACGGCGCAGGCGGAGGGATGGAAGTAGACCTCACCCAGGAAGACGACATGGTCAGGGATATCGTGCCCTCCTCCCACCCTCCCCAACAAGCGACAGCCACAGCGATGAGATGGTGCGCGATATGCTCCTTCCACCACGCCGAGGACACAATACACGCGGCCGACTTCACACCAGACGACGAAGCAGCAGCCAGGACGCAAGACTGGCACCTCACACAGGAACTGGCCGCAGAGTACGAGGCAGGGAGAACCGACCTACAGCCTAGCGAGATTCAACGTCTCATGAAGTACTACAACCACATTCAACACCCACAACCAACCACGACAGAGGAATTCGACCCCAGCCAGGCAACCCTCGAGGCGCTGATGGAGCTCCGAAGTCGGGCAGGCACAACGGAACGGACACCCCAGTCCTACGAAAATCCCTCACCCCAAACACTCGAGGCACTGAGGGCGGTTAGGGCAAGTCAAACAAGCATTACGACCACACTTACAAGACCAGCCAGGATCAGGAAGCCATCGAGCAGACAGGCCCTATGAGGAACACAGAGATGACTACAATCCAGCTCAACACTGGTAGATCGGGACCTATATGTGACGCAGCGCTAGCCCTCGCACACGAGGAAGGAACCGAGGTCGTCTGCCTCCAGGAACCCTGGGTTGGGGAGAAAGACGGGCACGTCTTGACCAAGTCACATCCAGTATATCAAAAATACCTTCCGCTGGGAAGAGGGACACCCAAAGTAATCAAATACGTCCTGAAAGGGACGAGAGCAACGGAAAAGGACTTGGACACCAACACAGCGGTCAGAACCACAGTCAGGGGAGTAGAGATCTTCAACGTATACAGGGAGTCAAAGGACACGGATACTCCGAGAACGATTCGGAGCCTAGCTAAAGGAAGAAACCGGCAGCTAGTGCTTGGAGATTTCAATGCAGCACACGCCAACTGGCAGATTGGCAGACCAGCCAACACCGCAGGGCAGGAACTGGCAACCTGCGCAGAACTGCGGGGATTCGACTGCTGGATCACAGATACTCCCACACACGATAAAGGGAACGTATTAGACCTAGCCTTTGCAGCAGGACTTACCGGGACGGCGGCGATAGAACAGAACTGGGAACTAGGCTCGGACCACCGGCCGCTTAGAGTTACGGTTTGCAACTTACAAGCGAGGAAGACCGACCGATGGAAAACAATCCTAGTTGCGGACCACAAGCTCGAAGATTTCGGCAGGACGTCCAAAAAGCTAGAGCAAACCCCCCTAATATCGTCACCACCGCCGATCTAGACCGCGCAGTAACCTACCTGACCGAGTGGATCACAAACGCCGCGAAAGCTGTAGGCACAGTCAAAGGTTCGGGGAGGCGCAGGGTCGCAGGATGGTGGACCGAGGACTGCAAGATTGCCAGAGCCAACTTCGCTTCTAACCCGGAGAGCAAGGAAGCGAAGAAGACTTTCCACAATACCGTAAGGAACGCCAAGAGGGAATATTGGGCTAGCAAGGTAGACGGAGCCCACAGAGATGCCGAAGCATTCGCTCTAGCAGGCTGGTCCAAGCCCAGACCACCGGAGTGCAAAGGCCCCCTCGAGTACGCACAGGAAATCGCAATCACGGAGGAGGAAAAGCTTGACCTACTCATGAGAACGCACATACTTAGGGAACAAGAAACCCACGACCCAATAGCGGAGGAACCGGAGAAGCACGGCCAAATATCACACCCAATAAGGTCGCAACCGATCGTTACACCCCCGGAAACGGTCGCATTCTACACAATCCAAGGTCTCAATAAAGCCCCCGGGGCAGACGGGATCACCGCCAAGATGCTCCGCCAGGCATGGCCGAATATCGGAGACTGGATCACAGCAATATACACCAAGAGTATAGAACTCCGACACTACCCTGCAGAACTCAAAAGAGCCAGGGTAGTTTTCCTGGTAAACCCGGAAAAAGAGACCTTCGGCAGGTCGGAGCCTACCGACCTATCTCCCTGCTCTCGACCCTAGGGAAAGGACTAGAAAGAATCGTCGCCAAAGCATTGTCATGCCGCGCGCTAGCGACCGACCTCATCCAAGGACAGCAGGCCGGTGCCGTCCCTGGGAGATCAGCTTCGGACCTGGTAGCGGCGCTGATACACGACTGCGAGCTATCACGAGGAATGGATAGGCACGGGGTCTTAATCCTTATGGACATCAAGGGCGGTTTCAACGCGGTATGGAGGAACCCGCTGCTGAACCGACTTAGGGAACAAGGATGGGGAGAGGCTATAGTGCAGTGGATAGGAAGCTTCTGCGAGAACCGGACAGCGTTCGCCACAGGAGAACACAGCACGGCAGCCACATTCACCCTAAAGAGAGGACTCCCGCAAGGCTCTCCGCTGTCACCAGTTCTCTTTCTGCTATACCTGACACCGCTCTTCAAGGGGAAACACCGGTTCGGGTACGTGGACGATATAGCCATATATCACAGTAGCAGACACCCCGCACAAGCCGCGAAAACCGCAACGGAAGACGCAAACAGCTGTATCGAATGGCTGAAAAGAAACGGAGTACCCATAGCCCTAGAAAAGACGGAGTTCCTCAGGCTAGCCAAAGGAAAACAACTCAACACCGAGAGCATCAAACTCTTGGACCACCTGAATAGGACCCGCCCAGCCGGAAGCGTCAGATACCTCGGAGTCTGGTTAGACCCAGAACTAAAGTTCAAAACACATGCCCAGAAGATGGCGCAGAGAGGTCAGGGGCTAGCCAATTGCATGAAGAGATTTAATCGAACCCTCAGGGGCCTACCACCCGCCCAAGCCTGCAAGGTAGCCAGGGCATGTGGTGTAGCCACAGTCATGTACGCGACGGAGGCCTGGTGACCGGGTACTCACAAAGGAAGCACATCCAGAAGGAACAAGATCGTAAAAACCGGAGCCGGATATCTCGCTGACATCCTGGACAAACCCCTCAAGGCCCTCGCAAGGGCGGTGTGCCCAGCCAGAGGCACAGCGCCACTGGCGGCCATCAGGAGGGAAACTGGCCTGCTCCCAGCGCTAACATGGATCACAGCAGACCAGTACAGGGCCAGCGCGCGATGGAAGACAGTAGATCACGGGAACCCAGTAGTCGAGAGGGCCACACCTAATAAACAAAGGTCACAGAGATATCACGCACCAGCCCCGACGAGACTTCAAAGAACAATGTCCCTAACACCAGATCCACCGAGACCTTCCCCAATGACGGAACCTGCCATCGGAATCAGAAGATGCCCAAGCAAAGAGATCCAAGCGGAAACACACCGACAACAATTAGCAACCTTGCCATCGGGTGTACGAGTAATCTACACGGACGGATCAAAACAAGGAGCGAACCTAGGTTGGGCGCTGGTAGAGAGACACCCTAGAGCCCTCATCCCGGCAACCACAAAATCGGGACATCTAAAGGAGGCGGAAGTCTTCGACGCCGAGGTGAAAGCCATACACGCGGCCGTAAAGAAGGCGATCAGGGGCAGCCCCGTACCGACAAGAGTATACTCGGACAGCCAGGCAGCTGTAGACGCCTGCACCCGTCAGGCGACTACTAGCTCCCAAAAAGAGGCACTGGAGGTACAGCGTATCTTAAGAGCCAAAAGAGACATAACTCTCGACTGGTGTCCAGGGCACCAGGGCATCCGAGGCAACGAGGAAGCGGACTTACTCGCAAAGGAGGCTACGACAATGCAGAGTACACAAGAACACTGGACACCTACGGTGGCAAGAGTAAAGGCCTTGGCCAGGGAAAAACGACGACAGCTTACCCAACAATGGTGGGACGAATATGGACCAGACAGCTACAAATGGCTCGAGCTAGGGCCATACCCGGACACCAAAGGACTTACACGCCCACAAATGGCGACCCTTGTCGCCCATAGGACCAGGCACGGGCACTTTGCGTCATACTACAGAAGATTCGGCATCCAAAGAGAGGACCCGAGATGTAGATGTGGGACAGTATTGGAACCAAGGCACCTCACGCTCTGCGGACTGACATGGGGAATAACGAGAAGGTTCAAAGACAAGCACAAAATTGCAACAGAGGAGGATCTCTTCAGACTGATCATAGGCAGGAAAGCCAGGGAATTCTTCCTCAATATGAAGACACAGACACGAATAGGGACCTAGGCACGAGATCGTATTAGAAGGACTCGGAGGAAACGGACACCCTAACTAGTGGGGGAGCAAGGCCGCAAAAGCGGCGAGATAGTGGGGACTTGTGCCTCCCCCCGCCGAAGGCGGGGAGTATCAGCTCTAGAAAATAAATTGAATTGAATTGTATATGATCTGCAGCGACTGTGAGTGCTTTTATCCATGCATAGCAGCGCAGGTGCAATCTGCGGCTTAAAACCTGATATTCTATAAATGTATCTAGAAATGGGCATCTGCTTCCATACCTAGCTAATTATAACTTGTCTAGATTAATGGGTGGCCCAAAATTGGGAACAGCTCAATTTACTGACGCCCGGTGTATACTATCTGACCCAGTTCTTGTCACTTTTGGCCGATCAAGTTTTGGTTTAAGAGTTACTCCTCGTCATCTAAATATGTGGGCTAGTTCCCGTCACTCTGACTAGCCGAGTTTTCCGGCGCCGTTGCCTCCCTTCTTCCGTGTTCGGCAGTCCGACTGCCTTCTACAATTCGATTCAATCCCGCTTTCTAGAGCGGGTGCCTCCGCCTTCGGCGAGGGCCGGGACTTGAACGTCCCCGTTGCCAGGCCGCGCTAGCGGCCTCGCTTCCCTACTAGTCTAGGTGTCTGCGTCCTCCACCCCTGCCTTCTCCCCTTTGCTCCCACCAGGTTCTTACAATTTAATTACCCTTGCTGACTACTACAGTAGCTTTGGGATCTTTGGCCCCTTTCCTCAGTACGAATTTGTATAGTTCTTCATCCGTTTCAATCTTGTGCTTTTTCTTGACTAGTCTGGATATTTCCCACTTGTTTGGGTACAATGTCAGGTGTTTAGGTTTTTTCTTCGCCCCGTACCTATATATCGGTTGCTCCTTTTTAATTTTGAACTTGGTAGTACGTTTTGAAGTTGCCGTGTCTTGTTTTGTGTCCTACTAAAGAGAATATTTGCCCCCTAGTGAGTTCCCGTGTATCCGGGTACGGGCCGAGTCCCACCTACTTGTAGTTTACCGGAGCTTCTGCTTCCCACTATTTTTAACAATTTGTTTGCGTTTTTCCCGTACCATTGCCTTGACTCTCGCCACGGTTGGCCGCCACAGCCAGACTGGCGCCCGCCTGCCGCTCAGTAAACGATCTTGCTCAGAGTCTCCAACAAAGACCGACAGGACTGTATTGCCAAATCGGCTACATCGGCGCGTCATTCTTCACTATGGCAAGCCCATCTACGAGGCGAGCTCCCCGTTGGCTCTCCTTGCCGCGCTAGAGGGCTGCATTACGTCGCAAGTATCAGACACGGCAGTGTCACTGCCACGTCACCCCTGGCCTAGTGGTTGGCGTGGCATTGTTGCTTCGGGCCGCAGTGGCCTGTTGTCATGAGAGGGGTGACAGCAGACAGATTTTGCCCTTGAATCACTTGCGAATCATAAACTCCTGTGAGGTCCTTTTGCAGGATCAGCAACGTGTGCGTGCCCTGTAGCAAATATAAGACTGCTGAAATTATACAGTAAGGCATATCAGCTATCTGTGTTCTGTAGTAGTTAAATGCATAATAATCCATTCAACTTTGTAACATCTTTATATCAGGAGTCTCGTCTAGCATTATTTCCTTTTTCAAGTCCTCCAACATCGGTAATACTTTATCTAATCCGATGATATACTTAGATCTGATATTTCTGAGATGATTCACAGTATCTGAGTAGTTTTGCAATTGCGACTGAAGCTGCTGATGACTTAGGTGGAGGTGACGGTTTTCTGCTTCTAGGAGCTCTTTTCGCTTTAATTCTGCATCGTGATTAATCTTTAGATAATGAACCTCTTAAGGAAGTTTTGAGTTTTCCTCTTCAAGCCTATCAATCGTTGTCTGAAAACTGGGTTCTGTGATAGACAGCTATATGGTGTTAATGACATAACGTACAAGGTTACGAAACGCTCTACCTATTAGGGTAATAGTATCTGATGTTGCGAACTCTGAATAGGAAGGTACAGCTTCGAAACCTTTTCCAACCTCTCGGCAAAGAATTCGGTACGTGTTAATAGGATAGTTGCTTAAGTTCGTGGTAAATATCTTAGAGAAAAACTCCTCTTTGCCGGGCAGAACTTTCTAAGTATATGGGTCTTTTATACCAGGTTTGAGACGGACTTCTGTAGGCTCTATTCTAATCCCCAGCCTCTGACCTAGCCGATGTTAGCAACGTATTAGGAGTTGGTGGTTACGTATCAGCCATACAAATATGCTCTGAAAGTTTCTCACAGCATTCGTCCCTTCTATGCCGTCTTTCAGTATTACTTCTTCGCGTTGATGCCATTTATCACCGAAGTTGCCTGGAGACTATGGAGAGAGCACTAATTGGTGGGCATTAGTTTGCATTTGAACTGGCGATGCAAAGTTCAAGTTTTAGGCTCCCAAGTTACAAATTTGGAAGACCCAAAATTATCACGGTCCAATTTACCCGTCCTAGGCCAAGAAATCGGCCCAGGGTAAAGCAAGGGCCGTAATCTAGGCTCTACCTTGAAGCCACCGGGTAAATTGCTCTCACCGCCTGAGAACACACCGCTTGCCTAACTTGTATAGCTTACCGTTTATCCGTTTTAAGGCAGCTTGCCGTTTTCTAGCTCACCGCTTGCCCAAAGTGTACAGCTCGCCGTTTTCTCAACTCACCGCTTGCCCAAACTGTTCGGTCACCCTCGTCTGGCCCACCGCTTTCAGAGTCTTTCCACACTTCCCAGATGGAATTCCACACTCTACCGATTTAAGCCTCGACCTCAAATCTCCATCACTATCTATAGCTCAGAATGGAACTTGCACCTGTACGGCTACAGCGACAGGTAATTTAGCTATCAAGTTAGCAGGTGTAACGTCAGCGATAACTCATCCTTAATCATCGAAGTATCTCTTAATGTAAGCTGTAGCTGATAGCATCTATACTATGTCAGGATACTAAACTGACCTAGTTAGCTCTGCTAACTAAGCATACATATCGCCACTAAGTTACGCATATACACCACTATAATAAAGGCTTTCGGGCTAAAACTAGAAAGCAACACAATACAGAAGTAATATAGTTAAACGGCTACAACCCAAACAATCACAAGATTTTAGCGGTATATGTCATATTCCTGAAAGCATATATATAACTATTTACTGTTAAAAATGAGTATATTGTAGCATCCGGCTTTAACAATCTAATTTTACAGGACCTTGTGGTTTTCAATCAGTTCAGGGCTTAAAAACTTCTCCATTACCCAAATATCCTCCTTAGACGGACGCTCTTTAAAATGGACACGGTATTCCACCTTTTCCCCTTTAGCACAACAGGTGTGTAAGATTTCCACACTAGGCCCCAGCCCTTTGTAGTTCTTCCTAACATCCTTAATAAGTCTGTGATCGAGAATGTTCCCTCAAGGCTGCTAACTGCAGCTTCTGTCACCTTATTTAACATAAAACCAGCCTTTCCATTTATCAAGTAAGTAATTAACTAAATAGGAACCTTCTGAGCTGCCCTTAGGAGTTTCTAAGGTACTATGAGTAAGTTCGTAGCGTTACCCGCTATAGCGTGATGTTTCTTCTGTAACAGCCTCTAGCTTAATTGCTTATATGATCTTAGAAACATATAGTTAAGAGTCTTTAATTATCTCAGTCTTAGCTCTAACGGTTTGTGTAACTTATACTGGATCTAGGTCCGAGTTTAGAGTATTGATCTGAGGTAGGCAGTAGGGTTTACAATTGCTAAATTCTCACAACTTTAGATCAACTAACTATACCGGTAACCTGGGTAATGATTCTTTATAACTCTCTAAGAGAAAGGCTATAGATAAGTCAGAGCTTTAAGATTCCAGCCTGTTAGAGATATCGGTAATGATAGGTGACGATATATTGGGAAAGTAGCAGCCTTTGTCATTAAGATACCTTGGACCTGGATCATCTAACTAAGATAAGAGCTTAGTAAGGGTATCCGAAGAGTCATCTCGTAGATCTTAAAGACTGTCCTTATTACTAGATCCCGGTAATATGGAACTACTTAGCGATAAAAGGGTCTAGTAAAGGTTTATCAGGCTTAGTTCGAAATCTAATATGGAGAGGTCGATTTGGTTAATATTACCTAAATCTGTTAAAGCATAGACGGGATCTGTATTATAGTCTGTTAAAAACATAGTTTATGTTAACTTGGGGCGATCGTTCCGATCACCCCTTGTGGTTCTCTTTTTTTGGGATTTGTACATATCACTGTAACCACTTTGTAATTAGCGGAGCTTTTGGCGTGCGCCGTCCCCCAAAAGGGAGGCCGCGCCGCGTGGTTCGAAGAACCGCGCTTCCTTTCATCAATCAACCCACCGGCGATTTTGACTACGAGTCGCACCTACGAATGACCTGAGTGACCTCCCTTCCCCCCGATCGAAGGAAGATGTTGTAGTCCACGGTCTCTTTTCCTTTGTTCGATCCTACTTGGTTTAGCTACTCGTTTGTCCCTACTCGTTTGTTCCTACTCGGTTGTCCCTGCTCGGCTCAGCGCTCAGCTCAGCGCCTCCCACAAGGTGAGTCCCCTTTCCCTTGTGTCAGTCCTATTTATGCCCCTCTGATCAGAGGGAGAGTCACTCCGCTGGCGGCCATTCTGGCCGCTATCGACGTTCTTGGGGGTGGTCCTATTCTTTTGTGCCCTGTGTCTTCTGGTGCATCACCGCACCTGTTCAATAGTACCTGTGAAGAACTGACGAGTTTTGTTAGTCGGTAAACTTTAAAACCTACTTAACTGAATAACTACTATCTAGTTTAAGTTAGCTAGTTATTTTCAGCTGTTAAGTAAAGTGTAGAAATTTTACCGTTAGTTTTGATAAGAACTTCCCACTATATACAGTATAAACCTATACCGTCGGTAAATCTTATACGAATTGCCCAAGCATATATTTACTAAGACCAGCTAGTCGGGTTTTGATTCTACTCTTTTAGCTCGTAAGAGTCCTACACTGGGAATACTGCTTTATCCTATTTACTCTCCTCCTATTTTAAAACCTAGTAGTTTTAGCTATCTAAGAGGGGTGTCATTGCGAGTACTTTATCCAGGGTAGGATTTCCCTTAATCGCTTCAGACGAAATGATATTAGCTAATTAGAAGAGTATTAGTTATATATAGAGAGGTGGTAAGCTATGTTTCGACGATATTTTTTTAGGTAATACGTGTTCCAGCCTAAACTAAGATTAGTAAACTAACTACTATTTCAAACCGTGTATAACTTACTGTTTAATATCCTTTCTTTTACACACTCTTCTTTTAATCTTCAGTTTAAGCTCCAGTTCACCATTTTTCTACCCGACAAGAAGGACGAAATCCTGCTGTAATTAGGTTAAGTCGATCAATTTCCCTAATATAATTACTTACTTTACACCTTAACTGACATAATTCCTAAAGGTAAGCTAAGTTAAAGCAGTGTGTATTAAGTAGGTTAGCGTTATCAATACGGAATCCTTTATGTACATAGTTATAGTGATCTTTAAACCATAACTGCTCCTGTAAAATGATATAATTTTCTATCGTTAGGAATACCTAATCTTTATACAGGTTCTTTAAGCTGAGTTTCTCAGCTAGTTCCCCTTAAATATACTGCACTAGTTAGCATCTTAGCTCACAACAGTATCCTAGGTCATCCTCAAGCAGCAATACTACTTTACTTACAGGTGCCATCGACCGCTTAACATCCAAGGGTATCTCTAAGTTGTAATGTCGTTCCTGTGATGGCTGGCGCAGCCGTCACCATGGTTGCGCGCCCTCCTCTTATCGATTGCCTTATCGATAGAGCAAGGCCCCACTTTGCAGCGCACCTTAGCTGGATTCTTTCCACCACCGCTTGCCAAAGGCCTTCTTTCCTTCTGCAAGCTTCTTATAGTTGACAATCCATCACAATTGCCACACCACTTGGCGCGCCGTGACAGTTCCTAAATATTATAAAATCGGCGTATTAAACCTCTAAGACTGTCGGGAGCTGGTAGTTCGTCCTCCTCATCGAGCTTACCTATCATGCTAAGGGCCACAGTTTCAGCAAAATGCTTCATAACCTACATGCCTCAAGGATCCGAAGGCCCGTATTTCCTTTTGTATCTGGATTATGTTAGACTTCAGTGCAAATTATATAGGCAATATTCATATTCACTTACAAATGCCACACCTTAAGTGCAAGTAAATAGCAGTATTTGCTCTTAGGCCTCAGATTCCTGCAAACCGCACAAGGGTCGATCTTTGTGCGGTCTGCTGTAAGGCCTCTCCTCACCGCCCGCTCAATAACAGCATCTGCTGATTTGAACGCCGTTGATTTGGACTCCATATCTTTACGTTTTGTCAAGGGTAGTAAAAAGTTCAAGGTATAGAATAACAAAAGAGTATATACAGCTAGCTGTAAGTAGGTGCGAGATAACGAGGTAAAGGCTAAGGCGGAACCATTCGCTTTCTAAAGACGCGGACCAGCGTAGCCATTTTTATGTATAGGACCAATTTTGGGCTCGCTCGGCTAGAGTTGAAGTGGTTGTGGATGCTGCGGCGCAGCCTTCCAGAAATGGTTCAGAGGGTGAGAAGACTGAGCAAGACTGAGCCAATCCTGAGCCGGCCCTGAGCCGGGGTGAGCGACGTCACGTGGGCGCGGTACGAAAAAGGAAATTTGGTGTGCCCAGATTCGTCGCAGGAAACACATGCTTCTCAATGATGTGTTCTACATATTTCAAGGCATGCCCAGGGGGTTGACCTACATGTTACCTAGCTGCTTCCGGATGGGGAGTGAAGTAGCCAAACCTCTGAGACATTGTCTAGCATAGCTTACGGACATTGGTAGGGAGATGGGTCGACAGGGAGGTGTGATGAACGCAAGTTCACAATTCCAAGTTTTCAACAGGTTGGCTGTATGATACACCACACACTCAAGAACTCCAGCAACCACTGAAGTGCATTCTTTGCACATAAATGCTTCTGCGCGAAAACATCTTTCCATAGATCTCTTCAATTTGGCCCACTAAATCCAACTTGAACACCAACCGGGTACCACGGCTTGCCAGTTCGCCAGCCTCACTCCAGCTAAAAATCCCGACAACTTCCAATAATGAACGCAGATAGCGACGCCGAAACAACCCCTATTCCATTTTTGCTCCGATCTCTGGCACTTATGCATGGATCGAGTGGCCAAACTGTGGTGCATTGATGATAATGCCCATCAGAAGGCCGGAAATGAGGGCCGTGACGGGGAGTGTGATGAGCCAACCGACATAGATCCAGGCCACCATCCTCCAGTTGACGCTGCGCCAGTCGCCGTTGCACAAACCCACCGCAACGGTTGAGCCGGCAATGCACTGGGTTGTCGATATTGGGATCTCTGTCGCATCTTGTTAGCCATGTAATTATTTCTCTATTTCTTTTTTTTTATGTTTTTTTTTGCACTTACTCAGCCTAGTCGCCATAATGACGGTGATGGCCGCACCAAGCTCCATGGAGAAGCCCCGAGACGGCGAGTGCAGCGTGATGCGGTTGCCCAAGTTCCTCATAATGTTGTATCCGTACATCAGAAGGCCGAGCGCGATGGCTCCGCCGCCAAACGCCAGGATCCAGATAGGAACCGGGCTCGACTTGTCGATGGCGCCGTGCTCCCAGATGTAGTAGATGGTGGCAAACGGGCCCACGGCGTTGGAGACGTCGTTGGCGCCGTGGGTAAAAGACGCAGCCGAGGCCGTCATGACCTGCAGGAACGAATACATGTACTCGGCCTTGTTGTCGTAGTGGGCGGCCCGGGCATGCATCTCCTCGACGTTCCCCGACAGGATATTTTTCACCTTTTGGGCCTCGACGACGTCCTTGTCGATGCCGTTCCAGAACGCCTTGTTGGCTACCCACCAGATGACCGGGAGGGAGTGCCAGGGACCCTCTGGCCGAGGCCCGCAGATGGACGTGTTGGGAGGTGCTGGCGTCTCCGCTTCCTTGGCATGGCCACTGGCTTCTCCCTGCTCGTCGCCTCCATCTTGGCTACCCGGGGGCTTGCTCTTGCCGTTGCCGTCTGCCGCCTCAACGTCGCTGACGCGTCTTGCCTCGAGCTCTTCGCGCGTCAGATGGCCCCTGTAGTAGTCCTGGATCGTAACAACACCTTCTGGCTGCGGTGGGATGGCGCCGTGTCTCCGGAGAAGAAAGGGGCCCAGGGGGATGTGGTAGTATTTTAGGCGCCAGTCCCCGCGGACGACTTTGACCCACAGATAGGGGAGGAAGAAGACGACGACAAGAGCACCTACGCCGAAGCCTACACCTAGAATGGACCCGACAACCGTGGCGTCGCTCATCTGGTCAATGACGGCCGAGATGCCCTTCCAGATGATGAGCACTACGTGCATATATTCTGTCAGCCATGAACCGCCTCGGAAAGACGAAAGAGAAAAAGGGGTTGCGTACTGGCGATGAGGGAGCTGGTGATGATGAAATAGATTGGTACGCTGACAAAGGACCATTTGACGGGATTGCGACGGCGCATGACGCCGTACTTGGTGATGAGGAAGATGGCGGCACTAAAGCAGCCTGCGATGCCTGGCGCCGAGACCCAAGCAACAAAGACGGTCGACACGCCGTCCCAGCCCCAGTTGACCCGACTGGCGCCGACCGTGGCAACGCCCATGCCAATGACACCGCCCATGATGGAGTGCGTCGTGGAGACCGGCAGACCCGCCTTGGTGGCTATGAAAACGTAGGTGGAGGACCCGACCAGGGCGCATGTCATGCCGAGCATCAACACAGCAGGGTCATTCTTGAACAAGTTGGGGTCGATGATCTTGGTACGGATGGTTTCGGCTACACGGGCGCCGGCACCGATGGCCCCGCCGATCTCCATGACGGTGGCAATGAAGACGGCTTGCTTGAGGGTGAGAGACCGTGACGAGACGGATGTAGCAAACGAATTGGCAACATCGTTCGCCCCTGTAAAATGGAAGTGTCAACGGGGGGAAATCCAACCCACAATGAAGCATGGCGAAGAGTTCAAGTCAGCTCTTACCGATATTCCATGCGTCGAAAAACGCAAATATCAACCCCAAAGCGAAGATGTAGTTGTAGACGTAAAGAAACATCATGTGGGCTGGGAAGTGTGTGGAAATGGTGTACTGGTGGTCCTACCCATTCAATTCCCAAATTATCCTGCGGGCTCAACGTTCTCTGCCCTTCATATATCACATTCCCGCGTACCAGGAAATCGTATGCCTCCATCGCCCGGGAAATCTGGCCCAAGCCGCGCCATCACAAAAGGTGATCGGCGCCCACCGATAATGATGGGTAATGCGAGGATCTCGTTACCTTCTCTGACGACACACACACAGGGTGCAGACTGGATGATTGTGGGCTGACAGGCTGGTAGGCCACTGCTCCTCAAAAAAGGTTTCCGCGAAGGAGAAGGGGGGTCAGCTTGGTAGACGGCCGGAACGTGGAGGCCAAGCCGAAAGTCGGACTGCATGCACGTGTAGCCACACGACGATGTCATTGGTGGCCGCCCCTTTTCCCACCCCCAACAAAAACAGGCCACCTCATGAATGGTTATCGACGACAAGACCTGCTAAACAGGTATAATCCAACAGTCATGGGTCTGCTCTGCAGGTTATTTATCTCATGGCGATTTGCGTACGACCCGGTACCGTAGTGGCGGAACGAGTCAGCTGTTTAATGGTTACATTTCTGGCATGTGTGTGTGCACTCTGGCCCAGATAAACCGGTCGAGCTCACAACCAGGCTCCCGACACCCCGGCGACCGGGGGTGAATAATGCACTTATTGCCATCCCCCTAGCCTATATTTTGTGGGGTGACTGTCTCCCACAGTAGGTAGGTAGACCAAGATGGTCTTTTTGCTCTTATGAAATTGCCATTTCGAAAAGCCCAGCAAGCAGGATGATGAGAAAAGGGAAGAAAACGGCACAAGGGTCCCAAAACCCCTCGCCTACTACTACTGGTAGCAGCACGCCACTCTCCCGGCCCGCTCATGCATTATCGGTCGACCAGATCATCGAGGAGATCAGCACATCCCCCATCAACGGCCTCTCGGAAGATGAGGCGAGGACTCGTCTTGGGCAGTTTGGCCGGAATGAGTTCCAGAACAGCAAAGGTATTACTGCCATGGAAGTCATGGCTCGGCAGCTGGTCAATGCCATGAGTTTGGTAAGTACCTCTTTGTTCCCTGTCACCCTTACCACGGCCGGGGTTGTTACTGATTTTTTGCGTTGTGAGGTACTTTTCATGGCCATGGCAGCAAGTTTCGGCATTCAATCATGGATCGAGGGCGCCTTTATTGCCTCTGTCATCGCCTTGAATGCTGTCGTCGGATTTATTCAGGAGTACAAGGCGGCCAAAATCATTGATTCGCTTCGTTCGCTCGCGTCACCAACGGCCAAGGCCATCAGGAGTGGGAAGAACCTTGTGGTCCCAAGCCCCGAGATTGTGCCCGGGGATGTGGTTGAGATGAGCGTGGGGGACACCATTCCCGCCGATGTCAGGCAAGTAAAATTGCTGTTTCTTTGCCATGGAATAATACCCAATAACTGACCGAGGAGACGGATAGGCTGATAGAGGCTCTGAACTTTGAGATCAACGAGTCGCTCTTGACGGGTGAATCTCTCCCCGTGCAAAAGGAAGCGACTACGACATTTGCCGACGAAACAAGCCTTGGCGACCGGCTCAACGTTGCCTTTGGCTCCTGCAAAGTTACCAGGGGGAGGGCTCGCGGCGTGGTCTATGCTACCGGGCTCTGCATGGAAATTGGCATCATCGCCACCACCACACTTGAGCGAGGGGCTTCCAGACGTCGCAAAGTCTGGCGTCCGCTGGAGAGCGTCTCGGGTCCCGCAGACACCAGGATCTGCAGATACCCCACGGCTTTTGTTCTGACACTCGCCAACACGATGGGCCATTTCCTCGGCGTCAATGTTGGAACTCCGCTCCAGCAAAAGCTCTCCCGGCTGGCTGTGTACCTGTTGGGATGCGCCGTGGCATGCACGCTTGTGGTGCTGGGAGCCAACAAGTTCTCGAGCCAGCGCGAAGTCGTGCTCTATGCCGTGGCCACCGGACTGAGCATGCTGCCAGTGTCGTTGATCGTCGTTCTGACCGTCACTATGAGTTCGGGGAGCAAGAAGATGGCCCAGCGAAACGTCATCGTCAGAGACCTGAAAAGCGTCGAGGCGCTAGGGTCGGTAACCAGTATGTTGCTGCTGCTGCTGCTGCTCCCTTCCATTCTCCGGTCAGATAAAATTCCAGACTAAACCACCGGCAGCTATCTGCTCGGACAAGACGGGCACCTTGACGCAGGGCCAGATGGTGGCCAAGACGGCCTGGCTCCCCGGCCATGGGACATATTCCACGGGCCTGACCGCCGACCCCCTGAACCCAACAATCGGCGATGTCGAGTTCACCCCCGAGGAGCCAAGACACGTAGGACACATCGGGGACCGCCCAGCCACGGCAAAGACGCGCAAGGTGGACCCCCACCACGAGGCCGAGCTTTGGGACGCGGTACGGGACTACGTTGTCATCGCGTCCCTGGCGAGCATGGGGCGAGTCTACAGCGACAAGGGGCGCTGGGTCGCACTGGGAAATCCCACCGACGTCGCTATCCAGATCTTTGCACAGCGATTCAGCGCGGATCCGGGCCATTCGAGCTCGCGTGTTTTTCCCATTGGCGGCGTGGGTCCCGAAGTCGTCATCGACGAACTGCCGTTTGACTTTTACACCAAGAGAATGTCGGTCATCTACAGGGAAACCGGAACCCAGAACCTGCGCGTCTACACCAAGGGCGCTGTCGAAACCGTGCTCAGCGCGTGCAGCCGGAGCACCAGCGGGAGCGGCAACGCCACAGCACCACTGACCGAAGACGCCATAGCGCAGATACTCGCCAACAACGAAAGCCTCGCGCGACACGGCCTCCGGGTGCTGGCCCTGGCGAGCCGAACCATCCCGGCGCAGCACCACCACCACCATGCGGACCGAGCCGAAGTCGAGCGCGGCATGACGTTCCACGGCCTGATCGGACTGCACGACCCCCCGCGGCCCGAGTCCGCCGCTTCGGTCCGGCTGTGCCACGAAGCCGGCATTACCGTGCACATGCTGACGGGCGACCATCTCGAAACCGCCCGCGCCGTGGCCACCGAGATCGGCATCTTCCACGGCAGCCGTCACCACGCGGGTGGTCCCGCCATGGTGGCCCGCGACTTTGACGCCCTCAGCGATGCCGACGTGGACGCCCTGCCCGCGCTCCCCCTGGTCATTGCCCGCTGCACGCCGCAGACAAAGGTTCGCATGATTGACGCCCTCCACCGGCGCGGCCGCTTCGTGGCCATGACGGGCGACGGCGTCAACGACGCGCCCTCGCTAACCCGTGCCGACGTCGGCATCGCCATGGGCAGCAGCTCCGACGTCGCCAAGGAGGCGGCGCACATTGTCTTGAGCGACGACAACTTTGCCTCCATCTGCAACGCCGTCGAGGAAGGCCGGCGCATGTTTGACAACATCCAAAAGTTTGTGCTCCACGTGCTGGCCGAGAATGTCGCCCAGGCCTGCACCTTGCTCATTGGCCTGGTCTTCAAGGACGGCCACCAGCTGTCGCTGTTTCCCCTCTCGCCCGTGGAGATTCTCTGGATCATCATGGTAACGTCGGGCTTGCCGGACATGGGGCTTGGCTTTGACGCCGCCGAGGAGGATATCATGCAGAGGTCGCCTCAGGATGTAAGTTGACAGATCCACATACACCTACCTAAGGTACTTGGAATGTATCTGATGTCCGGTGTGATGCTGACTTCATCTGTGCTCCTTTACTAGATCAGAAAGGGCATCTTCACCCACGAGCTCATCCTCGACCTGACTGTCTACGGCCTCTCCATGTCGGCGTGGTGCCTTGGCGCCTTCGCCTTGGTCCTCTACGGTTTCGAGGGTGGCCGGGTCGGCGAAAACTGCAACAACGCGTACTCGGAGGAATGCAGCGCCGTCTTTCGTGCCCGGGCGACCTGCTTTACCTGCCTCACCTGGTTTTCTCTGTTCCTCGCCTGGGAAATGACCGACATGCGCAAGAGTCTGTTCCGGGCGCCCCACAACCGCAAGCCCACGCAGTGGGTGTACAATGTCTGGAGCAACCGCTTTCTCTTCTGGGCCGTCATCAGCGGCTTCTTTACTGTTTTCCCGGTGCTTTACCTTCCCGTGGTCAGCACCACCATCTTCAAACACAAGGGAATCACTTGGGAGTGGGCGATTGTGCTTGTGGAAAGCATCCTGTTCTTCCTATCCGTTGAAGGCTGGAAATGGGCCAAGAGGGTGTATCTCCGTCGCAGAAAACGGAGGGAAGGGCCGACTCGCACGGTAGATTTGGAGTCGCAGCCACCCCGTGACCCACCCAAGGCCTACAAACCGCCTGTGTGATGGCCCTGCTAACCCATAGGGGCTAGAATACCATAGGTATTAGAGTACAATATTATAATGGCCCGTGTGATCCGCTCTCGAAAGAGTGGGTATCTCGTTTTTTTGCACGTTAAAACCAATGGAATTAAACTAAAACCCCCGCTAATTCCCCAGCTTTTTTCAAGCAACAGCATCTCGCCTCATACCCAAGTCTAAGCCATTGCAGTTCCTCAACTTCCTATCATCAACGGCTACCCGTTAAAATCGTGTTCGTTGAGCTCCTACTTTAAATTGGAACAAAACCTCCCTCACATCACCGCTATCCATCTCCTGTGAACGGTAGGGAAATATTAGCCCTTCATGTCATTCTTATCCCAACTCGAGTCGCTTCCTGAGGACTTTGACATTTCAGCGTTTGAATAGCATTGCCATGCGATTTGTGCCCACATCGCATTCGCAGAAGATTGGGTCCTCAGGGTCGGATGGTGATGTCTGCCGTTGGTCTTTTGTCAGTGTTACATATTCGAGTTACAAGGAGCTCCTGAAATGTGACGAAAATAAGATACTGATACTTGTATCAATGTTACGTAGGAATGGATACCCCTGACCAGGCCAGTCATGCTTATAGAAATATTTCCCTCAGTCCAAGCAGCCTCTCACATTCCCTGACACTAGTAGATTGTAGCTCATCGTACAAATCAATCTTGCTGGGGATGGAGTCGCGGTACGTTGCGTCTCAGTTTTGTATGCACTTGACAACAGACATTGGTCCCTCGCTCTTTTTACACTCAAAGGCATAATGTATTACAAATAATACCTGTGTTCCATTTTTCATACCGATCATTACCCAAAACCCCATCTACCACCAATGATGCACGAGATAACTTGCTAGCCCAACCCCATCAATACAGCAGGCGAAACCAGAACCACGACCCGGCATAGCCAATAATAGTAAAAATCCACACCAGGTGGTTCGTTCATTAGACTCCCTGCGTAGCGCTCTCTGCCGGACGCACCTGGAACGGGCCGTCGGGCCGGCGCAGGCCGAAGCGGAACCTCGGCACGCGGTCCATGCGGTTCAGGCTCGTGGTCGGCACGCGCAGCACCGTCTCGCGGTACATGGTCTGGCTGGTGGGGTCGTACGAGCACGCGACGGCGCGCTGCATGCCGCCCTCGGCGCCGCAGAGGAAGACGCACGAGGGCGGGCGCGGCGCCTCGAACAGCGTCATCTCCATGTTGTACGTGTCCACGAGGGTGAAGACGCGCATCCCCGGCGACGTGGGGGACGCGCGCTTGGCGGCTTCCACCTTGGCGCGCACGGCGAGGTCGGTCGTGGGGTCGACGCCCACGCGCTCGCCGTGCGCGTTGACGTGGCACCGGCTCAGCTGGCTGCCGTTGGACGACCACGAGATCCGGTCAAAGGCGCCGCCGAAGATGGCGCGCTCCACCGTGGGTGCGTTCAGGTAGCCTTCGAAGCCGAAGAGGGCGGCTTGCACGTTGGTCTATGTGGGTTGGGAGAAAAACCTTGTCAGTTTTTGTATTTTATTTTCTCTCTCTCGGAGTTGGGTGGGTGGGGCCATGTGTTATGAGGTGTGCGTGAAACAGTTGGAAGGTGAAAAGCGAAATGGGGAAGGAGGGGACCAGGGATGTATGTATGTACATACCAGCTTGCCGCCAAGGGTGAGGCGGACGAGACGCGGTGTTGAGAGCCAGAGCCAGAGGTAAAGGCCGAGGAGCACAAGGCCGCCAATGATGTTGCCCGCGTTGGTAAACGTACTGCGCCCGCGCCCGGAGGTTGCCGTGGCGAGGAGGGAGAGCGCGGTGATGAAGAAGGCAAACTGATACTCCATGAGGATGCTGGCAAACCAGCGGCGCCAGGATAGGTTGCGCGTGTAGGCGACGTGGTAAAAGGACTTCCACCGGATGGTGGACCCCTTCGCGCCGTCGACGACGACGGTGTCATCGTCGCAGATGGCGGCCACCTGGCAAGAGGGCGTAATGTCCCAGAGCTGCGCGCCGTAGGCGTCCGTCATGTCGTGCCAGTTCTGGGTCGGCGAGACGGGAAGGGTGCAGATGTAGCGCTCCAGCAGGGCGTCCGAGTCGTTGGCGAGGGAGAGCCGGGCGAAGGCTTGGAACTGGCTGTCGGTGCTGTCAATCTGGGGACGCAAGCGCAAGAGGCCCTGGAGGGCGTATGCTTGATCGCCGGGTAGGTACCCGCCCGTCTCGCGGGCGTAGAGGCACTTGAGAAGCGTGACGGCGAGCTCCAGGCGGCTCATCTCGAGGTTTCCGGCGTAGTGATCGAGTAGCTGCCCGGATACTTTGGCGTCGTAGTATTCGGGTTGCAGTAGCTTCCGGGATCCGTCGGCCTCGATGGCATCGGCTCTTCCCCAGACACGTCCGGCAAACTGGTTCTTGGAGATGCGCAAGGGGGGGTTGAGGTTGTCACGGGTATACACGGTGATGCTGTCGCCAGGGCTGAGCAGAACTTCGGGGAAGGTCCACATGCGGCTACCCCATTGACGAAGTAGAACGTCCGTGTCGGTGCTCGCCTTCTCCGCAACGGGTGCTGCCATTGCTGGGGGGCCAACGGCGATGACCATCCTCTGGGCTCCGCGGAGGATATCGGCGATGCGATAGACTTCGGCCTCGAGCTGGTTGAAGTCCAGGCAGAAGGAGCCGACCCAGAAGGCTGGCAGCTTGGCAGCTCGGCAAGCGTGCTCGGCGATGCGGCTCAAGGCCACCATGTCCTCGGGCGAGTTAATGTCAAACTGTTTGGACGAATAGGCCACGAAGAGATAGTCCAGGTTAGCCGACTTGCCCTCGTCGTGCTCCCAGCTGGAGACCTCTCTGAGCCGGATGCCGTGAAGCTCGTCTTGGTCAGGGCTGTTGAGGAAGCAGAGGCTGCGCGGCTTCAGCATGCGGTAGACGTGATGGTTGGCCCTAGCGGCCGACGGGCGCCCCATGCTGTTCTCAAGATGGTTACCCCAGACTTTGGCATCCCCGTAGAAGCGGTAGGGGACGATCGCGTAGCGTGACCCGTTTTCTATCCTCTGCTGGGTAAACTCCCAGAAGCACAGGGACATGACGATGGCGGCGGGGAAGGTCCTCAGGAGCAAAATTGCCCAGTCTTCCCAGCTCTCGGGATCATGGCTGAAGTCAAGGACCCAGGTTGCGACACGCGACTTGAACGGAGAGACATTCCGGACGTACGTGCGCCGCCATGTAGAGTTTGCAGGCCCTTCGAAAATGTCGTCGGTACACTGGACGATCAGGTTGCGTAGGGAACCGTCACCGCTATGCAGGTAGCGATCGCTCAGGGGCTTGTTGCTGATGCGGCCGGCGAAGTCGCGGTGGCGGCGCACGCGCTGGTCCACGTAGACCCAGCCAGGCATCCGGAAAAAGTTGACAAACTTCCAGCGGAACGAAGTGGGTGTCGTAACGATGTGGTTCCACGCTTTCAGGTTGACCGGTAGCACCTTCTCGGTCTTTTGGAGCTGTATGCGGTGCGTGTTAGACACAGAGTGACATTGTGCGAGGGCAGGCATATCAGGAAAGAGACATTACATTCTCGCTGGCTAGTCCGTATCCTCCTCCAGACTGAACATTGTCACGGAACTGGAACTGCTCCATGTCTGGCAGTTTCCTAAGCGCCTAGCCCCGATCGAACCCTTAGCCCGCGTCTACCAGCCACAGCAACAGCCTCGGAAGAGTCTTACCATGACCCCCTCACGCGCTTGCGTGGTGGCTTGTGTGTTGCCGTTGTATTGGCCATTGCCATAATACTGCGCAGTTGTTAGTAGCCCGCTGGGTTGGTCTTGATAGAAATAAATACTCACGACTGGTTGGCCAGTAGCATGAGTGTACGGCTGCTGCGACATCTGCGGAGGCAACGACGGCTGGTACTGGAGATGTTGGTGCCCCATCGGGGGTGTGGGTGATGATTGGAGGCCTGTCACGGGATCAATGCCCCCTCCATGTCGAGGCTGCACCGGGGCTGCAGGCAGTGGCAGGCCGGCGGTCGAAAGGCCAGTGATTGGGTCGATCCCGCCACCGTGTCGCTGAGGATATGCCTGTCAGGCTCTCAAGTCAGCATCAAGAATTAGTGGAGCAGCCACTGCGGTTTGCTCAGGACAATACCCCAACATACCATCTTTAGAGAGGAGCCTAGCGACGAACGATGGAAACAGGAGGTGTAGTTGCTCAGATCAAGATCGATGCCGGGCTCTTGGAGTGCCGAGACCTGTGGGTCCTATTTGTACCTGCATTTCATGGAGCCCCTAGCCAGCCACCAACCGAGCTGAGTACCTACTCTGGTTCCGTGCCAAAATAGAATGACCCTGTTAGGTCAGGTACCTTTGAATTGCCCCACAGGAGGTTTTCCGGCCTCACGGGCGCTCTTCTGCCATGGGCGGAACTCACACAACCCTCTGTCGCTACCAGTCCGGGGCGTTCTTTTCCCCATCATACCACAGTACACTCATCACTGCCAAATGTGGATAGCGCGTACCCGGATGACCAGATCCCAAGAATAGGGGACGGAAAAAAAAAGGGGAACCCTCACAAAATCCCAAGCGCCGAGCAAGAGGCTCGATCCAATCTCATGCGACGGCTGGGCATAAGGCTCTGACAAGAGCTGAACTCTGAAGTTGAGGCTTTCAATATTTGGTTGTATCACAGCATGACACTAATAGGCCCAGATGCCGCATTTGGGGAGGGGGCAGGGGTGTGGGAGGGTGTGAAAGGATGCATTGCTGAACGCTGCGACACCGAAAACGGCTCCTGATTGGTGGCCTTGTGCTCAGAGCTGTGATGCATTGTGCAGCAAAGGGGAAGCGGGGCGTTTACACCTGTGCTTTGACGCGAAAAAGGAATATCGGTGTCTAAAGATAGAGGGAGGGGCTGAAAGAGAATGCGAGGGGGAGATTGCCCTTGATCTAGACCGCGACAAACGCGATAGGACGTGCAACCATCCGAGTTGGGGGATTGAGTCGGTGTCTTCTTAGTTTTTAATCCATGCTAACCCGGTACGAAATGTAGGGGTTTGGGGTGATGCGATGCATGGCGACCAGGTCGCGCCCGATCGAAATCCCGGGCCACCATTCGGCGCTGGGCTGAAAACTGTCGCGTTTGTGACCGCTGCCACATCCCTGACAGCCAGAGATCAGCGAAGCGAAAGACTTGGAAATTTTTGACAGGGAAAAACAGTCTTGGGTGCGAGTTCCCTGGAACAGAGCTGTGGACGTCGTGTAAAACCAGCCGCTCCTCCCTTACGCCGCTGCTGGCTCGACGAACTCGCCCTCCCCAAAGGTTTGGGTTACCCCATCGAAATGTCTTGGACACACGTTTTGGACGGTTATGAAGCTTTTGAGGCCAGAGCAGCCCTCGCAATCCTGCCCAATGTTCCGACACAATTCCGCGTGACGATTTGGGAGGTGAAAGACGGTACATATAACACTCAGTCCCGGCACCGGGCCGGGTATATCATGCTGACTTTGGCACAGCTTCTTCCCCTGCCGAAGAGGCCGTCTCGTCTCAAGATTTTCGGCTGGAGCACCTCGAGTGCAGGGCACGAGTTCGCATCATCTTCGCCCCCGTGGACCATGCTTTCGAACAATACTCGCATGGGATCAGAGAGCTGTGCGGCGCCCTCGCCATCCCGCCCGACTTTTTAGCGGAGCGACTTCAGGATGTCTGCCATAGTTTCGGCACCAGGAACGACGAGCGGGGCTTCGCTGCCTGGTTCCACTACCTCTGCAAGTCGGTGCGGAAGCAGATCAATTACGACTGGCACAAGTACGGCTTCTTTCTTCGTCAAGATGCTAATGGAGACGTCACTCTCGTCTGCTTTGGGGCATCTGACGCCGTCAGAAAGCGTCTGGAAAATTTCCTCCTGGCGAAGGCTTGGACTGATGTCATGGCTGAGCCGCTCGCTCTCTTTGACCTTGTCCTAGCCGGACTTTTCACAGAGGTCGATACAACCGTCTGGAACTTGTTGGACGTTATCAAGGGTCTGGAAGCAGTGCGTTGATGCCTGTCCTTGACCCCTGAGCTCTCCCATGCTGACTTGGCAACAGCAAGTTCTCGATTACGCCAACCCTGGTAGAAGCTCAGATGCGAGACCCGAGAGGATCAACTTCTCCGAGCTACACAGCTGGGCGAGGAATCTGATATACCTCGGCGAGGCGGTTGAATCTTGCCTTCTCATTGTGAATGGAGCGCTTGACCACATTGGCGACGGCGTAACCGGCCAGACTTCAAAGCAACTCAAGCAGTGCCTCCAGTACCGTCGCTCGCTCTTCGACTCGACCAGACTCCGTATTGGGAGTCTCTCCAAACGCGTGGATAACACCATCACCCTGGCTTTCAACATCGTCACGCAGCAGGACTCCCAGGTGATGGTCCGGGATTCGGCATCCACGGCCATCATTTCTTTTGTGACCGTCATCTTCCTCCCCACCACCGGCGTGGCTGCTGTGATCGGCAGTCAGCTCTTCCTCACAGAACGGAGCGAATCCGACGGAACCATCAGCGCTGTCCCGAGCCCGCTCTTCACCCTGCTCTGGTGGATAGCAATACCGCTGACGCTGTTTGCCACGGGCTTCGCCTTCTACTTCCGCTGGTCAGCCACGCCTCATCGGCCATTTGTCATGCCTGAGGCGATGCGGAGGCTTAGGGAGAGCATGAGAAGGTGGCCAGAATCACGGGCCGATACGCACGAGTTGATGTCTATCCGTACCATGACGGGGGACGGAGGTGGCTGGGAAAAGATCTAATTATCAAACAGCAATGGAACAATGAGGCCCATGGAGCTGTAATTTCCTTAGCAGCAATAGAACACAATAGACACATACATAACAGGGGCTGCTGTTTGCTGTTGCTAGTCATGGCCGCGCTCTGGATCGTAGCGAACGTGCTCCCCGCGACGACGTTTCCGAGTCCCGCCTGGATGCCCGCGGCGACGGTGCCTGTTTCGCGAATCCAGCGACTGTTCGCTCTGTCTCCCCTGGGTACGCTAGGCTCGCGCGGCGTTGTAGCAACCACGCATCCTTATACAAACGAGCACCGGGTGAGCTACTTCGCGCCAGGAACCCCATCGCTGTCGGACACAGCCATGCTATTACTATTGAGGATATTGGCTCAAATGCGACTCGCGACTCTGCCTACATGCTACGACTTCTCCTTATTTTACACGTAATGATAATCACCTATACTGGTAATACTCATACTTCAATGGTCTCAGGACCGCCCCCATCACGTTGCCCCATCTGTGTGAGTCGCCCCCCTAATACTCCACAACTTCAACTCTCTATCAGCATACATATCCATATCTTCGGTATACCTACTAACCTTCCCTATCTCAATTATTCTTCGCGAATCCTCCGAATCCGCCTGTTCTACCTCTTCAAAACAATTATGCTTGCTCTTATTCAGCTACTTCCCCATCTTCTTCAAATTTACCAAAAAAAAATAAAAAAATCTTCACTTATGAACAAGTCATACGCCGTCAGCGTCCATGGCATATTCTCCGGCACAAGCGGCACGAAGTTTCTCGCCTCAAAGCCGCCCAGCAACCCGTCTACATCCAGGTCTGCCAAGGTTCCCCAAATCCGCAGATGCACAGCGTGAAAGGCCTTAAACACACCCGCCGGTTTAGATACTAGAAAACCAACCAACACCGCGGCAAGTTATCTCAAGCTGCATCTTGCGAGCGGGCTTTATGGAGTCGCAGCTGGGCAAGCGGCTGTCGCTGAAGTCGTGACCAATACCACATTAGCTGATGCCGCATACAGCCGCTGCCAGTTACACGAGTTCGATTCTGGTGACCGTAATGCGGGGAAGCTGGCCTGCACGCCCTTCAGCTCGCGACACGGTGGGGAAATCCTCCGATCTGACCTTACATGGTCCGTTAGCTCCAAGATCTCACCAGCCAGCTCGGTGACCGAGTTGTCTCGGACGCCGTGTCGGAGATATGCTTCGCGTAGGTGAAAGCGGAACACGAGTTGCAAAGTAAACTGCAAGCCGGGCCTGCCGGTTCACACTCAAGGGTGACAAATCCACATCGCGCTCATGTATATCTTACACCAACTTCCCCCTCATCCTGCATCCCCGCACCTTTCGAAACTTCAAGTCGTCAACTTCGGAAACAATTAACTAACTGACCGCTGTTCAATCCAACACTCTCCAGTCACAAACCCAATATCTCCCATCCACCTCAACCCATCCCTCCCTCCCCTCAAAATGACCACCCTCCCCCCCCTCAACGCCTCAGCCCTCGCCTTCAAATCACTCCACACCCCGGGCACCCCCCTCCTCCTCGCCAACATCTACGACACCACCTCCGCCCTCACCCTCGCCTCGCACCCCAAATGCCCCGCCCTCGCCACCGCCTCCTTCGCCCTCGCCGCCGCCAATAACCTCCGCGACCAAGACCTCACTCTCCCCGTGCACCTCTCGCTCCTCGCGCCCATCGCAGCAATTGCGCGGCAGGCCGGAAAACCACTCACCATCGACCTCCAAGACGGGTATGGCGAGCAGCTGGAGGAGGCAGTTCGCGCGGCGATTGGGTTTGGAGCGGTGGGTATCAACTTGGAGGATTCGGACCATACGACGGAGGAGATGATGGATGTGGAGGTCGCGGTTGCGAGAGTCAAGCGGGCGTTGGCGGTTGCGAAGGGGGAAGGGGTTCCTGATTTTGTGGTCAATGCACGGTCGGATGCGTTTATCAGGGGGGGGACGCTGGATGAGGC